>Ga0209350_1001118_pt1 | contig 12250 bp, 12 predicted proteins | sample GraSoi013_2_20cm_2_FD_185822 | JGI IMG/M metagenome (GOLD analysis project Ga0209350, IMG submission 185822) | Grasslands soil microbial communities from the Angelo Coastal Reserve, California, USA - Sample 09_27_2013_2_20cm (SPAdes) (version 2) | ecosystem: Environmental > Terrestrial > Soil >...
CGTCAGACGACCCAGGGTCAGTCGGGTCCTAAGCCGAGGACGTCATAGTCGTAGGCGATGGCAAGCAGGTGCGATAGTCCTGCACCAGAGGCGATCATTAGGCAGTGAAGCGGGGACGCGGTAGGGAAGGTGAACCCATCGAATGGACAGGATGGGCTGCCAGTGGGAAGTGTGAGTCGTGGGCAAGTCCGCGACTCGAGAGAGCATGACCCCTGGCACGAGTTTGCGCAAGCGAGCGGAAGTCACCGACGCCCAGGCCGCCAAGAAAAGCCGCTAACGAGATCGTCCTCTGCCCGTACCGCAAACCGACACCGGTAGGCCGGGGGAAGACCCCCAAGGTGAACGAGCCAACCTCTGTTAAGGAACTCGGCAACATGACCCCGTACCTTCGGAAGAAGGGGTGCCCTAGTAGTTTCCTGGCTTCGTGCCAGGGGGTGAGGGGGCCGCAGTAAATCGGCTCAAGCGACTGTTTACCAAAAACACAGGTCTCTGCGAACACGCAAGTGGAAGTATAGGGGCTGACTCCTGCCCAGTGCCGGAAGGTTAAGAGGAGGGGTGTACGTAGCTCCCAATCCAAGCCCCGGTGAACGGCGGCCGTAACTATAACGGTCCTAAGGTAGCGAAATTCCTTGTCGGGTAAGTTCCGACCCGCACGAAAGGAGTAACGACTTGAGCGCTGTCTCGACAGGGGGCTCGGCGAAATTGAAGTACCCGTGAAGATACGGGTTACCCACGACAGGACAAAAAGACCCCGTGGAGCTTTACTACACCTTGGCCTTGAGACGAGGCGGTGGATACGTAGCATAGGTGGGAGTCAGAGAAGCACCCCTTGCGGGGGGTGTGGAGACAGCAGTGAAATACCACTTTTCCATGGCGTTGTGTCTCACACCGACCCCTGCATCGGGGAGGTGGACAGGGCCAGGCGGGTAGTTTGACTGGGGCGGTCGCCTCCTAAAGAGTAACGGAGGCGCCCAAAGGTTCCCTCAGGGTGGATGGACATCACCCTGATAGAGTGTAAAGGCAGAAGGGAGCTTGACTGCGAGGCGAACAGGCCGAGCAGGGACGAAAGTCGGGCTTAGTGATCCCACATTCCCGCGTGGAAGGAGTGTGGCTCAACGGACAAAAGCTACCCCGGGGATAACAGGCTTATCTTGCCCAAGAGTTCACATCGACGGCAAGGTTTGGCACCTCGATGTCGGCTCGTCGCATCCTGGGGCTGGAGTTGGTCCCAAGGGTTGGGCTGTTCGCCCATTAAAGCGGCACGCGAGCTGGGTTCAGAACGTCGCGAGACAGTTCGGTCTCTATCCGTCGTGGGCGTAGGAAGATTGAGGAGCGTCATCTCCAGTACGAGAGGACCGAGATGGCTCGACCGCTGGTGCGCCAGTTGGGGTGCCCACCCCACAGCTGGATAGCTATGTCGAGAAGGGATAAGCGCTGACAGCATCTAAGCGCGAAGCCGCTCCCAAGATGAGTCTTCCCACTTCGTTTGAGGATAAGATCCCAGGGAGATTACCTGGTCGATAGACCGTACGCATACGCCTGGTAACAGGTTGAACGAAACGGCCCTAATGATCGAACGGCTTGTTTTCTCGTTCGTGTCTTCCCTGCTTCTCCGGTCCCGGCAAAATTGAGGAAAAAAGATGATTCAGCAGTTCATATGTGAAAAGAAAAAAGAGCACCGGTTCTCTTTTGAACCGGTGCTCTTTTTTCTTGATCAAAAATTATTTTTGTTACTTCGTCGTGTATACGATACCGTGGCCTCTATCGTAGAATATCATAGTCGTGGACTCAATTTCCAAGAGAAATGGAGGATGGCAATGTCTCAAAACGTTTTGATGCAACCAACCCAAAACGAACCGCGCCGCGGACTGAGCTGGCTACACGTGCTATTCACTGGCATCGTCTTGTTTGTCGTCTCGGCGGTTGTGATGTTCCTGACCAGCAACCCCAATCTGTTCCCGACCGTCATCCTGATCGGAAACTTTCTAGTGCCCGTAGTTTTTGTCGCGTTCCTGTATGACCACCAGCATTTGAGTTCGTTTACGCCAGAAACCATTGCGAGAAGTTTCTTGGTGGGTGGTATACTGGGTGTGCTGGGAGCCTCAATACTCGAATCTCTGTTGCTCCCCATGCTAACGAACCCTAATCAAGGCCTGTCTCTAAGCGGTGGGCTGGCTGTTGGACTGATTGAGGAAGGAGTCAAGATCCTGGCGGTCATCTTTCTAGCACGGCACTTGCGCAGGGCCACGACGATGGATGGGCTGCTATTGGGAGCAGCCGTAGGTATGGGCTTTGCCGCCTTCGAGAGCACGGGCTATGCCTTCACAGCTTTCCTCTTAAGCCAGGGACATGTTGGGGCCTCGATTGCAGAGACAGTACTCCGCGGGTTGCTGACGCCATTTGGCCACGGTATCTGGACCGGCATTCTCGCCGCGGTGCTCTTCCGAGAGCGCAGGCATGACCGCTTCCGCATCACCGGCCTGGTGATTGTGACCTATCTCTTCGTTTCCGTGCTACACGGTCTGTGGGATGGGTTGCCCAGCACCATATACTTCATTTTGCCGCCCGGCATTCACATTCCGCTGGTATCACTGGTGATCGGTGTGATCGGTATCATCGTGTTCGTTATGTTGTATCGACGGGCAGTGCGTGGGGAAATATACCAGCCACCCACGGCTACTACCTGAACTGTTGTTGGCCGGTAGCTTACCCCGGTAGACATGGTTGAAGAGAGAATGCAACCTCTTCTACCCCTCACAACGTGTTAGTGAGTGGATAGACGTGCAATGATGAAAACATCGAGAGTGTTTCCTCTTGATGTTTTCATGAATCATGGCTTACATCTAGCAATCACCTCGCTTTTTCCAATGATGGATGTCAAACAGACATCCTCAAGGCAGAGGAGGATGAGTATCCGTGTGTTCCTAACAGGCAGAAAGGAGATCTTTATGTCAACAGAGGCAAACAAGGCACTTGTCAGGCGTTCAGTTCGTCACGCATTTCCTCAGTGGCTACCCGAAAATGCAATTTATTGTTGACGATCAGACCGTCGAAGACGACAAAGTCATAACGCACGTGACTGCCCGCAGTAGTACTCCTGTCGGGCCGGTGATGACCATGCCAGCCAATCCTGAAGAGGTTGCCGAGTCCGATACCATCAATGGGAAGAGTACCGATCGTATCGCCAATGGCAAAATCGTTGAAAGCTGGATTGAGTTCCATGTACCAACTCCGTTGCCCCAATTAGAAGAACTGCCGCCGGAGGGAGAGGACAAATAGCGTGTATTCTTCCTGGTTTTGGAGAGATGAAAACCCTGGACAACGTTAATCCAGTAGGCTATAATTAGCGCATTATGAAAGGATATAGTATGAAAGGTATCGGCGTAATGATACGCTTACGGCAGGTCTGAGCGGAGCCCATCTGGGATCTACTGCTTGAGTGCGCGTGTTCCGCGTCTCGTCTATGAACGTGGATGTCGCGTGTTACCTGCCACACCATCTTTTCAAGATCGGGCTTCGCATAGAGTCGCATGAGCCAATCAGCTCTGCGGCTTTTTTGTGCCTGTTGTTTGCCTTGCATCTTGAAAGGAACGTGTAATGTCATCTTCTTTCCGCCCAAGTATCTTCTATGCGCAACACTTTCTCAAGGATCCGCGCCTTGTTACCTCGCTACTCAATAGGTGTACCATTGGTTATGACGATGTTGTGTATGAAATAGGCCCCGGCAAGGGCATGATAACGGAGCAGCTTGCCCAGCGCTGCAAACAGGTTATCGCAATTGAGAAAGATCCGCGCCTGTCAGCTCTGCTTCTTCAGAAATTTGTGTCTATGCCCAATGTGACGATCCACGAAGGCGATTTCCTGCACTATCGTTTGCCTCGTAAGCCGTACAAAGTGTTTGCGAATATTCCATTCAATATCACTACGGCTATTGTGACCAGGCTCACGGCGGAGGAATATCCGCCGGAGGATGCTTACCTTGCAATACAGAAGGAAGCAGCAGGTATGTTTGTTGGAAGGCCACATGAATGCTTGCGCTCGTTACTGCTGAAGCCCTGGTTTGAGGTGGAGATTGTGCATCGTTTCCGGCGCAAGGATTTTGTGCCTGAGCCGCGAGTTGACGTGGTCATGCTGCGGCTGCGCAAAAGAGGGCCGCCCCTGGTGAACCCTGCGGATAAGCAGTGCTTCCGCGACTTTGTCGTGTATGGTTTTACAACATGGCGACCGAGGCTGAGCTCTATTCTCAAAGGTATTTTTACCTGGCAACAACTCAAACATATGAGAAGAGAACTGGACTTTGATCTTGATGCAACGCCAACATCATTATCGTTCGAGCAGTGGCTAAACGTATTCGAGTACTACAAAAACGTAGGGAATGAGCAGGTAATAGACAGGATAGTGGGGAGCGAGAAGCGTCTTTTACAGGAACAAAAAAGATTACAAAAGGTACATCGAACTCGAAAATACTGGCGAAAACAGGCGGGGCGTCCCTACCAGTAATTTAGTACTATGCAGAAGTTGAGGCCTTTGCTGCTCCCGCTAACTGTTGTACACTTCTTTGTGTGTTTGAGCGTACTTATTTGAACGCAAGGGCAGAAAGGAGACATGCTGGTGATCGGGACAAAACTCCCGGGGAAGCGCTGGAGGGAAGAAGAACTTCCATCAGAAGACTATGTGCGCCAGGCAATGCCACGCAAGTTGGGAACATTCGATATGACGATGATCTTCCTGATGGTTATGTTCTTCATCAACAATGCGGTTGGGACTACTGGGGCAGGAGCAGCTGCTTTTACCTACTGGATCATCGGCGCATTCGCCTTCTTCCTTCCCTGCATCATTGCAACAGCGCAGTTGGGAACGATGTTTTCTCACGACGGCTCTCTCTACAACTGGACGCAGAAAGCCCTTGGCAGTTTCTGGAGTTTCTTTGTCGGAGTCTCTTTCTGGGTCCCCGGCATCCTGGGGATGGTCGGTAGTGCAGGAATTGCCGTCACGTTACTCCAGGGACTCAACAGAAACTGGCTTGCAGAACCCCGAGTACAGGGAGTGTTTATCGTTTTCATTCTGATCCTCTCAGCAATTTTGTCCTTGCAGCGCTTTCGCGTGGTGCACATCATTGTCAACATGACCACTGTCCTGATGCTCTGCGTGATCGCTCTCCTGGGGGTGGCAGCTCTCATCTGGCTGGCGACAGGCCATCATGCAGCCACAAGCATTACTCGTGCCAGCGACCTGGCTATACAGCCAGGAAACTATGTGCTTTTTAGCACGGTCATCCTTGCGTTTTTAGGTGCAAACGTTTCGATGACGTTGGGCAGTGAGATCACCGACTTCAAAGTGGTTTCACGCCACCTCTTCCGCGGTGGGCTACTCGTTCTCGTGAGTTATCTAATCGTCACCTTCGCTCTGCTCGTGGTACAAGGACCACAAGCAGCAAGCAGCGGACCATTCTCAATCATCCGTACCATCGACCAGGTGTTTGGAAAGTTCACTGGTGGCATCGCCGTCACCTGCGTAATTGCCTTCTTTATTATCCTCACCGCCTTATTCAACAGCATCTTTGCACGCCTCCTGCTGGTAGCCGCTCTTGATCGACGTTTGCCAATGAGCCTGGGAAAGCTCGATGAAAATCGCGTCCCTCTCAACGCCATCATATTCCAGACCACTGTTGCCGTGCTGTTCGCAGCGATTGTCTTTCTGCTGCCATACCTTATTTCGCTTGGCAATCCCGTAAATCTTTCCAACGAGCTGTTCACAGTAAGTCTATATGCACATAGCATGGTATGGGCAATCTCCAGTTCTTTCTTGTTTATCAACCTTCTGGCGCTCTACTTGCGGGATCAGCGAGGCTTTCACGAGCGGCGCATCTTTCCTATGCCTGTCCTGTGGGCATGTATAATTGTTGCGCCTCTTGCCTGCGTGCTGGCTATCATTGTCACACTATCCTTTTCGCCAATACCACAGCAGATTCCTAGCAACATTTGGGGGGGCATAGTCGGTGGTCTCACGGTGGGCTGGTTGGTCTTAGCTGGTATTGCCAGTATGGTAGCCAACAGCGAAGCGGGTTGGGAAGATCTAAGTGCGGATGTCTAGAGAGGTTTTGCCAGATTCGCTGCGGAACAAAGGTCGAGAGACACCGATGTCTAAAGAGAATTAACGCGAGGCTGGAGGAAGATCACATGCCAGATATGTTGCGCGAGATTCTTTCGTACAAGGAGACTTGATTCGATGGCTTCTGATACTATCTCCATCCCAGAAGAACACAGTATAGAGACGCAGGGTATCGAACGTGTCTCTCCCAAAGCTCGCGCACATGTGCACATCTCCGATAACTTCACCATCTGGTTTTCAGCGAATCTTGTGATTTCTACTGTTGCCCTTGGCGCAATAGCCATCCCTATATTTGGTCTTGGGTTTTGGGACAGTGTTGCTGCTATCATGCTCTTCAATATTCTTGGTTCTCTCCCGGTGGCCTTCTTCTCGACCATGGGTCCCAAACTAGGCCTGCGCCAGATGACCATCACGCGTTTCTCATTCGGTTGGGCCGGCGCGGTTATCATGGCGCTCTTCAACGTAGCGGCATGCACTGGTTGGTCAGCTGTCAACGCGATCGTAGGCGGTCAGTTAGTAGCAGCAGTGAGCGGAGGGACTATTGCCCGGCCAGTGGCTATTCTCATCATTGTGGTATTGACCACAATTTTCAGTATATATGGGTACAAGCATATCCATCGCTATGCACGTTACGCCTGGATACCTGCAGCCATCATTTTCCTGATTCTGCTGATGATTGCAGGACCAAGAGTGTCAATCATTCCTACACCTGCGCTGGGCATTGCTGAGATGGCTTCCTTCATCTCCTTCGGAGGCGCTGTCTACGGTTTCGCTACCGGTTGGAGTTCCTATGCTGCTGACTACAACGTCAAGCAGCCTGAAGAGACACCAGCATCACGTGTCTTCTGGTTCACCTTCCTGGGTATTGCTATTCCCTGCATTGTCCTGGAGATATTTGGCATGGCTTTGACTACTGCTTACAAGGAAAGTGGAGGCGACCTACTGGCGGCAGTAGCCCAGCCTTTAGGTAGTTTTGGGAATGTCCTGCTGCTCCTGCTTGCGCTGAGTATTATTGCCAACAACATTCCCAATGCTTACAGCATCGGACTCTCCATGCAGGTGCTTGGCAAGTCCTTCCAACGCGTCGGTCGTATCATGTGGACATTGTTCGCCGCTGTGTTTTACTTGCTGATCGCTATCCCGGCCGTCCCCAACTTCAACAATACTCTGAGCGACTTTCTGCTGATTATTACCTACTGGCTTGGTCCCTGGGGTATTATTCTCATTGAGGAACACTTCATTTTCCGCCGGGGGCAGTACAACGTGGAGGATTGGAACACGCCGCAGAAACTCCCCATCGGTTGGGCCGCGCTGGTCTCGATGGCATTTGGTTTGCTGGGCGTCTACCTTGGTGCTGCCCAGGTACTCTTTGTTGGTCCGATCGCTAATCTGTTCAATCCCCCCTATGGTATGGATATTGGCTTTGAGCTTGGCCTTGTTTTTGCAGGCATTGCTTATTTTTTCCTGAGACGGATGGAACTCGCTCTGTCTGGTCGCTGACCCCGTCTTGCGGCGAGTGAACTATCGAGTATCACCTATGATCATCGCATCCAGGCTTTAATATCACGGTATCTCCCTCAATGCGGTCTACAGCATCCCAGGGCACTGTCTTTGGTTTGCGAGGGCGCTTCTCCACTGAGGAAAAAGGATTGAGAATGTGTAAACGGAACAACCATCCGCGCCTGCCAAAAATGAGCGCTACCACTGTGTAGTCTGGACCAGGGGAGAGCTGAATATCGGCAACGTGCCCGACCATCTTGCCTTCAGCAGTCACGATCTTCATACCGAGGATGTTTCCAATGTACAGCTTTGATTGTTTTGCTCGCATCAGTGCCCGCTCCCTGGAATCCAACGCAAGATATGGTTGGCAATCCATGCATCCGACTGTCCCACGGGATAGTCAGCCGCAGATCCACGCAGCCGCAGCGTTGGCCCAAAATCTTCGACATCGTCGAGTGGGATGCGGTGATCGAAACGGTCTCGCAACACGAACCGAACGATCGAACGGAGGCGATACGACCGGCAAGCGCCTGCGGCCCAATGACGAGCGAGGAAAGAACGAGTGTGCCATCCTCCTGCCATATAGCCTCGATATCCGATACCCGGCCTATCCTGCGCTTTTCGCGTGTCTCTAACTGCGAGTCGATGATATCGCGTATGGAGAATATCTGGTCGTCTGTAATGGGCATTCTTCCTACCCTCCTCCGCTCAGAATCTCAAGTGGAATAGATACGAAAGCAACAACAAAGGCGATGAGCAAAATACAGATGATGGCGATATTGCTGAAACGCCCATTGGTTTTATCGCGGAGATACTGGGGGTCGTTCATGAGCACCAGGAACGGAAAGAGTGAGATAGGCAGAAACAAGGCAATCACCGTCGAGCCAGCGAGGGCAAGTTGGAGCGGGTCGATCCCCATCAGTCCAATAGCAACAGCCACGAGCAGGAAGATGATCAACACGAGGTTAAAGCGAGCCGCCTCAACGGGCTTCTTATCCTCACCCCATTCCCAGCCAAAGCCCTGGGCGATGTTGTACGAGACCCCGAGCACAACCTCAAGGGCAGCCCCCAGACAGGTTGCAAACAGGGCAACTGCGAAGAGCAGCGCGCCAAAGGGACCAAGCGCTTTCGCCATGGAGAGGCCAAGTTCACCAAGCGAACTCCCTTGCATATTGAGTGGTTGCAGGACCATCGCACCCAGAAAAATGAGGGCAATGGAGCCGAGGCTGCCAAAACTCATCCCCACAATCGCTGTCACGCGGTTCAGTAACAAGGAGTTGCTCGTCCAATGTTCTTCGCGAGCTCCCGACGAGTAGAAGTACAGAAGATAGGGACTGATGGTTGCCCCGAGGGTTGCTGCAACAAGGTACAAATAGTCAGCAAGTTCACCCTGTTTGACCTCCGGTTTCCACAAGGTCGACAAGAGTTGATGAGAAGGGCCACCAAGGGCAATGATGCCGACGATGAAGGAGAGCGTCACAAGGCCAAGGAGAGCAGGTGCATTTTCAATCCAGTCAAAGGGAGCGCGCCAGGCCATCGCAAAGACGAGAAACGCTGCCGGCGGAAAGAGGATGCGCCAGGAGATACCCGTCATGAGTGAGAGTGCGATGGCGATACCTCCAATCTCCGCTGCGAGCAGGATACTCTCAGCAATTACTTCACTGAGCAGCGGCAGAAGGTAAAACTTGAAGCCAAAGTTCTCACGGATGGCCTCCGCGTATGTCTTCTTCGAGATCGCGCTGAAGCGACCCATCATCTCTACAAGAAGAATGATGGCTACCGTGGCAATGAGACATGCCCAGATCAGTCCAAGTCCAAACCTGGCGCCTGATTCACCCGAGGTAGCAATGGTCCCGGCATCGAGGAAGCCACCTGTTGCCGTTACAATACCCAGGGTAATTGAGAGCCATTTCTTCATTACCCACCTGCCATCAGGAATGCCTGGCTTGCACGGTTCAAAGCCGCCTGTATCGCAGGTCTGTATAGATCAAGGAGGTGCTGAACGGTGCGTTTATCAGGGGCCCCTTGTTGCGAGGGCAACTGCTGATCGAGACCATCCAACTCGCTTTGATAGTTCACAAAGCTGGCTTGGGCATAGGCACTCGTGATCTTTCCCTCGTGAGCATAGGAAAGCGTTGTCGAAGCAGCAGAGAAAACAGCCCCCGCGTTTCCCACTGTCCTGCTAAATGCTGATTGCGTCAATTGGCATCCTGTTACCGTCAGCAACACAAGCAGCAAAGGGCCGGCGCAACGTTTCCTCAACATACGATGTTCTCTCTCCTGTTCTCACTACGAAATAGACTCGTCAAAAGTTTCTCGTCTCTCTGAAAAAGTGAAGTGGCACCAAAACAAAACGATGGACGTGTCATCATTGAGTGCTAGTTATTCCAGATAGCAGATGAGCTTTCTTGCTCCTATGAAAAGAGATAGCGGTGTTGCAAGAACAAATGACGCTTCCTATTGGCATTACGGTGCAAGACGATCACGAAGGCTATTATTGTGTGGAGAAGTTGCTCGGTAAGGGAGGATTCAGCGCAGTCTACCTGGTGAGCGAGCAACAAAACAAACAAAGGGTATTTGCGCTGAAAGAAGTGCTCAACCCAAGTACGCAAGACCGCAAACGGCTGCTCTTTGAGTACGAGTTGCTGAAACGGCTCACTCATCCTGCCTTGCCCCGCGTCTATTACGCCTTTGAACAAGCAGAGCTCAAGCGCGTCTACCTGCTGATGGAGTATATCAAGGGGAAAGATCTCGACGTCTTACGCAACGAGCAACCAGGAAAACGTTTCCCGTTGCAGTCGGTACTGACGCTTTTAGAGCCCATCGTGGATGCCCTCATGTACCTGCATCAGCAGGAGCCACCTGTCTTGCATCGAGACATCAAACCCGCCAATATCATTGTCCCGCCGCATGGCAGGAGCGCTGCCCTGGTGGATTTCAGGATGGCCAAAGAATATCAACCAGAGAGCACGACCACCGTCTTCCGACGTGGCACTCCTGGATACGCGGCGATCGAGCAGTACAGCAACGAAGGCAATACTGACGCTCGTACCGATGTCTATGGTCTTGGAGCCACTTTCTATACATTACTTACAGGCGTGAAACCTGTCAATGCTGTCAAAAGGGTTACAGCAGAAAAAGGACATGATCCGCTGAAACCGGCTCATGTCCTGGTGCCAGACATTCCACAGCCGGTATCTCAAGCTATTCAAAGAGCGTTGTCTCTACATCACGAGAACCGCTTCGCGACAGTGGGAGACTTCTGGAATGCCCTGCATGCCGATACCGATACTGGGAAGCAAGAAGAACAGGCGCTGGTATTATATACCCCAGGACCCGGGAAACAAGGGAAGACCCACTCCAGCAGGCGCAAGCAGATGGCAGTGTTCTCTCTTATTCTCCTGATTCTCATTGTTGGGTGGCTGGCCTTGCTTCTCTCTTCTATGCATCTTGCAGCCCCTACGTCTGCCATTCGGCAGACATCCACTCGAGGAGCGGTGTTGCCCTCAACATCTTCTAACACGACAACCTTTCTCTATCCTTCCACTGTCTCATCATATGCAGGGACGATAAGCGATATAGGGGTGACGAATAAGAAGACGAAGTTATACCTGGGGCACATGCGCCTGGATGGGAAAAGCATCTCTGGCAATTTTCAGGGATTGGGCATGGTTGGCTCTTTGACGGGAATCTTAAATTCTTCTGGAAGAGTGCATTTTGTCGTGAAGCATGGCGCTGGGTCATTGATTTTAGACGGAGAGATCAGAATCGGTGGAGACATAGAAGGAACTTTCTATGCAGTGGATAAGCAAGGGCAAAACATAGCTGAGTATGGCCTATGGTCTGCCCGCAGTGCCTCTTCGTAGTAGCATTTGCTGTACCCCATCTCCCAGTCTTTTTAAATCAGGATAGCCGCCCTAGAGAAAAGCCTCACCTGCCAGGGTATCAAGCACCGTAGCCACCTGATCTACATGTTCGGCTGTTCTTAAGGTGTCTCTCACTTCATTTGAAAGAGGAAGAGGGACCTGATAGCCAACAGTATACCCCCTCCACCTGGAAGCAACCACCAGGCCAGGCACCGCTGTGAGAGGATTGGGGTCATTGGACACCACCCAGAGCGAATCCCTATCAACCAGCACTGGCATCGTGCCCTTCCTCGCCAGGCCGGCCAGGTGAGCAAAAAGGGTGGCCCGACTACGGCCGGTAACCTGTGCCCACCAATCAGGCCGGGACCAGCCCCCGGTCGTCTTCTCCTGTGCGAGGATAGTCACACCGATTTGAGCAAGCAGTTTGATGGTGTGAGAGGCATTGGTTCGCGCCTGCGCATGCCGGTAGCTCTGGGGGTGCGTATGCAAGCGCTCACCAGCCTGCCACAAAGTCGTTGCCCACTGCTTGAGCAGTTGCTGAGACTGGGGCCAGTAGTAGCCTTCCCTCACATGAACATGGTAGCCGATATCCCTGCAGCACTTGACCTGTGGAGTACTCATCCACTCTCCATCCAGGCAACTCGGAAGCCGTTTGCCATCGAAAAGGGACCCCGCTCGATCAGCGCTGACGCGCCAGATACCTGGGCGGACATCATCGCAGGCTCGTCCATTCGAGGAATACTGCGGCGATCCTGCTCCCAGTTGGACTGCCA
>Ga0209350_1001120_pt1 | contig 12244 bp, 7 predicted proteins | sample GraSoi013_2_20cm_2_FD_185822 | JGI IMG/M metagenome (GOLD analysis project Ga0209350, IMG submission 185822) | Grasslands soil microbial communities from the Angelo Coastal Reserve, California, USA - Sample 09_27_2013_2_20cm (SPAdes) (version 2) | ecosystem: Environmental > Terrestrial > Soil >...
CATTGAGCAACAGTAGCAGGAACACCAGGGCCGCCGGCAGCAACGTCACGGCGATCACCTGCACGAACAAGGTGATGAGCACCAGCGGTGCGTGCGGAATCAGAACCACCAGGCCGGCGGTGACGAGCATGAGGAAGTACGTGGCGTAGAACCAGGGCGCCTGGCGGATCCTGGTATTGAGCGAGTGTGCCCATCCGAAGATCTCGCCGAAGGCCCAGGAGCTCGCGAGCGAGATGCAGATTGCGCCCAGCAGGCCGGCATCGAACAGGCCGATGGCCAGGAAGGCTCCAACGTAGCGGTCGGTCTTCATCAGCTCGGCGGCCGCCTGAGAGGCGCTGTCGATGTCGATGCCGGGAAGCACGGTCGCCGTCACGACCACGATGAAGACGGCGACGACCACGGTGACGATCGAGCCGAGCAATGTGTCGAAGCGACCCCACGGGATGTCCTTCTCGAGCATACCCTTGTCGACCACCGCGCTTTGCTGGAAGAACAGCATCCACGGAGCGATCGTGGTACCGATGTTGGCCATGAGGAAGAAGAACAGCTGGCCGTTGAGGCCGCCGGCCAGATTCGGAATCAGACCCTGGTGCACCACGTCCTGGACGGACGGGTGCACCAGAAAGGCACCCGGGATATAGATCAGGTTCAACACGCAGAACAGCAGCGCCAGCTTCTCGAACGTCCAATACCTGCCGTTCAGGACGATAACCGCCATCAGCAAGGTGACCGCGACGACGGTGAGCCAGGGGGGCACGCCGAATACGGCGAGGGCCGCCGTCATGCCGACGAATTCGGTGACCAGCGTCAGCCAATCGACGATCATCAGGTCCAGCAGCGAGAACCAGCCCCAGAACGCTCCGAAGCCATCGAATATGGCCTCCGCGAGGCCACGCTTGGTGACCGCGCCCAGGCGTACGGTCATCTCCTGGACGTAGTAGGCGACCGGGATGAGGATCAGCAGGAACCAGATCAGGTGGTAACCGTACTTCGCCCCGGTAGCGGCGTAGGTTGTGATGCCGCCCGCATCGTTATCCGCCACCATGACGACGATGCCCGGACCGGCGAGTACCAGGTAGAGTCGAACCGCCTTCCAGGCCTTTCGAAAGAGATAGTAGAGCTTGGAAAAGAAATTCACGCCGCCGCGCTCGCGTCAGACCACGCTTACGGGCCGCGGCGGCGATGCTCACAGGCCCAGATCGCTCAGGCCGGGATGATCCTGGGGTCGCGGGCCGGGCGCGCTCCAGCGGTACTTGCGATCGGCCGCGGCGATGGGAAGGTCGTTGATGGAGGCGAAGCGCCGGCGCATCAGCCCGGCGGCGTCGAACTCCCAGTTCTCGTTGCCGTAGGAGCGGAACCAGTTTCCCGAGTCGTCGTGCCACTCGTAGGCGAAACGCACCGCGATGCGGTCCTCGCCGCATGCCCAGATTTCCTTGATGAGCCGGTAATCGAGCTCGCGGCTCCACTTGCGGCGCAGGAACTCCTGGATGGCCGCGCGCCCGTGCAGAAACTCGGCACGGTTGCGCCACAGCGAGTCCTCCGTGTACGCGAGCGATACGCGCTGCGGATCGCGGCTGTTCCAGGCGTCCTCGGCCATCCGCACCTTGGCGAGCGCGCTCGCCCACGTGAACGGCGGCTTGATGGGCGCGATCGCCGCCGGCGCGCCCGGTGTCCCGTCAGTCATGTCGTCTCCTCCGTCGGACGTGCGCTGAGGCGCACGACGCTGACCCCTGCGCCGGCGAGCGCCAGCAGCGCTGCCAGGCACAGTGCGAAGTTTGAACCTGCCGCGCCGTAGGCGCGAAACAAAATGGCGACGCCGGCAGCGCCCAGGGTCTGGCCGAGCAGGCGCGCCGCGCTCAGCATGCCGCCGGCGACGCCGCTGCGGGCGCGCGGCGCGGAGTTCATGATGGCGCGATTGTTGGGGGCCTGGAAGAAGCCGAAACCCGCCCCGCACAGCGCCATGCGCCACACGAATCCCGCGGGGGTGCTGCTCGCCGGCAGGAACGCCAGCAACATGAGCCCCGCGGCCACGACCAGCAGCCCGAGTCCTCCGAGCATGCCCGCCGCATGGCGGTCCGCGAGCCTGCCGGCGAGTGGCGCGGCCACCGCCAGCGCCAGCGGCCAGGGCGTCATGAACAGGCCCGTGGCAACTGCACTGTGACCGAGGCGCTGGATCTCGAACGGCAGCGCGACCAGCGCCGCCATCTGCGCCATGAACGAGCACACCGATGTCGCCAGTGACAGGGAAAGGACGCGGATGCGCAGCAGGTCGAAAGGAATGAGCGGCGCGGCACGCGGCAACTCGTGCCGCGCCAGCAGCCATCCGAGCCCGCAGCCGCAGCCGATCTGCACGAGCGCGAGCGCCGTTGCGGCGTGATGCGCGAGGGACTGCAGCCCGCTCAGCAGCAGGCCAAACGTGCCGGCATAGAGCGCCGCGCCCGCAGGGTTCAGCGGGCGCCGTGTGCGCTCGGTCTCCGGAAGCGCACGGATCGCGATCAGGATGGTGATCACGCCCAGCGGCACGTTGATGCCGAACAGCCAGCGCCACTGCGCCACGGCCAGCACCGCCGAAGCGATGGTGGGACCGAGGGCGGCGCAGGTGGCGACGACGAACGCGTTGATGCCGACGGCGCGCCCGAGGAGGCGCTGTGGGTAAGTGAAGCGCACCAGCGCACCGCTCACGCTCACGATACCGGCGGCCCCGAGGCCCTGGACGAGGCGCGCGATACTGAGGACGAGCAGGGTGGGCGCCCACGCGCAGGCGAGCGAGGCGAGCGTGAACACTGCCAGCCCGGCCTGGGAGACGCGCCGGTAGCCCACGACCTCTCCGAGGGAGGAGAGCGGCAGCAGTACCACCAGGATCGCCAGCTGGTAGGCGTTGACGACCCAGATCGAGGCGGCGGACGTGGCGCCAAAGTCGCGCGCGATGGAGGGCAGCGCGATGTTGACGATGGTGCTGTCGAGCACCGACATCGCAATCGCGAGCAGGATGGCCGCGATAGCCCAGTAGCGGCGTGGCAGCGGCAGGCCGTCCGTCGGCGGGCCGGGACTCGGGGGACTGACGCTTGGAGCGGGCATCCGGCGTGATCATATAGGTGTGAGTGCGCAGGTGTCATAACGTGGCGCGCGGGGCATGGCGCGCAGGTCACGCGCACCGAAGGCGCTGCGGGATGTGAGCGGCATCACGCTCTGCCGCAACCCGTTACACGCGGCGCGTCGCTACAATGTCGGCACTGACCGCTTCAGCACGCCAGAAATAACAAGAACAGCCGTGAGCACCACCGGACCGGGACCGCGGGAACACCGCCGCACTGAGCGGCGCAGGCACGTGCTGCGCGCGCTGTTGCACGGGAGCTTCAGGCCGCGGCGGCGCGGACCGCGGCGCGCGGATGAGAGCGGGGTCAGCGCCGTGGATTGGCATCATCCGCAATGGCTCGCGATCGGGATCCTCATCGTGGTGTTTTCCTGCACCGACGCGCTGCTGACACTGGCGCTCCTCGAGCGCGGCGCCTACGAAGCCAACCCGATGATGGCACCGCTGGTCGGGGGCTCGGCAGTTGCCTTCGCAGTGGTGAAGATCGCCCTCACGGCGGGCGGGGTCGTGGCGCTGACTCAGCTGGCGCGCCTGCGGGCCTTCGGCCGCGTCCGGGTGGGCGTGCTGCTGTACCTGGTGCTGGCAATCTATGGCGCGCTGATGGCCTACGAATTCGGGCTTCTGAACGCCCTCTAGAGGCGCCGCGGGCGCGTCTCCCTCGCCGGCCGGCTTTTACGCTAAACTATTGGCCTGCCGGTCCTTTTTCCCCATGCTCGAACCAACACCCCTCTATGGCGGCAACGCCGCCTTTCTCGACGCGCTCTACGAGCAATACCTTCTCGACCCGGCGAGCGTAGACGAGCGCTGGCGGAAGTATTTCGCGCAGCTCGCACCCGCGGGCGCCGAGCGCGCGCACGGACCGATCCGGGCGGAGATCGCGCGGCGCGCCGCGCGGGGACGGGCCGCGGCGATGCCGGCGGCCACCGCGGGGGCGAATGCCCAGCAGGCGGCGGTGTCGCGGCTGATTCAGGTGTGGATCAACCGCGGGCACCTGCTGGCGAGCATCGATCCCCTGGGGCTGTCCCAGCGCCCCAGGCCTCGGGTGCTGGAGCTGGATTACTTCGGCCTCACGCCGGCGGATCTCGATACCGAGTTCTTCACCGGCAGCCGCACGGACGCGGTGCCGAAGCGCATGAAGCTCAGGGACATCCTCGCACAGCTGCAGCACATTTACGCCGGCAACGTCGGCGCGGAGTTCGCGCACATGTCCGACTCCGAGGAGCGGCTGTGGCTGCAGGATGAGTTCCAGCAGGGGCGCCTCGAGCATCGCTTCAGTCCCGAAGAGCAGCGCAACATCCTCTGGCAACTCACGGCCGCCGAAGGCCTCGAGCGCTACCTGCACACCAAGTACGTCGGTCAGAAGCGCTTCTCGCTCGAAGGCGCGGATGCGTTCATTCCGCTGCTCGATGACCTCATACAGGGAGGCGGCGCCGCCGGCATCGAGGAAGTGGTCATCGGCATGGCGCACCGCGGCCGGCTGAACGTGCTGGTGAACCTGCTGGGCAAGTCGCCCGCGGCGTTGTTCTCGGAATTCGAGGGCGCCTACGACCCGGGCCGGCTCAAGGGCTCGGGAGACGTGAAGTACCACAAAGGCTTCTCGGCGGACCTGCGCACCGCGCACGGCAACGTGCACACGGCGCTGGCATTCAATCCCTCGCATCTGGAGGTCGTGGATCCGGTGGTGGAGGGCTCGGTGCGCGCGCGCCAGGAGCGCCGCGGTGATGGGCGCGCCGCGCGCGTACTGCCGCTGCTGGTGCACGGCGACGCCGCGTTCGCGGGCCAGGGCGTGGTGATGGAGACGCTGCAGCTGTCGCAGGCGCGCGGCTTTTTCACCGGCGGCACCGCGCACGTGATCATCAACAACCAGGTGGGTTTCACCACTTCGGAGCCCGCCGACCTGCGTTCCACCATGTACTGCAGCGACGTGGCCAAGATGCTGGAAGTGCCGATCTTCCACGTCAACGCCGACGACCCGGAAGCGGTGGTGTTCGTGGGGCGCCTGGCGCTCAAGTACCGCATGCGCTTCCGCAAGGACGTGGTGATCGACCTGGTGTGCTACCGGCGGCACGGCCATAACGAGGCCGACGAGCCGGCGGCCACGCAACCGGGCATGTACCGCGTGATCCGCCAGCATCCCACCGCGCGCCGCCTGTACGCCGACCGGCTCATCGCCGCGGGCGGGCTCACGGAGGCCGACGCGCAGGCGATGCTGGAGCAGTACCGCAGCGGACTCGACCAGGGGCGCCCGCAGGCGCGTGCCTCGCTCGGCATGATCGGCAACAAGTACACGGTGGACTGGAGCGCCTACGGGCAGGTCGACTGGACCGAGCGGGTGCCCACGGCGGTGGAGCTGCCGCGGCTGCGCGCGCTCGGTGAGCGCATCACGAGTTATCCGCAGGACTTCAGCCTGCATCCGCGCGTCGCCCAGCTGATCGCCAACCGCAGGAAGATGCTGCAGGGCGAGCAGCCGCTCGACTGGGGGTGCGCCGAGACCCTCGCCTGCGCGACGCTGGTCGAGGAAGGCTTCGGCGTGCGTCTCACCGGGCAGGACAGCGGGCGGGGGACCTTCTTCCATCGGCACGCGGTGCTGCACGATCAGAACACCGACGCCACCTGGATTCCGCTGCAGCACATCGCCGACCCGCAGCCGCGCGTGCAGGTGATCGATTCGGTGCTGTCCGAAGAGGCGGTGATGGGCTTCGAGTACGGCTATGCCACCACCGAGCCGAACTCACTGGTGCTGTGGGAGGCGCAGTACGGCGACTTCGCCAACGGTGCCCAGGTCATCATCGATCAGTTCATCAGCTCCGGCGAGGCCAAGTGGGAGCGCTTCTGCGGACTGGTGCTGCTGCTGCCGCATGGTTACGAAGGGGCGGGGCCGGAGCACTCCTCGGCGCGCCTCGAGCGTTTCCTGCAGCTGTGCGCGGAAAACAACATGCAGGTGTGCGTGCCGTCGACGCCGGCGCAGATGTTCCACATGCTGCGGCGGCAGATGCGCCAGTCGTTCCGCAAGCCGCTCATCGTCATGACGCCCAAGAGTCTGCTGCGGCACGAGCTGTCGGTGTCGTCGCTGGAGGATCTCAGCCGTGGCGGTTTCGCGCGCGTGATCGGCGAGGTCGACGATGTACCGGCACAGCAGGTGCAGCGGGTCGTGTTTTGCAGCGGCAAGGTGTATTTCGATCTGCTGAAGGAGCGCCGCAAGGAGGTCCTGCGCGAGGTGGCGCTGGTGCGCATCGAGCAGCTCTATCCCTTCCCGAGCGACGAGTACCAGGCGATGCTCAACCGCTACCCCAACGCGCACGAGATCGTGTGGTGCCAGGAGGAACCGCAGAATCAGGGCGCCTGGTACCAGATCCGTCATCGGCTGCAGGAGCTGGTGCCGGGACGCCGACCGGTGTTGTACGCCGGCCGCGGGCCGTCCGCGGCGCCGGCGACGGGTATCCCCAAGATCCACGAAATCGAGCAGCAGACCCTGGTGGCCGCCGCGCTGCGCTCGACCACCACCGAGGAGTCGGCGCGCGAGACCACGCGTTTGACGGCCGCTGCGGCGGTGCCGCCGCCGTCCGCGCCGCCCCTGCCGGCGACCCCCATGAGAAGGCGTTCATGACCACCGAAATCCGGGTTCCACAACTGCCCGAGTCCATCGCCGACGCCACGCTCGTGGCCTGGCACAAGCAACCCGGGGATGCCATCGCCCGCGACGAGAATCTCGCCGATCTCGAGACCGACAAGGTGGTGCTGGAAGTTCCCGCGCCGGCCAACGGCGTGGTGCGCGAGCTCCGTGTGCCGAGCGGCACGGTGGTCACCAGCGGCCAGGTTCTCGCGCTCATCGAGGAGGGCGCCGCGGCGGCTGCGGCACCGAGGCCGGCCAAGCCAGCGCCGGCTGCCAAGCCAGTGCCGGCTGCCAAGGCACCACCGGCTGCCGACAGCGACGGCGGCAAGGATGCCGGCAAGTTGAGCCCCTCGGTACGGCGGCTGGTCGAGGAGAACCACCTCGACCCGTCCGCGATCCCGGCCTCGGGACGGGATGGCAGGCTGACCAAGTCCGATGTGGTGGGTTTTCTGGGCAAACAGCCGGCGCAAGTGCCGCCGGGGAGCGGGGGCGCAGCGGCGAGCGCTGCCGCCGCCCCGGCAGCGGCGGCCCGTGCACCCGCACCGCGGCCGCCGGCAGCGGCCGGCGCGCGCGCCGAACAGCGGGTGCCCATGACGCGCCTGCGGGCCCGGATTGCACAGCGTCTCGTCGAGGCGCAATCGACCCAGGCGCTGCTGACGACGTTCAACGAGGTGGACCTCGGCGCCACGCAGGAACTGCGCGCGCGCTACAAGGAACGCTTCGAGAAGGAGCACGGCGTGAAGCTCGGCTTCATGTCGTTCTTCGTGAAGGCCTCGATCGAGGCGCTGAAGAGGTTTCCGGTGTTGAACGCTTCGGTCGACGGCAGCGACATCATCTATCACGAGTACTACGACATCGGCGTCGCCGTCTCCACCGATCGCGGACTGGTCGTGCCGATCGTGCGCGACGCCGACGCCAAGAGCTTCGCGGTGATCGAGCAGCAGGTGGCCGACTACGCCCGCAAGGCGCGCGAGGGCTCACTCGCCCTCGAGGATCTCACCGGCGGCACCTTCACGATCACCAACGGCGGCGTGTTCGGCTCGCTCATGTCGACGCCGATCGTCAACGCGCCGCAGAGCGCCATCCTCGGCATGCACAAGATCCAGGAGCGGCCGATGGTGGTCGGCGGGCAGATCGCCGCGCGGCCGATGATGTATCTGGCGGTGACCTACGATCACCGCATCATCGACGGCCGCGAAGCGGTGCAGTTCCTGGTCGCGATCAAGGAAGCACTGGAAGATCCGGGACGGATGCTGCTGGGGATCTGATCCGCACATGAAGAACAAAGCTGATGCCTTCGACGTCGTGGTCATCGGCGGCGGCCCGGCGGGCTATCCGGCCGCGATCCGCGCCGCGCAGAACCAGCTCAGCGTCGCCTGCATAGATGAGTGGAAGAACCGCGACGGCAGCGCCGCCTTCGGCGGCACCTGCCTGAACGCGGGCTGCATCCCGTCCAAGGCGCTGCTGGAGTCCACCGAGCTCTACCATCGCGTGCACGAGGAGTTCGCCGTGCACGGCATCAAGGTGTCGGGCGCGACGCTCGATCTGGCGCAGATGCAGAAGCGCAAGGGCGGCATCGTGCGCGGCATGACCCAGGGGATCCTCGCGCTGTTCAAGGCTGCCGGCGTTACCCCGCTCCAGGGACACGGCAGACTCCTCGCCGGGCGCCGCATTGAATTCATCGCGCATGACGGCAGCCGCCGCGAGCTGTCCGCGCGGCACGTGGTGCTCGCTTCGGGGTCCGCCCCGATCGAGTTGCGCTCCGCGCCGTTCGCGGCGCCGCACATCGTGGATTCCTGGGGAGCCCTCGACTTTGACGCCGTGCCAAAGCGCCTCGGCGTCATCGGCGCGGGTGTGATCGGACTGGAATTGGGGAGCGTGTGGCGGCGGCTCGGCGCCGAGGTGGTGATGCTGGAGGCGCTGCCGGATTTCCTGGCGTTCGCCGACCAGCAGCTTGCCAAGGAAGCGCTGCGGCACCTGAGGAAACTCGGGCTCGACATTCGCCTGGGCGCCAAGGTCACGGGCGCGGCGGTGGCGGGTGCGACGGTCGATGTCACCTACGAAGATGCGAAAGGCGCGCAGCGCCTTGCCGTCGAGCGGCTGGTGGTGGCGATCGGTCGCCGCCCCTACACCCGGGATCTGCTCGGGGCCGATACCGGCGTGCAGCTGGATGAGAGCGGCTTCATCAGTGTCGATCAGGCCTGCCGCACGGGCGTGGAGGGCGTGTGGGCGATCGGGGACTGCGTACGCGGCCCGATGCTGGCGCACAAGGGCAAGGAGGAGGGCGTGATGGTCGCGGACCTGATCGCCGGCCGCTTCGGCGAGGTCAACTACAAGGTGATCCCCTCGGTCATCTATACCGCGCCGGAGATCGCCTGGGTCGGCCTCACCGAGGAGCAGGTCAAGGCGAGCGGCCGCCAATACAAGACCGGCGTGTTCCCGTTCCTCGCCAGTGGCCGGGCGCGCGCCCTGGAGCAGGCCACCGGCTTCGCGAAGATCGTGGCCGCGCGCGACGACGACGAGATCCTGGGCGTTCACATCGTCGGTCCCATGGCCGGGGAGTTGATCGCTGAGGCGGTGCTGGCGATGGAGTACTCGGCCAGCAGCGAGGATCTGCAGCGCACCATCCATGCGCATCCGACGCTCGCCGAGGCGCTGCACGAGGCGGCGCTGGCCGCCGACAAGCGCTCCATCGACGCGATCAACCGTTGACGGCCTGCCCTACAGCCGCCGTCGCGCCTCGATGACATTCGGCACGCCCGCGAGCCGCCGCAGCACGCGGGCGAACTGCTCGAGGTCATTGACCGCGACGCTGAGAGCGAAATACGCAATGCCCGAGTCGTGATCGGTGCTGGAAGTCACGGCGTCGATGCTGAGGCGCTCGAGCGCCAGCACGTCGGTCAGATCACGCAGCAGCCCGCGGCGATCGTAGGCGCTGATGGACAGCTCCACGTTGAGCCCGGCGCTGTCGGCGCTGCTCCATTCGACCTTCAGCACGCGCTCGGGCTTGAGCGCGCTCATGCGCCGCAGGCTCGCACAGTCGCTGCGATGGACCGTGACGCCCCGGCCGAGGGTGACATAACCGGTGATCGGCTGCGGACGCAGCGGCGCACAGCAGCGCGCCAGCGTGGTCGGCAGATCGCCCACGCCCTCGATCTCCACCGGCGCCGTCCGGCGCCGCGTCGCGCCCGGACGCGGCGGGCGCTGCAGCGGCCGTGGCGGCTCGAACAGCCGGGTGGCGGCCTGCAGCAGCTGCGTAACGGTGATCTCGCCTTCGCCGAGCAGCTGATGCAGGTGATCGGTGTCGCGGGCCTTGAGCTCCTGCACCAGGGCGCTGAGCTGCTCGGGGCGCACGCCGATGCGCGAGAGCTCGCGTTCGGCGATGCGTAAGCCGGCGCTGCGGTTGTCGCCCACGTCCTGCTTGCGGAACCAGGCGCGCACCTTGCCGCGGTTGCGCGCCGAAATGAGGTAGCCCTGTTCGGGTGCCAGCCAGTCGCGGCTGGGGGCATCGTGCCTGCCGGTGATGATCTCGACGATCTCGCCATTGGCGAGGGGGTGTGTGAGGGGCACGATGCGCCCGTTCGCCTTGGCGCCGCGGCAGCGGTGGCCGAGCGAGGTGTGGACGCTGTAGGCGAAATCGAGCGGTGTCGCGCCGCGCGGCAGGTCGAGCACCTCGCCTTTGGGCGTGAGCACGTAGACCCGGTCCGCGAACAGCTCGGTACGCATGCCCTCGATCAGGTCGCGGTCCGCCTCGGCGCCGCCCGCGGCGCCGTCGTGCGGCTCCAGCAGGCGCCGCACCCATTCGATCTTGCGCTGGTATTGCGCATCGCGCGCCCCACCCTCCTTGTAGGTCCAGTGCGCCGCTACGCCGAGCTCGGCGTGCTCGTGCATCTGCGGCGTACGGATCTGCACCTCGACGCTGCGCCCCTGCGGTCCGATCACGGCGGTGTGGATGGAGCGGTAGCCGTTGCCCTTGGGGGTGGCGATGTAGTCGTCGAACTCGCCTGGAATGTACGGCCACTGACCGTGGACGATGCCGAGCGCGCCGTAGCACTCGGGAACCGAAGCGACCACCACGCGCACGGCGCGCACGTCGAACAGCTGCTCGAAGGCCAGCTGCTTGCGCTGCATCTTGCGGTAGATGCTGTAGATGTGCTTGGGGCGCCCGTAGACCTCGGCCTCGATGCCCGCCGCGCGCAGGCGTGCGTGCAGCTGCGCGCACAGGGTCTCGATGTAGCGCTCGCGGTCGGCGCGCCGCTCGTTGAGCGCGGCGGCGACGCGGCGGTACTCCTGCGGCTCGAGGTAGCGGAACGCGAGATCCTCGAGCTCCCATTTCAACTGCCACACGCCCAGGCGGTTGGCGAGCGGAGCGTAGATGGCGCGCGCCTCGAGCGCGCGCCGCTCGCGCTCCGGGCCCGGCAGCTCGCGTGCGTGTCGCAGCGCGACCAGCTCCTCGGCGAGCCGCGCCAGCACCAGGCGCGGATCGCTGACGACCGCGAGCAGCATCTTGCGCAGCGTTTCGGCCTGACGCGTGTTCAGGCCGAGCGCTGGCGACCAGTCACGGGGCAGTCCCAGAGTGCCCAGGCGCAGCAGTGCCGTGGCGATCTCGGTCGCGGGCCGGCCGACGATGCCGGCGGTCTGCTCAGGCGTGAGGGCGGCCCGCGCGAGCAGCGGTCGCGCGAGCAGCGCGTGCGCGAGCTCAGTGCCTTCGGTGAGGGCGCCCATGATCTCGGCAGCTTCCGCGGCGCACGCCAGATCGGCCGGTGCGCGTGCGTTGGCCCGCTCGAGCGCCGCGCGTGCGCCGTTGATGGCGTCGCGGACCTGGGGCGGGCACAGTTGACTGGTTTCCACGGATAACGGTTCTTGGGCGAGCGGCGAGCGCGGAACGCGCCAGCGTGTCGTCCGCGAGGTTTACCGCTATCATACGCGACTGTTTTTCCAGGCGGTGCGCTCCGGCGGCGCCGCGTCGGGCAGCGTCACGCATGGCAGGGCACAGCAGGTGGGCTAACATCCGGCGCCGCGAGAGCGCCCAGGCACTGCGCCGTGACAAGCGCCTCGCACGCGCCGCGCCGCAAGGCGGTGAGACGGTGCGCTACGAAGGCTACGGCCCCGGTGGCGCGGCGGTCATGGTCGAGTGCGTCACCGACGATCGCCGCCAGGTGGGCGCGAAGGTGCGCCGCGCGTTCGTGCAACACGGCGGCCGGCTCGGGGCCGACGGCTCGGTGAGCTACCTGTTCAACACCGTGGGCCTCATGACCTACCCGCCGGGGACGGACGAGGAGCGGCTGATGCAGGTGGCACTGGAGGCCGGCGCCGAGGACGTCGTGCCCAACGCCGACCACTCCGTCGAGGTGCTGGCCGATCCCCTGGAGTTCGATACCGTGTGCGCCGTGCTCACGCATCACGGCTTCGCGCCCGCGACCGCGGAAGTCACGCAGCGCGCCGCGACGTCCCTGGAGCTGTCGGGCGAGACCGCGGTGTTGATGGTGCATCTGCTCGAGGCGCTCGAAGAGCTGGACGAGGTACGGGACGTTTAC
>Ga0209350_1001125_pt1 | contig 12196 bp, 11 predicted proteins | sample GraSoi013_2_20cm_2_FD_185822 | JGI IMG/M metagenome (GOLD analysis project Ga0209350, IMG submission 185822) | Grasslands soil microbial communities from the Angelo Coastal Reserve, California, USA - Sample 09_27_2013_2_20cm (SPAdes) (version 2) | ecosystem: Environmental > Terrestrial > Soil >...
TCTCGTTCCCGGCCTGTATATTGGGTCATGCGTTCGATGCGCACGGCCCTTCTGCTCGTCGCCACTTTCCCGGCCACGGGAGTCTCCCAGACGCCGCCCGCCCCCGCCCCCGCCCCCGCGCGGCCCCCGGTCGCGGCGCCGGCGTACCGCGGGTTCACGCCGGGCATCAGCTACCGGGAGTTCTTGGAGCGCGCCCGGCCGCTCGCGGACTCGGACATGGTGCGCTGCCAGACCTCCCCCCACACGGCACAGGTCATGGAGTGTGGCGTCGTGATTCGCGGTCCGAACGACGCCGCCCGGTTCTACCTCAGCGCCCATTTCATCGAGGGGAACGCCGACGTGGTCGCGTTCTACGACTCGGCGGGCTTCGGCGACAAGCGCGGCGTTCCACTGGTCGATCGTACCAAGAAGGAGCTGACCCGCCTGTTCGGCCGGCCGCACCCGATCGGAAAGAGCGGCTGGGAGTGGCGCTACGGCAGGCGCGCCGTGCGGTTCAACTGGCGCGGGCGGGGCACGGCCCGTTGGGTGTCCATCACTCTCATGGACAAGGACGTGATGGACCGAATCGCTCGATACGCGAAGACAGCCAAAAGCCGCAAGTCGTAAGCCGTAAGCGTTATGGCTTAGGGCTTGCGGCTTGTATGAGTCGTTCCGCCAGAGCCGACACTCCCCGCGCGTGCCCGAGCTGTTCGAGCCAGCGGGGCGGGATGCTCGCTTCGCCTTCCCGCGCGCCGAGCAGCGCGCCCGCGACGGCGGCGTTGGTGTCGGTGTCGCCACCCGCCTCGGCGAGAAAGATGAGCGCTTCTTCGAGGGACGGGCGGTGCATCCCGCACCAGAAGGCGATTTCCACGCAGTGGACGACGTAGCCGGCTTCCCCGCTCACATCGATCGGTAGGTCGCTCTCCTGCTCCCAGGGTACGCGCCGGATGGCCTCGATCAGCGGGCGCGGCGCCCCCTGAAGGCGGTGCAGCACCTCTTCGACGAAGTGCTGATTGCCGTGCAGCAGCTCTCGCGCAGCGAGGTTCACCGCCACCGCGCCCCACGTGCACCGCTCGTCGGCGTGGGTGATGGCGGCCTGCTGGGTCGACACGCGAATCAGCCTGTCGACGTTGTCGTGATAGCGCAATGCAACCGGGATGCAGCGCATCACCGCGCCGTTGGACGCAGCCCGCGCGTTGTGGGCCAGCCGGCCGGCTTCGAACGGCTCGGTGCCGCGCTCGATGAGTCGCAGGGCACGCTGTGTCGTGAGGCCGATGCCGCGCCCGTCCCGCTTCATCCACTTCACCCAGCGCTCCGCCACGTCGTGCGCGTCGAAGTCGCCCTTCTCCGCCAGAGATTCGGCAAGGAGCAGCGTCATCGCAGCGTCGTCGTCAAACGGCGACCCCTCGGGCGGCGCCGCGAGATCACGCACGCCCTGGGGAAACGCCTCACGGATCGCCGTGGCGGTGCCCAGGGGCTCGGTGGGGACGCCGAGCTGGTTCCCGACCACAAGCCCGAGCAGCGCGCCGCGCGCCCGCATGAGCAGCCGGGGATCGAGGTCGTCCGCCACGCGTGCCGTCAGAAGGTCAACACCACGACCCCGCTTTGCGGGACCACCCGGCCCGCGAAGCCGTGCCGGTCGGCGTGGGGTCCGATGTAGGGATGGGCACTGTTGTAGGCGGCCACGCTGGTGTTCTGATAGAGGCGATAATACCCGATGTGGGTGCGGACGGCACCCTTCGACACGAGGCAGTTGCACCGCACCGCCGCGGCGGTGGCGGGGTTGACCTCGAGCGTGATGTCCGATGCGCTCGCGTTCGTGATGAGGGGCGCGAAGTAGCGCTGACCGCCCACTTCGGCACTGACATCGGCCAGCAACCGACCTCCGGCCCGCGGGAACGCCGGAAGCGGCCCTTCCAGGGGCTCGCCGATCGGTGGGTTGCCGGGGCGGATGAGGCGCCACCGCAGCTCGCCGCGCTGATCGCGCCGCAGGCTGAGCCGCTGGGTGGCCTCAGGCGCGACCGTATCCACCGGGACGCCGTGGCTCAGGATCTCGATCGGCTCGACGAGGGCGTTGTGAACAGACGCGACTCCTGGCCCGAGATAACCGGCACGACGCGCCAGCCCCCCCGCCACGAGTGCCGCGCCAAGCACGCCCGCCACCCACCAGCCGAGCCGTCCCGAGCCACGCCGGACCTGGCCGGAGCGTCGCACCTGACGCTCGAGGGTGTGGGCCCCCACCAGCCCCTCGGAGCCGGACGTGCGGCCGGAGTCGAGCGCCGCGAGCACGTCGTCGGCGTCCTGAAAGCGGTCTTCGGGTTTCTTCGCGAGGCACTTCACGATCACCGTGGAGAGCCAGCGGGGGATCTTGGCGTTGACGTCGCTCGCCACCGGAACGGGGTCGCCCAGGTGCTTCCCGACGATCTCGGCGCTCGAGTTGCCGTCATAGGGGGGCGTCCCGGTCACCATCTGGTAGAGCATCGCGCCAAAGGCGTAGAGGTCACTCCGGCCGTCGAGGTTCGGTTGGCCGAGGGCCTGCTCAGGGCTCATGTACTGCACCGTGCCGACCGTGAAGCCAGTGGCTGTTTTTGCGCCGCCAGCGTCGCCCCCGCCCCCCCCGGGGTCCAGCAGCTTGGCGATGCCGAAATCCAGGAGCAGGACCCGGCCGCTCTTCGCCTCGACCATCACGTTGTCGGGCTTGATGTCGCGGTGCACGAGGCCCTGGGTGTGGGCGTGGGACAGTGCCTGGAGAATCGGCTCGGCGATCTTCAAGGCCTCGTCCGCCGTGTACGGGCCGCGGCGGCGCAAGCGCTCCGCGAGCGACTCGCCCTCGACGAACGGCATCACGTAATAAACGAGACCCTCACCGTCGCCGGTGAAGTGGATCGCGAGGATGGCGGGGTCCTGCAGCCGGGCGAGCGCCTTTGCCTCCTGCCGGAACCGCGCCAGCATGCCCGGGGTCCAGGCGATCTCCGGGTGGAGCACTTTGCATGCGAGGCGGCGATCGAGATCCTTGTCCCACAGCTCGTACACCTCGGCGAAGCCGCCCCGGCCGATCAGGCGCTTCACCTCGTACTTGGGACCGAGCGCGCGGGCGAGACGCTCCGCGGTGGGCACGGCGGGTGGAGCGCCGGGGGCGGGAGGCACCGCGGTCGCTCGCTCGTTCGTGATCACGGTGGGCGAAGCCGACCCGCACGCCGGGCAGAAGGCCGCGCCCCGCGGGATCTCGGCGCGGCATGAAGGGCAGGTGAGCTGGGTGGCCACGGCACGTAAGATTCGCGATTGGGGGCCGGCGGGCAATGCTCGCGACTGCGTAGGGGCGCAGCATGCTTCGGCCCTACGTATTTTCGTTGCATGCTGGCGCTCCGCATCATCGTCGGCCTCGGGCTCGCCTACACGCTCTTGCTGCTCGTCGCCTGGCTGTTCCAGGATCGGCTCGCCTTTCCGGCGCCGCGCGCGAAATTGCCCGATCCCAAGCGCCTAGGCGTCGAGAACGGGGAGCGAGTCGAGCTGGTGTCGGGCGACGGGACGAAGCTGGTGGGCTGGTATCTGACACCAAAGTCCCCAACCTCCGCTGGCCTCCTCTGGTTCTACGGCAACGGTGAGACCGTCGCAGCGATCTGGCCCATCGTGCGCGAGTTCCAGCCGCCGGGCACCGCCGTACTGGTCCTCGACTACCCGGGCTACGGCGGCAGCGGCGGGAGGGTGCCTTGTACGCCGCCGCCGATGCCGCGTACGCGGCGCTCACCGCCCGACCCGATGTGGACCCGCGGCGCATTTACGTCTACGGTCGCTCGCTCGGCAGCGCGGTGGCGACGTACACCGCGGCGCACCATCCCGTCGCAGGACTGATCGTGGAATCGCCGTTCACCAATGCCGCCGCGATGGCGAAATACCACTACGGGTTGCTGCCCCGCTTCCTGCTCCGCCTGTCGCTCGACAACGTCGCCAACGTGAGGCGAGTGTCCTGCCCGATCTTGCTGTTTCACGGCGACGCGGATCGGCTGGTGCCGACGGCGATGGGCATGGCGGTCGCGGCCGCCGCGGCGGGGCCGGTCGAGGTGGTCCTGATTCACGGAGCCGGGCACAACGACACCTACGACATCGGCGGGCGATCGTACCGCGACAAGATGTGGCGGTTCATCGGCCGGACGGGCCCCTAGATCACCACCACCGGGACGATCCGGTCCCGCGTGGCCTCGAAGCGGCGCTCCGCCTCGTCCAGCGTGCGCAGCACGACCCCGTCGTCGCCGTCGGCGAACTTGCAGCTCTGCGCGACCCGTCCGGTCGCTCGGCGCACCATGACGAGCGCGCGGGTCACTTCGCAGCGATCCACATCCGGGTCGGTATGCCCGGCGACGAGCAGCTCCTCGAACAGCGGCAGGCTGCATTCTTCGCCCAGCACGTAGAGGGACTCGAGGATTTTGGGGCCGAGGAACCGGCGCAGCAGCTGGTCGCCGCGGATCCGCTCGAACAGGAGCACGAGGACCTCGGCGTGCCCGGGGTAGTAGCGCGCCGCTTCGACGGCGGCGGCAACAAACGCGTGGTGCGCGCCCGGTGTCGTGAGATACCGCTCGAACAGCGGCCACGCACCCTCGGGGTGCCGTTCGGCCAGCGCGAGGAACGCGAAGTAGCGACGCCCGAGTGGCGCCCCGGTGTCGGCGATCACGGTGCGCAGGCCCGCGACGCCCCAGCGCGCACCGACGAGCGCGGCAGCCGCGGCATGCTGCCACCGCTCGAGCTCGGGCACGCGGAAGGTCACGACGTGCGGATCGGGGAACGCGCGGCACCGCTCCAACGTCGCGAGAAGACGACGGTCCACCTGATCGAGCGCGGGCTCGAGGCCCTCGCTGTCCGCCCGTCGCGCGCCCCCGAGCGCGTCCCACGCGAGCCGGTCGACGTGCGCCGTCTCCCACGCGCGCTCGAAGGCCTGGGCATCGGGAGCCGCGAGGAGCCGCTCGAGTGCGCCGGCAAATCGGTAGAGGCGTCCAGACGTTTCCACTCGCACCAAGCTACCCCCGACTGGCCCGGAGGCAATCCGGATTTGTCCACATCGGTATGGAAAACCAAGTGGAAATCTTGTGGGTAGGGTGGGGAATGTTGCGCTTGCCCATGGGTGAGCTTAACCTTGCCCCGCGCCTACCTGGAGGGCCACTGCGAGCATCACTTCTCGTCGGCACCGTCATCGCGCTGGCGGCCTGCTCCCGCCCGACAGGGCCGATCGCCGTCGGCCTCGCAGGCCCCTTCTCCCAACCGCGCGGAGCCTCGATGCTCCGGGCTGCCCAGTTGGCGGTCAACCAGATCAACGCCAAACGGGGAATCCGGGGTCGCAAGCTCGAGCTGCGAGTCGTCGATGATTCGGGCAACGAGGACGCCGCGGTGCGGGTGGCGGAGCAGCTGTATGCGGACCCTGCGATCGTGGCGGTGGTGGGACACCTGAGCTCGGGCCCTTCTCTCTCGGCGGCGCGGGTGTACGGGGGGGGCGCGACGCCTACCCCGATGATTTCACCGTCCGCGTCGAGTCCCGACCTGTCGGGGATGAGTCCGTACGTGTTCCGCGTGTGCCCGAGCGACCTGCAACACGGGCCAGAGCTCGCCCGTTTTGCCTGGCAAACGCTCGGCGCCAGACGAGCCGGCATCATCTACCTCAACAACGACTATGGACGCGGGGTGCGCCGGACGTTCGCGGCCGAGTTTGCGCGCCTGGGGGGGACCGTGCTCGAGTCCGATCCCTACATCCCGGCCACCGCGTCGCTCGAGCCGTACCTCTCGCACATGCGCCGCGGGGGCGCGGACGTGCTGCTGCTCGCCGCAGAGCGCCCCGGGGCCGAGCTGGCCCTGCGTGAGATGCGCTCGCTCGGGCTGCGGTGGCCCGTGCTCGGCGGGGACGCCCTCACGGGGATCGAGGCGGACGGCGCGCTCGCGGAGGGCATGCGGTTGTCGTCCGCCTACCTCCCCGACCGGAGCGACGAGCGCAATGTCGCGTTCGTGGCGGACTACGCGCGCGCCTTCCCGGGACAGCGACCGGACCAACGTGGAGCGGGCGCGTACGACATCATGCTGCTGCTGGCGCGTGCGATCGACAAGGTGGGCGCCGACCGGAAAGCCATTCGGGACTATCTCGCGCGCGTGGGTCGGGGCCAGCCGCCGTTCGCAGGAGTGACCGGCCCGATCGCGTTCGACGCTAACGGGGACGTGGCGGGGAAGACGGTGGTGATCGGCGTCGTGCGCGACGGCCGGCTGGTGACGGAGGTGGCGCGGTAATGCGGGGCCGGTTCGACACGATCCGCGCGCGCATCCTGATCGGCCTGGCATTGCTCATGGCCGGTCTCATCGCTACGGCGATCGCGGGCGCCGCCACCCTGCGCCAGATGCGGTACGCGATCGACCAGGAGCTCGACGCGTTGCGGGCGTCGACCGAGGTGGGGAGCGGGCTCGTCACCAGCGTGCTGGAAGAGATCCGGGCGGCCGAGCAGTATCTGGGCTCACCCGGGGACGAGCCGCGGCGAGAGTTCCAAGCCGCCGCCGAGGAGGCCTTCCAGCACCAACGCCGGCTGGATGGGCTGGGTGGCCTCACCGTCGAGGATCGCCTCACCGTGAACCGCGTGAAGCAACTGCACGCGGCCATCCAGACTGAGTACTCGATCGCACACGCGCTCCGGGACCTGGGACGCGATCAGGAAGCGGCCGCGCGAGCGGCGGCGGTGCGGCCCCAGGCGGCGGAGCTGACGCGGCTGGTGCGTGATCTCTCCCAGCGGCAGGCGCAGAAGGCGGCGAAGGCCGCGCAGCGGCTGAGCGCGGACGCAGGCGATCGGGAGCGCAAGCTCTGGGTCTTCGTCGTCGCTCTCGTGATCGCAGGCTTCTTCCTGTCGCGCTACACGGTCCAATCGGTACACGGGCCGCTGGGCCGCCTGGTGACGGCCGCCGAGCGGTTCGGCGCCGGCGATTTGCGACCGGTCACCACCGGGGAGATGCCCCGCGAGTTCCGCGTGCTGGCGGACGCCATCCAGCAGATGGGGAACCGCCTCCGGCAGATCGTGGGCGACGTGATCGGCGAGTCGGACCGGATCGCCGGGGCGGCGGGGGACCTGTCGGCGGTGAGCGAGGAGCTCGCGGCGTCCTCCAGCGAGGTCTCGACGGCCATGGTGGAGATCTCGGGCGGTGCGGACCAGCAACGCGCCGCCCTCACCTCCATGGGCACCGGACTCGTTGCCCTTCGCGCCGCCACCGGCGACATGGCGGACGCGGCGGAGCGCGCGGCGAAGCTCGGCGAGGAGATCCGCACGGTAGCCGACCGGCACCGGGGCGACGTCGCCGCCGCCGGGAGCGTGCTGCTCAACGTGCGGGAGGTGGTGCAGACCACCTCGAACCAGATCAGCCAGCTCGGCGAGCTGAGCGTGTCGATCGACGACTTCGTGGAGCTCATCAAGCGCATCTCGTCGCAGACCAACCTGCTGGCGTTGAACGCGGCGATCGAAGCGGCACGGGCCGGTGAGCACGGCCGCGGCTTCGCGGTGGTCGCCGAGGAGGTGCGCCAGCTCGCCGACGAGTCGGCGCGGGCAGCGGAGGAAGTGACCCGCACGACGGGCTCGATCCGCGAGCAGATGGAGGACGTCACGGCCACCATGGCCGCGGGTCAGGCGAAGGTCCGGGGGATCGAGTCCGTCGCGGAAGGCGCGGCCCACGGCCTCGCCGAGATCGCCACGGCGATCGAGCTCGTGGAACAGGCCGCCGCGCGAGTGCGGGTCACCGCCCAGGCCAACCGCGAAACCACCACCCAGCTGCAGGGGCAGGCGGAGCAGGTGGCGATCCGTGCCACGGCACATGCTGCGGGCGCGGAGCAGGCCACGGCCGCCGCCGAACAGCAGGGCGCGTCGACCGAGGAGATGGCGGCCGCTGCCAGCAGCCTGCTGGAGGCGGCCGAGAGGCTGCGGGGGCTGGTGCGGGGATTCCGGGTGTAGCCCGCCCGGCGGGCTACGGTCCGATCGTGGTGCCGCCAGGTGCCACCAGCAAACCAGGCAGCAGATCGAGGCCCGTGACCGCAGCCGTCAGCACCGGCAGCGACAGCACCTGACTGGACGCCCCGGGGCCCATGGCAGTGAACCAGAGGTGGACCAGCGTCTGCGATCCGGCCTTTCCGACCAGGTCGGTGGCATTGAAGCGCAAAATGCCACTCGCCGCCGTGTCGGGAATGATCGCAGGAGACACGAAGGTGCCGGCCTGCGTGCTGTCGAACCGCAGCACGCCGGCATTCCAGATGAAGCGCGCGTCGTAGCTGCCGAGCAGCTCGATCGGGACTGCCTTGAGATCGAGCACGATGTCGATCGCGACGGGCTGCCCGAGCTTTGCAACACCGAAGCTGCGGCCACCGGTGAGCGCCAGCGCGAGCGGATTGCCGGGGAGGATGGTGGGGTCGCCCACCATCACGACCAGCGAGTCCGCGACGCCGGGGGCTGCGGTAGCGACCACGACCGCGCTACCCGGCCTGACGCCCGTGACCAGCCCGGTGCTCGAAACCGCTGCCACGCCTGGCGTGCCGCTCGTCCAGGTCGCGAGTGAGGGCGACAGCTGCTTCCCGGCGATATCCGTGACGACGGCCGCGAGCTGCGCCGTGTTCCCCGGACTCAGGGTCGTGAGAGTCACGTACCCCGGGTTGACCAGCACCGCGGCCGGGGCGGTGAGCGGCGCGACGGTGAGCCGCAGCGTGTCCGCGGCACCACGAATGGCCGCCTCGACGCGCCCCGCGCCGCCGGTCGGGCTCAGGAGAGCCGTGACCGTCCGATCCGGCGCCATGAGGATGAGGGCCGGAGTGAGGTTGGTCAACGCCACGGGCACGCCCGTCACCGGGATCAGCGCCGAGTCCACGCTGATGCGCAGCACGAGCGAGCCGCCCGTCGCGAGCGTGGTATCCTGCGGCGCGACCGTCACGACGCAGCCCGAGCCGATCTGGCACGGCCCGATATAGCTCACCGGCACCGTCACAGGCGGCGTAGCGTCTGTGCTGTTCACGATCACGGTGTCCACCCCCGCGTACAGCACGACGCCATCGCTCGAGCGGATACCCTGCAGGGTCACCTCGAACGGCTGTGATCGCCCGATCACCACGACCGGCACGCCGAGCGTCGCGTTGCCCGCCGCGTCGACGGGAACGGTCGTATCTGCGACCGCCCGGGGTACGCCCACGCTCGAGATCGGCACGACGACCACGTGGAGCTGGTCGAGATCGTCCAGCAGGACCGTGCCGGAGCCGACGGCGATCAACGGCACGATGGACAGCTGCGGGCCCCGGAGCTCAGATCCCGCCCACTCCGCGCACGCGATCATGCCGCCCGAGGCCGCGAGCATGAGCCAGGGAAGGAGGCGGCGGATCATCGCGCCCACTCGAGCAGCACGACCGCCCGCGGCCCGACGAGCGGCACGGAACTGCCGTTGTCCGCCACCCGGCCGAACGCTACCTGACCCTGGACCAGGACCGTCCACGCGGCGCTCGCGCGGTAGCGCACATCCACGCCCGGCCGCACCAGCCAGCCGAGCAGCGCGAAACTGCCGGTCGCGGGCCCGGCGAGCTCGTGACGGAACTCGACGTTCGGAGCAAGGCTCAGGACCGGGGACAGCGGGCGCTCGAGCCGAACGCCCAGCGCGAGCACGTTGCCGCGCGGCACCTGAACCACGGTGGAGTCGTAGCCGTGGGGCCGGAGGCGGTATCTGTCATATGCATAGAGGGACAGGCTGCTGCGCCCGGCGGGGAGGCTCAGCCCGGAATAGACCAAAAAGCGGGGGCCGCTGGCGCTGCGCGAGCCCGCGCCCAACGTATCCGCGCCGCTCGTCGCATACACTGCCGCGCCGCGAAAATACCCGCGACCACCCACGCGTCCCTCGGCGCCGAGCCGCACGCGAGCCTCGCCGCCCGGCTCGAGATCGCCGCCCCCCGCCACGGGCGTGTAACGCGCATACCAACGGTAGCTCCCGCCCACTCCGAGCGCCCAGCGCTCCCCCAGTTTGAACGCAGTCGCGAACCCGCCGGTTACGCCGCCCCCCGTTCCGAAGCTCGGCGTCGTGAAATTGAGCACCTCGGTCGCGAGGGCGCTGAGCAGCGGCACGGCCGAGGTGTCCACGGCTCGCTTCCCGGTGGGCAGCGTGCCGGCCACGGAGACGATCAAGCGCCCGGACACGGAGGCCCAGCTCAGCCGGACATCGGTGTCAGTGGGGCCCGAGAGCTCGAGCGTCCCGCTGGTGGTGGCGGCCGCGGCATGCGCGTACCCGCTCGACAGATCCACCGTGAGGCTCGGGCCGAGCCGATGCGACAGGCCGACCGGAACGGTCCACTCGACGACGTGGTGGAACGCGTAGCTCGACCCGAAGTAGTAGCCGTCGAATACGACTCCGGTGCGCGCCGCGGTGCCGACTCCGTCCCCTGGGCCCTGCGCGGCGAGCGGCGCCGCCGCGCACAACCACACCAGAACCCGCCTCACGGCGGCCGCTTGAAGATGATGACGATCCCGTTCGTGACGGATGCGATGGAGGGCAGGCCGAGCGACTCAGGAGTCAGCCGACGGTCGATGCTGGAGCTGCCCGTGGGCAACTTCACATCGGCGATCGCGTCGCCGATGGCGGGCACGACATCGCGCGCTCCGGCGGAGAGCAGTGCGCCCGCGCCGCCCAAGCCCGTCGGCTCGGCGGCGCCCGTCACCCGCTCGACGGCGTCCGGGAGGGTGACCATCCCCCCACCCGTGGCCTGCTCGGCCGCCGGAGCCGCGGTCGCCGCCTCTTGGCCGTCGCGGGCGGCCTGGAAGCCCGGGTCGGCCTGCGCCGCGCTGCGGAAGTGCCGCGCCGCCGCGCCGTAGTCCCCGCGATCCATCGCCTCGAGCGCGCGGCTGTAGGCGAGGAATGCGGCGAGGCTCTTGGGCCCCTGACGGAGGATTTGCTCGCGTTCCGCTTGCGTGAGCTCCAGCCCGAGCTGCGCGGCGAGGTCGAACACCACCTGCTTCTCGAGGTCGAGTAGTTTCGGGAACGGCCCGGTCACCTGGCCCACCGGCCGTACGACGCCGGTGCTCGTGACCACCGTCGCCGAAAGCTGCACCGGACCGCGGCGCGGAATCGTCGCCGCCCCCTGCACTAGGCGCTCCGCCCGCAGCAGCCGTCCCACGCGCGCCGCCGTCGCCGGATCCACACGGTCGCTCTGGCCGAGCTTGAGCTCGTCCAGCAGCATCCCGATCTGCAGACGCTCGAGCAGGCGCAGGGTGCGGATATAGGCCAGGTCGGTCGCGATGAGCTCCGCCAGCCCGCGCGACAAGGGCTGCACGCCCGAGTCCCCCGCGATCACGAGCGGCAGCACCGCGACCGTGGCGGGCTCGGGCGGTGCGAGGGCGAGCTCCGCCTCGCGCGCCAGCGCCTGTCGCGCCGCTCGCTCCGCCGCGGCGCGGAGCGCGAGCTGCGCTTTGGCGCGCAGGGCAGCCACGCCTCGGGCGTTCGGGTGCTGGGCCGCGAAGTCGCTGTAGATGGCGACCGCTTCGTCGTAGCGATCCGCCTGCTCCCGGCACGCGCCGAGCACCAGCGGCCCGAGCACGTTGCCGGGCTCGAGCGCGAGCCCCGCGCGCGCGACCACGCTCGCGGTGTCGCAGCGCCCGGCGGCGGCGAGGGCCGCTCCGAGTCGAAACTGGATGGTGGGGTTCTGGGGTTGCTGCTGCGCCTGGCTCGTGAGCGCGGGAACGTCGGCGGGCGTGACTGCCGCGGGCTGCGGTGCGCGAGCGCACGCGACGGCGGCGCCCAGCAGCAGAAGCGGGAGCGGCCGCTTCACCGCCGCGACTTCTTCTTGGCGGCCTTTTTCTTGACTAGCGGCTTGGGCCTCGCGGCGCGGACGGGCTTGACCTTGGACTTGAGGGGAACGTCGATGTCCGAGAGGACCCGATCGCCCTCTTCCGGGCCGATCAAGCCGCGGCGCACCGCATAGCGCACCAGCTCCTCGGCATCGTCCATGGTGAACTCGCCCACCCCCGCGGCGGCGCGGATCGCCTTCACCAAGGCGTCGGCCACGGGGCTGCGCAGTACGCTCGCGATTCCGGGGAGAGCCTCGAGCAGCGAAGAGATCTGCGACCCGCCGAGCTCAGCTGACATCGAACTTGCTGCTCCGGCGCTAAAGGTCGCGCCAAGCTACATCGGCCCTACCAGACCGTCAAGGATTTTGGACCGATTTTTGGCGGAACTATCGCTGCGGCGC
>Ga0209350_1001127_pt1 | contig 12192 bp, 10 predicted proteins | sample GraSoi013_2_20cm_2_FD_185822 | JGI IMG/M metagenome (GOLD analysis project Ga0209350, IMG submission 185822) | Grasslands soil microbial communities from the Angelo Coastal Reserve, California, USA - Sample 09_27_2013_2_20cm (SPAdes) (version 2) | ecosystem: Environmental > Terrestrial > Soil >...
CGGCAGGTGTCGCAACCGGCATGGATACGCCGCGCTCGATAGCCCCGAGAATGTCCTGCTTCGTGACGCGACCCGCGAAGCCGGTTCCGGGGATGGTTGAGATGTCCACCTGATGCTCCGCAGCGATCTTGCGGACCAGCGGCGTGGACTTGCGGCGCAAGCGCTCCTCGGCGGTCTCGCCGCCCCCGTCCCCTTTCCCCACCACCGGGGCGGTAGAGGGCGGTAGAGGGCGGGAAGGGGCGGTAGCGGACGGCGGCGAGACCGCGGTGCCCCCGGGAGCAGCGGGTGCCCGCTGGGCTGCTGCGACCGGGGGCGCCGCGGGCGAAGCCGCCGGTGCAGGTGCCGCCGCCTTCACAGCGGCGCCCTTCTCGGTCTCGATTACTGCGACCAGCGTTTGCACCGGCACCGTCTGGCCTTCCTGAACCTTGATCTCGGCAAGGACCCCGGCCGACGGCGCCGGGATCTCGGCGTCCACCTTGTCGGTCGAGATTTCGAACAGCGGCTCGTCCCGCTTCACCTCGTCGCCCAGCTTCTTGAGCCACTTGCTCAAGGTGCCTTCGGCGATCGACTCGCCCATCTGGGGCATGAGGACGTCTACGCGCGCCATAGAGTCTCCATCAATACGCCGCAAGCCATCTTGCGGCCTTCACGATATCGTCCGTCTGGGGCAGCACGAAATCTTCCAGGGTCGGCGCATACGGCAGCGGCACGTCGTGCGCCGTCACCCGCATGATGGGGCCGTCCAGCCACGCGAAGGCCTGCTCGTTGATGCGCGCGGCGATCTCGCCCGCCAGGCCACCGGTGCGCGTGTCCTCGTGTACGATGAGCACCTTGTTGGTCTTCTGCACCGTCCGCATGATCGCGGCGTCATCCATCGGCAACAGCGTCCGGAGGTCGAGGACTTCGACCGAGAGACCGTCGTCTTTCGACAGCTGGTCGGCCGCCTCGAGCGACTTCCACACCGTGGCCCCGTAGGTGACGATGGACAGGTCCTTCCCCTCGCGAGCCAGCCGCGCCTGGCCGATGGGAGTGAGGATCTCCTCCTCTTCCGGCAGCGCCTCCTTGATCCGGCGGTACAGCCACTTGTGCTCGAGGTAGATGACCGGATCGTCGTCCCGGATGGAGGCCTTGATCAGGCCCTTCGCGTCCCGCGCGGTGGCGGGATAGACGATCTTCAGGCCCGGCGTGTGAAAGAAGGCCGCCTCCGGGTTTTGCGAATGGAACGGACCGCCCCGCACGTAGCCGCCACAGGGGCCGCGCACGACCATCGGGGTCGCGAGACCGGCGCGGTAGCGCGCGGTGGCGACGTAGTTCGTGAGCATGTCGTAGGCGCAGGAGATGAAGTCGATGAACTGCATCTCCGCCACCGGGCGCATGCCCATGTGGGCCGCCCCGGCGGCCGCGCCGACGATGGCCGCCTCCGAGATCGGCGTGTCGATCACGCGGGCCTCGCCGAACTGCTTGGCGAAGCCCTCGGTGACCTTGAATGCGCCGCCGTACGCCCCCACGTCCTCTCCTAAAATGAAGACGCTGGGGTCGCGCTCCATCTCTTCCCACAACCCCTGGCGCAGGGCTTCGAGGTAGGTGACGTCGGCCATCAGAGGCTCCGGTACCAGTGTCGCGGGGCTGCGGGCGGGTCGGCGTACACGCCGCCCAAGGCGGACTCGGACGGCGGCAGCGGCTCGTCGATACAAGCATCGGTCGCCTGATCGATCTCGAGCTTCACGCCGTCGTCGATCGCCTTCAGCTCGCCCTCTTCGGCCCACTCGTGTTGCACCAGCTGCTTCACGTAGCGGTCGACTGGGTCGTTTTCCTTGGCCCACCAGTCGAGCTCTTCCTTGGGCACGTAGTGCTGATCGTCGTGCTCGGCGTGGCCCTTGCGACGGTACGTCTTGACCTCGATGAACTGCACGCCGTGACCCCGTCGGGCCCGCTCGACGGCGAACTTCGTCGCCTCGTACACCGCGAGCACGTCGTTCCCGTCCACCGTCACGGCCGGGATGCCGTAGCCCTTCGCCTTCTCCGCCAGGTCCTTCACCGCGAACTGTTTTTCCGGCGGCGTCGAGTAGGCCCAGCGGTTGTACTCCGCGATCGCGACGAGCGGGACCTTCTGCACCGCGGCGAAGTTGAGGCCTTCGTGGAAGGTGCCGGTCGAGGTGGCGCCGTCGCCGATATAGACCAGCCCTACTCGCGACTCGCCTCGCAGCTTGAAGGTCAGCGCGATTCCGGCCATCACCGGGACCATGTCCCCGAGATGCGAGATCTGGCCGAGGTACCCTTTCTCGAGATCGTTGAAATGGACGTTCAGCTCGCGCCCGCGCGTGGGGCTGTCGGCCTTGGCCATGTACTGCCGCAGGATCGCGATCGGCTCGGCGCCCATGACGAGCATGGAGCCCAGGTTGCGGATCAGCGGCGACAGGATGTCCGGGTTGGGCCCTCGGGCCAGGGCGTACGCCGACCCGACCGACTCCCCCTCCTGACCGAGGGAGCGGAACAGACCGCCGATCACCTTGCTCTGGCGGTAGAGGGCGGTGAGCCGCTCCTCCAGGGTCCGGGTGAGCCGCAGGTAGCGATAGATTTCAAGCAGTTGGTCGCGGGTGAGGCCCGCCGGTATGGGCGGCGACTGCGTGATCGGTGCGGCGCGCGGTGGCATGACGTAAATTGTAGTGGGCGTGAAACTTGGCTGGACGGAGCGGGCAAATCAAGCTCCGGCGCGAGGAGGCCGTATGGCGACGTTGAAGCTGCGCGTGACGGGGATGACGTGCCCGCACTGCCAGATGAAAGTCGAAAAGGCGTTGATGGGCGCGGGCGGCGTGTACTCTGCTGTGGTCGACCTTTCGGCTGGCGAAGCGGAAGTGGATTTCAACGACGACGCCGCGACCACAGACCAGCTCATCGCGGCAATCGCGAAGGCGGGGTACGGCGCAAAGGTGGCGGGCTAGTACGCCCCTCGGAGCTCGTGGCCCGGCTCCACCTGTTTGTGCACCTCCGCCAGGAAGCGCTTGGCGAGGCGATCGAGCTCCGACTCACCGAGCTGATCGGTGCTGACTTCCACCAGCGTGTAGTGGCCGCCCTCGGCGCGGGCGGCGATCGTCACCTTGCCCAGCGCGCCCGCGTAGGTACGCCGCCGCGCCCCCTCGTCAGCGGGCGCGAGGCGCGCGCCGAAGAACGCTTTCGCCTGCGCCAGCGCCTCGTCGGGGCTCAGCGTGGTTCGATGGAAATACCTCACCGGTTCCCCTCCCATGCGGGCTTGAAGCGCCGCAGCGTCAGGCTGTTCAATACCACACTCAGGCTCGACCACGCCATCGCCGCACTCGCGAACACCGGCGAGAGCAGCACGTGGAGCCACGGGTACAACGCCCCGGCGGCGACGGGGATGCCGATCACGTTGTAGACGAACGCCCAGAAGAGATTCAGCTTGATCGTCCCCATGGTCCGTCGCGACAGCTGAATCGCGGTCACCACGCCGCGCAAATCGCCGCGGATCAGCGTCACGTCGGACGCCGCCATCGCGATGTCCGTACCCGTCCCGATCGCGATCCCCACGTCGGCCAGCGCGAGGGCCGGCGCATCGTTGATTCCGTCGCCCACCATCGCCACCTGCTTGCCCTGCCGCTGCAGCTTCTTCACGATGTCGGCCTTCTGCGAGGGCAGCACTTCGGCCAGGATCTCGTTGATCCCGACCTCGTTCGCCACCGCCTGCGCGGCCCGTTTCGAGTCTCCCGATAGCATCATCACGGCGAGCCCCATGCGCTTCAGAGAGGCGACGGCCTGGGGCGCCGTCAGCTTGATCGGGTCGGAGATCGCGATCACCGCGTGGACCGTGTTGTTCACCACCACGATCACCGGTGTACGCCCCTGGTCGGCGAGGCGGTCGGCATCCGGGCCGAGCGTCCCGAGCTCGAGGCTGCGCTCGCGGGCGTGGCGCAAGGAAATGACCTCGATAACGCGGCGGTCCACAGTGCCATGCACTCCCCGCCCTTCCATGACGGCGAACTTCTCGACCGGCAGGACCTCGACCTGCCGATCCTTGGCCGCGTTGACCACGGCGAGCGCCAGCGGGTGCTCCGAGCGTTGCTCCACCGACGCGGCCCACTTGAGCACTTCCCCCGGCGACAGCGGCGTGCCGTCCGGCCGCTTGGCGGTGACGATGTGGGTGACGGTCGGCCGGCCTTCGGTGATGGTGCCGGTCTTATCGAGCAGCACCATGCGCACCGTGGCCAGCCGATCGAGTGCCTCGCCGCTCCGGATCAGGATGCCGTACTCGGCGGCCTTGCCCGTTCCCACCAGGATCGCGGTGGGCGTGGCGAGCCCGAGCGCGCAGGGGCACGCGATGATCAGCACGGTCACGAGCGCGACGGTCGCGAACACGAGAGCCGGCACCGGCCCCAGGTCATACCAGATCACGAACGCCGCGATCGCCAGCGCGATGACGATCGGCACGAACACACCCGCCACCCGATCGGCGAGCTTCTGGATCGGCGCCTTGGTGGCCTGCGCGTCCTCGACCAGCTGGACGATCTGACCGAGCGCGGTGTCCTTACCGACCCGCGTGGCGCGGAACGTCACGCTGCCCGTGGTATTGAGGGTCGCGCCGATCACCTCGTCGCCGATCTTCTTGGCTAGCGGCAGCGCCTCTCCGGTCAGCATCGATTCATTCACCGCGGAGGCGCCTTCGGTGACGATACCGTCCACCGGGATCGTTTCCCCGGGCTTCACGATCACGAGATCCCCGGGGACAACCGCCTCGACCGCGATGTCGGTCTCCTTGCCCTCGCGCACCACGTGCGCCGCGCGCGGGCGCAGCCCCGCCAGGCGCCGAATCGCTTCCGAGGTCCGGCCCTTGGCACGCGCCTCCAGCAGCCGCCCGAGGAGGATCAGCGCGATGATGGCCGACACCGCCTCGTAGTAGACATCGGCGGGGCGCCCCGCGGCGGCCAGGGCCCCCGGTGCGAACGTGGCGACGAGCGAATACAGGTAGGCGGCGCCCGTGCCCACGGCGATGAGCGTGTTCATGTCGGCGGTGCGGTGCTTGAACCCGCTCCAGGCGCCGCGATAGAACTGGCCGCCCGACCAGACCACCACCGGTAACGTGAGGACGGCGAGTCCGACTTTGATCCACTGCGGGTCGAGCGTGCCACGCCCGGCGAGCGCCTCCTGGAGTCGCAGGGCGAGCGGCATCAGCAGCCGGCCGAGCAGATCGATCTGCTTCAGCGTGGCATCGGCATCGTGCGCCATCAGGAGCATCGAGCCGAGCACGCTCACCACCGTCACGACCGCCGCGAGGGCGAACCGCCACGTGAGGGCTCGGACCTCGCGCTCCCGCGCCAGCCGTTCCCGCTCGAGTGGGTCCTCGGCGGCAATCGGCGCGGCGACGCGAAACCCCGCCCGTTCGACGGCGCGCTCGAGAGCGTCCGCAGTGGTGGCGCCGGGAACGTAATCCACCGTCACGGTCTCCGTCGCCTGGTTCGCCGCCGCGCGGATCACGCCGGGCACGCGGCGCAGCGCCTGCTCGAGCGGCGCGACGCTGGGCGCGTAGTGGAGCTGCTCGACGGTGAAGGTGACGCTGGCTCGACCGCAGTCGTAGCCCGCGGCCCGGACCGTCTTGATCAACTCGGCGACGCTCGTCCGGGCGTCATCATACTCGACGGCGCTTTTGCCCGTGGCGTAATTGACCGTGGCGGTGCTGACGCCGGCGGCCTCGCCGAGCGCCGCCTGCACCGTGGCGGCGCAGGAGGCGCAGCTCATCCCTTCGATCGGCAGGACGATGCGAGCCTTACTCATGGAGCTCGTGCGGCGAAGGCGAGGGCCGTCGATCGGCGGTGGCGGGCTCCACGACAAGGAGGCCTTTCAGCATGTTCATGCCGCAGCGGAAGCGGAATTCGCCCGCCTCTTCTGGTGTGAACTCGACGGGCGTGGTCTGAAACGCCGGAAGCGCGGCATCGATCCCGAAGTCCTCGAACACCACGCGCTCCGAGCAATCCGCCGTCTCGTCGCGGTAGAACTGGAGCCGCACGGGCTCGCCGGCCCGCACCACGATGGTATCGGGGGTGTACCCGCCCTTCACGAGCACCCGCACCTCCTGCACGCCGGCGACGGTCGGCGCCAACGTCTGCGACCCTTTGGAGAACAGGAAATACCACAGCACCCAGACGATGGCGGCGAGACCGACGGCCGTGACGACGTACTGCGAGACGCTCACGCCTTCTCGTAATACTCGATGCCGAGGTGGGTGATTTGCTCCTCGCCCATCAACCAGCGCAGCGTGTTCTTGAGCTTGGTCTGCTGGATGAACAAATCGTGTTCAGGGTACAGCCCCGGGGCCGTCTGGGGGCTCTTGAAGTAGAACGACAGCCACTCCTGGATCCCCGAGAGCCGCGCCCGCTGCGCCAGGTCGAAGAACAGGGCCAGGTCGAGGACGATCGGCGCGGCGAGGATGGAGTCGCGGCACAGGAAGTCGACCTTGATCTGCATCGGATAGCCGAGCCATCCGAAGATGTCGATGTTGTCCCACCCTTCCTTGTTGTCGCCGCGGGGCGGATAGTAGTTGATCCGCACCTTGTGGAACACGTTGCCGTACAGCTCGGGATACTGGTCCGGCTGGAGGATGTACTCGAGCACGCCGAGTTTGGACTCCTCCTTGGTCTTGAACGATTCGGGATCGTCGAGGACCTCGCCGTCCCGGTTACCCAGAATGTTCGTCGAGTACCAGCCCGCGAGCCCGAGCATGCGCGCCTTGAACGCGGGGGCCAGCACGGTCTTCATCATCGTCTGGCCGGTCTTGAAGTCTTTGCCGCCGATCGGGAGCTTGCGCTCCTCGGCCAGATGCTGGAGCGCAGGAACGTCGACCGTGAGATTGGGAGCCCCGTTCGCGAACGGCAGGTTCTCCATCAGCGCGGCGTAGGCGTACAGCATCGACGGCGCAATGGCGGGATCGTTTTGCTCCATCGCCCGCTCGAACGCCTGGAGGCTCTGGTGCGCCGGCCCGGGCGTGAGGAACACTTCGGTCGAGGCCGCCCAGATCATCACGAGGCGGTGGGCACCGGAGCGCTTCTTGAAGTCGCGGATGTCCTGTCGCAGCTGCTCGGCGAGGTCGCGCTTGGTCTTGCCCTGCTTCACGTTGGTGCCGGTCAACCGTTTCACATAGTGCTGGTCGAAGGCGGCGGGGAGGGGCTTGATCCCCTTCAGAAAGTCCGCGATCGGCTCCAGGTGCTCGTGCCGGTCCAGCACGCCGGCCTTCACCGCGGCGGTGTAGGCGTCATCGGGAATCGGGTCCCAGGCGGCGAACACCAAGTCCGTCAAGTCGGTGAGCGGCACGAACTCCTTGATCTTCGGGCTCCGCTTCTCGGTGCGCTTCCCGAGGCGGATGGTGCCCATTTGCGACAGCGAGCCGATCGGCAGTCCGGTGCCGCGCCGCACGTTCTCGACGCCCGCGATGAACGTGGTGGAGACCGCACCCAACCCCACGAGCATCACGCCCAGTTTTCCTTTGGCGGGCGCGATGTCCCGACCGGCTTCGACTGCCACTATTACGGTCCTTTCCGAGACTGGAGCGCGGGCGCGTGGCCCGGGAGCGTGTCGCGTTGGCGGGCCGGCCGCCTCGCGGCGGGCTCGCCGGCCACACGCGCCACGTAGAGCACGCGCTGCACCACCGTCACCGAGGTGGCGAGCGCCAGAACGACGACGATCCAAAACAACAACGCTCCCTGGTTCCCGGGCCCGAAGAATAAGGTCGGGACACCCAGCAGCAGCACGCGCTCGGCGCGCTGCGCGATCCCCACCTTGGCCGTCAGGCCAAGCCCTTCGGCGCGCGCCCGCGTGTACGACACGATGAGCGAGGCCGCGAGGGCGACGAGGCATGCGACCACGGCGAAGGTCAGCCGCCCGGGTGGCACCCCGCCCCGCAGGAAGTACAGCGCGATCCCGCCGAACAGCGCCGCTTCGCCCACGCGGTCGAGCGTGGAGTCGTAGAACGCCCCGAAGGTCGTCGTCATGTCGGCCCGGCGCGCCACGCGGCCGTCCAACAGGTCGAATAGGCCGGACACGAGCAGCAGCAAGCCACCCGGGCGGACCCACCCGAGGCCGAACGCCGTGGCCGATGCGATCACCACCAGCGTGCCAACGGTGGTGATGAGATTGGGCCGAATGTGCAGGCGGATGAATACGACAGCGAGCGGTTCGATCAGTTTTCCGAAGCCATCTCGCACGCGCTGGGGGATGACATTCATGGCTGGCAGAAGCTAGCGGGGCGCAACAAAAGTCTCAATAGAGCAAGTACTTGGCGCGCAGGCGCTGAAACCGGGCGAGCCGCCCATTCCAGGACCCCCACACCGCTTCACCGACCGAGCCCGCGACCGTTGCGCGCCGCAACTCGGAGCCGCCGGCCAGCCGGTCGAAGCGCGCGTCGTCGAAGCGGAGCGAATCCGGTTGCGCCGCCCGGATCGCTCCCAGCATCAGAATGGCGGCGCGTGTCGGATCGTACCGCCGCCGATCCGTCACCCGCAAACGGATGCCGCGCACTTCGACGTCATCATACTTGCCGTCCGTCGGCGCTCGGGGTGTGAACGTGACGCCCGAGACCTCTACGCCGGTCAGCGCGTCTTGCGCCCACGGCCCCCAGACCCGCAGCCGCGACAGCACGGCCGTCGTGTCCAGCCACGGCGCGCCAACGACCTGGAATTCGAGCCCGGTGCCGCGCCCGACGGAGAGATTGGTGCCCTCAAACAGGCACGTCCCCGGATAATGGAGGGCGCTTTCCAGATCCCGCAGATTCGGCGACGGTCGCACCCACGGCAAGCCCGTGTCGTCGTAGAACATCGCGCGTCGCCACCCCAGCGCCGGGACCACCGTGAGACGCGCGTGGATTCCGAGCGCATCGTTGGCCAGCCGCACCAACTCGCCGATCGTCATGCCGTGGCGCATGGCCACCGGCAGGAAGTCGGCGACGCGCTCGACCGGGCGTCTCCCGCCGGCCACGTTGCCCTGCACCGCGATGCCCCCGATGGGATTCGGCCGGTCGAGGACGACCACGGGCTTCCCGCGGCGCGCCGCCTCCTGCAACAACAGGACGGCGGTCGGAGGATAGCTGTAATAGCGCGCGCCGACGTCCTGCAAGTCCACGAGCACGACGTCCACCGAATCGAGGGCGCCGATCTCCGCCAGCCGCGTTCCACCGTAGAGGCTATAGATTGGTAGACCGGAGGCGGAGTCGACGGCATCGGGGAGCCCGGGGCGGTCTTCGGTGCCGCGGAGCCCGTGCTCCGGACTCAGGATTACCACCAGGCGGACACCCGGCGTGCCGCGCAGGAGGTCGATGTCGCGACGCCCCAGCCGGTCCACGCCGGTCTGGTTCGTGAGCAGCGCGACGCGCTTGCCGGCGACGACGCCGATCGAGTCGGACAGCAGCACCTCGATCCCCGGTCGTACTTGCGCAGCCGCCGGGGTCGGCGGCAGAACGGCGCAGGCGATCACCACCAACAGCGAGAGAGAATGCGGGCGCATACGCTCCTGATAGTTGCCGCCGTACTGGGATGTGCCGGCGGTCACGCGGTCGGACGAACAGCCAAACCCGTTCCTCGTCCCTCGTCCCCCGTCCCCACGGTTTCCGTCGACTCGCTGCTCGCCAGCCTCACGGTCCGCCAACAGGTCGGGCAGCTCGTCATCCCGTGGCTCTCGGGAAGCTACACCGCGCTGGACGATTCGCTCTTCCAGGTGGCAGCCCGGTGGGTGGACTCGCTCGAAATCGGCGGGCTGATCGTCTCAGTCGGCTCCCCGCTCGACATCGCCACCAAGCTCAACGCGCTGCAGCAACGGTCCCGGCTGCCGCTCCTCGTATCGGCCGACCTCGAGTGGGGCGCCGGCATGCGCGTCGTCGGGGCGACCGCCTTCCCGCACATCATGGCGGTCGGCGCCACCGGCGAGCCCCGTGATGCCTACGCGATCGGCGCGGCCGCAGCCGTGGAGGGCCGGGCCGTCGGCATCCACGTCAATTTCGCCCCGGATGCCGACGTCAACAACAACCCCGCGAACCCGATTATCAATACCCGCTCCTTCGGCGAGGACCCGCGCACGGTGTCCCGCCTGGTCGCGGCGTACGTGCGGGGCCTGCACGAGCACGGTATGCTCGCCACGCTCAAGCACTTCCCCGGCCATGGGGATACACAGACCGATTCGCACATCGGCCTCCCGGTGATCACAGCCGGGTACGGCCGTCTCGACTCGCTCGAGCTCGTTCCGTTCCGCGCCGGCATCGCCGCCGGGGCGGACGTGGTGATGAGCGCGCACATCGCGTTCCCCGCGCTCACGGGGTCGAACGATCCCGCGACGTTGTCGGCGGCCGTGCTTACCGGGCTGCTGCGCGACTCGCTGCGCTTCCCCGGTCTGGTCGTGACCGACGCCCTGATGATGGGCGCGATCGTGACGAAGTATGGCGCCGGCGAAGCGACGGTACGGGCGTTCCTCGCGGGCTCGGACCTGCTGCTGATACCGGCGGATCCCGACTCCGCAGTCCTCGCGATGACCGCGGCGGTCGCGGCGGGACGAGTCACGCCGCAGCGGCTCGCCCAGTCGGTGCGCCGCGTGCTCGAGATCAAGCGTCGGCTTGGGCTGTTCGAGCGCCGCACCGTCCCGCTCGACTCCATTCCGCACGTAGTCGGCAGTAAGCGGTTCCAGGACGCAGCTAATGACATCGCGGTACGGTCCCTCACGCTGGTGCGCGACGTGGGCGGCCGGCTGCACGCCTTGCGGGGGCATCCCGGCCGGCTCGCCCTGATCGCGTACGCCGACGAGGCGAACGGGAGCGTCGGCCTGTTCCTCACCGATTTGTTGCGGCAAGGCGGCGACACGGTGGAGTACTTCCGGCTGTGGCCCATGTCCGGGACCCTCTCGTACGATTCGGCGCGAGCTACCATCGCGCGGGCGCCGGCCACCGTGTTCATCACCAACGTGCGGCCGATTTCGGGAAAGGGGAACATTGCCCTCCCCGACTCGCTCGCCCAGCTCATCACGCTGACCGACGCCGCGCGCCCCACCGTGCTGGTGTCGCTCGGCAGTCCCTACCTCCTCAACCAGACGCCCGCCGTGCGGTCCTACCTCATCGCCTGGAGCGGCGTCCGGGCCTCGGAGCGGGCCGTGGCGCTCGCGCTGCTGGGCCGCGTGCCGCTCGGCGGCCACCTCCCCACTCGCATCCCGCCGGATTACGCCCTCGGCTGGGGCCTGACGGTCCCCGCGGTACAGCCGTGACGCGCCGCGTCACGCTCACGCTCGCGGTACTGATCGCGGCGTGCGGGCGGCCGGCGGTTAAGGAAGGTGCGCCGGTCCCGGCGAGCGCGGGCATCCCACGGGCCGGACCGTCATCGCTGGGGCTCGACAGCACGCGCCTCGCTGACGTCGTCGCGTATGTCCGAGCCGAGGTCGACAGCGGCGCATTCCCGGGTGGCGTGCTCGCCGTGGGACGGCACGGCCGGCTCGCCCTGCTCGCGCCAGTGGGCCACTACGGCGTCGACGACCCCCGGCCCGTCGAGGTCGGCACGCTGTACGACCTCGCCTCGCTCACCAAAGTGGTGGGCCTCACGACCGCCTGCATGCTGCTCGTGGACTCGGGCCTGCTCGAGCTCGATGCACCGATCGAGCGCTACGTGCCCACGTTCCGAGGGTCCATGAAGGATCGCGTGACGGTCCGCCAGCTCCTGACCCACTCGGCAGGCCTCGTGGCAGACCTCCCCCTGTACGACTCCACGGCGACGCGCGCCGCGGCGCTCGCGGCCGTGGACACGACGACGCTCGTCGCACCGCCGGGAACCAAGTACGTCTACTCCGACCTGAGTGCCATCGTGCTCATGCAAGCCGTGGAGCGCGTGACCGGCGAGCCATTCGACCGCTTTCTCGCCCGGCGCGTGTTCGGACCGCTCGGCATGCCCGCCACGCGGTTCCTGCCACCCGCGTCGTCGCGCGACTGGATCGCCCCCACCGAGCACGATACGGTGTTCCGGCACCGCTGGCTCCGGGGAGAAGTGCACGATGAGAGCGCGGCACGGCTGGGCGGCGTCTCGGGGAACGCCGGGCTCTTCTCCAACGCGCTCGACCTCTCCCGCTTCGCCGCGATGCTCTTGAACGGCGGGGCGTGGGACACGCTGCAGCTGATTCGTGCGGAGACCGTGGCGGAATTCACCACGCGTCAAAATCTCCCGCCAG
>Ga0209350_1001128_pt1 | contig 12191 bp, 7 predicted proteins | sample GraSoi013_2_20cm_2_FD_185822 | JGI IMG/M metagenome (GOLD analysis project Ga0209350, IMG submission 185822) | Grasslands soil microbial communities from the Angelo Coastal Reserve, California, USA - Sample 09_27_2013_2_20cm (SPAdes) (version 2) | ecosystem: Environmental > Terrestrial > Soil >...
GACCTGACCCTGGAGCGCAATCCGGACCTCCTGCGCGAGCACAACATCGTCTTCATCTCCGGGCTCAACGAGGACCTCGGCGCGACCGCGATCTACGGCAGCCAGCTCGCCGGCCTCTTCCCGCGGCCCAAGTACGACGGCGTCCTCGGCATGTGGTACGGCAAGGGCCCCGGCGTCGACCGCACGGGCGACATCTTCAAGCACGCCAACTACGCCGGCGTCGCGCGCCACGGCGGCGTCCTCGCCCTCGGCGGCGACGACCCGCTCTCCAAGTCGTCCACGCTCCCGTCGCACTCAGAAGTGGCCTTCTACGACGCGCTCTTTCCCGTGCTCTTCCCGGGGAACATCCAGGACATCCTCGACCTCGGGCGGCTCGGCTTCGAGCTGTCGCGCTACACGGGGCTCTGGGTGGGCTTCAAGATCGTCACCAACGTCGCTGACGAAATCGGGACGGCCGAAGTGGCGCCTGATCGTGTCGTCATCGCGGATCCTGGCTTCGTGTACGAAGGGCGACCCTGGCAGCAACGACAAAATCCCTTGCTGATGCCGCCGTGGGGGCTCGAGACCGAGCGCGAGATCCACTACGGGCGGCTCGAGGCGGCCAAGGCGTTCGCGCGCGTCAACCGGCTCAACCGCATCACGCTCGACGCGCCGAACGCGTGGCTCGGGATCGCGGCGCCCGGCAAGGCCTACTACGACCTGCGCGAGGCGCTCCACGAGCTCGGCCTGGACGACGCCGAGCTCCGGCAGCACGGCATCCGGCTCCTCAAGATCGGGATGCTCTTCCCGATGGAGCCCACGATCGTCCGGGAGTTCGCGCGGGGGCTCGAGGAGCTGCTCGTCATCGAGGAGAAGCGGTCGTTCTGCGAGCTCTTCATCCGCGAGATCCTCTACAACGACGCCGAGCGCCCGCGCGTCCTGGGCAAGTCGGACCTCGAGGGCCGCCCGCTCGTGCCCGCCGACGCCGAGCTCGACGCGGACCGGATCGCCCAGATCGTGGCGACGCGGCTCGAGCGGAAGATCCCGCGCGAGTCCATCACCGCGCGGGTCGCCCTCCTGCAGGCGCTGCGGGAGCGCCAGGCCCCCATGACGCTCGCGCGCCAGCCTTACTTCTGCTCGGGCTGCCCGCACAACCGCTCGACGGTCCTCCCGGAGGGCTCGATCGCGAGCGCGGGCATCGGCTGCCACGGCATGGCGCTCCTCATGGACCGGCGCACGATGGGGCTCACCCACATGGGTGGGGAGGGCGTGCAGTGGGTCGGCATGGCGCCCTTCACGGAGACCCCGCACATCTTCCAGAATCTCGGCGACGGCACCTTCTTCCACTCGGGCTCGCTCGCGGTCCGCCAGGCGGTCGCCGCCGGCACGAACATCACCTACAAGATCCTCTACAACTCCGCGGTGGCGATGACCGGCGGCCAGGACGCCGCGGGCGCGATGCCGGTGCCGGAGCTGACGCGCTCGCTCCACGCCGAGGGCGTCCGGCGGATCATCGTGATGACCGACGAGCCCGGCAAGTATCCGAGGAACGTCGCGTGGGCGCCGGGCGTGGAGGTCTGGCACCGCGATCGGCTCGACGCGGCCCAGCAGCTGCTGCGCGAGATCCCGGGCGTGACCGCGCTCATCTACGACCAGCGGTGCGCGGCGGAGAAGCGACGGCTCCGAAAGCGCGGCCGGCTTCCCGATCCCGCGATGCGGATCTTCATCAACGAGGCAGTGTGTGAAGGCTGCGGCGACTGCGGCGTCAAAAGTAATTGCCTGTCGGTGCAACCAGTCGAGACCGAATTCGGACGAAAGACGCAAATTCATCAGTCGTCTTGCAATAAGGATTATTCCTGCCTCAACGGCGACTGCCCGTCGTTCTTGACGGTCGTGCCGCTCGGCGCGCCCGCGAAGAAGGAGCGGCGGGTGTTCAAGGTGGACCGCGAGCTGCCCGAGCCGGCGCTGCGGGTGAACCGCGACGCCAACGTGTTCATGATGGGGATCGGCGGGACCGGCGTCGTCACCGTCAACCAGATTCTCGGCACCGCCGCGCTCCTCGACGGCAAGCACGTCCGGGGCCTCGACCAGACGGGCCTCTCCCAGAAGGGCGGTCCCGTCGTCTCGCACCTCAAGATCTTCGAGCGGGCGCCGGAGACGTCGAACAAGGTGGCCGCGGGGGCGGCCGACTGCTACCTCGGCTTCGACCTCCTCGTCGCGACGTCGCCCCAGAACCTCGACCACGCGAGTCCCGACCGCACGATCGCGATCGTCTCCACCAGCAAGATCCCGACCGGCGCCATGGTGACGTCCACCGACGTCGAGTTCCCGGATCCGGGCGGGCTCGTCCTGTCCATCAATCGCTTCACCCGCAAGGACGAGAGCGTCTACCTCGACGCGCAGGCGCTCGCCGAGACGCTCTTCGACGACCACATGGCCGCCAACATGCTCGTGCTGGGCGCCGCCTACCAGGCGGGCGCCCTCCCCGTGAGCGCCCAGGCGATCGAAGACGCGATCGCGCTCAACGGCGTGTCGGTCCAGATGAACAGCCACGCCTTCCGCGCGGGCCGGCTCTTCGTCGTCGACCCGGCGTGGGCCAAGAGCCTCTCGCGGCGGCGCCTCGGTGCCGTCGAGGTCCAGCCGACGCTGACGCGTGAGATGCTCAGCCTGGTGGAGGGCGTGACGGCCGCGGGCGAGCTCAGGCGGCTCCTCGAGATCCGCGTGTCCGAGCTCTGCGCCTACGCGAGCGCTCCGTACGCGCGCAAGTACGTGGAGTTCGTGAAGCGCGTGCGTGAGGTCGAGGCGGCCGCGGTTCCCGGCGAGACGCGGCTCTCCGAGAGCGTCGCGCGCTACCTCTTCAAGCTCATGGCCTACAAGGACGAGTACGAGGTGGCGCGCCTGCATCTCACGCACGACCTCGCGACGGCGCTGGCCGCCGAGTTCCCAGGCGGCGTGGCCGTGCAGTACAACCTGCACCCCCCGATCCTCCGCGCGCTGGGCATGAAGGGGAAGCTCAAGCTCGGCAAGTGGTTCGACGGGGTCTTTCGATTGCTCGTCGCCATGCGGCGGCTTCGCGGGACCGCGCTCGACCCGTTCGGCTACGCGGAGGTGCGGCGCGTGGAGCGCGCGCTGCCCGGCGAGTACCGGGCGCTCGTCGAGAAGGCGCTGGTTTCACTCTCGCCCGAGACGTACGATCGCGCCGTGAAGCTCGCGTGCCTGCCCGACGTGATCCGCGGCTACGAGGCGATCAAGCTCCGGAACGTCCGGCGCTTCCGCGACGAGGTCCGGGCGCTCGGGTTCTGAGCGCCGATGGGGACGCGATGAAGAAGCTCGACAAGCGGATCAAGGTCCTCCAGAAGCAGCTCGCGGAGCTCAGCAGCCGCGCCGGCAAGGCGCGCGGCCAGGCGCGCTGGCGCCTCAAGCGGCTCGAGCGGCAAACCCGGGTGAAGGTCGCGCGCACCGTGCGGGTGCTCGAGCCCAAAGTGCGCCGGGCGGTCGTCGAGGCGAAAGCGATCGCTCGCGGGGTGCGTGCCGGCGTCAGCGCGGGCGTCGCCGCGTACCGCGAGGGCCGCCCGCCGAAGCGCTGACGCTCACTCCTCGAGCCGCGCGCGCCCGCGCTTGAGGGCGCCGCGGTGCTTCTTCACCTCGAGCCTCCGCTCCGTGGCCCCCGCGGGCGGGCGAGACTTCCGTCGCCGACGCGGCTCCCTCAGCGCCGCCGCGATCAGCGTCCGGACCTTCTCGCGGGCGTCCTCCAGATTGCGGGCCTGGGTGCGCGTCGCCTGGCTCGTGACCATGAGCCGGCCGTCGGCGTCGAGCCGACCGCGGCTCAACGTGCCGAGCCGTGCGCGTGCCGCGTCGGAGAGCCCCTCGATCGCGCCGAGGTCGACCCGGAGCTCGATCTTCGTCGCGACCTTGTTGACGTTCTGGCCGCCGGGCCCCGAGGCGCGCGCGGCGCGGATCTGGAGCGCGTGCTCGGGCACTCGCACCGACTCGGTGACGACGATCGCCGCGGCCATGCGCCGATTGTAGCGGGACTTGACCCGCGGTGCGTCCCTGCTCGACGATGTGCCACGTGAGGTGGTCCTCGTGACGCGTCGGGGCAAGATCGTCGGGTTCTTCGTGCCGGCGACGGGCACGGTCGTCCCGCTGGATATCAGGCGGGAGATCTTCCACGCGGTGACGTCCGCGGTTCGGCGGATGGTCAGGTCGCGCGGTCTCGGCGAAAAAGCCATCATTGCCGACTTCGAAGAGACCCGAAAGACTCGTCGTCGACGCTAACGCCATCCTCGCCGAGCTCCTCGGCGGCAACGCGCGGCGTATCTTCTTCGAAACCGCCATCGTCGAACAGCGGGATCCGGACGACGTGGAGGTGCTTGCGCTGACGCTCCGGCTCGGCGTCCCGCTGTGGTCAAACGACCGTGACTTCGAGGGGACCAGCGTCGAGCGGTTCACGACCGCTCAGCTTCTGCGTCTCTTTTTGGGACAGTCGGGCGGCTGAGCCGTCGTTCCGACGCCGTATAATCCCCGGAGTATGACTGCCGCCGAGCGCCGGAAGCTCACCGACGTCGCGCGGGGCGCTCGGCCCGCGGACCTCGTGATCCGCGGCGGCACGCTGCTCAACGTCTACACGGGCGAGCTCTATCCCGCGAACGTCGCCACCCGCGGCGAGCGGATCGCGTACGTCGGCGCGCGTGTGGACATGATCGGGTCGCGCACGACGGTGCTCGACGCGACGGGCCAGGTCTTGGTCCCGGGCTACATCGATCCCCACGTCCACCCCGCCCACGTCACGACCCCGTCGGCGCTCGCGCGCTTCGTCCTGCCGCGGGGGACGACGAGCGTCGTCGCCGACACGCTCCAGCTCCTGGAGCTCGGCGGCGCGCGCGCGTTTCTCCGCGCCGCCGACGCGCTCGCGGGGGCGCCGCTCAAGTTCTACTGGATGATCCGGCCACACGCGCAGTCGCGCACGATGGACGAGCCGCGCCGCTATCCGCTCCGGGACCTCGTGCGTTCGCTCGCGCACCCGCGCGCGGTGGCGATCGGCGAGGTCACGCGCTGGCCCGACGCGTGGTCGGGTCGCCCGGAGCTCCTCCGGCGCCTGGCGCTCGCCCCGACGCGCCTGCCTCGCGTCGAGGGCCACACGGCGGGCGCGGCGGCGGACAAGCTCGCGGCCATCGCGGCGGCGGGCTTCACCTCCGACCACGAGCCCATCACCGCGCGCGAGGTGCTCGAGCGGGCGCGGCAGGGGATCGCGGTCATGCTGCGCGAGTCGTCGCTGCGGCCGGACTTGAACGGCCTGCTCGACGCGCTCAAGGAGGCGCCGGCGCTCGCCTCGCGCCTCATGCTCACGTGCGACGGCTCGATGCCGGCGTTCCTCTGCGCCCACGGCTTCGTGGATCACCTGCTCCGCGTGGTCCTCGCGCGCGGCGTCGCCCCGGCGGACGCCTACCGCATGGCCACGCTGAACCCGGCGACGTACTTCGGCCTCGACCAGGACCTCGGCGGGATCGCGCCCGGCCGCTACGCCGACGTCTGCCTGCTCGACGATCTCGCCGAGCCGCGGCCGGCCGCCGTCGTCGCGCGCGGCAAGCTCGTCGCCTCCGGCGGCCGCCTGCTCGCGCGCGTGAGCGAGCTCCCGTGGTCGCGCATCTTCACGTCGCCCGAGGCCCGGCTTACCGTCGGCTGGCGCGCGCGCGCCGCCGACTTCGCGCTCCCGCCGCGGGACCGCTACCCCGTGATCCGGCTCGTGAGCGCGGTGATCAGCCGGCTCGAGGAGCGTCCGCTCGGCCCGGGCGACGTCCGCGCGGCGCTCCTGGACCGCGGTGGGCGGTGGGTGGCCCCCGGGATCGTCGCGGGCTTCGCCGCGGGGCTCGACGGCCTCGCCGCGACGATCAGCACCGACTTCAACATCGTCACGCTCGGCCGGAGTCCCGAGGCCATGGCGCGCGCGGTGAACCGCCTCCTCGAGCTCCGCGGCGGCGTCGTCGTCGTCGACGGCGCGGACGTCGCGTGCGAGCTGCCGCTGCCCCTCGGCGGCATCATGACCCGCGGCTCCGTCGAGGAGGCCGCCGGCCGGGAAGGGGAGCTTCGCGAGGCGCTCGTCGCGCGCGGCTACGCGCACCACGAGCCCCTCTTCACGCTGTTCTTCCTGTCCGCCGACTTCCTGCCCGCCGTGCGGCTCACGCCGCGCGGCGTGTGGGACGTCAAGCAGAGCCGGCTGCTCCTGCCGTCGCGGCCGCGCTAGCGGGACGCGGCCGGCCGACGCGGCCGCTGTGGAAAGCGATACGCAGCTCCGGAAACCGATTTGTCGCGTCGCGCGTTTTCACGTAAACTCAGCCAGCCGATTGCCCGATCCGACTGGAGGCCACGCATGACACGCCCGCGCATCGCTGCGCTTTTCGCTTTCCTCGTGCTGCTGTCGCTCGCCCTCGTGATGCCGGCCACGAGCCAGGCGCCCAAATCCGGCGGCGTTCTCAACCTGATGCTCCGCGAGGATCTGCCGCAGGGGTTCGCCATCCACGAGACCGCCACGATCTCGACCGTCTGGCCGGCGATGCCGTGCCTCAACAACCTCGTGCTCTTCGATCCCCTCAAGAAGACCGAGAGCGTGGACACGATCATCGGCGAGCTGGCCGAGAAGTGGTCGTGGCAGGACAATTTCCGGAACCTCGTGTTCTTCCTCCGCAAGGGCGTGAAGTGGCACGATGGCCAGCCGTTCACCTCACGGGACGTCAAGGTCACCTTCGACATGCTCCGTGAGACCGCGGACGCGCCGGCGAAGCTCCGCATCAACCCGCGAAAGGACTGGTACGCGAACGTCGAGGCCATCGAGGCGCCCGACACGCACACCATCGTGTTCCGTCTCAAGAGACCGCAGCCATCGTTCCTGATGCTGCTCGCGTCGGGCTACACGCCCATCTACGCCGCGCACCTCCCGCCCGCCAGCTACCGGACGGGGTGCATCGGCACCGGGCCCTTCAAGCTCAAGGAGTGGCGGAAAGGTGAGTACGTCGAGTACGTGAAGAACCCCGACTACTTCGTCAAGGGGCGGCCGTACCTCGACGGGCTCAAGTACTACGTCGTCGTCGAGCGCAGCACGCGTCAGGCGGCGCTGCAGGCGGGCAAGCTCGACGCCTCGTTCCCGGGCGAGACCACCAAGACGGCCGCCGAGCAGCTCAAGCAGGCGGTGGGCCAGCTCGTGGTCACCCCGTTCAGTCAGAACGTCAGCGACAACATCATCATGAACGTCAAGAAGCCGCCCTTCGACAACCCGAAGGTGCGGCTCGCGGTGAGCTACGCGATCGACCGTCGCGCCCTCGTCGGCGCCGTCCACCAGGGCGGCGCGGTCGTCGGCGCCTCGCAGGCGCCCAAGCCCTGGGGCTTCTGGGGGCTCGCCGAGAAAGACCTGCGCGGCCTGCCCGGGTACGCGGCGAAGCCCGCCGAGGAGAAGGAGCGGGCGAAGAAGCTCATGGCCGAGGTCGGCTTCGCGCCCGAGAAGCCCCTCCGCGTCGAGATCGTCACGCGCGCGATCGCGGTCTACGTGGACATGGCCTCGTTCGTGATCAACGAGCTGAAGCAGATCGGCATCGACGCCGCGCTCAAGCAGATCGAGACCGCCCAGTGGCACCCGATGGCGACGCGCGGCGACTACCAGATCGGCGCGAACCTCACCGGCATCGGGCCGGACGATCCCGACGCGAACTTCTACGAGAACTACGGCTGCGGCTCGCCGCGCAATTACAGCCAGTACTGCAGCGAAGAGGTCATGAAGCTGATCGACGTGCAGTCGCAGGAGCTCGATCCGACGAAGCGGCTGGCGATGGTCTACGCCGTCCAGAGGAGGCTCGAGGCCGACGCCGCCCGCCCCATCCTGGATTGGAAGCTCGACTACTTCACCGTGTGGCCGCACGTGAAGAACCTGATCCCGCACCAGTCCATCTACAACTTCGGGCGCATGCAGGAAGTGTGGAGCGACAAGTAAGAGCCTGTCGGTGACCGTGTCGGCCGCGGCGGAGGCGTCGTCCTCCGCCGCACCGCTCTCGAGGGCCCGCGCGTGAAGACGTACCTCGCTCAGCGGTTCGTGATCGCCGTGCTGACGCTGCTGGGTATGTCGGTCGTGATCTTCGTGCTCCTGCGCCTGGCGCCCGGCGACATCGTGGACATCCTCTTCTCGACCGCCGGCTACGTGAGCCCCGCCGAGAAGCAGGCGATCATGAAGGAGCTCGGGATGGACCGGCCGTACTGGGTCCAGTATCTCGACTGGCTCCGGCAGGTCGTCACGTTCGACCTCGGCAAGTCCTACCGCTACGACCTCCCGGCCTGGCAGATCATCCGCCCGCTGCTGCCCGTGACGCTCGAGCTGGCCGCGCTCTCGATCGTCTTCGCGGTCCTTCTGGGCGTGCCGACGGGCGTGGTCAGCGCCGTCCGACAGGACTCGGCGCTCGACTACGTCCTGCGCGTGATCAGTCTCGCCGGGCTCTCGATGCCGGCGTTCTGGCTCGGCATGGTCATCATCCTGGGTCTGGTCACGTGGTTCCGGTGGATTCCGCCGCTCAGCTACGTGCCGCCGACGGAGGATCTCAAGCTTCACGCGGTGCAGTTCCTGCTGCCCGCGCTGGCGGTGGGCTACCGCTCCTCGGCGCTGATCATGCGCATCACGCGCTCCTCGCTCCTGGAGGTGCTGCGCGAGGACTACATCCGTACCGCGTGGGCCAAGGGCCAGAGCGGGGGCGCGATCGTCTGGCGCCACGCTCTCAAGAACGCGCTGCTCCCGGTGGTGACCGTGATCGGCATCGAGTTCGCCTTCCTCATCGGCGGGCTCGTGGTCACCGAGACGGTCTTCAACCTGCCGGGCGTGGCGCGCTTCCTCGTCCAGGCGATCCTGTGGCGTGACTACCCGGTCGTCCAGAATCTCGTCATGTTCATCGCGATCGTCGTGATCCTGTCGAACCTGCTCGTGGACATGCTCTACGGGGTCCTCGACCCGCGCGTGCGATATGGCGATTAGCGACGTCGAGGAACGTCGCCTCACGTCGTTCTCGGTCGTCGCCGATCCTCACGTACAACGGCGTACGTTCCGGTCGGCTCCTCCCTCGGGCCTCGTGATGCTCGTTCCTCGACGTCGCTCGAGGATGGGCGCCCCGCGCGTGCGATATGGCGATTAGGCCGGCCGCGATCGCTGTCGCGGCGCCGGAGAGCGCGCGTCCCCGCACGTGGTCCGTGCTCGTCCGGTTCATCCGGCGAAAGCCGCTCGGCGCCGCGGGCGGCGTGCTGATGGTGGTGATGGTGCTCACAGCGGTCCTCGCGGAATTCTTACAGACGCACGATCCGATCGCGACGGATGCGGCGTACACGCTCGGGCGGCCCAGCGCCGAGCACTGGCTGGGCACCGATCACCTGGGCCGCGACATCTATTCGCGCATCGTGCACGGCGCCCGCGTATCGCTCATCGTGGGCCTCGCGTCGACGCTCCTCGGCTCGGTGCTCGGCGGCCTCGTCGGGCTGCTCTCGGGCTACATCGGCGGTAAGACCGATCTCGTCGCGCAGCGGTTCCTCGACATCCTGCAGGGCCTGCCCCTGCTCGTGCTGGCCCTCGTCATGTCGGCCGCGCTCGGGCCGGCCATCCACAACGTGGTGATCGCGATCTCGATCCCGATCATCCCGCGCGCGGCGCGCGTGATCCGGTCGAGCGTGCTGTCCATCCGCGAGATGCAATACGTGGAGGCGGCCCGCGCGCTCGGCGTCCGGCACCTCCGGATCGCCTTCCGCCACATCCTGCCCAACACCGTGGGGCCGTTCATCGTTCTCTGTACGGCCCAGCTCGGGAGCGCCATCCTCGTCGAGGCGACGCTGTCGTTCCTTGGGCTCGGGGTTCCCGAGCCGTACCCGTCGTGGGGGCGGATGCTCTCCGTCTCCGCGGCGGAATACGCGCAGAAGGCGCCCCACCTGGTGCTCTTCCCCGGCGTCGCGATCAGCCTCGCCGTGTTCGGCTCGAACCTGCTCGGCGACGCGCTCCGCGACGTCCTGGATCCCCGCCTCCGCGGTGCGTAACAACTACTGGCGTCCGGCGACAGAGTGCGCGAACGTGAGAGTGCGGCGGGGCACGGGCGTGGCGATAGACAGCTAGCTGCTTACGGAGGACGGCCATGAAGATGTACGTCGCGGGTCAGTGGCTCGACAAGCCCCAGACGATCCAGGTGCGCAACTCGTACGACAACGCCGTGATCGACACCGTGCCGCGCGCGGACGCGACCGACGTCGAGCGGGCGCTCCAGTCGGCGGAGCGCGGCGCCAAGGCGATGGCCCGGCTCACCGCCTTCGAGCGCTGGAAAATCCTCCACGCCGCCGCGGAGAAGATGGCCGCGCGCGTCGAGGAGCTGGGCACGCTGATCTCGAAGGAGGAGGGGAAGATCCTCGCCGAGGGGCGCGCCGAGGCGCTGCGCGCGGTGGACACGCTGATGGAGTCCGCCGAGGAGGCCAAGCGGGTCCACGGCGAAACGGTCGCCCTCGACGCGGCCGCCCACGGCCGCGGAAAGTTCGGCGTGACGATCCGCGTCCCGTGCGGCGTCGTCGTGGCGATCAGCCCGTTCAACTTCCCGCTCAACCTCGTCTGCCACAAGGTGGGGCCCGCCATCGCGGGCGGTAACGCGGTCGTTCTCAAGCCCGCGACCGACACGCCGCTCTCGGCGCTCCGACTGACGGAGATCCTGCTGGAGGCGGGGCTGCCGCCCGAGGCGATCAACACGCTCACGGGCGCGGGCGGCGAGATCGGCGACCTGCTGGTGGCCGACCGGCGCGTGCGGAAGATCACCTTTACGGGCAGCCGCGACGTCGGCGAGCGCATCTGTAAGACGGCCGGCATCAAGCGCGTGACGATGGAGCTCGGCTCGAACGCCCCCGTCATCGTGATGCCCGACGCGAACCTCGACAGGGTCGCCGCCGCCGTGGCCGCCACGGGCTACGCCAACGCGGGGCAGGTGTGTATCTCGACCCAGCGCGTGCTCGCCGCAGGGAAGGTGTACGGCGACTTCCTCGACGCGCTCCGGCCGAAGGTCGCGGCGCTGAAGGTGGGCAACCAGCTCGACCCGACGGTTCACGTGGGGCCGATGATTCGCGAGAAAGAGGCGATCCGCGTGGAGGAGTGGGTGAAGGAGGCCGTGGCGAGCGGCGCTCGGCTGGTCACCGGTGGGCGGCGGCAGGGCGCCGTGTACGAGCCGACGGTCGTCGCCGACGTGAAGCCGGAGATGCGAATCTCGAGTGACGAGCTCTTCGGGCCGGCCGTCGCCGTCACGCCGTTCGACGACATCGACACGGCGATCGCGCTCGCGAACGACACGAACTACGGCCTCGCGGCCGGAATCTTCACCGAGAACCTCGAGTGGGCGTGGAAGTTCGCGCGGGAGGTCCAGTCGGGTAACCTCCACGTCAACTGGGGGCCCCAGTGGCGGGCCGACCGGATGCCGTACGGTGGGCTCAAGGAGTCCGGGTTCGGCAAGGAGGGTCCGGCCTACGCGATCAACGAGATGACCGAGCTCAAGATGGTAGTGTTCCACCTCGGGTCCTGAGAAGGGCCGAGGGGAGGAGGCCTGCGGATGGCTGACGAGCGACTCTGCTGGCTGCCGGCGATCGAGCTGGCGGCGCTGATCAGACGGAAGAAGGCATCGCCGGTCGAGGTGGTGGACGCGATCCTCGACCGGATCGAGCGGATCAACCCGAAGCTCAACGCCTTCGTGACGCTGACCGACGAGGCGGCGCGGCGGGAAGCCAAGGCGGCCGAGCGCGCCCTGATGAGGCGGAGCGGTGCGCTCGGGCCGCTCCACGGTGTGCCCTTCTCGGTGAAGGACCTCGTCGTCACCAAGGGGGTGCGCACGACGTTCGGAACCCCGCTCTACCGGGACAACGTGCCCAGCGAGGACGCGCCGATGGTCGAGCGCATGAAGCGCGCCGGCGCGATCATGCTCGGCAAGACGAACACGCCGACCTTCGGCTGGATCGGCGCCACGCACAACCTCCTCTTCGGGCCTACGAGGAACCCGTGGAATCTCGAGCGGACGCCGGGCGGCTCCTCGGGCGGCGCCTCCGCGGCGGCGGCGGCGGGACTGGGCCCGCTCCACATCGGGACCGACGGCGGCGGCTCGATCCGCATCCCCGCCTCCTGCGCGGGGATCTTCGGCCTGAAGCCCTCCTACGGGCGCATCCCCGCCTACCCGCCG
>Ga0209350_1001144_pt1 | contig 12054 bp, 8 predicted proteins | sample GraSoi013_2_20cm_2_FD_185822 | JGI IMG/M metagenome (GOLD analysis project Ga0209350, IMG submission 185822) | Grasslands soil microbial communities from the Angelo Coastal Reserve, California, USA - Sample 09_27_2013_2_20cm (SPAdes) (version 2) | ecosystem: Environmental > Terrestrial > Soil >...
CGACCGGCAGCAGGAACTGCATCGCGTAATCGATGACGTTGGCGGCGCCGAGCGAGATGGTCCGGTGCCCGAGCCTGTGCGGCACGGCCGAGGCGGTCGCGGCACCGGTCCCCGAGCTCACGTCCGCCCTCCGCGCGACTCGTCCTGCGCGATGTCCGCAGCGCCGGACTGCCGGCCGCGATAGCCGTACATCATGCCGATCGCGAGCCAGAGGAAGGCCTGCTCGGGGCGCGGCGTCAGGCTGCTGTCGGTGAAGTCGGAAATGAGCATACCCACGAGGCCCGCTGCCGCTCCCTGAAAGAATCCGCGCAGCCCCGCGGGGATGTCGGGATCATTCGCCAAAGCGCGCAGTCCCCTCCACGCATGCGCGAAGTAGGCGCACAGCAGTACCAGCCCCGTCAGCCCCATGTCGAGCGCGGCCTGCAGGAAAGCGTTGTGCGGATGGTTCACCGCCAGCGTCACGGATCCCGCGCCCCGGCGCATGGTATCCGACCAGAGCATCGCGCCGATGCCGTTGCCGAACAGCGGATGGTGCAGGACCTCCGGCAGCAGCGGCAGCCACAGCCCGTTCACCCGTCCCGCGCTGATGGCATCGATACCCTCGCCGTGCCCGGCGGCGAGTCGCTCGTAGATCGCCTGCGGCGCGAACAACAGGGCACCGCCCACGACGACGCAGGTGATGATCAGAGTCCTGGCGCTGAAACGCCGGAGCACGTACAGCACGGTCGCCACCGCCATCGCAACGAACCCGCCGCGCGAGAAGGTCAGGACGAGCGCCACCAGGCTCAGTCCCAGGGCGAGGAGCAGCGCCAGCCGCAAGCCACGGCTCCCGGAGTCGGACCAGGTGAACAGCGCGAGCGCAACGGCGCTCGCGTACAGACGCCCGAAGTCGTTGGCGTGCATCCCGAGCGGCGAGAGAAACTCGCGCGCCTCGCTGCTGGCGAGCTGGTTGAGCGACATGCCCGAGTGCGCCACGTACACCGGCACCAGCACGGCCATGACGCACATCGACATGATCACCGGGATGAGCAATTTCTCCGGCCGCGCCGACTTTGCCACCGCGGCCCCGACCAGCAGCGCAAAGACCACCATGAGCAGTGGTTTCGCCACCCACTCCCGCAGGTAGGCCGCGCCATTGGCGAAATCGAGCCCCTGAAAGAGGATGAGCAGCGCGGGCGCGATTTCGTGGATGTGGCGCGAGCCGATGGCGCCCGCGATCACGATCGGCACGATGTAGAGCCACAGGAGCGGTTGCGGCAGGAACTGCGGCAGGCTCCGGTCGGCCGCCGCATGCAGCAGGCACGAGAACAGCGTACCGACCAGCAGGAGGTTGAGAGGATTGAGCCCGACGACCCCGAACATCTCGTGCGGAAAGAGCGTGCTGCTGCCCGATATCGGCATCAACAGAATGAGCAGCACGACGCCGATGCGGAAATCCACGACGATCAGCGAGCAGGCGATCAGCGTGGCGCAGAGATAGAACGAAGTCAGTCCACCGGCAGCAACGGCGATACCCCACAGCGCTCCGAGCAGCCCGATCGCGAGCAGTACCGGGCGCTCGTCCAGGGCGGCGGCTGTGAGACTCCGGGTCCGCAACAGAACCTCCCGGTCCGCCTCAGAATCTGTTGAGCGCGGTGCCGACGACGAGGGCGCCGGCGTCACGGAAGTCCCGCACCAACCGGGCGGCATCGTCGGTACGCGTGTGGTTCGCGCGGGCGAGCACGAGCACGCTGCCGGCACTGAAGGCGACGCTCTGCGCGTCGGCGTTCTCCCTGGCCGGCGGCGTATCGATCAGGATCACGTCGTGTTCGTGGTGCGCGAGCTCCAGGAACGTCGCCAGCGCCGGCCGCAGCAGCAGCTCCTGCGGATTGGGGGGTCGGGCGCCGGCCGGCAGCACCGCGAGCGGGCCGAACGCGGGCACCGGCAGGGCCGCCTCGTGCCCGGCGCGTCCCGAGAGCACCGCCGAGAGGCCAACCCGGTCCGGAACGTTGAAGATCTCGAACTGTCGCGGCGCTCTGAAGTCTGCGTCGATGAGCAGCGTGCGCATTCCCAGCTGCGCGAACAGCACGGCGAGGTTGGCGGTCACGTAGCTGCGCCCCTCGAACGAGCCGGGACTGGCGATCGCCAGCGCGCGAGGCTCGCGCTCGAGCTTCGACCATTGAATCAGGAGCTGCGTCCTGAGCGCCCGCAGCTGCTCGGCGTTGGGGTGGCGCGCATCGCGGGAGGCGGCGAGATCCGCCCCGAAGGCATCGCCATCGAGCGGCATGTATGGGAAGTCATACTGCTTGGCGAGAGCTGAGCGCAGATCCTCCGGCGTGATGAGGCGCAGCCGCAGCGCCGCCTCGCCGAATCGCAGGCCGCGCGACTCCTGCAGCTTGAGCACCTGCTCGATGCCGGTGCGGTCGAGCTTGCCCTCGGCGGCCAGGATGTCGCCGATACGCAGGTCGCGGCGCACCACCGAGCTCTGCGCTGCATCCAGCGGCAGAATGGCCTTGCGGTCTCTCATGCTGCGTCACTGAGGCCCGGGGAGCGCACGCAGCACCGTGGCCGGCGGGCTGAGCAGCAGCCGTGCACTGCGCCTGCCCTCCTCGCCGATCACGGCGAGCACCGGCACCCGGCTCGCGCTCTGCAGGTCTTCCGGGGAGCGCACTCGCCGATCCTGGGTCTCGAGGAGTGCCACCAGAATGCCGCCGAGCACTACACCGGTGAAGAGCGACAGCGCGATGTTGAGCGTGATGTTGGGGCGGTAGGGCTTGAGCGGCGCCACCGCCGGATTCAGCACCTCGACGTTCGTCTGACTCGCCCGGCTGTCGACCTGACTCACGACGTAGCGCTGCATCGCGGTCTCGTAAGCGCGCTCGGCGGACTGCACGTTGCGCACGAGCACCGCCTCGTCCGAGGCCTGCGGCCCCGGAACGCCCGCCTTGAGAGCATCGCCCGCCTTGAGAGCATCGTCCGGCCCCGCTTCGACCCCGGCGGCCGCCGCGCCCGCCGCGAGCTTGCGCATCTCCGTCTGCAGCCGGGTGCGCAGTGTCTGATTTTCGGAAATCTGGCGCCGGTACACGGGATGGTTGACGCCGTACTGTGTGGAGAGTTCCTGAAGCTTCTCCTCTCCGTGCAGCAGCTCGCCCTTGAGCTGCTGGACGAAGGCATTGTCCACGACCCGCGGGATGCTCTCCGGATGCTGCGTGGCCTTCGCCTGCACCGCGAGCTTCGCCTGCGCGAGCTTCGCCTGCGCATCCTCGAGATTCGCGCGCAGGCCCTTGAGCTGCTCGTCGAACCAGGCCGCTGCCTTGCGCGTCGGGGCAACGCGCAGCTCGAGCATCGTGTTGACATAGGCCTGGGCATACGCGTTGGCGATCGCCGCGGCCCAGCGCGGATCGGCGCAGGTGAAGCTCGCCTGGATGACGCTGCTCTGCGAGGTCTCGGCCTTGAAATTCTGCCGTAACACCTCGACCAGCAGCTCTTCCGTGCGCCCACCCCTGCCGCGCTTCATACCGAGCGCGGCCAGCGCGCCCGGTATCTCCTCGAGGCGCAGCTCCTGCGCCACCGCGCGGGCGACCTTGGGGCTCGTGAGGATGTCCACCTGCGTCTGCAGGTAGCTCATGCGCTCCTGCGGCAGCACGAGCGGACGCAGCGCATCGCCGAGGGACTGCTCGTCCCGCGTGTCCACGAGCAGCGATACGGTTGCACGATAGCTCTTCGGCATCATGAGGCTCGCGAGCGTCGCGGCGAGCACGACGGCCCCCAGCGCCACGAAGAACACCCGACGGCGGGCGATCAATGCCCGCAGCAGCTGTCGCAGATTCACGTCCCGCTCCTAGAAGAGCCGCTCGCGCACCAGAATGACGTCGTTGGGTTGCACGACGTCGGTCAGCCGCACGGAGCCGAGGTCCTGGATCTGCCCGTCGGGCATCCGGCGGTGGATCTGGAGCCCGCGCAGCGTGCCGCGCGTCGTCAGTCCGCCGCCTACCGAGAGCGCCTGCATCACCGTCATGTCCGGCTCCAGGCGGAAGGCGCCGGCGTGCTGCACCTCGCCGTAGATGTAGAACTGCGGCGCGCGTTCCACGTAGATCACGTCGCCGTTCTCGAGACGGAGGTTGTGGGACATATCGCCGGTTCGATACATCGCCGGAACGTCCACCGACGTCCTGCTCGGCTTACCGTTCCGGTTGAGCATCACGACGACGTTGTCGTCTCCCCCGGGCGTGATGCCGCCCGCCAGAGCCAACACGTCGATCAGGTTGTTGCCGACATCGTCCAGCGGGTAGCGTCCCGGCCGCCCCACCTGCCCCAGCACTGACACCTGACGGCTGCGTACCTGCAGCACCGTCAGATTCACCTGGGGCCGCACCACGAACTTCCCGCGCGAGAGCTGCTGGGCGATGCGCGCTTCGGCATCCGAGGGCGCGAGGCCGCCGATGATCACCTCGCCGATCAACGGGAAGTTGATCGCGCCGCGCTCGGAGATCCGAGCCTCGGTGGTGAGGTCGGGGTTCTGGAACACGCTAATGCGAACCACGTCACCTTCGCCGAGAATGTCGTGCGACACAGCGTCGGCAACTTGCGACGCACACACGCTCGCAAGCGCATAAGCGCAACCAACAACAACTCGCTTCGCTGACCACATGCGATAGCACGCTAGCCGTCGCACGTTATCCCTGCGCTCGTCCCGTTGTAGTCCGACTGACCTATTGCGGCGCCTTCGGCGTCGTCATTACTCTACGCACCCCTTCGCTTTCTCACTACACTCGTGTCGCGCTAACACTGTCGTCATCATGCGACAGCAATGTCGCCACCAGACTCCAACGGGAGGAATTGATGAAACAGTTGCGTGCGCTCGCGGTCGCGGTGGCGATCTTCGTGTTGACACCGCTGCAGCCAGCCCACGCCCAGATCTCGCCCAACGCGGTGTGGTCGTGCGAGTTCACCAACTCGCCGACCGACTGCGGCTTGTACTTAGAGGCGGCGGCGTCCACTCGCGCCGCGCTCGTGGGTCCCGGGCGCGACGGTCCCACGGCGGTCCAGCTGACGACGCAGCCGGGTGACATCAATATCGCCGGCAGCGGCTCGAACGAGCGCGCCGATCTGGTGCTCGCACGATCCTCGACCTACTGCAACCAGGGACAGGACGAGTGGTGGGCGCACTCGCTCATGTTCCCCCCGGGCTATGTGCCCCCACCGGTCGCTTCGGTCTGGAACTGGGGCGCGCTCTTCGACTTTCACAACTCGTCCCCTGGCGGCGGACAGCCCAACTTCATGGTCTACGCCACGCCCACGGGCCTCGAGCTCCATATGGCGGGCGGCGCCAACACCGTCAACCGCCCGAGCGATCCCGGCTACTACAGCATCGCGATCGGCCCGATCACCAAGAACGTCTGGTACGACTTCGTCTATCACGTGAAGTGGTCGTCCGGCTCGGACGGCCTCTTCCAGGCGTGGCTCAACGGCAAGCAGGTCATGAACTACAGCGGCCCCAACCTCTATGTGAGCCAGAGCTGTTATCTCAAGATCGCCAACTACCATACCGCGCTCGGCGTGCCCGTCAGCGTCGTGCACTCGCGCGTCGTGATGGCCCACACCCAGGCCGACGTGCAGATCGGATCCGGCGGCACGCCGCCTCCCACGGTCCCGGTGCCGAATGTGGTTGGCCAGACACAAGCGGCGGCCACGAGCGCCATCAGCGCTGCGGCCCTCACCGTCGGTACGGTCACGCAGCAGTCGAGCACTACGGTGGCCTCCGGCAGCGTGATCAGCGAGAGCCCGGCTGCCGGCACGAGCGTGGCGAGCGGTTCGGCCGTCAACCTCGTCGTCTCGAGCGGTGCGACGCCACCACCACCACCGCCGCCGCCGCCGCCTGTCGTGACGAAGGACCCCGTCTACGACTTCAGCGGCAGTGGCAAGTCCGACATCCTGTGGCGTAACAGCTCGACGGGCCAGAACGTGCTCTGGCTCATGAACGGAGCGACGGTCGCGAGCGCGCCCGCGCTCCCCACGGTGGCGAATCTCAACTGGATCATCGCCGGCGCCGGCGACTTCAACGGTGACGGCAAGGCCGACATCCTGTGGCACAACCAGAGCACCGGTCAGAGCCAGATCTGGTTCATGAATGGCGGTACTCTCAGCAGCGCCGCGGACACCTACACGGTGTCCGACACGCACTGGGCGATCGTCGGGGTCGGTGATTTCGACGGCGACGGGAAGGCCGACATCCTGTGGCGCAACAAGAGCACCGGTCAGAACGCGATCTGGTTCATGAACGGCGGCTCGATCAAGAGTACCGCGAACATCACGACGGTCACCGACCAGAACTGGACCGTCGCTGGCGTGGGCGACTTCAGCGGCGACGGCAAGGCCGACATCCTCTGGCACGACACGGTCACCGGCCAGAACCAGGTCTGGCTCATGAACGGCGGCACCGTCGCGAGCAGCGCCGCGATCCTGACGGTCTCGGACCTGAACTGGCACGTCGTCGGTGTGGGTGACTTCGACGGTGACGGCAAGGTCGACATCCTGTTGCGCAACGGCTCGACCGGACAGAACGCGATCTGGTTCATGAACGGCGCCACCATAGTCAGCAGCACGAACATCCAGTCAGTAACGGACCTCAACTGGAAGATCGTGAGCGTCGGGGACTACAACGGCAACGGCCAGGCCGACATCCTGTGGCGCAACGGCTCGACCGGACAGAACGCCATCCTCTTCATGAATGGCGGGACGGTCGCGTCCACGTTGTATCCGCCGAGCCAGCCGGTCGCCGGCTGGACCGTGGCTCTGCACTGAGACTGCCCGCCGGGGGTTTGAATCGCACGCCAGGAACTCAGGGGGGACCTGGCGTGCGATCCGTTTCGGGAGTCCCGAGCCTCATGATGCGCGCCACTTCGGCCGCCACCAGGCGGTGTCCCGCGGCGTTCCAGTGCCAATCGCTGGGTGAATAGTCCAGCCGTCCGCCGGTCGCCTTGAAGTAGGCCGCAAAGACCGGTCCCATGTCGATCACGTGCTCGCCACGACTCGCGGCGGCGGTGGCGAGCGCGTTGCGTGCAACGCTGTCCCGAGTTGCGCAGCTGCTTGACGTGCTCATCCCGTGGCTGCGGTAAAGCTCGGCACGATCCGCGTCGAAAACGAGAATCACGCGCTCGGGCGGCACGCCATATGCGGCGGGGAGGCGGTCGGCGTACGCCGCGAGCAAATCCGCGTCACCCGCTTGCAACCCCTCGGGCACACAGCGCCGAGGTGCCCCCTTGACGCTCGTGTGCAGGAAGTGTCGCAGGTCGAATCTCAAGTTGCCTCTCGTGTAACGGACGATCGCGAGCAACCTGACGAGCTTCTCGGTGCAGGTGAGAAGCGGTGCGGCACCGGTGCAAACAGGCTGCGGACGGAGTTGGACCGAGGGCGTGTTCCCGGTATTCCAGCCAAAGTATCCCGGCGCTGGGGCAAATCCACCGACGAAATCTCCTGCCACCACCACGACCACGGCCCAGCGCACGCGGAAACGGCGGCTGATCATCGGGCCGAGGCCGATATAGTCCGCCAACGACGCGCCCGAGACACCGAAGTTCAGCATCGCGGGGGCATCGGGCAGCAGCCGCGCCAGCTGCCCCTGCAGCGTTTCCTCGTATCGATTCATCAGCCCTTCGATGAAGCTGTTCCCAACGACCGCGATCCCATCGCTCCCCGGGCGGTATGGAAACGGCGCCACGTACCCCATGTTGTTGGTGAAGCCGCGATGCACGTTGCGCAGGTCCCAGGCGTCCGAGAAAGTGTAGTGGACGTCGGGACCTGCGCAACGGGTCGGCCAGTCTGGGGTCGGATCACCCCCGGCCAACCCGTTCTGAACTGGCAACAGGTGCAGCGCGGCCTCGAGAGCCATCAGTAGCAGTGTCGCCCCGAGAGCGGCCGCCAGAAGGGTGGTGAGGGTCCGGGACACAAGCACTCAGAAGTTGAAGTAGATGAACTCGGTCGTGCTGCGTGAAGCCGAGATCAGCGCCAACATCGCGATCGCGGTCAGCTCAGCGCCGACGACAGCCCCAAGAGCGACGACGCGCCAACCACCGGCGGCGATGCGCCGCACGGCGGCGGCCATCGAGCCATCGATTATTTGCTGAGAGTTCCGCGCCATGGTCGCCAGCGCGAACCCGGCCGCGAGCGATAGAACGGTCGGCAGCGCGATGACCTGTTCCGGCGCCGGCCCGCTGGCTCTGGCCGCGAACATGGTGCCGAGAATGTGCCACGCCTCCTGGCCGCTGTGCGCGCGGAAAAATACCCACGCGATCACCACCGCGAACAGCGTGAGCGTCATGGCCAGCGACCGACCGATGAGGCGCAGGGCTCCGGACGTTCCCGCGGCCGCGAGCCCCGCAATCCTGTCTCGCAGGAAGCGCCAGGCGTGATTAAGCGCGAGATAGATTCCATGCAGCCCGCCCCAGACCACGAATGTCCATGACGCGCCGTGCCAAAGGCCGCCGAGCAGCATGGTGATCATCAGATTCACGTAACGCCGCACGGACCCGCGACGATTTCCGCCCAGGGGGAAGTAAAGATAGTCGCGCAGGAATCGGGACAGCGTCATGTGCCAGCGACGCCAGAAATCGATGATGCTGGTCGCCTGGTACGGGGAATTGAAGTTGAACGGCAACCGGACTCCGATGAGCAGCGAGAGTCCGATCGCCATGTCCGAGTATCCGGAAAAGTCGAAGTAGATCTGCAGCGTATACGCCAGAACTCCGCGCCACGCCTCGCCCGCATGGACCGCAGCACTCACGGGCGAGTCGAACAGGTCGTCCGCTAGCGGTGCCCAGCTGTCGGCCAGCAGCACCTTCTTTGCAAGCCCGATCAGAAGGAACGCGAGTCCCATGGCGAAGTTCTCCAGTCGCGGCCGGTAGATCCGGGGCAGCGCGAACTGCGGCATCATTTCCGCGTGATGCAACACCGGGCCGGCGATCAGGTGGGGGAAGTAGCTTACAAACAGCGCGTAGTGCAGCGGATTGCGCTCCCGCACCTTGCCGGCATGGACGTCCGCGAGATAGGCAATCTGCGTAAATGTGAAGAAAGAAATTCCGATCGGCAGGATCACGTTGAGCGCGCCGAGCGGCCGGCCGCTCAGCTCCGCTACGGTGCCCAGAAAGAAATTCGCGTACTTGAAGTACCCGAGAAGGAGCAAATCAACCCCGACTGCGAAGCACAGCAATCCCAGGCGCAGCCGGCGTCGATCCGCGGGGCACGCCAAAATCCGGTTTCCGAGCGCGTAGTTGAACACGACAGAAGCGGCAAGCAAGCCCGTGTAGAGCGGCAGCCAGTACGCATAGAAGACGAAGGATGCGAGCACGAGCCAGGCGGCCGCGGCGGCGTTGCCGACATAACGCGCAATCAGGAAGAACAGAAGCAGGGTGAGCGGCAGGTAGACGAACAGGAACTCACCGGAGGTGAACAGCATGCCGCATTAGACGGCTTCAGAAGGCGAACCGCGCGTTGAGCCAGACGACGTTCGCAGCGTAGTCGCCGAAGGCGGCGTTCGATGAGCGCGTCTCGTGCAGCAGGCTGGCCTGCACGCCGATCCTCGCAATGGGGTGATAGGAGATGAGCGCGCTCATCGAGCGCACCCGGTCATCCCGCTGACCGGTGAAGCCGAGCGCCTGCGCGGGGTCGGCAACATAGCTTCGGGTGACCGCCTCCAGGTCAGCCGACAGGTCGATCTTCGGGGTGACGTGCCACCCCGGGCGCAACCCGAACCCTTTCAGCAGGACGAGGCTCGATCGGGTGTACTCGTAGGGACTGATGTCGCGCTGGACGATCGCGGTCAGGGTCGTCTTCCCGGTCGGCGTCCAGGTGAGCTCGATGCGGCCGGTCTGTCCGGTGAAGTTTCGCTGCGGCAGCTGATCGTAGCGCCGACTGACCTGATCGGCGCGGGCCACGAGGTGGGAGATGCCCGTGACTGTCCAGTCGAGCGTGAGACTCGCCGCGTATTGCCGGTAAGCGTTGTCGATCAGCGTGGTGGAGAGCGGCGTGGTGAACGGCTCGGCCGTCGGAAATTTTCCCCTCTCGAGGCGCGTGCTGAAGCCGATGGAATTTCCGGCCTTGCTGACACGGCTGAGCGCTGCCTCGACGCCATCGATCGTGACGTCGTTGAAGAGCGTCGCCGGGGCGCTGTTGCGCTGCTCGAGGCGGTCCCCTGCCGCACGCAGCCGCCAGTAGGGCGTGACCATCCATGTGCCGTTTACAAACTCCTGACGCACCTGGAGCCGATCGAGCGTGGGGCTCAGCAGCTGCGCGAACGACGCCAGCGAAACGGTATCGGCGTAGCCCAGCTCCCCGTGCAGGTCCCTGCCCGCCTGCCACAGCCAGCTTCCCCGCAGATCGTGTCCATCGGAGTCGAATCTGGAGAAGCGCTGGTAGCGGGTGCTGTTGAATGTCAGGTTGGCGACGAAGCGCTGCAGGCTGAGGGGCATCTCGGCATTGAGGCCGAAGGCCGTGGTGTGATAGGTATCGGCTCGTGAGGACGATCCGATCACCGTAGCCGGATCGACGTCCTTCGATAGCCGAAAGACGTTGTCGTCCGTGGTGAGGGTCTCCTCGACGAACGGCGTCAGCTTGGCGGGATCCTGCCCCTCGGCGCGCACGGCCGGCGACAGCAGCAAGCCGGCGGCGAGGCAGTAGGTCAGGTGTGCACCTCGGCCCGCCGCGTGCGTCGCGCGATCCCGCGCCGGGTGCAGCTCGACGACGTCGGCAGGCCGGGGTAAGTCGCCAATCGCTGGGGCATCGTCCGCGCGCGCAGCGTCCCCAACCTGTGAAGCGTCGGCGATCCGCGCAACATCGGTGGGCGGGAACACGACGAGCGAGCGCTGCCTCGCGAACGACACGCGTCGTCGTGCAATGGCCCCCGCGCCAATCAGGCCCGCGAGAGCGAGTGCCCAGTTGCCGGGTCGCCGCGTCGGTGCGGGCACGCCGTGCACGATCTCAACGAGGATCCGGTCCAGCGCGCCGCGATCTCCGCCATGATCTCCGACGTGGTGCGTCCAGTGGGCGGGGCGCGCGTCCCGACTGGCCGCCTGCGGCGCCGCCACGGCGGCCCCATGCACGAGCATCGCCGCCAGCCAGGTCGCCAGGATTCTCCCTCCACGGTATCTCAAGCTGACCGCTCCGTCTCTCAAGGTCGTCAGACGTCGAGGATGCGCAGCTCGAGGGCCCTGCCGACTGCGTGCGTGCGGTTCTGAACGTTGAGCTTGCGCAGGATTTTCTGCACGTGATTCTTCACCGTCAGCGGGCTGATGCCGAGGATGGTTCCGATCTCGAAGTTGCTCTTGCCGAGATGGATCCAGCGCAGGATCTCCTTCTCGCGCGCAGTGAGCGGGTCGACGCTCTGCGCCGTCGTGCCGCTCTCCTCGAGAGGGCCGCTGAGCTGCGAACGCATCCACGCGAGGTGCAGGAACGGAGCGATCAGCTCGAGCGGAAACGCCTGCTCGCGATCGAAGTCGCACGGCATGGTAGCCAGCACGAACAGGCTCACGGGCTTGCCGAGCGCGTCGTAGGTACCGTGCGCCAGGACGCCCTCCGTCCCGAGACGTTGCAGCTCCGCGGCGAAGGGGCCGCGCGAGAGCGGCTCAGCGCCTCCGGCCGCGAAGACCACCGGATGGAATTCCGACTCGGTCCACTGGGTGGCGAGGTGCGTCACGAAGGCCGTGTCCCGCCGGAATACGTCGCCGACCTTCTCCGGGTCGATCCAGGGACTCGCGAAGCAATCGACCTGATAGGCCGTGGGGCGGGCCCCGCGCACTGCGCACACCAGCAGCTCGTGCTTGATCAGGCTCTGGAGCATTCCCTGAGTCCAGCCAAACAGCTGATGACGCGAATGCACCCGGAGCGATGCGTCGATGTTGAGCAGCAGCGACTCGAGCTCCTGCGGGTGCAGTAACGCCGCGCCGCCGCTCTCGCTGCGTCGGGGCTCTGACGTTCCTAACCTCGAACCCTGCTCGGTCCTCCGGGGATGCACAGTCACCTGAGAGTCCATAGGTTGCTTTCGCACCGCTTGGAACAACTCCGTCCCATCGCATTCACGAC
>Ga0209350_1001146_pt1 | contig 12045 bp, 13 predicted proteins | sample GraSoi013_2_20cm_2_FD_185822 | JGI IMG/M metagenome (GOLD analysis project Ga0209350, IMG submission 185822) | Grasslands soil microbial communities from the Angelo Coastal Reserve, California, USA - Sample 09_27_2013_2_20cm (SPAdes) (version 2) | ecosystem: Environmental > Terrestrial > Soil >...
TTAGCTCACCGCACGCAACTGCTGAAGCGTCTCGCGCATCTGGTTGAGGTGGAAGCGGTCGTGCCCGGCAAGCATGCGGAACATCAGGTCGTAGCTCTCTGGTCCTCGCTCGGCGTGCATCGCGACTCGCTCGCGATCCACCGCAGACGATCGCTGCCAGAGCCCGAGGTTGGCGCCGCGCAGAGCAGCGAACGTTCCCAACAGCACGTCCGGCTCATCTTCGTTGTGACGCAAACGGTTGACCCACAGGTCCTGGTCGTAACCAGGCAGTGGTGGCTTGTCCTGGCTGATCGTCCATCGATAACGCGCGGACATGACCATCTCGGCGTCAACCATGTGGCCGAGCAGTTCGAGCACCGACCACTCCTTCGGCGCGGGCCGCCGGCGCAAGTCCGGACCGGCTTCCTCGAGAAGGGCGTGTAGTTTGGCCGGCGTGGCGTCTTGTACGTTGATAGGGTCGTCATCGCCGAGGAGAGAAAGGAGAAGCCGCTGGTAGGCCGCCGCCTCGGCGATAGGATCCGGAGCAGGGGCCATGCGCTGCCGTCTAGCTACCGGGTTGCGTTGCCGGCTCGGGCATCGATTCATTGTCGCCCACGAGCCGGCGGACTCGCGAGGCGACCCCTGGTGCGTCGAGCCCGAGCTGCTTGAGCAGCTCCGCCTGTCCGCCCTGTTCGATGAAGCTGTCGGGGACCGCCATCACCGTGACCGGGATGCCGAGCGGCGCCAGCGCTTCGGCGACCGCCGATCCGAAGCCGCCCGTCACCACGTTGTCCTCGAGCGTCAGCACCGCGGGGTGGCGCCGCGCCCAGCTCTCGAGCCGCGGATCCAGCGGCTTGATGAAGCGACCGTTGACGACCGTCAGCGGCAGGCCCTCCTTGTCGAGCATGGTGGCCGCTTCCAGGGCGGCCGGGACGAGCTTGCCGGTCGCCAGCAGCAACGCGGCGCTGCCCTGGCGCAGCACCTCCCACTCGCCGACCGGGAGGATCCGAGCCGGTTGCGCCTCGCTGTCGCCGGCCGCGCCCTTGGGAAAACGGATCGCAAAGGGGCCGGCGCCGTCGCGCGCGATGGCCGTATGAAGCAGATCGCGCAGCTCCTGCGGATCGCTCGCCGCCGCCAGGGTCAGCCCCGGCATGGCGCGGAGGAACGTCAGGTCGAAGATTCCATGATGCGAAGGGCCGTCATCCCCCGTGATCCCGGCCCGGTCCAACACGAAGGTCACCGGCAGCTTGTGCAGGCAGACATCCATCATCACCTGGTCGAGGGCGCGCTGCAGGAAGGTCGAATAGATGACGACGACCGGGCGCAGGCCTGCCATGGCTAGGCCGGCCGCAAATGTGACGGCGTGCTGCTCCGCGATTCCGACGTCGTAGAACCGGTCGGGAAAGCGTTCGGCGAAGGGGCCCAACCCGGCGCTGCTCCCCATGGCGGCGGTGATTGCAACCAGTCGCGGCTCTTGCTCGGCCTCGCGCAGCAGCGCCTCGCCGAAGACATCCGTATACGACACCTTGCGGCTCAAAGGTTTCGCCGTCAGCACGTCGAAGGCACTGACGCCGTGAAGATGGTCGATCTCGTCGGCCTCGGCCGGCCCATAGCCACGACCTTTAGTCGTGATCACGTGCACCACCGACGGTCCACCGAGGCGGCTGACCTGGCGCAGCGTGCGCTCGACGTCCTCGATGTTGTGGCCGTCGATCGGGCCGGAATATTTGATGCCGAGGTACTCGAAGAAGGTGCGCGGCGAGACGAGTTCCTTGAGACCTTCCTTGATCCGGCGTACGGCTTCGATCGCCTTGTCGCCGGCAGGAACCGCCCGGAGAATTCGATCAACGCGCTTCTTCGTCCGGTGATACGACGGGTTGAGGACGGTGAGCTGCTGCGCCAGGTGTTGCGCCAGGCCGCCGACCGTGGGAGCGTAGGAGCGGCCGTTGTCGTTGACGACGATGATCACGGGCGTCTTGCGATGACCGATGTTGTTGAGCGCCTCGTAGGCCATCCCACCCGTCAAGGCGCCGTCGCCGACGACCACGACCACGTGTCCGGGATCGCCCTGCCGCCGCATCGCCTCAGCCATCCCGGAGGCATAACTGAGACCGGTCGACGCATGGCTGTTCTCGATGAAATCGTGCTGGCTTTCGGTGCGGTTCGGATAGCCGCTCATGCCGCCCAGCTTGCGCAGCCTCGCAAATCCCTCGCGGGGACGCGTCAGCAGCTTGTGGACGTACGCCTGGTGGCCGGTGTCCCAGAGGATGCGGTCCCTGGGGCTCTCGAACACCCGATGGAGCGCCAGGGTCAGCTCGACGACGCCGAGGTTGGGCCCGAGGTGGCCACCGGTCTTGGAGACGGTCGCGACCAGGAACTGGCGGATCTCATCAGCCAGGGCGCGCAACTCCGCATCGCTCAGAGAGCGAAGATCGGCCGGACTCATGATCCGGTCGAGGACTGGTGTGGTGGAAACCTGATCCATATTCGATTCGAGTCTAGCGAAGAGCCGCCAAGCCCCTGCTCGACAGATAACGGCGAGGACCGAGATTTGGTTTCCCTGCCCCTTGACTGGACTCAGCGTCCAGCCGTACCATGTCGGCTGGCCCCATTGGGCTATTGCGTTAAGACGGGTTAAGCGGGGGCAAAGGGTGGAGGAGATGCGAGGGAAATTCCGTTTGTCGTTGGCCGCCGTCGTATTCATGGCGGTGGGGGCGCTGGTGCCCACACCCGCGGCGGCTACCGGGGCGCCGACGCTCGTTGCCGCCGGCTTCGACAGCCCACGCGGGGTCGAGTTCTTCAAGGGCAAGCTGGTGGTAGCCGAGGCCGGCCACGGGGGTCACAACTGCATCCCCGGCGTGCCGACCATCTGTTTCGGCCGTACGTCACAGATTTCGTGGGTTAACACGGCGACCGCAACCCACACTCCGCTCGTCGACCACCTGTTCTCCGCCGCCGAGTTCTTCGATCCTACCCACGGCGAAGCCCTGGGAGTGGACGGGATTTCCGCGCGTAACGGATCCCTGATGGCCATCCTGGGCGTGTTCCCGCAGGCCTTCGCGAATTACCAGTGCGCCCCCGGGGACACTGAATGCGCGGCGGACGTCGCCGCCGCCAAGAAGGAGGCGGGCGCGTTGCTTTCGGTAAAGTCGAACGGCACCTGGCGAAAGGTCGCCGGCGTTGGTGCATTCGGCTTCGACTACACCGCCGACATCCCGAACCAGGAGCACGACTCCAACCCGTACGGCGTCCTGGCAACTAACGGTGGTTCCTACGTTGCCGATGCCGGATCGAACACGCTGGAGTTCGTCAGCAATGGTGGGCACATCAGCGTGCTCCACTATTTCCCATTCCGGCAGAACGCCTTCCCAAGCGACGAGGTGCCGGACTGCATCGCGGCGACGGACGACGCATTGTGGGTCGCCACGCTGGCGGGCCACCTCTACCGCGTACACGGCCGGTCGGTGACCCTCGTGGCCAACTCGGACCTCAAGCACGTGACCGGCTGCACCGCAGACGGGCAGGGGAACGTCTACTTCGTCAACATGTGGACCACGCCGACGCCCCCGCAACCGTTCACGGGCAACATCGTCAAGCTCGACACCGAAGATGGGACGTCTTCGGTGATTGCGGCCGGCCTCAACTTCCCCAACATGGACGTGGTGGGGCCGGATGGCAATCTCTACTTCAGCGCCGACAGTATCTGCCCGACGACGGGGATCCCAGGGCTCTGCGCTCAGGGCGGCACCGTCTGGAAGCTGGCGCTGCCGCACGACGAAGACGGCGGCGATAACAGCCGTCGCGACTAAAATAACGCCCGGCTTTTAAGGGGTTGGTGGCCAGCGTACTGAGCCACCAGCCTCTCACGGCGTATTGTCTTAGTCATGGAGACGCCGCTCACGCCACTCGAATTCATGCGGCGGACTCGACGGTTGCATCCGCAGCGTGAGGCCGTCGTCGACGGCAACCTCCGGCTCAGCTACGAGCAGTTCTTTGACCGCTGCGACCGCTGGTCCGCCGCGCTCCAGCGGATGGGCGTTCGCCAGGGCGACCGAGTCGCCTACATCGCACCGAACGTCCACCAGCAGCTCGAGTCGTTTTACGCGGTGCCGCAGATTGGCGCCGTGCTGGTTCCCGTCAACTACCGGCTGACAGCCGACGATTTCGCCTACATCATCGATCACTCCGGGGCAACCGTCGTCTGCGCCACCGAGGATTACCTCGAGAGCGTGGACGGTATTCGCGACCGGATCGGGGACGTCAAACGGTTCGTCGCGCTGACCGGCTCGCGCGCCGGATGGTTCGACTACGAGGCAACCCTTAAGACCGAATCGCCGGATGTCAGGCGCCCGGACATCGGCGAGAGCGACCTGCTCACCATCAACTACACGAGCGGGACGACGGCACGGCCCAAGGGTGTCATGATCACCCACCGCAACGCCTACCTGAACACGATCGGAACACTGCTCCACCTCCGGCTGGGGATCGGCGACCGCTACCTCTGGACCCTGCCCATGTTCCACGCCAACGGATGGACCTTTGTCTGGACCGTGACCGCCGCCGCCAGCACCCACATCTGTCTGGCAAAGCCAGACCCCGCAGCCGTCTTCCGATTGATCCGCGAGGAGCACGTGACCTGGCTGTGCGCGGCGCCCACGGTCCTGATCGGACTCGCCAATGCGCCGGCCAACGTCCGTGGCGATGTTCCGCGCGGCGTGCGGGTCGTGACCGCGGGCGCCCCTCCCGCCGCCGCCACCATCGAGCGGCTCGAGGGAGAGCTGGGCTGGGAGGTCACCCAGGTCTATGGGTTGACCGAGACCTCGCCCTTCATCACGGTCTGCGATCCCTTACCGGAACATGCCGCGCTGACGGCAGCGGAGCGGGCCACCATCAAAGCGCGGACGGGCGTGGAGCTGATCACCTCCGGCGAGTTGCGCGTCGTGGACACGGAAACCGGCCAGGAGGTGCCCCACGACGGCAGCACCATCGGCGAGATCGTCGTCCGGGGCAATGCGGTGCTCAAGGGGTACTACCGGGATCCGGAAGCCACGGCGAAGGCAATCCGCGATGGCTGGTTCCACACCGGCGATGCCGCCGTCGTCCACCCGGACGGGTACGCCGAGATCCGCGACCGGCTGAAGGACGTCATCATCAGCGGTGGCGAAAACATCTCGTCGATCGAGGTCGAGGGATGTCTGCTGCACCATTCCGCCGTGCAAGAGGTGGCGGTGGTCGGCCTTCCGCACGAACGTTGGGGGGAGGCGCCCTGCGCCTTTATCGTGCTGAAACCCGGTCAGACGGCGACCGAGGAGGAGCTTCGAGAATTTGCGCGGGCGAAGTTGGCGCACTTCAAGGTGCCGCAGTGGTTCAACTTCGTCGAGGAGCTACCCAAGACCGCAACGGGAAAGATCCAGAAGTTCGTTTTACGGGGGCACGCGCCGGCCGTCGTCCGTCAATAGAGCCACGGGATCAGGGGGCAGGGCTCAGCTCCGTGTAGTCATTGATGATGACCTGGTGGCCGACGCTCGCGGACGTGTCAAGACCCCAGCTCTTCGAATACGGCGTACTGCTCTGCGACAACACATTGCCCGACGCATCTCTGGTGATGAAGGTCGAGGTTCCGGTCAGGGTGACGCCCACCAGCCGCGACGCCTGGCTGCTGAACTTAGGAAGGAAGAGATTGAGGCTGACCTTGTCGAAGGTGTAGGTCTTCTGGATGATCTTTCCAGACGCGATGTCCTGCTTGATGACGTCGGTGAATTCTTTGAGCCCATCGCCGGTGGCCCCAGTTTCTGCCAGTTTCAAATCGTGGGCGCGACGCGCTTCGGATTCGATGATGAGGTCGAGCACCGCGTCATGCGCCATCCTCGTCGCGCTCTTCGGCACGGACTGATCGAAGGCGACCACATTCGAGGCGATGGTGACATTGGGAATCGGTGGCAGGATCCACAGCTGTGCCGATGCGGAGGCGGGCCCCGAACCTCTCGGCGGCGGCAGGGCGGCGGCCGCCGAGCTCGAGACCCAGCCGCCGATCGCCGGCCCGGCACCAATGGTAAGTGCGAGGGTTGGGGTCGACCCATCGGCGAGCCCGGCGGCCGGCTCGGGGGTGTGCGTGGATAGATCGGCCGCCACCGGAAGGGTCCCTACAAAGAGCAGAGCGACGGCGAGCGCAGCCGGCAGGCGCCAGCTCAGGCGGCGCCTCCCAGCCCTCCGCCTGACCGGGGCTTCAAGCGGAGAGAGGAACTGCGCCAGGGCAAAGCGCAGTGCACAGGCGATGACGAGACTTGCCAGGATCGCGGTCTTGGTCCAGAACTCCAACGTCGTCGGGCCGATCAGCAGCACCGCCAGGATCGCGACGACAATGCCGAACGCCGCGCGCGCCACTGGGCCGTCGGGAACGGTCCGTGGGTCGGGGATCATGAAGAGGCCGAAGACCAGGAGTTCCGGTGAGGTGACCAGGATCTGCCAGAGTTCACGTCCGCACATTGGCGCCACGTGCCAGCTGGCGACCATGCAATGGTCGGGCACCAGCGCCAGCGCCACGGCGGTAAAGGCCGCAAACCCAGCCATGAAGGCGAGCTCGAGCCCGAGCAATCGAAGTTCCCACGCGATCAACAACCCCCCGACCACCAGGACCGCGTAGGTCACAATCAGCCACGGCCCGGGCGGGATCCACCACAGATCCTGCGGCTCCGTAAACTTGGGGCCCAGCGCGACGAAGGCGATGACCAGGCCAAGGTTCGAGGGGTTGAAGATGTGCCGCCCATGCCAGCGGATCAGGTACTTCGACGCCATCGAGATGGCGACCACACCGACAAAGATCCAGATCCCATGCGTGCTCCACCACTGGCCATGAAGCGTGCCGGGCGTTCGCAGGATGAAGGCCGTGCTGTTGCCAGTCAGCAATCCGCTCGCTGGCCACATGATGGCGCTGTCCTTGAAGAAGGCGACCCCGAATTCGATCAGGGCGCCGGTCGCAAGACAGATGAGAATCTGGGCCACCGAGAGCCGGAAGCCGAGCACCGTCTGGCCCAACACCTGGAGCGTTACCAGCACGGCTGCGACATGCATCCGTGGATCACGCAGGCTGGGAAGGATGACCGCGTATTCCCGGCCGAAGAGGCGCACCGCCCGGCGCTTGGCGCTCACCGTTGAGTAACGGTTGGAATGCTCAACCCGTTACACCCCAGGCCTTGTTAGCAATTCGCTCTCGATCGCAGGCGTCGTACCGAGCACGGGCGGGGTTGGTTGGAGCCGTCGTCGTCGCCGCGCTCTCAGCCTGTGATCTTCCCTTCGGTCTCGGCCTCCCCACGACGCGCAGCCTGGAGAGCGGCGCCACCGGCACGCTGATCGCGGCCGACAGCTTCGAGATTACCGGCTTGTATAGCGAAGGCAGCAACCAGTGGTCGATCGATCTGCAACTGAGCCGCAGCGGCGCCGAGTACGTGACGGTTACGAAGGCTGATGTCAAGCTCGAAGCGATCATCATTGGCAACAATGCCTATTTTCGCGGGCAGCAGTTTCTGTCGGCGCACATGGGCAGCGACATTGTTTCTCGCAGCTTTGTGAAGGCGGCCGGAAATGGCTGGTGGAAGGGATCGGCCGGCCACGTTCCCCAACTGACGGACCTGACCGATGGAAACGTCTTCCGTTCGACGTTCCTCGGGCCGGCGATCACGCAGCGCACCGACCACGTGTCGGTGGATGGAGTCGATGCGGTCGACTTGTCCGGCGCGCGAGGAGAGGTGTTCATCACCGCGCAGGCGCCTTATCGGGTGCTACGCGTGCGCCTGAAACACGGTGTTGTGGTTGACGGCATTCGCGACGCCGACCTTCGGTTCATCAATTACAACCAGGACTTCGGGATTTCGGCGCCTGCTGATGTGATTGATTTCTCGAATCTCACGACGCTGCCGCCCATCTACACGGTCGTGTCGGTCGACACGTCAGGATGCGGCACGCCCTGCGTTGTCTCGGCCTCGCTCAAGAATCTCGGCGGCCTACTGCATGCCCGAGCGCCCTCCACCATCACCTTCACCATGGCGGACACCGCCTCTCGGCAGGTCCTCGGAAGTTGCCAGGCGCAGGTCGTGCCGGACGTCGGGTACAACGCAACGACCACCGTGAGGTGCACGATCGATAAGGTGACCGCCCAGCAGTCAAATGCCGCCACCGTGACGGCGACGCCCGACAACCCGGGGCGCGGCTAGGATCGTGACCAAGCTCGAGCTGGCGGCGTGGGGCCTGGTCATGACTTTGTTAGGCGCTGAGGTCGGGCTCGCTGTGTTGCGGCCCTGGGACCATCACGTCGCCCTGTCGCTATCCGGCTCGCACACGTCGAGCCTGGTCCCGGCCAACGGCTCGCAATCGCCGACTGTCACACCCTCCGCAGGTGGCACGTGTCAAGACGTTGTAGTCCGCAGGATCGAACAAGGCAATACGATCCCTCGGAGTGCCTGGGTACACGCCTCGGACGGAGTCAACGTCCGGGCCGCCCCCGCAGCTTCGGCGACGCGCCTCACGACGCTGCCGACCGGAACGCAATTGACCGTTCAGGGCGAACAGACCAATCCCAATGGCGATGGTATTACCTGGTATCAAATTCGCCTGAGCGACGGCCGGGATGGTTGGTTGAGCGGCCGCTATACAACCAACTACCCAATTAGCCTGGCGTCGACCGACTCGCTAAAGATCTGGTTGCCGGTTGGCTATCAGTTCCAGACGACGGTACCGGGGAAGGCGGAGGCACGGTACAAGAACGGGCCGATGACGTTGCTCTACGTGGAGACTGGCGCGAGGGACCAGGCGCCGACCGAGACCATCGTGCCGGCCGGCCTACCGCCCCGAACTGCGTGGACGGCGCGGTCCGCCGAGCAGGCGCTTGTCGGCGACCTTCCCGCTACCGACCACGTATTCAGCATCAAGCTGGCCGGCAGCGGCTGTGCCGGGCTCGTCCACGAGATCAGGCTCACCACGACCACCCGTTACTACGACTTGATCTTCCTGCATCGTACGAGGGGTCGGGGTGGATGTCGAAAGCATCGGCAAGCCGCACGAAAAGGTTGAAAAGCGCGCCGTCATAGACGGCTTCGGCAATCTGCGCGTCGCTCCACCCGACCTCGCGGAGCCGCTGGACCTGCTCGTCGGTGATGCGGTACGCGTGCCGGGTTAGCGTCTCGACGAATTCCAGGAGCAGCCGGTGCTTCGGCGCCAGGTCGGCGGCCTCGAGGTCCCCGTCGCGCAGCGCCGCCGCCGCTTTCGAGTACTGTTCCCCCTGCAACTGCAGGAACCAGGCATGGCTGCTGAGTCAATAGTGGCAGCGGTTTAGCGCCGAGACGTAGGAAGCGATCATTTCGTGCTCCGCTCGGCTGAGTGCCCCGTCGGTGAAGTGCAGCCGGCTCGCCTGATCGATGGCGAGCAGAAAGTCCGGCCGCATACTCATGGTCCTGAGAATGTCAGGGACCTTTCCCCTGGCCGACGTTCGCTTCAACTCCGCGTAGATATCGGCGATCTCGCCCGACGCGTCGCCGTCCTCGATCCACGCGATTCGCGCCATGAAGTACCAACGTCCTCCTCAGGACCCCGGTTACGGTGTGCCAGGCTGTAGCAGGGGTAGTGGACCTTTCAGGCTTGCGGCCGCACGGCAGTCCGTGCATGATCTCCGTATCAGTTGACGAGGAGGCGCCATGTTCACCCTGACGATGCGATTTACGCTGCCCGAGGACACCGACTGGTCCAAGATCCCGGCACTGATGGAGGACCGGGCGCGGAACCTCTACGTCAACATGCCGGGCTTGATTTCAAAAGCCTTCGTCTACGACCCGGACACGCGCGAGTATGGGGGCAATTACCTCTGGGAGCGCCGGGAGCAGATCGACGCCTTCCTCAAGTCCGACATTGTCGCCGGCGCGCGCCGGAAGTTCGGCGAGCCCACCCACAGGGTGCATCGCGTTGCCGCCTACCTCGATCGCGGCAAGGTCTACGTCCCGGCGGCGACCGCTACGGCTTGACCAGGCTCCAGCCGGTGTAGTTGCCCTTCGTGTCTCCCGCCTGCGCGTCGCTGTGGAAGAAGTAGAGCGGCATGCCCTTGTAGGTCACCTGCAGCGAGCCGTCGCTGCGCGTAATCGTGCCCAATTGACCGGTCACACCAGGACCGCCGGTCGGCGTCGTCCCGGCGGGGACCGTCAGTGGTGGCCAGGTTGTCGCGCAGCCGCCGTTGCATTTGCTGGCGCCCGGGGTGTCGCTGTCGAAGGTATAGACCGTGTGGTTGTTTGATGCGGCCACGAGGATCGTCCCCATCGTGCCGACGCTTTGCGCCAGGACGACGGGCGCCGCTCCTACTGTTGGCGATGGTGTCGGCGTGGCCGATGCCGACGGTGAGGCGGTCGCCGCCGTGCCGGAACTGGTGCCGCCACAGGCAGCGAGAAGAAGCGCGGCGCTCACCACCAGAGCGGCCGGCCAACCCACGCGCGTCGTCGATGCAATCATGGATGTGGGTACGCGGGACGGTTACGGCTAGACCGTGTAGACCTCGACCTGGCCGCGCTGGATCCGCACTTGCAACGAGGGCAGTGTCGGCAGCGGTGTGTCGTACTGATCGGTTGCCTGCCCGTTCTTCTTGAACGTCGCACCGTGACACGGGCACTCGAACTGATCGCGGAACTTGCTGTAGTTGAGGATGCATCCCATGTGGGTGCAGACCGCGGAGAGGCCCTTGACTTCCTGCCCGTGCCGGATCAGAAATCCCTCGATCGCCCCGGCGCGGAACGCGACCGGCGTCGCCTCGGGCAGCTCGGATAGGGCTTTGACCGCTTTCCAGCTCCCGTTTTCGACCAGCTGCTGGTTCGCGGCCGGCGCCGGGTGCGTCGCGAGCCGGTCGATGCCAACGGCAGCCGCCACCCCGGCGGCGATGCCGGCGGCCCCCGTCAGCAGCAGCGACCGGCGGCTGGGGCGCACCGCGGGCTGCGGCCGCGCCGAGCGTTCGTCAACCCATTCGTGAATCGATCCCTGCATGCGCTCCAGGAACTCTTTCGACGGGAGACCGGCTCCCGGCTTGGCGGCCCGGAGCATGGCGGCGGTCTGGCGAGCCCGAAGCGCAGCCTCATCGGCGAGCGGGGTTCGCTCCGGCCGGCGGTCCTGCAGCAGGTCCTCGACGTGCTTGTCGAGCTGCTCGGGATCGTCGTTCACGTCGCCCTCCCGCGGTCGCGCCCGGCGCGGTTGAGCGCCCGGAACTGCAACACTTTGACGTTGGTCTCGCTGAGGTTGAGCTCCTGCGCCGTTTCGCGCACGGAGTAGCCGCGCAAGAAGCGGAGCTCCAGCACCCGCCGGTAACTCTCGGGGAGGGTGGCGAGCAGAGAGTCCACCCGCAGCACGGCCTCCGGATTCTCGCGAGGGGCGGGCGGCCGGGTCACGTCGTCGTCGAGCTCGCCGGTGTCCTCGGCGTAGTACTCGCGCCAGTGGTCGGCCAGGGTCGTCTGCGCCACCCGGTAGAGCCAGCTGCGCAACTCTGGGACCGAGACGTCGCTGCGCATGCCACTGATCGCCTTCATGAACACCTGGGCGGTGAGGTCCTCGGCGTCCGGGCGGTTCCCGACTCGGCTGTAGATGTACTGGTAGATGGCTGTGACATGCGTCTGATAGGCCCAGGTGACATGGTCCGGACCGTGGGTCGGGTCCGCCTGGGGCAGCGCCACGACCTTTCCGGAGGAAGCGAACGCCGCTGTGCCGGTCCTATGCTCCTCAGGCATCCACTTCCGCAGTTATATACCGCCCAGGGTTACGACGCGCGCCGGCCTGGCCCGCTCGTTCAGGCGAGGCGAATTTGGGAATACTGGAGTTGGGATCAGGCTTAGATAACATGGGAGCTTCGCAAGCGATGCAAAAAGACCGCCAGTACGACGTGGTCATCATCGGCGCTGGGCCGGCCGGCTTGACCGCCGCCCTGTACGCCGGACGAGCGCGGGTCAAAACCGTGGTGCTCGAGCGCGGCGCTCCGGGCGGCCAGCTGCTCAACACCGAGGCGATCGAGGACTACCCGGGGTTCGATCACATCACCGGGCCGGAACT
>Ga0209350_1001148_pt1 | contig 12039 bp, 10 predicted proteins | sample GraSoi013_2_20cm_2_FD_185822 | JGI IMG/M metagenome (GOLD analysis project Ga0209350, IMG submission 185822) | Grasslands soil microbial communities from the Angelo Coastal Reserve, California, USA - Sample 09_27_2013_2_20cm (SPAdes) (version 2) | ecosystem: Environmental > Terrestrial > Soil >...
CTCAGGCAAATTCGGATGGGTGTACGGACATGTCAATCGGGCGGTGCTGCAACACACGTGCCGCGCGGTCGCGAGTCGGATCAGGGAGCGGGGGGCGGCGCGGCGTCCACCTCCGTGCTGAACGCGCCCGTGAGGATGCGGCCCGCGCGCTTGACTTGGACCCAGATCCGATACTGCCCCGGTTTGGGGAAAGCGTAGGGGAAGGAGACGACGCCCGACCCGACCGCGCCCGGCTCCCTCATTCCCGTCTGCATCGCCCTCAGCCGCTTCCCCAACGCTCCGCGGACCGTATCCCCCGGCTGTCGCAACACGAAGGTCTCGAGCGCCGCCAACGAGATCGTGCCGGCGGGGTGGAGATGGACGAACACTTCGCCATCATGGCGCGCGATCATCGCATGACCCGCCATGCCCATGTAGGGCTCGAGCACGGCTGGCTTGCCGTCGGCGGTGCGCACGGCGAAACGCAGCGGGGCGTCCCGGTCGACCACTAAGGGCGCGTCGCCGCGCTCCCACACCATTGCCGAGCCGTCGGCCAAGTCCGAGACGTTTCTCGTTTCCCCTTTCCCGGTTCCCGACGTCCAGGCATCATCGGGATCGGACAGTCGCCACGTGCTCGCGGGCGTGCCGAGCTCGACGCTCGCCACCAGCGTCTGCGCGAAGCCGCTCTCGTGCACGATGTCGGCGTAGACGCGGTAGCGGCCCGCCGCGAGCGGCGGCAGGGCCGCCTCGAACGTCGTGGAATCGAGGGGAAGCGGATGCAGATGCGCGAACCCGTCGAGGCTCGAGTCGCGCACCAGGAAGAGGTGCATGAGATGCCCGTGATCGGGCACGAGCGGCGTCCATTGGCGCTGTGAACTGGTCCACGACGTGTCGTCGATGGCGACCCGCAGCACGCGTCCCTCGCCCTGCATCCGCACCGTCGCTGTCGCGTCGGGTGGCCGATACAACCCCGACCGATACGCGGCGTCCACGGCGTTCCACCAGGCCCGGCCGCCAAGCAGCGTGCCCGCGACGACCGCGGTGCTCACGCCCATGGCGATGCGCGCGCGCCGGGTGCGCCGCCGGTCGGGGGTCGCACCGGGCTCGAGCCCGCTTTCCCTCACGGCCGCGCCGACCAGGCTGAGCGCTCCCAGAACCAGGAAGGCCCCTAGCCCGAGCAGCGCCACGCCGAGCGGCGTCGCGAGCTCGAGGCGCCGCGTGGCGACGGCCATGACGGGGACCAGCGTCGTGCCGGCTCCCGCCTCGCCCTCGACGGTTACCTGCACGCTGTAGGAGCCGCCTGTCATGAGCCACAGCGCCGCGCTGTAGAGGGTCGCATCGCCCGGCACCGGGTCGGCGACGTCGGGTGGCGGGGGTGCGGCGGTGCGCGGGTCCCAGTAGACCGGTAGGACGAGCACGCGCCGAACGGTGTGCGCGGCAAGCAGGCGGACCGTGATTTGAGCGAGCCCCGGAACGACGCCGGGGCTCCGCACGATCACGCGAACCGGGTAGGGGCCGGCGGCGCCCTCGAAATACGTGTCGGGGCTGCCGACGTGCCCCGAAGCGACCAGAACGATTCCCGCGAGCGCCGCGAGGCGGGGCGCGGGTGACTTCATCGGCGCAGCCGCGCCATCCAGTTGCCCCACCACAGCCCGACACGGGCGGAGACGACGGCGACGAGCGCGGCGAGGAGCAGCGAGCGGGGAGTCACGGGGTTGGTGTCGATGCGCCAAAAGCGATATCGCCACGGGCCGACGCGGCTCGAATAGTCCCACTGGTCGACGCCGAAGAGGAAATTGCGGGCGTAGGGGGTGAGCAGAAATTCGGCAAAGAACCACTGGGTGACGAAGAACACGGCGACGAAGGCGGCGCCCAGGAGAGCCGACAACCGCCAGTCGCGCTCCGGGCCCACGCGCTGCATCACGAGATCGATCGCGAGGCCGACCGGCACGAGCAGCAGCGGAAACGGCGGCGGCACCATGTGACGCACCGGGTTGAACACCGGAGCCAGCTTCGGTGTCGCGGGAAACAGCTGCAACACCCAGATCATCACGAGCGAGAAGGCCATGTAGGCGGCGGCTGCGACGGTGGCGGACCAGCGCAGCCGGACGCCTCGACCCGCGGCGACGAGCAGCAGCGGCACGGCGCCCGCCGCCACCAGGTAGTAGAGCGCGTTGTGGGCGAGGTTGGCGAACCCAATCTGCTCGATCCCGATCGTAGCGACATTCTGGAGTAGGATGGCGATCATGTACGCGGCGAGGACACCGTACAGGCGCGGCGTCGCGACCGTGCGGTTCTGCAGGGAGAGCACGAGAAACAGAGCGCCGAGCTGGATCGCCCACAGTCCGAGCGCCAGAATCACGTGCGGCGGCGACAGCACCTTCACGTCCAGGCCGTAGGCGTTGTGCCACCAGTTGTCGAACGGGCCCGACGTGATCATCGCCAGCGCGCCCCACACGCACACCCACGCGCCCAGCGGCGCGCGGAAGCCCCAGAACCGGACGCTCGCGTCGCGATCCTGCCCGCTTGCCGCGAACGTGGTGCGCAACGCGAGCCAGCCGCAAGCCGTGCCGGCGAGCACGCCGCCCAGGTAAATCGCCATGTGCGCGGGTGTCCAGAACGTGTCACGCCCGATGGAGCGGTGCCACGAAATGTCCCAGATGATGCCGACCTTCGCGCTCGTCGCCGCGACGAGCGTCGCGGCGACGTACCACGGGAGGATCGCCACGCGCGGCGTGGCGCGGTCGGACGGAATGGCCGCCGCCGTCATGCCTAGATGTCCCGCGAGCCTCCGGCCACGAGGCCCTTGCCGCGCCACTTTTCGAAGATCTTCTTCGCCTGCTGGTGCGCCTCCTCCAGCGCCTGCTTGGCGCTCATCCGCCCCGTGGCCGCGTTGGCGAACATGGTGGGCAAGACGAACGTGTCGAAGATCTCGCTTTCCGCCGGGTTGGCGGGTCCGGGATGGCCGATGTTCGTGGCCCACTGGAGCGCGGTGCTGATCGGCTGGAGCTTGGATGGCGGGTTCGAGCCGAACGGATCGCTCGCGGTCACCTGCTCGAGCCACTTGCCGCCCGAGGCGGGCTTCTGGGCGAGCGGCACGCCGGGGTCAGCCACCGAGCCCGTGTACGACGGGAAGTTGTACAGCTTGCTCCCGAGCACAGCGTCGCGGTAGTGGGCGATGAGGTCGATGAGAAACCGCTGCGCCAGGTCGGGGCTCTGCGCGAACTTCCAGATGACATAGATCCCCATCACATGCTCGCTCGCCCACCCCGTGCCATGGGGCCCCTTGAGCGCGGGCACGAAGAAGATGTCGTCGGCCACGGGGAGCTTGTTGTCCTGCGCCGTGCGATAGGCGGATATCGAGTTGAGGATGTAGGCGGTCTGCTTGGCGTTGAGCGCCTGGTTGTTCGAGGCGGCGTTCCAGCTCAACACCGCCGGGTTCATGCCCGCCTTGAAGAGCCGCATGCCGAACTCCAGCGCCGCGAGCGCCTGATCCGATTTCAGCACCACGTTCTCGTTGGCGTCCTGGATCGAGCCACCGAACGACCACAGCATGGCTCGCGTGGCCATGTTGGTGTCGAGCTCCTGCGACATCCCGATCCCGATCGGAATCTGGATCTCCGGATGCTTGCTCTTGATGAGCGGCGCAGCCTTGACCAGATCCTCCCACGTGGCGGGGCCGTTGGGCATGCCGATCTCGGTCCATACGCTCTTCAGGTAGTCGCCGGGATCGGGGACGTAGTTGTCGCTGAAGCCGAACCACTTGCGCGTCACCGGGTTGTACGTGCTGCGCTTGCACAGGTCGAGCAGCGGGCCGTGTTGGCGCTCGGCCTCCTGCACCAGGTCTCCCATGTCGAGCACCTGCTCCTCGAAGGCCCCGGGAGGCGAGAGGAACTGGAACAGGTCGTGGCCCTGCTGCGCGGCGACCTCGGCGTTGGCGCGCGTCCCCAGGTCGGCGAGGGAGATGTGATCGACCGTCACGTCGACCCCCTTGGCCGTCCCCCAATCCTTCGCGTACTTGTCGAACCAGACGTCGTAGGTGGGGACGAAATGACTCCACTGCAGGATCTTGAGCGTCTTCTGGGGGCGGTTGATCCGGATGGTGGGCCCGAGCGCGCTGGCGGCGATGGCCGCGCCGGTCGTCGTTACGAACTCGCGCCGATCGATTCGCTTCCGCTTGGTCATGGATCTTCCTCCGTGTGGACAAAGTCGCGTCGTGCCATCGCCGTCGCAAGGCGTCACGGCGGCAGCGCGGGCGCGACGTAGGGCAGGGTCTTCGCGAACAGCCACATCAGAAACAGGACCACCGGCAGATGCACGAGCAGCTGCACCGCCGCGTAGCCGACGAGGTCGCGTGCGCGCACGCCCAGGAGCCCGAGGAGCGGCAGCATCCAGAACGGGTTGACGAGATTAGGGAGCGCCTCCGCGGCGTTGTACATCTGCACCACCCACCCGAGGTCCACGTGGAGCGCGCTCGCGGCCTGGAGCAGATAGGGCGCTTCGATGACCCATTTGCTTCCGCCCGAGGGCACGAACAGGCCGAGCACGGCCGAGTAGATGGACACGAGGATCGGATAGCTATTCGTGTCCGAGACACGCACGAACAGCCCCGCGAGCCACGGTGAGATCGGCGACGGGTCGGACGCGGTGCCCGTGATCATGCCGAAGATCCCCGCATAAAACGGGAACTGGATGAGCACGCCCGCGGTCGCGGGGACGGCTCGCGTGACGGCCTCGAGGAAGCGCCGCGGCCGCCAGTGCAGCAGTAGGCCCGCGAGCAAAAAGATGAAGTTGTACGTGTTCAGGTCGAGCGCCTGCGCGATTCCCGCGGCGACCCCGCCGCCCTTGGAGGCGAACAGCTGCACGAGGTACGCGACCCCCGCGATCACGATGAGAATCGTCAACAGCGGGCTGTATTCCAGCCATTCGCCGGGGCGCTGCCGCGCGGGGGTGCGGATCTCCAGAGGCTCGGGGCGGATCCCGTAGCTCTCCGCCGTCCGAGCGGTCCGCCCGTCCGGCGCCGTCATATAGGCGACCAGCACGGAGACCGCCATGAGCACGATCGCCGTGACGATGCTCTGCCACAGGAAAATCGTCCGCGACAGCGGCAGCACGCCGGAGATCGGCAGCAGGGATGCGGGGATCGAGCCTTGGGTCGCCATGAGCAGCGCCGCGGACGACGACAGGCCCAGCGCCCACACGCTGCCGAGACCGAGGTAGCCGGCGGCCCCCGCGGCGCGGTAATCGGTCTGCGGGACACGCCGCACCACCTCGCGGACCAGCAGGCCGCTGAACACGAGGCTGAATCCCCACGACAGGAGCGACGAGACGGTCGCAAACAAGGCGATCCACGCGACCGCGGTGCGGGGTGTCTTCGGGATCGTGGCGAGCCACTGCACGAGCCGATAGACCGGGGGTGAAGACGCCACGACGTAGCCGAAGATGACAATGAGCGCCATCTGCATCGTGAAGGGGATGAGCGACCAGAAGCCGCCTCCAAAGTAGCGCGTCATCTGCGCGGGGCTTCGCCCCAGGACGACTCCCGCGACGAACACGATCACGATTCCGATGAGGGCGAAGACGAACGCATCCGGGAACCAGCGCTCCGTCCAGTCCGAGATCGCGAGACCGAGCCGGATCGCCGCGGGCTCGCGCGGGCGTTTCACAGCGGACGTGTCGACCATGTGCGGGTCTCCCCTCAGGACGCCTTCGCCGCAACGAGCTCCCTGATCAGTTCCACGGCGGCGGGGTTCTCGAGCGCGGACAAATCCCCGAGATCCGCTTTGCCGAGGTACGCGCCCCGGATCACGCGGCGCAGGACCTTGGCGTTGCGCGTCTTCGGCAGCTCGGCCACGAAGCGAACGGCGTCCGGGCGCAGGGGCCGGCCGAGCAGCTCCATGACCTTGTCCGCGATTTCGCGCTCCAGCGCGTCGGATGCCTCCCAGCCGGGGCGCAGCACGGCGAACACGATCACCGCCTCGCCTTTGATCTCGTGCGGGACGCCGATCGCCGCGGCCTCGAGCACGGCCGGGTGTCCCGTGGCCGCCGACTCGACCTCCGCGGGGCCGACGCGTTTCCCCGCCACCTTCAGCGTGTCGTCACTGCGCCCGTCGATGTACCAGAAGCCGTCACCGTCGGTCCGCGCCCAGTCGCCGTGGACCCAGACGTCGGGGAAGCGTCGCCAGTAGCTCGCCAGGTAGTGCTCCGGGGCGCGCCAGAATCCTCGCGTCATGCCCGGCCACGGCTTTCGCACGACGAGCTCGCCCACGGCGCCGCGCACCGAATGACCACGCTCGTCGACCACATCCACGGCGATGCCGGGCACGGGGCCGGAGAACGAGGTCGGCTTGATCGGCGTCCAGGTCGTGCAGCCGAGGATGCCGCCCGATATCTCTGTCCCGCCGGAGTAATTCACGAGCGGCGCGCGCCGTTCGCCCGCGACACCGAAGTACCACCACCACGGCTCGGGATTCCACGGCTCGCCGGTGGAGCCGAGCACCACCAGCGACGACCGGTCGTGCGCCCGCACCGGCTCTTCGCCGGCCCGCATCAGCCCGCGGATCGCCGTCGGCGAGATGCCGAGATGGGTCACGCGATGTCGCTCCACGATCGACCAGACGCGACCGGGGTCCGGGAAATCGGGTGCGCCGTCGTACAGCAGGATGGACGCGCCCAGGATCAGCCCGCCGGCGATGAGCCAGGGCCCCATCATCCAGCCGAGATCGGTGAACCACCACATGAGATCGCCTGGCTGCAGGTCGAAGCAGTGCGCGAGATCCTGCGCCGCCTTCACGGGAAAGCCGCCGTGCACGTGCACGGCGCCCTTGGGCTGGCCCGTGGTGCCGGACGTGTAGATGATCATATAGGGATCTTCGGCGGACACATCGGCGAGCGTGTCGTCAGCGCCGCTTCCGCCCGCCACGACGTCATCCCACCACCTGTCGCGCGCCCGCATGCGCACCTCGCAGCCGAGCCGCCTGGCGACGATCACTGTGCGGATGCCCGCTCGGTCGGCGGCGGCGTCGGCCGTCTGCTTCATCTGCAGCACCTGGCCGCGCCGGTGGAACCCGTCGGCGGTGATCAGCACGCTGGCCTCGCAGTCGCGCAACCGGCCCGCGATCGCCTCCGCGGCGTATCCCGAAAAGATCGGCGTGTAGACCGCGCCGATCGCCGAGACGGCGAGCGTCGCGATCGCGCATTCGGGGATCATGGGGAGGAAGATGCCCACGCGGTCTCCGGGACGGACGCCGAGCGCGCGCAGGCCCGCGGCGAAGCGGCGCACTTCCGCGGCGAGCTCGCCGTAGGTGAGCCGCCGGGTCGTGCCGTCCTCGCCCTCGAACACGAGCGCGATTCGGGACGGCTCGTGGCGCAGCGCCGTGGCGACGTAATTCATGCGACCCCCGATCCACCACGTGGTCCAGGGGATGCCGCGCGACGAGTCGAGGACGCGCTCGTAGGGCGACCGCCACACGAGCCCGAGGTCGCGGTCGACGGCGCGCCAGAAGCCATCGAGGTCTTCGACCGACCAGCGGTACAGCGACGCGAAGTCGCCGTGGCCGTATTCCTCGGCGAAGCGGCGCAGCCGGCTGCGGGCGAGATACCGCTCGGTCGGACGCCAGGCGATGTCCATACCGCTACCAGGGCTCGCAGCGGAGCCGCTTCGCTCCGCTGCGAGTCCGGTCTCCTCAGAGCGTATACAGCGCGCTGAGCGCGTACTGGTCAGCGCTCCTGATACCAGTGCTCCACCGTGTCACCGCGCGGAAGTATTCCAGGCCAGCCGCGTACCGGCCGGCGCGGAACCGCAGGAGCGCAGACCCCACGTGGTTCAACTGACGCACGAGCGTACCGCCCGTCTCAGTATTGAAGCGCGCGTAGTCCGGCTGGTCCGTCCCGTAGTCGGCCCACACGCTCCAGTGGGACGTGAAATCGTAGCCCGCCTGAGCCCATGCGCCCCAGCCCCGTATTTGCGGCTGAAACTGCGTGATCATCCCGAACTGTGATCCCAGACCCTTCCCGTAGTAGAAATTGCCGTGGAGTGTGAAGCCGCCGGCCGCGATGAACTGGCCCGTCTCGACTCCCCAGTCGGTGATGTTGGACACCGGTACGCCCGTGCCTCCCGGCCGCTTCCAGTCGATGTGGTAGACCGCATATCCGTTCCAGTTCACGTTCGCGAATTTTCTCGCGAAGTTGAGTCTGGTCTCCACCTGCGGCGCGCCGGAGGCCTCGCCGATGCCGACGTTGCCGGTCGTATCGCGACCATTGCCGGCGGCGATGGGACCCGACCCCTTCAACGCGGCGACCTGCAGCTGGATCTTGAGGGGACTCGTCGTCGTCAGTTCGTGGTAGAGGAAGACCCCTGGGAATCGCCAGCCGACGACGCCACCCGAGCCGAGGCCGACGGGGAAGGCGATGTGAGCCAATGAGACGGGGACGTCGGTGTTGAACAAGGGAGCCCAGAACTGACCGATGCGCAGAGTCGTGCGGCCGTTCGAGAAGTCCACGAACGCGTGCCGGATCCGGAACTGCGACTGCTCGTCTCCGAACGGCGGTACACCGTTGAAGGCACCAAAGAAGTCGGCCTCGATGGTGGCCCTTGGGGCCCACTTTCCGATGGCCGGCGGAGCGTTGAAGGTGAAGTTAATGCGGGTGTTCCGGACGTCGCCGTCGAAGATCCCCTGGGGGACGCCGGGCTGGGCCAGGGCTGCCCACTCGGCGTTCTGCCCGTTACCGAAGCTTCCAGCGAAGGATCCCCGGTCGTTGAATAAGCTAGCGTTGACAAACCCGCTGATCGTGAGCGTCTCTCCTTCTGCCAGCTTGACCACCTGCTGAGCCGAGACGGCCCGTGCTCCTCCCAGAATCAAGACGCCCGTGACGGCGAGCGTAGAGAACGATGCCATCCGCGTTCGCATGACACCCCCTCGCGTAAAAAAGTGACAACCGCGCGCTCCAACCGGGCGCGCCAGAGCCCGCACGCTCAGTCTCGATTATCCTTTCACCGCTCCCATGGTGAAACCCTGGATGAAGCGGTCCATGAACGCATTGTAGACGATGGCGAGCGGGATGCTGGTGAGCAGCGCGGCCGCCATCAGCGCCCCCCAGTGATACACGTCCCCACGCACCAACGCGATCGGGACGCCCAGACTCACCGTCATCTTGTTCACCGAGCTGATGAAAGTCAGCGCGTACACGAATTCCTGCAACACCAGCGTGAAGGTGAACACGACCACCGTCAAGATCCCCGGAACGATCAGGCGCGGCGCCACTTTCAGGATCACCCCCAGCCGGCTGAGGCCGTCGATCATCGCCTGCTCCTCGATCTCCCACGGGACCGAGCGGAGGAACCCCATGACGAGCCAAGTGCAAAACGGGATCGTCATGGTCGGATAGATCAGGATCAGCGCCCCCAGCGAGTCCTGGAGGTGGAGCAGCGAAATGAGCCGCGAGAACGGTACGAACAACAACGTGGGCGGGATGAGGTACGTGAAGAAGATTCCCATGCCCAGGCGCTCGCCCCAGCGGCCCACCAGCCGGGCCAGGCTGTACCCCGCGGGCACCGCCACCGCCACCGTGATCACGACCACCGCCGCGACCACGACGAGGGTGTTCAGGACCCAGCGAGGGAAGTCGGTCTGACCGAGCAGCAGCTTCACGTGGTCGAGCGTGGGCGGGTCGTTGAAGATCCAGGGGATATGGCTCAGGTCGGTGGCCCCCACGTACAGGTCGCGGTTTTGCTTGAACGCGGTGATCAGCATCCAGTAGAACGGGAATCCGGCGAACCCGGTGAACGCGAGCGCCGCGACGTACAGCGCCACCCGCTTCATCTCGCCCCCACTTCGGTGTGGCGTGCCAATCGCAGCATCGCCACGGCCACCACGATCAGGAAGGGCAGCAGGAACACGGCAATCGCCGCGCCCTGGCCCAGGTCCGCGCCCAAAATGCCGCGCTGGAACGCGAGCGTGGGGAGCACGTGCGTCGTGTTGGCCGGCCCGCCGCCCGTGAGGATGTAGACGACGCCGAGGTCGGTCGCGGTGTACACGACCCCGAACAGCACGGCGACCGCGACCACCGGCATGAGCAGCGGCAGCTCCACCTGGATCAGCCGCCGCCAGAATCCGGCGCCGTCCACGATCGCCGCCTCGACGATCTCCTGCGGGATCGACGCCAGTCCCGCGAGCACGATCACGGTCGCGAACGGAAAAATCCGCCACGCCTGCACGATGATGATGGCGAGCAGGGCGAGCGTCGGGTCGCCCAGCCAGTACAGCCAGCCGTGCATGAGGCCCGTCGCCTTGAGCGTCCAGTTGATCACGCTGAACGTGGAATCGAAGATCCACGTCCAGGCGATCGCGGCGAGCGACACCGGCACGGCCCACGGCAGGAGCAGCACGAAACGCGCGAACCGCTTGCCCCGGAACGTGGCGCGCAGCACCTGTGCCGCGGCCGTCGCGAGCACGACGACCAGCACCTGCGACCCGACGGTGACGATCGCGCTGTTCTTGAGCGCGCGCAGGAAGATCGGGTCGCCGAGGATGGCGGCGTAGTTGCGGAGGCCGGCCCAGCCGAAGTGCAGGCTCCCGGCGGTCGCATCGCTGAAGCTGAGCAGAATCGCGAACACGAACGGCACGCCGACCAGGAGGATCACGTAGCCGAGCGACGGGGCGAGCATCAGCGCGCCCAGCACGTCTTCCCGGTCGGCGATGGTGCGGTGCGGCGTCATGGCGCCCGCTTCAATCCTGTGTCGGCGTCGAAATAACGCAGCGCCCGTCGCGGTACCGCGAACTCGTGTGTTTCGCCCTCGGGGATGGAGAGGGTGATGGTCGCCGGCAGCTTGGCGATCACCGTCACGTCGGACGGGGGAGCACCAGGCTCGACCACCGAGCCGTACACGTAGCGGTCGGACCCGAGATACTCGACGCGCCGCACGGCGAAGCGAAACGGGCGCGTATCATCGGCCGGACCAAACACGCTCTTGGGGAGGAAATGCTCGGGGCGAAAGCCCACGACCGTGCGCGGCGGCAGAGACGGGTCGCGCCCCTCGAGCAGGTTCATGGGCGGCTGCCCCACGAAGGTCGCTACGAACGTGTCGACCGGGTCTTCGTACACCTCCTGTGGGGTCCCGACCTGCCGCACCTTACCATGCTCCATGACCACGATGCGGTCGCCCAGGCCCATCGCCTCCACCTGATCGTGGGTGACGTAGACGGTCGTCGTCTGGATCTGGCGCTGGAACCGCTTCAAGTCGTCACGGGCCGTGTTGCGCAGCTTGGCGTCGAGATTCGCGAGCGGCTCGTCCAGCAGGAACACCTTGGGGTCGCGCACCAGCGCGCGGCACAAGGCGACGCGCTGGCGCTCGCCCCCCGAGAGCTGGCGCGGGTAGCGATCGAGGTAACGGGAGATGCTGAACAGCTCCGCCGCCCACCGTACCTTCTCGTCGATCTGTTTGCGAGGCACGCGGGCCGCTTCGAGCGGGAAGGCGATGTTCTGGAACACGGTGCGGTGGGGATAGAGGGCGTAGCTCTGAAACACCATGGCGATGCCGCGCGCGCGGGGCGGCACATCGCCATCCACACGTTGGTCGCCGATGTGGATCTCCCCCGACGTGGGTCGCTCGAGACCGGCGATCATCCGGAGCAGAGTCGTCTTGCCCGAGCCGGAAGAACCCAGCAACACGAGGAACTCCCCGTCGCGGATCGAGAGGCTCACGCCGTCCACCGCGTGCAGGTCTCCGAAGTGCTTTCGCAGGTTTCGGATTTCGATGCCAGCCACCGTTCGGGCCGCTACCTCCCGGGCTTGCGCCCGTGGGCGGTCGTATCCGGCGGCTTCGCCAAATTCACCGGCGGGTTGTAGATGATACGGTACGGATTCTCGGGCACCTGCAGGTCCTTCACGACCGCGGGCGGCGGGCCGGCGGCCGGCCATGCCTGGCGGCGGGCACCACCACCGCAGGCGGCGAGCGCGATGACGATGCCACTGAGGACGACGCGGGCGGGTGCAGCGACGTGCATGGGTTTCCCTCGCTAACGGCTGGTGGTGGACCCTTCATCGGAACGGGCATCATCC
>Ga0209350_1001149_pt1 | contig 12039 bp, 10 predicted proteins | sample GraSoi013_2_20cm_2_FD_185822 | JGI IMG/M metagenome (GOLD analysis project Ga0209350, IMG submission 185822) | Grasslands soil microbial communities from the Angelo Coastal Reserve, California, USA - Sample 09_27_2013_2_20cm (SPAdes) (version 2) | ecosystem: Environmental > Terrestrial > Soil >...
CGCCTGCCTCGCGCTGTTTCTCGCCGCGCTCGGCACCTACGGCGTCCTAGCCTACGATGTCAGCGAGCGCACCCGCGAGATCGGCCTGCGCATGGCGCTGGGCGCGACCCCCGGCGCCGTCCTGCGCATGGTGCTCGGGCGCACCGCCCACCTGGCACTCACGGGCGCGGCACTCGGCGTCGCCGGCTCGCTGATGCTCACCAGAGTCCTCACCAGGTGGTTGTTCGACGTGAAGCCGACCGACCCAGCGACCCTCGCCGCGGTCACTTTCGTGTTGCTGCTGGCGGCGCTCCTCGCGGGCTTCCTCCCGGCGCAGCGCGCGGCGGGGGTTCGGGGCCTCACCACGCTGCTACTGCGCGACTGAGCGAGGTGACGAGCCCCGGCTCACCGTAACCGGACGTAGTCGAGGTCCACCAGCAGGTCCTTCGCTCGCGCGCTGGCCGCGGCTCCCTCGGTCCTCACCCCTTTGATCCCCTCTCCCTTCGGGGGAGGGGAAACGAAGTCCGTCCGTCGTTCCCCCTCTCCACATTGTGGAGAGGGGGACAGGGAGTGAGGACTAACGCGAAGCGAGCGAGCTTGTCATCCTGAGCGCCGCAGGCGCGAAGGACCGGCTTCCGTTTGTGCTCATCACACGGTGGGTGCGCAGCTTGGCCTTGTGCCGCCGTCAGGCGCGCGCGAACGTTCGCGCGTGAACGTGAGTCCCGTGCTCGCGCTCGCGGGACTCGCCGCGATCGGCCTGCTCGCAACCCGGTTGCCACGCCCCGCGTGGCGTCGCAGGCCGAGCCTGGACCCGCTGCTCGCGGCGGGCGGCCTGCTCGTCGTGGCGGGCCTGGTGCTGGGACCGGGCATCGGCTTCGTGAGCCCGGCGCTGTTGCGTGCGCTCGCCCCGGTCACCGCCCTCGCCCTCGGCTGGATCGGCGCGACGCTCGGCGCCCATTTCGAATGGCGCTACGTGCGGCGGATTCCGCGAGACGTCTGGTTGCTCGCCGCGCTCCCGGCCGCGAGCGCCTTCACGGCGGTGGCGCTCGCCGCCGGCCTGCTCGCCCGGCTCGTCCCCGCGCTGGGCTCGACCTGGACCCCGCGTCTGCCGGCGGTCCTCACTCTGGCGGCCGTCGCGGCCACGTCGGGACCCGGAGCCGTCAGGCTGGTCGCCCGGACCCTGGGGCTCGGCGAGTTGGTAGCCCGGCGCATCGCGCGCGCGGCCGCGCTCGAGACCGCCGCCGGTGGGCTCGCGATCACCGTGCCATTCGCGTGGCACCGCTCCCATGCCCCGGCCGGGGCGGGCGGCGCGGAGCTCGGATGGCTGGCCTGGCTCGTCTTTGCCGTGGGCGGCGGCGTGCTCGTCGGGATGGCGTTCTTGTCCGTCAGCCGGCTGAGGCCGGCGCCCGCCGACCTGGCGTTCGCGCTGCTCGCCACGCTGCTGTTCGGCGCCGGCCTGGCCTACGCGGCCGACCTCTCGCCGCTCGTCGTCTGCGCGCTGGCGGCGGGGCTGATCGTGAACGCCTCGCCCCAACGGCACGTGGTCCGTCGGGTGCTCGCCGAGTGGACGGAGCCGCTCACGGCCGTCTTCCTGATCGCGATGGGCGCGCTGCTGACGGTCCCGACCGCGTGGCTCTTGCTCGCGGCGCCGCTCTTGGCGCTGGTCCGCATAGCCGCAAAGTGGGGGGGCGTGCGGTTCGGACGAGAGGTCGCGCGACGCCGCGAAATCCCGCCGCTCGCGGGACTCGTCACCGTGCCGCAGGGTGCGACCGCGCTCGCGTTGGGCCTCGGCTTTTTCATCCAGTACGGGGGCGTGGGCGGCGCCGCGGTGCTGACCACCGTCGTTCTGGGAGTGGCGGTCGCGCAGCTGGCCGCGCCTCCGCTCGTGGCGCTCGCGCTCCGGGAGCCCCCCGCGCCGTTGACACGTGCGCCCGAGACGCCCGAGCTTAGTCCACGATGATCCCGACCTGGGTGGCGGTGGTGACGGGGATTTCACTCGCGATTCTCGCGCTCTCCGCGATCGCCATTGCGGTCTCGTCGGTGGCGGCAGCCCTCGGCGTGCGCGCCTTCCTGCGCGTCCTGCGGGACCTCGCCGGCCCCGCCGTGGGGGACGTGCGTCAACTGGTGGGGACGATCCGCTCCGAGGCGGAAAGCGTGGTCGGCACCTCGCGCGAGCTGCGGGAGCGCATCGTGAAGGCCGCGGACGCGGCGCAAACGCGTCTCGCCGATCTCGATGCCTTGTTCGAGGTCGTCCAGGAGGAAGTGGAGAGCACCGTCCTCGATGCGGCGGCCAGCGTGCGCATGGTGCGCCGCGGTCTCTCACTGGTCGACTGGGGCCGGCGGGCGCTGAAACGCCGGAGGAAGCACTGAGGGCGGGACGGCGGCTCCTCGCCGCGGCGGCCGCCGGCCTCGCCGGGGTCGCGCTGTTCCCCGCCGTGGCGCACGCCTGGACACCGGGCACGCACGTGTATCTGGGCGACTCGGTGCTCGCGAACCTGCACCAGCTGCCCGGGCTGGTGGCGGATCTGCTGCGCGCGTTTCCCTACGACTTCCTGTACGGCAACATCGCCGCGGACACGTCGATCGCGAAGAAGTACGCCCCCGTGGGGCGGCATTGTCACGCCTGGCACGTGGGACAGGAGATCTTCGACCTGGCGCCCACGGACCCGCTCCGGGCGTTCGGCCTCGGCTACCTCTCGCACCTCGCGGCCGATTCGGTGGCGCACAATTTCTTCGTGCCGCGCCAGCTGCTGCTCACCTCCAGCACGACGGCGCTGGGCCACAGCTACTGGGAGAGCCGGTTCGAGACCCATCTGGGGGAGGCGTATGCCAAGGAGGCGAAGGAGGTCATTCTCCGGGACCACGCGCCCAGCGACGCGCATCTCGACTCCATCATCTCGCCCACGCTCTTCAGCATGGGCACCAACCGCCGGCTGTTCCGCGGCATGGTGCACCTCACCGAGAGCGAGAGCTGGCGCTGGGCGTTCCAGCTGCTAATCGAGAATACTCGCTGGGACCTGCCCGACGACGACGTGGAGCGCCACATGGCGGTGGCGTTCGAGTACGTGATGGAAATGCTGGGCGAGCGCGACGCGGCGGCGCGACGGCTCGATCCCGCGGGCGACCAGGCGCTGCGGCTCGCCAAGCAGATGCGGCGCCAGGCCCTGCAGGAGGGCGGCCGGGAAGACCCCGACCGGATGCTCGAGACGGCGGAGCACCACTTCGGCCTGCCCACGCCGGCGCTCGCCTATTGGAAGGAATCGCAGTCGCAGCGGCCCTGGCGCGATCGCGAGCGGAGCGACTAGGCCGCCAGCTTCTCCTCGAGCACCCGCTGCGCCAGCTTGGGGTCCGCTTTGCCGCGCGACACCTTCATCACCTGCCCGATGAAGAACGGCATGAGCTTGGTCTCGCCGCTCTTGTAGCGCGCCACCTCGGTGGGGTGCTCCGACAGCACCTCGCTCACCCAGCCGGTGACCACGCCCGCGTCGGCCACCTGGATGAGGCCCAGCGCCTCCGCCACGTTGCGGGGCTCGCCGCCGTGGTCGGCCACCTCGCTGAACACACGCTTCGCCGCCTGGTGGCTCAGCGTGCCGCCCCGCACCAGGCCGATGAGGTTGGCCAACGCGCCGGCCGGCACGCGCAGACCGTCGCCGTGATCCTTCGCGTCGGCGAGTACTTCGGTCATCACCCAGTTCGCGGCCGCCTTGGCGTCGGCGCCCGAGCCCGCGTGCACCACCGCTTCGTAGTAGTCCGCCACCGCCCGATCGGCGGTGAGCACCGCCGCGTCGGTCACGCTGAGCGCGTACTTTTCCACGAAGCGCTCTCGCTTCTTGGCCGGCAGCTCGGGCAACAGCCCCTGCTGCTCCGCGATGAACTCCTCGGGCAGCACGAGGGGCGGCAGGTCGGGGTCCGGAAAGTAGCGATAGTCGTGGCTCTCTTCCTTGGCCCGCTGAGGGCGCACGGCGTTGGTCTTCGAGTCGTACAACAGCGTCTGCTGCTCGACCTTGCCCCCGGCTTCGAGCAGCGCGATCTGGCGGTCACGCTCCACGGAGAGGGCCTTCTCGACGTAGGCGAACGAGTTGATGTTCTTGACTTCGGTCTTCGTGCCGAGCTCCGGCTGCCCCACCCGGCGCACCGACACGTTCGCGTCGACGCGCAGACTGCCCTTTTCCATGTCGCAGTCCGAGACGCCGGCGTACTCGAGCACCTGCTTCAGCGTCAGGAGGTAGGCGCGCGCCTCCTGGGGCGAGCGGAAGTCGGGTCCCGTCACGATCTCGATGAGGGGCACGCCGCAGCGGTTCAGATCGATGGCCGTCTGCCTGGGAAACCGGTCGTGCAGCGACTTGCCGGCGTCCTCCTCCACGTGCAGCCGCTGAATGGCGGCCGTGGCTATCCCCCTGTCCGGCGAGAGGTACGACAGCGACCCCTCGGTCGAGAGCGGCTGCTCGAACTGCGAGATCTGGTAGCCTTTGGGCAGGTCGGGATAGAAGTAGTGCTTGCGCGCGAGCACACTGCGCGGGTGCACCGTGCATCCCAGGGCGAGCGCCGCGCGCACCGCGAGCTGCAGCGCCAACCCGTTGGCCATGGGCAGCGCTCCCGGTAGACCCAGACACACCGGGCAGACGTTCGTGTTGGGGGGCGCGCCGAACGCCGCCGAGCAGCCGCAGAACATCTTGGACACGGTCCGCAGCTGTACGTGCGTCTCGAGACCGATGACCGTTTCCCAGGAGCCGGCCATCAGGCTTCCTCGGTCGCGGGCACGACCCGCTCCAGGGCGTAGGCCGCTTCGAGCATCTCGTCATCGAGGAACGCCTGGCCGATGAATTGGCCGCCGATCGGCAGACCCTTGATGCGCCCGATCGGAATCGAGATCGCCGGCAGGCCGGCGAGGTTGGCCGTCACGGTGAAGATGTCGGACAGGTACATGGCGACCGGGTCGTCGAGCTTTTCGCCCGCCTTGAAGGCCGGGCTGGGCGTCGTCGGCGTGAACAACAGATCAACGCCGCGGTCGAAGGCGTTCCGGAAGTCCTGGGCGATCAACGCCCGCATCTGCTGGGCTTTGCGGTAGTACGCGTCGTAGTAGCCCGACGACAACACGTACGTGCCGAGCAGGATGCGGCGCCGCACCTCCGGACCGAACCCCTCCCCACGCGTCGTGCGGTACAGAGCCCGCACGTCCGCGGACCCGTCGAAGCGGGTACCGTAGCGGGCGCCGTCGTAGCGCGCCAGGTTGGACGACGCCTCGGCCGGCGCCAAGATGTAGTAGGTCGGCACCGCGTACGCGGTGTGCGGCAACGCCACCTCCCGCACCGCGGCGCCCAGCTCCTTGAACAGCCGGACGGCGGGATCGAGGTCGGCGGGGAAGTATTCCTTCGGGATCCCGATCACGAACCCCTGCAATGATTCCGGGACGTTCGGCAGGCGCAACGGATCGCGGTCCTCGCAGGTCGCGTCCTTGGGATCGCGGCCGCTGATCACCGACAGCACGCGCGCCGCGTCGTGGACGCTGCGGCCCAGCACGCCGATCTGGTCGAGCGAGGAGCCGAACGCCACCAGGCCCCAGCGCGAGACCCGTCCGTAGGTGGGCTTGATGCCCACCACACCGCACAGCGACGCCGGCTGGCGCACCGAGCCACCCGTCTCGGAGCCGAGGGCCGCGGGCACGGCGCCCGCCGCCACCAGCGCGGCCGACCCCCCGGAGGAACCGCCGGGCACCCGCGTCTTGTCGAACGGGTGCAGCGTCCGCCCGTAGGCGGAGTGCTCCGTCGACGAGCCCATCGCGAACTCGTCGCAGTTGGTCTTGCCGGCGATGAGCGCGCCCGCCGCCTTCAGCTTCGCCACGGCGGTCGCTTCGTACGGGGAGCGATAGGCCTCGAGGATCTTGGACCCGCAGGTCGTCGTGAACTCCAGGGTGCAGATGTTGTCCTTCACGGCCACCGGCATGCCGTAGAGGACCCCGGACGGGTGGGCGGCCTGCGCCTGTGTGACCAGCGCCTTGCGCAGCTCCCGCACCGGTGTCAGACAGGCGTTGAAGCGTTTGGCCTTGACGAGCCGATCGGCCGTGGCCTTGGCGCTGGCGAGCGCTTCCCTCGGATCGCTCACGAGTCGGCGCCCTCGAAGGCACCGAGCTTCGGCACCAGGAAAAAGCCGTCCTTGAAGGCGGGGGCCAGGGTCTCGGGGCCGAAGGCGAGGGGGATGGGCTTCACTTCGTCGGTCCGGAAGCGCAGCGCGTCGGGCCCGGGCACGAACGGCTTCACGCCTTCGCTCGCGGGCACGGCGTTGATCTGGGCGACGTAATCGAGAATCCGCGACATGTGCTCGGCCAGGAGCGGCAGCGCGTCCTCACTCACCTCGAGCTCCGCGAGCCGCGCGATCTTCAGCACTTCGTCGTGTGTGACGCTCATGCGCTCTCCCACTCGCGCTCGAGCCCTGCGTAGGCGACGAGCAATTGTTTGGTGCCGATCTCCCGATCGTCGAACTCCACGGTGACTTTCAACTCCCGACCCGCGCCCGACACGGCGCGCACCACTCCGCTCCCGAACTTGCGGTGTCGCACGCGCTCGCCCGCGGCGTAGCGCGGGATGTCCTGCGGCGCGTCGACGTCCCAGTCCAGGTCCGGCGCAGCGCCGGCGCCGCGCGCGCGTCCGCCCGTTCGACGCGCCGTCCGCTCGCCGCGGTCCCACAGCGGCGTCGTGCTGCGCTCCTCCAGCGCGCCCGCCGGCACCGCCTCGAGAAAGCGGGACGGCTCCGACAGCTCGAGCCGGCCGTTGCGGTAGCGGGTGCGCGCCCATGAGAGATACAATTTTTCGCGCGCCCGCGTGAGTCCCACGTAACACAACCGTCGCTCTTCCTCGAGCCCCCCCGGCTCGCCCACCGCGCGGGCGAGCGGGAACAGTCCGTCCTCGAGACCCCCGAGCGTCACCACCGGCCATTCGAGGCCCTTCGCCATGTGTACGGTCATCAGGGTCACGCCGGTCGGGTCGCCGCTGCCTTGATCCGCGGACGTCACGAGGGCCGCCTGCGTGAGGTACCGCTCGATCAGCGATGTCCCCGTCCCCCTTCCCTCTTCCCCGGCCTCATCCCCGGCTTCGTCCCCTTCCGTTCCGGCGGTCTCCGCCCACGCAGCCGCGCCCGCGATCAGCTCTTGCACGTTCTCCAGGCGCTCGATCCCCTCGGGGCCCTCGTCGGCGAGGTACTGCGGATAGCCCACGGCCGCGATCGCCTGCTCCAGCGCCGTGGCCGGGTCGGCCTGGCCGTAGCGCGCCCGCAGGTCCTCGAGCAGGCGGGCCACGGCCACGAACGCGTCTCGCACATTGGGCCGCAGGTCGGGGATCCGGCCGGCCGCCCCGGCGGTCTGGAACAGCGGTTGCTTCCACTGTGTGGCGGCGCGCACGAGCTGCGCCAGCGACGCGTCGCCGATGCCCCGGCGCGGCACGTTCACCGCGCGCAGAAAGGCCTGGTCGTCCGCCGGGTTGGCGATGAGGCGCAGATAGGCGAGCACGTCCTTCACCTCGCGCCGCTCGTAGAAGCTCACGGCGCCGACCAGGCGGTAGGGGATCCCCCGGAACCGGAAGGCCTCCTCGAGGGGGCGCGACTGCGCGTTGGTGCGGTACAGGACCGCCATTCCTTCATAGGGGACGTCGTCGTCGGCGGCGCGCCGCGCCAACTCCGCGGCCAGCCACTCCGCCTCGTCGCGCTCATCGGCGGCGGTGAGCAGCGTGACCGGCTCGCCGCCCTGTTTCGCGGTGAACAGGGTTTTCCCCAGCCGGCGCGCGTTCTCCGCGATTACCCCGTTCGCCGCGTCGAGGATCACCTGGGAGGAGCGGTAGTTCTGCTCCAGCTTGATCAGGGTGGCGCCGGGGAAGTCGCGCTGGAACGAGAGCATGTGGCGCACGTCCGCCCCGCGCCAGCCGTAGATCGCCTGGTCGTCGTCGCCCACGACGCACAGGTTGGTGTGCGCCGCCGCCAGCTGGCGCACCAGCCGGTATTGCGCCGCGTTGGTGTCCTGGAACTCGTCCACCAGAACATGGTCGAAGCGCCGTTGCCAGTAGGCGAGCCGCTCCGGGTGCTCGACGAAGAGCGTGAGGGGAAACAGCAGCAGGTCGTCGAAGTCCATTGCGTTGGCCTGCTTCAGGGCGGGGCCGAGCAGCGCGTAGATCTCCGCCGCCACGCGCTCGAGCGGGCTCTCGGCGCTCGCGCCCAGCTCTTCGGGGAGCAGCATGCGGTTCTTGGCCCCGGAAATGATGGCGTGGACCGCGCGGGGCGGATTGGCCTTCGGTGAGTGGCCGCGCTGCTCCAGCAGTCGCTTGACCAGCGCCTCGGAATCGTCCTGGTCGTAGATGGTGAAGTTGGGGCCGAAGCCGAGGTGGGGCGCCTCGCGCCGTAGCAGCCGGGCCGAGAGCGAGTGGAACGTCCCGATCCACAGGCCGCGCGGATCGGCGCCGAGCAGGGCCGCGACCCGGGCGCGCATCTCCCCGGCCGCCTTGTTGGTGAACGTGACCGCGAAGATGCGCGACGGCGCCACGCCGCGCTCCTGGATCAAGTGGGCGATGCGGGCCGTCAACACGCGTGTCTTGCCCGAGCCGGCTCCCGCGAGCACCAGCAACGGTCCGCCAGGGTGGCGGACTGCAGCCTCTTGCGCGGGATTGAGCGGGAGCGTCACCCGTCCCGCCTCCCCCGTCCCCCGTCCCGCTCCTGGACCAGCGGAAACTCCAGCACGAACTCGGTCCCCTCGCCACCCGGCGCCGGACGGTACACCAGCCGCCCCCCGTGCTGCTGCTCGACGATGCGGCGCGCCAGGGCCAGGCCGATGCCCCACCCGCCCGGTTTGGTGGAGACGCCCGGCTCGAACAGGTTGGCGCGCACCTCGGGGGCGACGCCCGGACCGTCGTCGCACACGGCAATGCGGGCCGTCCGGGGTGCGGCGTCGACCGTGACGTCGATCCTGCCGCCGCGCCCGGAGAGCGCGTCGATGGCGTTCTTGATCACGGCCTCGAGCGCCCACTCGACCAACACCGGATCGCCCAGGGCGGTGGGGCCCGGCCCGGTGGCGCGCAGCGCCAGCGCCACCGGGCTCGCGAGGGTGGGGAGGCGCGGCCGGAAGTAGCTCACCACGCGCTCCGCCACCGCTCCCAGGCCCACCGGCTCGCGCCGGGCCGGGCGGCCGATGCGCTCGAACCGCTTGGCCACCCGCTCGAGCCGCTCCGCATCCGCCTGAAGATGATCGGCCAGCTCGAGTCCGGTGGTATCCGGATTTTCCCGCAGGTAGGCAATCCATCCCGTGAGACTCATGAGCGGCGTGCCGAGCTGGTGCGCCGACTCGCGGGCCATGGCGACCCACAGCCGGTCCCGCGCCGCCGCGACCTGCGAGCGGTAGGCCCAGGCCGCGAGCAGCGCGAGACACACGAGCACGGTCCCTTCCAGGAGCGCCAGCCGGGTCAGGGTGCGCGCCGCCGGGCCCGCGCCGTAGTGGATCGTGCCGACCCCGGGCTGCACCACCGGCGCATTCTCGACGTCGAGCTGGGTGATCCAGGCGCGCAGTCGCGCGGTGTCGCCGCCCACCGTGGGCGGCGCGTTGTCCAGCGCCGTGATGCGTCCCGCCGTATCGGTCACGACGATAGGGATGCCGAGGGAGCGCACCTCGCGGGCGAGATCGAGCAGCGCATCCGTGGCCGCATCGGGGCCGGGGTCGTTCAGTCCGGCGAACACGCGCCCCAGGAGCCCGCTGGTCTGACGCGCGTCGTCGCGCAGGTGCCGCGCCACGATCCACCCGTATCCGACCGTGATCCCCCCCAGCACGAGGGCCAGTCCGACGACGACGGGAAGACCCGCGCGGCGCAGCGCGCCGTTACGCGCCACCGGATGGCACGAGGCGCTCCGTCCCGGCGTAGGGGACCAGCGCCCGCGGAACGGTCACGGACCCGTCGGCCTGCTGATGCGTCTCGAGCAGCGCGGCGATGGTGCGCGGCAGCGCCACACCCGAGGCATTGAGCGTATGGACGAACTCGGGCTTCGCCCCCGCGCCGGACCGGTGGCGGATGTTGGCACGTCGCGCCTGAAAATCCGTGAAGCTGCTCGAGCTCGAGACCTCGAGCCATTGGCCCACTCCGGGAGCCCACACCTCGAGGTCGTACTTCTTGGCCGCCGCGAAGCCCAGGTCCGCGATCGCCATGAGCACGACGCGGTACGGCAACTCGAGCCGCTGCAGCACGGCCTCCGCGTGCCCGGTCAACCGTTCGTGCTCGGCAGGCGAGTCGGCGGGCCGGCAGAAGCGCACCAGCTCGACCTTGTCGAACTGATGCACGCGCAGCAGTCCGCGGGTGTCCTTGCCGGCGGCGCCCGCCTCGCGCCGAAAGCACGGTGTATAGGCCGTGTACGCGAGCGGCAGCTTCGCCCCGTCGAGGATTTCGTCGCGGTGCAGGTTCGTGACCGGAACCTCGGCCGTGGGCACCAGGAAGAGATCGTCGGGCGTCGTCTTGTAGGCGTCGTCTTCGAACTTCGGCAGCTGGCCCGTGCCGACCATGCACTCCCGCCGCACGACGAACGGCGGCTCGACCTCGAGGTACCCGTGCTCGCGGGTGTGCAGGTCGAGCATGAAGTTGATCAGGCCCCGCACCAGCTTGGACCCGGCGCCGACGAACACCGGGAAGCCCGATCCCGACAGCTTCGCGCCCCGGGCGAGGTCCAGGATCCCCAGCGTCTCGCCCAGCTCCCAGTGCGGCTTGCCGCCCCGGGGAGCGGGCTCGCCCCAGGTGCGAACCACGGTGTTGTGCGACTCGTCGCCGTCCGGGACGTCGGGGAGCGGGAGGTTCGGAACGTAGAGCAGCTTTTCCTCGACCCCGGCCTCGATACCGCGCAGCTCCGTGTCCAGGGCATCGATGCGCTGGCCCAGGGTGCGGCGGCTCTCACGCACGGCCGCCGGCAGCTCGCCCTTCTCCTTCATGAGACGGGCGTCGGCCTTCGCGGCCTCGTTGCGCTCCCCTTTGAGCTGATCGAGCTGGCCGGTGAGCGCCCGACGGCGTATCTCCAGCGCCTCCAGCTCGTCGAGCAGGCGCGTAAGGCTCGGGTCGCCGCGGCGGGCGAGCGCAGCGCGCACCTGCTGAGGCGAGGCGCGAAGCAGCTTGAGGTCGATCACGGAGCTACTGTTTGGGCAGTCCCAGGGCGAGGCCGCGGTAGCCGCAATTCTGATCGACGAGAATCTCGAAGGTCAGACGCCGCGCCGCGGTGTCCACGCTCAGGACGTGAAGCTTGGCATACAATGGTACGGAGCCGATCAAACAGGGGACGAGACGCGACACCGCGTAGAACACCTTGCCGCTGTCGGCCGTCACGGCCGTGTCGAGGATGTAGCCGCCGGTCGGCGCCTGGGTGATGGCCGCGAACGCGGTCGTCGTCGGCTGCAGACCGGATGCCGTGCCGAGATGGAGGGCCGCCGTGGGCAGCAGCGTCGGCTTGCCGGCCGAGTCGAAGTCGAACGCAAAATCGAGACTCACGGTCGTATCGGTGCGGACGGCTACCAGCTGCTGGATCGAATAGGCGGATGGCAAGGCGATGGCGGTGCCGCGCAACGCGTACAGCGAGACCGTGTCCACGACGTTGTTGAACACGGCCGCCGGCAGGCCCGTCGTGTTGCTGCACGCGGCGGCGAGCAGCGCGAGACCGGTGACGGCGGCGGTCACGGCGACGAGTCGGCGGCGCGGAGTCATGCGGTGCCGGAGAAGATACCGAGCCGCGTCCAAGTGGGTCAACCCGCGATCACTGCTTGACTTCGCCAGACTCCATTCCTAGCTTGGCCGCCGTATGGCGACGATCCGCGAAGTGGTCGAGGCGCTCAGCCGCCGAAGCGGTGTGGACGCGGTGGTCGTCGTCGGGCGCGACGGGCTGGCGATCGACTCCCGCACCGCCAACGGCGTCGACGCCGAGAGCGTCGCCGCACTCCTCCCGTCGGTCATCAACGGCATGGCGCAGCTCGGGCAGGCGGGCGGACGCGGGGACTTCGGCGCCGGCGTGCTCGAGTTCGGCGCCGGCCTCGCGCTGGTCTCGGTCCTCAACGCCGACGCG
>Ga0209350_1001152_pt1 | contig 12023 bp, 11 predicted proteins | sample GraSoi013_2_20cm_2_FD_185822 | JGI IMG/M metagenome (GOLD analysis project Ga0209350, IMG submission 185822) | Grasslands soil microbial communities from the Angelo Coastal Reserve, California, USA - Sample 09_27_2013_2_20cm (SPAdes) (version 2) | ecosystem: Environmental > Terrestrial > Soil >...
CACATTCCGATCGAGCCGGTCGATCAAAGCAGAGAATCTCTTTCTGCGGCGCCAGCTCGCGCTTTATGTCGAGCGAGACGTCAAGCCTCAGCGGATTGATCCGGTGACGCGTATCGGGCTGACGCTGCTCTCACGGCTCTTCAGCTGGCAGGACGCTCTGGTGGTAGTGCGTCCTGAAACCATGATCCGTTGGCATCGCGCCGGATGGAACCTGTTCTGGCGCTTGAAGTCCCGGCCCGGTCGGCCGCCGATTCCCGCGCGTATTCAGGCCCTGATTCGCCGGATCGCGAACGAGAATCTCGATAGCTCCAAGCGCACACTGCATCTCGACGGCAACGCAGCGCAGCAATCCGGGCCTCGCTTAGTGGGAGCGAAACAGAACTGATATGAGTGATCGCTTGACCTCGCAGGTCAGGAACTCACCTTCGTGAGACCAATGACGGCGCCTCAGCTCGCGCAAACGAAGAATGGGTGAAAGACCCAGGTCTTGCGCGGCTGAAACTGCGGGTGTAGATATCGAGGCTGCGCCGCTTGTCGTCTCCAAGTACTCACAGTCCTAGATCTCGGAGTCCAGCGGCTATCGTTCGTCATTTCGTCTTACAACAGGGGGGCATTTCAATGAAGGCTTATCTTGCGACGAGAGGTTTGACCGCATTGATCGCCGGAGTGATCGCCGTCGGATCAGCAGCTGCCCGGGCTGATGATGCCGGAGACGAGAATCGTGGGAAGGTTGAGATTTCGACGACATCGGCGCCGGCCGCGATCGGTCCCTATTCACAGGCCATACGCGTGGGAAGGACGGTCTACGTGTCGGGCGAGGTCGGGATCGATCCGACGACCGGCAATTTCAAGGGACCTTCGATTGGGGACCAAACCGACCAGGCCCTGATGAATGTGGCTGCCATACTTGCCGCAGCCGGATTGACGCTCGACAACGTAGTGGCGACGACCGTATATCTGTTGGACGTGAATGATTTCACGGGGATGAATGCGGCTTACGCAAACCTCTTCTCGAAACCGTTCCCGGCTCGCGCAACAATCCAGGTGGCGGCCCTTCCGAAGAAGGGCGCATTGGTGGAAATCTCTGCGATCGCCGTCGACCCGTAATCGCTGTTTGCAAGGTTTCTTGCCGGGCATCTCCCGGCGATGGTCGGTCGCCCGAGGAGCTACGCCTCGGTTTGGCAGCAGGGAACGTTTTTCAGGGACGGGCGCGAACTGGCACCCTTCCCTGACCGGATAAAAGATCGCCGGCGGCGCGGCGCATACGAACTGTAGTAACTGACGCAAAGCCCGTCCACAACCGCCTCGTCGTCGGACTTCGACCGAGTTCGACGGCGATGGCGGTTCGCAATCCGGCCGCTTTAATTCAGTCAGTAAGGGGACCCAGCTGGCCGCTTTCGGGAAACTTGAACGCGGACGTTGAATGCCTGCTTTTGGGCCGATTGCTGCCGTTTTGCCTTAAAGGCCGGTTGCGAACCCGAAGCAGACGGTTGCGAATGATTGCTTCCGAGAATCCAATCGCTGGCGATGGTTAAGTTTCCCCCGTAACGTCTCGAGCTTCAGACGCACCTCCTACGGATTTAGCGAAAATGAAACGCTGACTAATCCAGCGAGCGGATCGCCGTTTGCCTCAGTGCAGGCCAGGCCAACGTTAGAGTTCTCGCCGCACCATTTTTTTGGAGATGTAATCAGCTTGCCGAATCGCGAGCGCAACGATCGTGAGCGTCGGGTTCTCGCTCGTGCTGTTTACAAATTGACTGCCATCCGCGATGAACAAGTTGCGGACGTCGTGCGTCTGTCCGTACTTATTGCAGACACCGTCGCGTGAGCTCGCGCTCTGCCGGCAGGTGCCCATGTTGTGCGTGGCGGGGAACGGACCGCGCGTATGGATCGTACGCGCGCCGGCTGCCTCATAAATCGACCTGGCGACTTCCCAGGCCCGCTTGCGCATCGTTGCATCGTTCGGGTGGTCGACATGGTGCACATGAGCAACTGGCAGCCCGTGCTGGTCCCGGACTTTCGGATCGAGTGTCACTGAATTGACGGTCTGGGGCAGGTCCTCGCCGACGATCCAGAGGCCCGCGACATTACGATAGCCCTCGATGTCTCGTGCGTACTGGCGCCCCCATGCACCAGGCTTCGCACGCCTGGCGAAACCAAGCGGCCCCTGCGGCGGGAAGGATTCCAGGAGAAACCCGCCGACGAACTCGCGGTCCGTGCGATGGCGGGCTTCGTCCATCACGATTCCAGCCATCTGCGTGCCCCGATCGGGGTGAACCTCGCCGGGCATGACCGCGAACGCCGCACCGGTTGTGTGCATCATATAGTTGCGTCCGACCTGGCCTGACGAGTTGGCAAGACCGTCGCGGAACGTTTCTGAGCTCGACAACAGCAACAGGCGCGGCGTCTCTATTGCATTCCCGGCCACACACACGATGCGCGCGCGCTGCCGCTGGTTGACGCCCTGAGCATCAACGTACACGACCGCATTGGCCCGCCCGGCAGCATCGTGCTCGATGCGCATGGCGTGGCACTCCGGGCGCAGCTCGAAGTTGCCAGTCGCCTCGGCGCGAGGCACCTCGGTATAGAGCGTCGACCACTTGGCGCCGATCGCACAACCGCTCATGCAGAATCCAATCTGCAGGCACGCGGGCCGCCCGTCGTAAGGCTGCGAGTTAATAGCCATGTTGCCTGTGTGAACTTCGCGGTACCCGAGCTTTCGCGCCCCGTAGGCCAGCACTTTGTAGTTGTTGTTGCCCGGCAGCCGCGGCAGGCCCGCCTGGGATGAACCCGCGACGCCCATCTTCTTTTCCGCTCGGTCGTACCAGGGCTGCATCTCCTCGTGAGTCATCGGCCAGTCGAGCAAGCTGGCGCCGGCGACCTCGCCGTAGGTGCTGCGCGCGCGCCATTCGTGGGGCTGAAACCTGAGTGCGGCTCCAGCCCAGTGAACGGTCGTGCCACCGACAGTCTTACAGATCCGTGCCGGCACCTTCGGATCCAGATCACCGGAGCCGACCCGCGGATCAAGCCAGGTCAGCTTTGCGGACATTGCGGCTGGGTCGTTGTGAATGTCGCCGAGCGTCAAGCGCGTGCCCGCCTCGAGGCACACGACCTTGATGCCCTTCTGCGCGAGTTCGTTCCCGAGCGTGCCGCCGCCGGCGCCGGACCCCACGATCACCACTACGGAGGCGTCATCGAGGGCAAAGCGTTCGGCTGCGCTCATTTACCGACCGGCTTGTCCGTCGGCAGCCAGGAAATATCGTCGAAGCCGCGTTTGAGGTAACCGCCGTGCTCCACAGACGATCCCTCGTAACCGAGCAGAGCGGACACCGTAGCGTCGCCGTAGAGACCCGCGATCGTTTCCTCGTAGACGAGACGGAAGAACGGCGATCCCTCAAGGGTGCGGAGGTACTCCTCCCGCTTGGCCTCCTCCATAGCGGTGAAGTCGTTGGGGAGCGCCGCGAGCGCTTCCTTCACCCTCATCGCAACGGCGTTATCGGCTGTCGCTTTCGCGTCGATCACCACTACGATCTTCGTGTACTGCTCATCAGGGAGGAAGTCGTGCGGGAACACCGTCCGCGCCACGCTGAGCAGGAGTATGGCTTGCGCGTGGTCGAGTGACTTGAAGTCGACCGCGAGGGCGCCAGCCTGAGCGCGCTGTCTGGGGCCGGCGAGTTCTAGGATGGAGGCAAAGGGCAGCAGCGTCGCGCTACCCCCAATCTTGAGAATGTCCCGACGCAAGACAGTGGGACGACGACGGTCAGGCACCCCGATACCCCCGGAATTCTTTGACTTATTGACGAACTATACGCGCTTTCGAGTGACTGCTTTGCAGCAAGTATCTGACGTTTGTGGCCGTCCGCTGGCCGGTCAGCGACCCCCCGGTCATGGCCAATCCACGCAAGGTCGCTACCCGACCCCGAGCGGTCCGGTGGCCTTCGCTTTACCAGCCGTTCAACCAGTGAAAATGCGGACGCTCGTGTAGCTGCATTGCCTAAGACAGGCTTCTCAGGGCATTCTTCCGAGACACAAGATCAAGAGGGCGCGGATGGGGGAAGAGTCGCCTAAGCCGTCGAGCGCACCGACGCGGGCCGTATTCCTGAGCTACTCCTCGCAGGATGCCGAGGCGGCTCAGCGCATTTGCGAAGCATTGCGCTCAGCGGGAATCGAAGTGTGGTTCGACCAAAGCGAGCTGCGCGGCGGGGACGCCTGGGATCGGATGATCCGCAAACAAATTAAAGCTTGCGCCCTCTTCATTCCCGTGATCTCCGACCACACGCATGAGCGCAGAGAAGGGTACTTTCGGCTCGAGTGGAAGCTTGCGCTCGACCGAGCAAACCTGATCAGCGCGACTCGGGCTTTCCTCGTCCCGGTGGTTATCGATGACACTCGCGAGGACGATGAGGAAGTTCCGGAAAAGATCCGCGAGGTCCATTGGACGAGGCTGGAAGGCGGACAAGTCCCGGCTGCCTTCATCGCGCATGTGCGCCGGCTGCTGGAAGCCAGCGCCGGCATCGCCCGGCCATCGGACCTGTGGCCGAGCCGCGCCGACGACTCGGCCGAGCGGCGCCAGGTGACCGTATTGTTCGCCCATCTGGCTGGACCGGCGACGCGACCGACGCAGATTGACCCGGAAGACCTTCGAGAGGTGATCGCGGCTTACCACCGGTGCGTGGCCGATATTGCCGGCCGATACGACGGGCACGTCGGGCACTTTTTTGGTGAACGAATTGTGGTCTATTTCGGGTATCCGAGGGCCCACGAGGACGACCCCGAGAGGGCCATCAGGGTGGGGCTCGAATCGATCGCTCAGGTGGCCACGCTCGACGTGGGCACCGCGCGGCTTCAAATGCGCGTCGCCGTCGCGACGGGCCTCGTCGTGGTCGGCGATCCAATGGAATCGGGCCGCGCTTTGAAGAGCGGGATCGTCGGGGAGACACCTGACCTGGCGGCACGGCTACTTGACATCGCCGAGCCCGGCACCGTGATCATCGCCGAAAGCACGCGTAGGCTCATCGGCGACCTTTTCGAGCTCGAAGACCTGGGCGCCGTCGGCCTCAAGGGGACCGAGGCCCCGGTGCGCGCGTGGAAAGCGATCGGAGCCGGTTCGGCCGAAGGGCGCTTCGATGCGTTTCACGCAGCCGGGGTGACCGCGCTAGTTGGGCGGGATGAAGAGACCGATCTGTTGGTTCGCCGCTGGACGACAGCCGCCGCCGGCGAAGGCCAGGTCGTGCTGTTCTCTGGCGAAGCGGGGATCGGCAAGTCACGGCTTGCGGTCGCGCTGATAGAGCGCCTTGGCGGCGAGCTGCTCGTGCGCACGCGCTATTTCTGCTCTCCCCAGAACAGCGCGAGCGCCCTTCATCCGTTCATCACCCAGATGGAGCGGGCGGCTGGAATCAGGCACGGGGACCCTGCGAAAACAAGGATCGACAAGCTTTCCGCTCTGCTCGCGCAGTCGTCCACATCGGCGCAGGAGGTTCGCCTCTTTGCCTCGATGCTATCCCTGCGGACCGACGGAAACGACAGCACGCCGGATCCGGGGCCCGAGCAGCGCCGCCAGCAGACTCTGGAAGCGATCGTCGCTCGAACCCAAGCGCTCGCAGTCCGCAACCCAGCCCTGATCGTTTTCGAAGACGCGCATTGGAGCGACCCGACGAGCCTTGAAGTGCTCAACCTAATCGTCGATCGGATTAGGAAGCTACGTGCGTTGTTGATCATAACGTTCAGGCCTGAATTCGAAGCGCCCTGGACTGGCGAACCGCACGTAACTGCACTATGCCTGCACCGGTTGACTGAACGCCAGAGCGGCACGCTGATCGACCGCATCGAGAACGGCAATGGCCTGTCGGACCAGGTACGACGAAAAATCATCGAACGAGCCGACGGCATACCGCTCTTCGTCGAGGAGATGACCAAGGCACTGTTGGAAGCGCAAGGCGAAGAACAGGGGCGCCAGATCGCCGGCGCAACCAAAACTGCGGCGACCGCGGTCCCCACGACGCTCCACGCCTCGCTGATGGCTCGGCTCGACCGCCTTGGCACCGCCAAGGAGGTCGCCCAGATCGGCGCGGCCCTTGGTCGCGAGTTCCCGCACTCCCTGCTCGCCGCCGTCGCCGGAGTGCCGGACAAGGATCTCGATTCGGCCCTCGAGCGGCTGGTTCGTTCTGGTCTGCTGTTCAGGCGGGGCGTGCACCCTTACCGCAGCTATATCTTCAAGCACGCGCTCGTGCAGGACACCGCGTATAGCACCCTGCTACGCGAGCCGCGCCGGGCCCTGCACGCCCGCATTGCGGCCGTGCTGGAAGAGCGGTTCGCGGAGATCGTCCTAAGCCAACCGGAGCTGCTGGCGCACCACTGCACTGAGGCCGGGTTGATAGAGCAGGCCGCAGAGCTCTGGGGCAAGGCGGGACAACGCTCACTGGAGCGCTCGGCACTTGTCGAGGCCATGCAGCAGCTCACGCAGGCAATCGATCAAATGGAAACGTTGCCTGCCACTCCAGTGCGGCGCGGTGAGCAAATTAAGCTTCGGGTCGCGCTCCTTAACACGCTGTTTCATGTCAGGGGATATGCGGCGCCTGAAACCAAGGCGGCTGCCGAGCAAGCGCGTCTGCTGCTCGAGAAGATCAAGGCGGAGGGAGAGGCTCCCGAAGACCCACTGCTGCCATTCTCAGTCCTCTATAGTTCTTGGGTCGCTAACCTCGTGGCATTCGATAGCGCTGCCTGCTGTGATCTGGCGACGCAATTCCTTTCGCTAGCAGAGGAGCAAGCAGCAACGGGCCTGCGCGTGATCGGGCATCAAATCACGGGCATTTCGGTGCTGACTGTGGGAAACATTGCTCAGGGACGAGCACATTACGATCGGGGGATCTCGCTCTACGATCCCATCGCCCATCGGATGCTCGTGACGCGGTTCGGCCATGATAGTCGGGTAGTGATGCTATCGCGGCGCTCGGCGGCCCTATGGATGCTCGGATATCCCGAGGCCGCTCTCACGGACACCGAACTAGCGCTGCGAGATGCGCGAGAAATTAGCCACGCGGCCAGCGTGATGTATGCGCTTGGCCATGGATGTTTTGCGCATTACCAATGCGGAAACTACACAACCGCGGCCGGGGCTTTCGATGAGCTCATCGCATTGGCGGAGGAAAAGGGAACGTTGTTCTGGAAGGAATTTGGCTTGATGAGTCGAGGTTGCGTATGCGCTGCCACCGGCCACCCGGCGGACGCAGTGCGCCTGATCACCTCGGGATTCAGCGCGCGCCAGTCAACGGGAACCACGGTGTGGACGCCGTTCTTCTTGTCGAGCTTGGCTTGTGCACATGCGCGGCTCGGGAAATCTGAGGACGCTTTGTGCTCGATTGCGGAAGCGATTAGAGTGCTCGAAACAACCAATGAACGATGGTGCGAAGCGGAAGTCCACCGGGCTGCCGGCGAAATCGCATTGCTGATACCGGAGCCGGATTCGGCCAGAGCGGAAGCGTGTTTCAAACGCTCACTTGCCGTCGCGCGCGCCCAACAGGCGAAGTCCTGGGAGCTGCGGGCAGGCACGAGCCTGGCGAAGCTGTGGCTGGATCAAGGAAAGCCTGACGGGGCTCGCGACCTGCTTGCCCCTGTGTACGCCTGGTTCACCGAGGGACGCGACACGATGGACCTGAAGCAGGCCAAGGCTTTGCTCGATAGCCTATCGTAGGCAGTCACACTTGGCGTCGGCCGCGGCTTCGCGAACTGGCCCGAGCCTTACCTAGTTCAGCCTCCTCGGGGGTGAGTTGGAACATGAAATCCTCGGGGGAGCGTTCGGCGTTGCGCTTGACCTGCTCGTTCAGGCGCTTGGTGGTGACGCCGTAGATCGCTGCGAGGTCACGATCGAGAATGATGCGTTGGCCGCGCAAGACCAGAATGACAGGAGTGGTATCCTCGGCTCGTATAAAGGCCTTCGAGCGGGCCATAGGGTTTACGGCTTTTGCCGTTCACTACTGTCCGACCCGGAAATCCTCATCTAGAAATTGCTGCGCGGCGCGGTACGCACCGAGCTTGGGGCCCGTGTCTGCGACCGCCGGTGGATCTCGGATCCACAGTGGCGCGTACAGCACGAGCTTCACTACTCTCTCGTTGTGCTGAGCGGCATACCAGCCCGCGAGAACCGTGCCCCACGACCACCCCATCAGGCTGAGCTTCTGTACACCGCGTCGCTTGAGGATGAAGTCCACGGCTGTGCCGAAGTCGCGGAGCGCTGTGTCCGTTCGAACAATTGGCTCGTTCTGCTCCGGCGGCAATGCCATCGCCGGCGGTCGCGTCGATCTGCCGTACCCGCGTACATCGACAAGATAGACGTCGTAGCCCCGTTGCGCGATGTAGTCCATCCACGAGAGCCCATTCAACGGCAGGTCGAATGTCGATTCGGCGGGATACGTCGCACCGTGCACGTACAGCACAATCTTCTCGGCCGGGACAGTCTTCATGGTCACGGGATGTTTGTTGCGTACATAAAGCGTGATGCCCGGACGGCTTCGGGAAAGTGCTGCACCGCGTCGAAAGGCGGTGGCCGGCCAAGTGCTATCCGACAGTGTCCTGCTTAGACAGCGGCATAACTTCGTATCAGAGGCGCATTGGCGCATTGCCTTGCCGGTGCGTTTGTTCGCTGGTACCGTGATAGAGGAAAGTTTTCTTCTGATACGACTTAGGGAGATATCGATGGTGCTGAACCGAGCATTCTCTGTTGCGATCGTCGCGTGCGCCAGCTTCTTTACACTTAATGCGATGGCTGGCGATCTGCGCTCCGAGATGGAGGCCGAAAACGCACGATGGCTGAAGGCGTTCAATACTCCTAATCCCGATGCTTTCCCGGCGATGTATACGAAAGACGCTCTATTGTTTCCGGATGACCAGCCGCCGGTTACAGGAGGTCCGGAAGCAATCAAACAATTCTGGGTCAAGACTATCAAGGCAGGATTCAAGGATCACACCTTCAAGATCATCACCACCCGTAGAGACGGCAAAATTGCCTATGTGGTGAGCTCATGGACGGTCGCCGGCGTCGATGAGAAAGGAGCGAAAGCCACGTATTCCGGAAACACGATTCGCATCTTAGAACGCCAGAGCGATGGTACGTGGCGAACAAAGGTTCACATGTATGCTTCGGACCGGTGAGGCAATGTCTGCCCGGGACTTGTTGCAGGGTCTGACGAACAACCGAGCGGGTGTCGCCTCGCTGCGAGCACGACACCGTCCCGGACATTGCGAACTCGGTGGCCGAACCCAGATGGAAACGCGGCCAAGGAGTCGCAGCCTCACTGGATGACGCCGGTGGTGACCGTCACACCGCGACTCGAGCAGGAGTTTCGCTACGACCAGCGTCCAAAGTTGTCCAGCAAGCGGCATCCGAGATTGACCGAGGGTGTCGGCTCTTTAATAATTCTTGATCTGCAACGCTAGCGAGTCCCGGCGACGACTGGGCGAGTCATCGCGGCACAGCCACGGCACAACCGCCGGACTTCTGCAGCAACTCATTGAACTCAAAAAGCGAGTGATCGCGTCCAGGCCGACAACCGGATTTTTCGTCCGCGTGTCGAGTGAGGCAGCAAGCTGTTGATTTTGCCGTGTTCTGTCATTTTGCATCGCATACGACGAAATTAAAGTTAGAACTGAAAACGTGATCTAACCTGTTGTTTTTATTAACTGGTGGCCAGGGGCGGAATCGAACCACCGACACGCGGATTTTCAGTCCAGGTCCGAAAATTGATCAAGCCATTGACCTGCAAGAATTTACGACATTTGGGTCATGGAATATTTTAGGCGGTTGAGTGCGGATACGTGGCTGATTTGTATAGATACGGGCGGAAATATTCCAGAATGCCTCGACCGCACCAAGCCGATTGCCCATTTCGCGTGCATCGATCCGAGATAGCGATGGCACCCCCACCTCCACAGTGCACTGACGCTGGCACCGATATCGAATCGCGCACCAGAGTGAGGGTGAAACGCTCAAGACTCCAGCATTGATACGAACACATCCCGGTGCGCGAACTCGCGTACACATCGCGGACCAGTAGGCCAATGACTCAGCGGGGTTTGGATTTCCTCGGCAATCACTTCTCCCGCGACCCAGTCCGGCTCGCGGTCCAGACCGTCCAGCATTTCGTGGCACGGCTTCACCGGCTTTACTAGCAAAAAGAGAACGGCGCCCGAGGGCGCCGTTACTCTGGCGAAGTAGGTGACCCGCTGGCTACGATGGACGCGGCGGGCCTGTGGAAGTTAGACCGGGCGTGTCTGCCCTTTCCGCCCACGCGCCAGCGCGACTGCAGCTAGGCCGAGGCCGAGCAGCGAGAGCGTGCCCAGTTCGGGGACAGCGACAGCGTCTCGGGAGCTGCCATCTCTTCCTCGGTCTCCTCATTCATCGGCATCGTCACCTTCAGGGCGACCCAACTTATCCTTATCATCGACCTCGAACTCCTCGGGGGTTTCGGTGCCCTCGTCGACCGCGCGCACCGGCGCCTCATTCTCACCCGCGTGTTCATCGTCTCGGTCATCGTCGTCATCGTCAGTACCACTCGTCGGGTGCGCGGGGAGAATCAATCCCTGAAACTGGCGCAAGGTGTGAAGTTCTGGGTGTATTGTGGTCATGCAAGGATCCTCATAAACATAAAGCGGAGCCACGCCCACTCCTGCCCTTTGGGTGAGTATCCGCCTATGTGACTTTAAGAGTCTGTCAGCAGATGACCTCTGGGTTGGGTTGGTCGTGACCGAGCTTCGTGCCTGTGGTTCTCAGGTGAGCGAGGCGAGAGCGCCTTGGACGTTTGAGCACTTCGCCGATCAGGGCGTTGAGCTCATCGAGGTTGACAGGACTTCTCAACAGAAAAACATCGGCGACCAGCGCAGGCTTGTCGATCTCTATGGACGTCTGAGTCGTCAGTAACACCGCGGGAACGTTGTAGCCCAACAATAGACGCGTTTTGTCGATCACTGCGAGGCCGTCATCCTCGCCAGTGAGGTCTAAATTCGCGATGATGATGTCAATGAGCGATGTCGTCGTCCGGGCTCGGTCGAACGCTTCGTCTGCGGTAGCTGCCGCGAACACCCGATATCCTGCGCATAACAAATAGATCCGTAATGCGCCCAAAACCCCTCGATCCTCATCGAGTAAGAGGACGCGACGCGTGCGGGACGCCGGCCCGGCCGCCACGGGCACACCGGGGCGGTCCACAGCGGATATCAAGGCCCATTCGGCTGACCATTCCTCAGCGCACGGCTCGGGCGTTGCGCTCGCCTCGCGCAGTCTTCTGCCAACAAATCGCGACGCTGGGTCCGTGAGCAGTGCGGGCTGTCGCGCTATCTCGGGCTCGGCGATCGTCAGGAAGCTGTCAATGAGATCGGCCATCACTGCAAGCGCTTGACGTTGTTGTTCGATCATTCTTACCGCCACCATGTCGGTCCCTCGAACATTCCAATCGCTGTTGAGCCGCAGCATTGCCGTCAATGGTTGACGCAAATCGCGCTGGGCTCCAGCCAGCAGGGGGCGCCTGGCGCGACTGGCGGTTTCGGATCGATCGCGCGCTTGGCGCAATGCGACGGTGAGCCCTTCCACGCTTGCCAGATCCTCCTGGCCTCCTTCGCTGGTACGGGGCTTTGCGGTTCGGGATCTCAGCCCCGCAGCCTTCAGCGCAGAGGCGGGCGCGTTTAGACGTCTCGCGGCGATGGCCGCATTGATGTCGTCTGTCGCCAATGGCGCAGCACAGGCGTATTCCGCGAGATGCTCGCGAAACTCGGCCTGGCGATACGGTGCCGTGGCAATCAGTGCTTCGCGCGCTGCCCCACCGACGGGTGACAACGTCGCCGCCAGGGCCGCGAGATCCTTGGCACCAAATGCGTTCATGGCGCTCCGACTAACGTTGGTGGGCGCAGTGGACTTCAGATCGCTACGAAGCTGAGTACTCATGGAAACGACTCCTCAAGGGTCCGCCGGCTTCGCACAAACCGCTTGGGTTGCTTATGGAATGAGCCGTCGCGGCGCGCTCGCCACACGGCGG
>Ga0209350_1001155_pt1 | contig 12014 bp, 7 predicted proteins | sample GraSoi013_2_20cm_2_FD_185822 | JGI IMG/M metagenome (GOLD analysis project Ga0209350, IMG submission 185822) | Grasslands soil microbial communities from the Angelo Coastal Reserve, California, USA - Sample 09_27_2013_2_20cm (SPAdes) (version 2) | ecosystem: Environmental > Terrestrial > Soil >...
GGCGGCGCCCGGCGGCCCGTCGGTCTCGGGGGTGTCGGGCTTCACGGTGAAGCCGGTCACGATCAGCACGCCTCGGGCGCGGCGGAGCGTGCGCGCCGCCGCGAGGGCCGCGCCGGGACGGAAGAACGTCGCGATCCCGCGCCGGCCGGGATCGAGCGCCAGGATCTGGTCGATGAAGTCGTGCGTCGGCCGGGCTCGGGCTGGCGACACGGCTCCCGACGCTATCACTGCAGCCGTTCGTACAGCAAGAGCTGGTACGCGGCGAGCGACGTCGCGGCGCCGGTTCCCCCGAAGACCGTGGCGTCGCTGTCGAGCAGCAAGCGCCACGCGGTGTCGGGCAGCGACCACGCCCGCGGCTCGGCGCCGACGTTCGCGATCAGACGGATCTCCTCTCCCGTCGGCGTGGCGCGGGTTACCGTGAGCACGGCGTCGTCGAGCGTTGCGCGCGCGAGATCCTTGTGGCGCGCGCCGAGCGCGGGGTGGGCGCGACGGAGCGCGAGCCACTGCCGATAGTACTCGCGCAAGGCGCGGTGGCGCGGCGCCGACGCGAGCGCGTGGTTGAGCCGCGACGCGACGAACGTCGCGGGCGCGCCCGGGTCGGGAATCGTCCCCCGCCAGCCGAACCGGCCGAACTCCTGGAGGCGTCCACGCCGCGCCCGTTCGGCAAGCTCCCGATCGAGGAACGACGTGAAGAAGAGGAACGGCGCGGTGTCGCCATACTCCTCGCCCATGAAGAGGAGCGGGACTGCGGGCGCGACGAAGAGCAGCCCCACCGCGAGCTTCACCGCCCCGAACGGCACCAGGGAGCCGAGACGCTCGCCCTGCGGGCGGTTGCCGACCTGGTCGTGGTTCTGGACGAAGATCACGAAGCGGTCGGCGGGCAAGTCGCGGCTCGCCGTCCCACGCTGGCGCCCCCAGTACCGCGAAGGCTCGCCCTGAAACGCGAACCCCTCGGCGATGGCGCGCGGCAGGTGGTGATCGCCCGTAAAGTCGCCGTAGTAGCTCGCCGTCTCGCCGGTGAGTCGGTGGTGGAGCGCGTGGTGGAAGTCGTCCGACCAGATCGCATCCAATCCCAGCCCACCCTCGGCGGTTCCCAGCACGAGGCGTCGATCGTTGTCGTGGGACTCGGCGAACACGTGGACGCGCCGCCCCGCGCGCGCGGCCTCCTCGCGGACGGCCTGGGCGAACTCGGTCAGGATGTGCACCGGGCTCGTGTCGTGGATCGCGTGGACCGCGTCCAGGCGGAAGCCGTCGACGTGAAACTCGCTCACCCAGACGCGACCGTTCTCGACGACGTGACGTCTGACGCCAGGACTCCCCTCGCCGTCGAAGTTCACGGCAGGGCCCCACGGCGTCTCGTCCCGATCGGTGAAGTAGGGCCCGTACTCTGCCAGGTAGTTGCCCTCGGGCCCGAGGTGGTTGTAGACGACGTCGAGGACGACCGAGAGTCCGGCCGCATGGCATGCGTCCACCAGGCGACGGAGCCCGCGCGGGCCGCCGTAGGTGGACTGGGGCGCGTAGAGGTGGACGCCGTCGTAGCCCCAGTTGCGGGAGCCCGGGAACTCGGCGACGGGCATGAGCTCGATGGCGGTCACGCCGAGGTCGGCGAGCGCGGGGAGGTGCTGGATGATCGCTTCGAACGTGCCGGACGGAGTGAACGAGCCCACGTGAAGCTCGTAGAGGACCAGGTCGCCCGGCGCGTGGCCGCGGAAGTCCGCGTCGGTCCAGAGAAAGCGCTGCGGGTCCACCACGGTCGAGGCCCCGTGCACGCCCTCGGGCTGCCAGCGTGAGACCGGGTCGGGACGGAACCGCTCGCCGTCCAGCCTATACTTGTATCGCGTGCCCGGTGGCACGTCGCCCAGGGTGAGGGTGAATACGCCGTCCGCGCCCTGCGCCATCGGCTCCCGGCGCCGGCCCTCGATCGCGACGTCCACCGATCGGCAGCGCGGCGCCCAGACCGCGAACGTGGCCGTGTCCTCACGAACGCTTGCGCCCAGCACGTTCATACGCTCCAATGAGCCACCTATGGGCTCGCCGTTCGCCCTGGTCCTGCACACGCACCTCCCGATGGTACTCAATCACGGGCGGTGGCCTCACGGCAGCGACTGGCTCTGCGAGGCGGTGTTCGAGTGCTATCTGCCGCTGCTCGAGACGGCCCACCGCCTCGTCGCCGACGGCATCTCGCCCAAGTGGACGGTCAACCTTTCCCCGATCCTCACCGAGCAGCTCGCCTCGCCGGAGTTCCAGACGGAACTTTCCTTTTACTACGAGAACGTCCGGCGTGCCTGCGTGGAGTCGCGGGACCACTTCGACCGCGGCGGCAACAAGGAGATCGTCCGGCTCACCTCCTTCTGGGAGGAATTCTACGAGCGAATGTGGGAAATGCATCGCCGGATCGGCGGCGACATCCCCGGCACGTTCGCCGAGCTCCAGCGCGGCGGCCACATCGAGATCATCACCTGCGCCGCGACCCACGGGTACCTCCCGCTCCTCGGCCGCGACGAGTCCATCCACCTCCAGCTCCGCACCGCCGTCGAGACGCACCGTCGCCATTTCGGCCGGGCCCCCCGCGGCATCTGGCTCCCGGAGTGCGCCTATCGGCCGCGGTACGAGTGGACGCCGCCGACCGGGCGCGAGCGCGGCCGCGTGCGCTGGGTCCGGCCCGGGATCGAGGAGATGCTCGCCGCCCACGGGCTCGAGTTCTTCGTCGCCGACGCCCACCTGGTCTCGGCCGGCCGTCCAATGTTCCTCTACCGTGACTTCATGCCGTTCAAGGCAGCTCAGGACGAGCCGGCTTCGTCGGTGCCGGGGACCGAGGCGCGCTCGCCCTACGCGCCCTACCGGGTCGCATCGCGCGGCGGCACCGGAACGACGGTCGCGTTCATCCGCGACCCGAAGACCACGCTCCAGGTCTGGAGCCGCGAGCGCGGCTACCCGGGCGAGTACGCGTACCTCGAGTTCCACAAGAAGCACTTCCCCGGCGGCCTGCGCTTCTGGCGCATCACGGACAACTCCGGCGACCTCGGCCGCAAGGTCGCGTACGACCCCGCGCTCGCCGTGCAGAAGGTCGGCCTGCAGGCCCGCCACTTCGTCGAGCTCGTGCAATCCACGCTCGCCGCGGCCGGCGCCGGCGGCCCCGCGGTCGTCTGCTCGCCCTACGACGCCGAGCTGTTCGGTCACTGGTGGTTCGAGGGCTCGCTCTGGCTCGAGCAGGTCGCCCGCGAAATGGCGCGCGTCGGCGTGACGGCGGCGACGCTGAGCGAGGCGCTCGCCGGCGTTCCGCCCCGCGCGACGCTCGCCTTGCCCGAAGGCAGCTGGGGCGAGGGCGGCGACCACCGTGTCTGGCTGAACCGCGATACCGAGTGGACGTGGGACCGCGTCTACAGCGCCGAGGCCGAGTGGGCGGTCCTCCTGGCCGCCGCGCGCGGTCCGAAGGGCGACCTCGCTCGCGCGCTCACGCAGGCGACGCGCGAGCTCCTGCTGCTCCAGGCGTCCGACTGGCCGTTCCTGATCACGACGGGCACCGCGCGCGACTACGCCGAACGGCGCGTGGCCGAGCACTACGCCGAGTTCAAGCGCCTCTTCGAGATGGCGCGCGGGCTCGCCTCGGGCGAGCCGCTCTCCCCCGACGATGCGCACTCACTGCGCCGGCTCGAACGCGAGGATTTCTGCTTCCCCGACCTCGATCCGGCGTGGGGCATGGGTCCTCCCGGGCGGGGCTGAGCGCGATGCCGCGGCGGGCCCGGGTTCTCGTGATGATCATGGCCGGCGGCAAGGGTGAGCGGCTCCAGCCGCTCACCCGCGAGCGGTCCAAGCCGGCGGTGCCGTTCGGCGGGCGGTTTCGGATCGTCGACTTCGTGCTGTCGAACTTCATGAACTCCGAGCTCGCGTCGATCTACGTGCTCGTCCAGTACAGGTCGCAGTCGCTCATCGAGCACTTGCGCATCGCGTGGCGGACGAGCGGGCAGCTGCCGGACTTCTTCGTCACGGTCGTCCCGCCGCAGATGCGCTCCGGGTCGGGCTGGTACCGGGGGACGGCCGACGCCGTGCTCCAGAACCTGAATCTGATCGACGACTTCAACGCCGACGTCATCGCGATCTTCGGCGCCGACCACATCTACCGGATGGACGTGACCCAGATGCTCGCGTTCCACCAGGGCACGGGCGCCGACGTCACGATCGCGGCGCGGCCGGTGCCCATCGAGGACGCGTCCGCCTTCGGGGTGCTGAGCGTCGATCGCAAGGGGAGCGTCATCGAGTTCGCCGAGAAGCCGGCCACGCCGTCGCCCATGCCCGATGACCCGGCCCGCGCCCTCGTCTCGATGGGCAACTATCTCTTCTCCCGCCAGGCGCTCGTCGATGCGCTCCTCGCCGACGCGCGGCGCTCCACCGACCACGACTTCGGCCGCTCGATCATCCCCGAGCTCGTGCCGGGCAGGCGCGTGTACGCCTACGACTTCCAGACGAACGACGTGCCGGGGGTGAAACCGTACGAGGAGCAGGACTACTGGCGCGACGTCGGCACGATCGAGGCCTACTGGGAGGCCCACATGGACCTCCTCGGCGAGTCGCCGCGCTTCGACCTCGACAACCGCACCTGGCCGGTCCGGAGTGCGCATCACCCCGGCCCGGCCGCGCGGTTCATCGGCGGCAGCGTCTGGGTGAACGAGGGCGCGGTCATCGAGGACTCGATCGTCATGGACCACACGACGGTGGGCAAGGGCGCACATCTCCGGCGCGCGATCATCGACCGCTTCAACATCATCCCCGCGGACACCGAGATCGGGATGGACCCCGTGCGCGACGGCCGGCGGTTCCACGTCGACCGGTCCGGGCTCGTGGTGGTGCCACGCGGCGGCCGGCGGGATTTCCTGCGGGGCCTCGAGGAATTTTGACCCGCGCGATCGTCGTCCACGGCCACTTCTACCAGCCGCCCCGCGAGAACCCCTGGCTCGAATCCGTCGAGGTGCAGGACTCGGCAGCGCCGTTCCACGACTGGAACGAGCGGGTCACCGCCGAGTGCTACGCGCCCAACACGGCCGCGCGGCGGGTGGACGGCCAGAATCGCATCCTCGACATCGTCAACAACTTCGAACAGATCTCGTTCAACGCGGGTCCCACACTCCTGGCCTGGCTCCACCGACACCGGCCCGACGTCTACACCAAGATCGTCGCGGCGGACCGGGCGAGCGCGACCGCGCGGGGCGGCCACGGCAACGCCATCGCCCAGGTCTACAACCATATGATCATGCCGTTGGCGCTTCGCCGCGACAAGGTGACGCAGGTCCGGTGGGGCGTCGAGGACTTCCGGGCGCGCTTCGGCCGCGAGCCCGAGGGCTGCTGGCTGCCGGAGACGGCCGTCGACAACGAGACGCTCGAGGTGCTCGCCGAGGCCGGACTCAGGTTCACGATTCTGGCGCCGCACCAGGCGTGGCGCGTGCGTCCGCTGGGCGTGGAGGCGTGGGAGGAGGTCAACGACCACGTGGACACGAGCCGCGCCTACCGCTGGCGGGGCCCGCGCGGGCTCGAGCTCGCGCTCTTCTTCTATCACGCGCCGATCTCGCGGGGGATCGCGTTCGAGAACCTCCTCGAGCGGAGCGAGCACCTCGTCGCCTGGCTCCAGGCCGCCTTCACGGACGCGCCCGATCGGCCGCAGCTCGTCCACTGCGCGACCGACGGCGAGTCGTACGGCCACCACCGCCGCTTCGGCGAGATGGCGCTCGCGGCGGCGGTCCGCCAGATCGCGGCAGAGGGGACCGTCGCGCTCACCAACTACGGCGCGTTCCTGGCCGCGCACCCACCCACCGACGAGGTGGAAATCCACGAGCGCACCTCGTGGAGCTGCGCCCACGGCGTCGAGCGCTGGCGCGCCGACTGTGGCTGCCGGACCCGGAGCGACTGGCACCAGCGGTGGCGCGCGCCCCTGCGGGAGGCCTTGGACTGGCTGCGCGACCAGCTCGATCCGTTCTTCGAGGCGCGCGCGGGCGCATACCTCAAGGACCCGTGGGCCGCGCGCGACGCCTACATCAACGTGATCCTCGACCCGGACCCTGAGCGGCTCGACACGTTCTTCGCGGCGCACCAGCGCACGCCGCTCGACCCGGTGGCCCGTGTCGAGACCCGGCGCCTCCTCGAGCTGCAGCGTCATCGGCTGCTCATGTACACCTCGTGCGGCTGGTTCTTCGACGAGATCTCCGGCCTCGAGCCCGTCCAGATCCTCCGCTACGCCGCGATGGCTCTCCAGTACCTCGCCGACCTCGGCGGCGGCCGGCTCGAGCCGGAGTTCGTCCGCCGCCTCGAGGCCGCGCCGAGCAACGTCCCCGAGTTGCGCGAGGGCGGCGAAGTCTACCGCAAGCTCGTCAGCCCGACGGCGGTGGAGCTTCGTCGCGTCATCGCCCACTACGCGATCACCGGGCTCTTCGACGAGCACCCGGCCGACGCGCGCATCTACGCCTACCGGGTCGAGCGCCTCGACGAGGCGCGCCACGCCTCCGACTCCACCGCGCTCCGCATCGCCCACGTCCGCGTACGCGCGGAGGCGACGGGCGAGACGCGCGAGACCATGTACGCCCTCGTCCACTATGGAGGCCACGACTTCACCTGCGGGATCCGCGCGTGGGAGGACCCGGCGACCTACGACGCGATGAAGGCAGACCTCCTGCGGCGTTCCCGCGAGCTCGGCGTGGCCGACGTCGTCCGCGGAATGGACGAGTACTTCCCCGGCGAGCCCTTCTCGCTGGCCCACCTGTTCCTCGACGAGCGGCGGCGCGTGCTCGCGAGCGTCATCCGCGCCGTGCTCGACCGGCACGAGGAGACGTACCGTCGCATCTGGGAGGAGAACCGGAAGCTCGTGCACTATCTCCGCCAGGTGGACGTCCCGATCCCCGAACCGTTCCGGCTCGTCGCACGGCACGTGCTCGAGCAGCAGGCGTACGACGAGCTCGAGCACCTCGACGCGCTCACCGCCATCCCGGAGCGTGTGCTCGAGATCGTCGCCGAGGCGAAGACGCTTGGCGTCGAGCTCGACCTGCTCCCCGCGCGCTTCGCGATGCACCGAGCGGTCCGGCGGGCGCTCGACGCGGTCGCCGAGGCGCCCACGGCCGAGCGCGTCGCCGCCGCGGTCGCCTTGATCCAGGGGGCGCGCGCGCTCGGCCTCCGGTACGGGCACTGGGCCACGCAGAACCGGTTCTTCGAGCTGTGGGGCGCCCACCCCGAGGCGCGCGTCGGGCTCCACCCGCTCGCCGTCGCGCTCGGCTTCGAGCTTCCGGCGTGAGAGCGCCGGGCGACGCGCTCGGCCATCCGCGCCGCACCGTCGTGATCGAGGCCGTCGAGCCCGCCGTCGACGGCGGCCGCTATCCGGTCAAGCGTGAGGTCGGCGCCATGCTCGAGGTGACCGCCGACGTCTTCAAAGAGGGTCACGACGCCCTCGTCGTGTCCCTGAAGTACCGGCGCGCGAGCGAGACCGCGTGGCGCGAGACACCGATGCGCCACGTCGACAACGACCGCTGGGCAGGCGCGTTCCGGCTCGACGCCGTGGGGCGGTGGAGCTTCACGATCGAGGCGCTCGCCGATCCGTACCGCTCCTGGCTCGCCGACCTGGCCAAGCGTCACGCGGCACGGCAGGGCCTCGCGAGCGAGCTCCGGGAAGGGCTCGCGCTGATCCGCGCGGCGGCCGCGCGTGCGGCCGGCGAGGACGCGCGCGCCCTCGCGAAATCCGCGCAGCGGATCGAAGGGACGCCAGGCCAGGACGAGGCGGTCGCGCTCGCCGGCCAGGAGCCGCTGGTCCGGCTCATGGAACGCCACCTCGACCGGACGGACGCCACCCGGGGCGAGCAGGAGTTCGAGGTGGTCGCCGACCGCGAGCGCGCGCGTTTCGCGGCATGGTACGAATTCTTCCCGCGCTCCAGCGGGACGTTCAAGGACGCCGAGGCGCAGCTCGAGCGGGCGGCGGCGATGGGCTTCGACGTCGTCTACCTGCCGCCGATCCACCCGATCGGGCGCACAAACCGTAAGGGGAAGAACAACGCGCTCGTGGCCGAGCCCGGCGATCCGGGCAGTCCCTGGGCGATCGGGAGTGAAGAGGGCGGCCACACGGCCGTCCACCCGGAGCTCGGCACGCTCGGCGACTTCGACCGGTTCGTCGAGCGCGCCCGGAGCCTCGGGCTCGAGGTGGCGCTCGACTTCGCGATCCAGTGCTCGCCAGACCACCCGTGGGTGTCCCAGCACCCGGAGTGGTTCTTCCACCGGCCCGACGGGACCATCAAGTACGCCGAGAACCCGCCGAAGAAATACCAGGACGTCTACCCGATCGACTTCCTCTGCGCCGAGCCCGCGCCGCTCTGGCAGGAGATGCGGGGGATCGTCGCGTTCTGGGCCGCCCGCGGTGTCCGCGCCTTCCGCGTCGACAATCCCCACACCAAGCCGGTGAAGTTCTGGGCATGGCTGATCCGCGAGGTCCACGACGCCTACCCGGACGTCATCTTCCTCGCCGAGGCGTTCACACGGCCCAAGATGATGAAGGCGCTCGCGAAGGCGGGCTTCACCCAGTCGTACACCTACTTCACGTGGCGGAACGAGAAACACGAACTGATCGACTACCTCACAGAGATCACCACGCCGCCCGTGGCGGATTTTCTGCGCGGTCACCTCTGGCCCAACACCCCCGACATCCTGCCCGAGACGCTCCAGAAGGGCGGACGGCCTGCGTTCAAGCTGCGGCTCGTGCTGGCCGCGACGCTCTCCTCGCTCTACGGCATCTACTCAGGCTACGAGCTCTGCGAGAACACGCCCGCGGCCCCGGGGTCGGAGGAGTACCTCGACTCGGAGAAGTACGAGCTGAAGCGGCGCGACTGGAACGCTCCCGGCAACCTCGTGGACTTCATCACGCGCGTCAACCGAATCCGTCGCGAGAACCGCGCCCTCCAGCGATATTCCAATCTGAGGTTTTACACCGCGGACAACCCGCACGTGCTGTTCTACGGCAAGATGACTCCGGAGCGGGACAACGTCGTCCTCGTCGCGGCCAGCGTGGATCCGGTCGGCATCCAGGCGTCCACGGTGGACGTGCCGATCGCCGAGCTCGGCATCGGTGAGCGCCAGCCCTACCGGATGCACGAGCTCCTGAGCGACCGGTGGTTCGAGTGGCGGGGCCCGCGCGGCTACGTGGAGCTACGGCCGGAGACCGACCCGGCGCAGATCTTCGTCCTTCACCGCTGAGGGGGTGGAGGCGCCGGCCTGGCGTCCGGCGCGGACGTGGGCTGAGGCACCGTGAAGACCATCGTCAGGACGTTCCAGCCGCTCTTGTCGAAATAGACGAGCAGCCCGTCCTCGTAGAGAAAGATCTCGAAGTCACCGTCCTTGCCGACCTTGGACGGTTCGCCCCAACCGTCGAGGACGAGCTTCTTGTTGAACGAGGCAGGCTTGGTGTCGAGCCGGAAGTCCCGGACGACGTCCGCCTTGTAGCCCTGCGCCGTGAGAAGGCCGAAGTCCACGGTCATCCGGGACATCCCCACCGGCGCCTGCGCGCCCTCGTAGATCCACTGCACCGTGTCGTAGCTGTCGACCTTCTTCGCCTCGATCGTCGTCGGCTGGCCGTAGCGCGCGCGCACGGCCTCGATCGTGGTCCGGCCCGGCGTGATCAGGCCCCAGTCGGCCGCCGCCGCTGGACACGCGGCGAGCGTCAGCAGGACGAGGAACCACTTGTAGCGGCGGGCGCCCCCCGGGCTTCGCCACGCCCGCCGCGCTCGCGTGGCGACGACGGGCACGCGTGCGGGTGGGCTCATGACAGCACTGAAAGCACGGAACACTAGAATCCCAGCGCCACGCCGTCGCCGCGCGGATCGGCACCGCCCATGAGCGTGCCGTCGCGGAAGACGATCCCGTGGGCGTGGCCGACCCGGGTGAAGAAGTCCGGCGCCTCCTTCACGTGATGTCCCCGGCGGGCCAGCGTGGCCCGGACGCTGCGGGGCACGCGCGCCTCGATGTGGGTCGTATCCGCCGGCTCGTCGGGCAGGAACGCGCCGATGAGGAAGCGTGGCCGCTCGATCGCCTCCTGGATGTCCAGGTGGTAGTCGAAGACGTTGGTCAGCACCTGCGCGTGGAACATGGCCTGGCCGTTGCCGCCCATCGTCGCGAACGCCATCGCGGGCCGGTCGTCTCGCATCGCGATGGACGCGATGAGCGTGTGGAAGGGGCGCTTGCCAGGCACGAGCCCGGCGGGATGCGACGGGTCAAGGTTGAAGTGCCGGCCGCGGTTCTGGAGCGTCACGCCCGTGTCCGGCACGACGACCCCGGAGCCGAACCCGTTGAAGAGGCTCTGGATCACGCTGATCACGTTGCCGGCCGGGTCGGCGACCACGAACCCCGTCGTGTCGCCCTCGGGGTCGCCGAACGCGAACGACTGCGCCTTCTTCGGGTTGAACTGCGTGCGGCGGCGCGCGGCGTACTCCTTCGAGAGCAACGCCTCCACGGGCAGGCGCGCGTGGGCCGGGTCGCCGATCCACCGGTCGCGGTCGGCGTAGGCGAGCTTCACCATCTCGAGGAGCAGGTGGAGGTGCTCGACCGAGTGGATCTTGAGCGTCGCGAGCGGGAAGCCCTCGAGCAGGTTGAGCGCGAGCAGCGCCGCGAGCCCCTGCGTCGGCGGCGGAGTCTCGAAGACGCGGAGGCCGCGATAGGTCGTCGAGAGCGGCTCGCCCCACTCGCCGGTGTGGCCGGCGAGGTCCTCGGCCGTGAGGAACCCGTCGCGCTCGAGCCGCCGCGCGATCGCCTGGCCGACGCGCCCCGTGTAGAAGAGGTCGGGCCCGACCGCCGCGAGGTCTCGGAGGGTGCGGGCGAGCTCCGGCTGGGCGAACCGCTCGCCGGGCGCGGGCGCGCGGCCGCCCGGCGCGAAGACCCGGTGCCACTCGGGATCCGGCGTGACGGACAGGTACTCGTGGATCGCCTGGCTGACGAGCGAGGAGATCGGGAAGCCGCCCGCGGCGCTGATCGCGGGCTCCAGCAGGTCGCCGAGCGATCGCGTCCCGAAGCGCTCGAGCAGCATCGACCACGCGCGGATGCAGCCCGGCACGCTGACCGTCGGCGGGCCGATCACCGGCAGCCGGTCCAGGCCGCGCCGGGCGAGCTCGCCGACGCTCGCGCGCGAACCGGAGCGGCCGCTGCCGTTCAGGAAGTGCACGCGGCCCGTCGCCGCCTCGTAGTAGAGGCAGAAGAGGTCACCGCCGAGCCCGCACATGTTGGGCTGCGTCACGGCAAGCACACCGTTGACGGCGACGGCCGCGTCGGCCGCCGTCCCGCCCGACACGAGCGTCTGGACACCCGCCAGCGTCGCGAGCGGATGAGCGGCGGCCACCATACCCCGGATGCCGAGCGCGACGGGCCGGTGGGAATAACCGATCTGGGGCACGGTCAGGAGGCTTCCGCGAAGAGCTTCGAGATCTCGTCCTGGGGGAACACCGGCATCGGCTCCTGCCGGCTGCCGGCCACGAGGACGACGCCCTGCTGGCGCTCGACGACCTGGCCGATGAAGTGGCTGTCGATCGACTCGCGGGCGAGCGCGTGGATGACGACGGAGGCGTCGGCGGGTGCCAGTGTCATGAGCAACGCGCCCGACGCGATCGTGCCGAGCGGGTCCAGGCCGAACGCCTCGCAGAGCATCCGAGCCTCGGGGAGCACCATGATCCGATCCCGGTCGATCCGGAGCCCGACCCCGGCCGCGTCCGCCAGCTCGACGAGCGCCGTGGCGATCCCGCCCTCCGTCGGATCGTGCATCGCGTGCACCGTTGCGAGCTCGCACGCGATCTCGACCTCGGGGAGGACGCTGAGCCCGGGCGCCCGGAGAAACCCTTTGGCCCTGCGAATCACCGTCGCGGGGACGCCGCGGCCGCGTAGCTCGGCCTCCTTCTCGCGCGCGATGATCGCCGCGCCCTCGAGCGGGACGCCCTTGGTCAGCACGACAGCGTCGCCGACGCGCGCGCCGCCCGTCGTGACGAGCCGATCCTTCGCGACCTCCCCGAGCA
>Ga0209350_1001156_pt1 | contig 12001 bp, 7 predicted proteins | sample GraSoi013_2_20cm_2_FD_185822 | JGI IMG/M metagenome (GOLD analysis project Ga0209350, IMG submission 185822) | Grasslands soil microbial communities from the Angelo Coastal Reserve, California, USA - Sample 09_27_2013_2_20cm (SPAdes) (version 2) | ecosystem: Environmental > Terrestrial > Soil >...
CGAACTGCGCATAGACCGCCCCGGGCGGCATGTGGATCTCGAGCGCAGCCGTGGCGCCCGGCATGTGCTGCGCGGTGGTCACCGGCATGTCCGGATTGTCGTACCACCCCCGCGCCGCAAACGCCCCGTCCGCGAAGTTCTCCTGCAACAGCACCGTGCCTCCGCTGCTCACCGCGGTGATCGTAACGGCCGCCGTACCCCTGACGCCCTCGCTCGTCGCCGTGATGGTGGCGGAGCCCGCAGCGACTCCGGTCACGAGACCGGTCCCGCTCACCGTGGCCACGCCCGTGTTGCTGCTCGTCCAGGTGACGGCGCGACCCAGCAGCACGTTGCCCGCCGCATCCTTGAGGGTGGCCGTCAGCTGCTGCACGTTCCCGACGGTCACCGTGCCACTCGCCGGCGTCAGCGTGACCGACGCGATCGGCGCCGTGGACGCGCCCGTCGTGGCGGTGGCAACGCTGGAGAGCGCACCGAACACGGCGTTCACCGTCAGCGTGCCGCGGTACGCCACCAGCTGAAAGCTGTAGGTCGTGCCTGCCGGGAGGCCGAGCACCGTGCAGGTGCGCTTCGCCCCGATCGTGGTCCCCGCGACCGGCGTGGCGCAGGTCCCGCGAGTCACGCCGGGCACCGAGCTGCCCCAGGTGAGCGTCGGTCCCGCGATAAAGCGAATGTCGTAGCTGGCAGGCTGGCCGGCACCGTTGTCGACTTCCGTGAACGACAGAGTCGCGGATGAATCCGTGACGCTCGGCGCGGCGAGGTCGGACACCGTGCCCGGGAGGGCGGCCGCTGCCGTGACCGTGACCGCACTCGTGCCGCTGTGTCCCTCGCTCGTCGCGGTGATCGTGACGGAGCCGGCGGCCACACCGCTCACCGCGCCGCTGGCACTGACCGTGGCTACACCCCCGTTGCTGCTGGCCCAGGTGACCGTGCGGCCGCTCAACGCGTTCCCGCTCGCGTCCTTCGGCGTGGCCGTGAGCTGAACGGTCTGGCCCGCCTGTACGCTCGCCGTCGCCGGGCCCACGCTCACTGATGCGACAGGTACGGCCGTCACGGACACGGTGGCCGTGCCGTTCTGTCCCTCGCTCGTCGCCGTGATCGTGACCGAGCCCGCCGCGACTCCGCTTACCACACCGCCACTGACGGTGGCGACGCCCACGTTACTGCTGGCCCAGGTCACCGTACGGCCGCTCAACGCGGTCCCGTTGGCGTCCTTGGGCGTGGCGGTGACCTGAACGGTCTGCCCCGCCTGCACGCTCACGGTCGTCGGACTCAGCGTCACCGATGCGACGGGTACCGTCGTCACGGACACCGTGGCCGTGCCGCTCTGCCCTTCGCTCGTGGCCGTGATCGTGGCGGAGCCGACCGTGGCCGCGGTCACGAGCCCCGTGCCCGTGCCACTCACCGTGGCCGCGCCGGGGTTGCTGCTCACCCACGTGATGACGCGGCCTGCGAGCGCATTGCCGTTGGCATCCTTGAGCGTGGCGACCAGCGACACCGTGCCGCCCACGGTCACCGTGACCGAGCTCGGTGCGAGCGTCACGGAGGCCACTGGTAGGGGAGATGGATCCATCACCGTGACGACAGAGGAGTCCCGCTTGCCGCCGCTGGTGGCGCGAATGAACAGACCGCCGGCGGCGCGGGCATGGACCAGGCCCGTCGAGCTGACCGTAGCCAGGACGACGTCCGTGCTCGCCCAATTGACGGAATTAGGCGGACGGCTGTTCGACATGATGACGCTGGCGCTCAATTGCAGGCTGTCGCCTACGAGCACGGAAGCGGTCTTTGGCTGAATGCCGACGGAAGTGACGCCGAAATCAGCATTACCGCCACTCGTATCGACGGGTATTTCACACGCCACGCTGAGCAACAGGGCGCCAAGCGCCGCAACACTCCGAAAATGCATGACCCTCTCCCAAGTGAGGTTCGGCAGCCCGACTGGCGTGGCACGCGCGGAGCGTGCGGTAGCCTCGTGGCTTTGCGTCGCCGGCTTTCGCCGGGTTTGCCGTTTCGCGCTCCCTCTGGAAGAGGGCGGCGCCCTGCCGAACTACAGTGAATCGACTCCTACACGAACGAAATGGCCGCCAACATCTCGACACCTTCTCGAGTCGCTGGCGGCCCGGCGGACTTAGCGACTCGCGTCGCCGTAGTCCCGTAGCTCTGCGTCACCGTCTTTCGACGGCTTTGCTCTGAGCAGCGTGCTTGGCCCTTCACCGCGAACGGGCATTATCTGTTGCCCGTTCGCGACGCAGCATGGTAGCAACGCCCGAAAACGGGCGCAAGAGTGCAAGCTAGCGGAGCAGCAAGATCAGCAGTTGTGGAGCTGGGCTCGCAAGCAGGCTACTTTTTTGTGCAAGTTCCCCGTTTCGCATTTGAACAGGAAAGGGGCGTGAGGTCAGGGAACGGCACAGCGGTCTGCGCTAGGGACCGGCCTGAGCAGGACCGATGGGATAGTTGGTGGCCTGCGCGAACAGCGTGTATACCGTCAGCGGCGCCATCCCGGCCTGCAGATAGGTCGCCCCATCCCAGAACACGAGGCCCTGCGTCGAGCCGTACGTAGCGCCCATGTCGGGCCAGCACGCGCTGTCGTAGATCTTCGTCCCGTTCACCCACACCGCGACCGTGCCGCACCCTTGTGCCGTGTACCGGTGGTAGCGATACACCACATCGTACACGCTGCCTTCATGCAGGGACGGATAGGTGTTCGGGAAAACGGAGTCGCCTTCCACGAGGTTCCAGCGTTCGGCTTCGGCGAACAGCCCGATGTTACCGTCGGCGCACGGCACGATTGCCGCCGTGATCCAGCCGTTAGTGTTCGACCCCACCTCGCCGTACACCGACTTGTGCACCTTGAACTGCGAGTTCCGGTTTTCGGACGTGCACGACGTGCCACCGATCGCCGCTGCGGCTCCGGGCGCCAACACGAACCGCACCTCCTCGAACAAGTCCTGGTCGAGCGTGGGATCCTTGGGCAGGGTGGCCAGCTGGCCTTCCCCGAACCACGCCTCGAGTGCCGCCGCGCCGGTCCCGGGGGGAATCGTGCACTGCATCCCGTAGGCGCTCCCCGAATCCGTATACGCCGTGCTCTTGGCGCAGCTCCCGCCCCCGTACGCGTACACGGTCAGCGGTCCCGGCGTGCCGTCGTTGAAATTCGTCCGGTAATACGTGACGGGCGGCGGGCTCGCCACGACGCTGATCGCTGCCGAGCCGGTCTTTCCCTCGCTCGTCGCGGTGATCGTCGCCGTTCCCAGCGCGACGGCCGTCACCAACCCGGTCGACGTAACCGACGCCACGGTCGGGGCACTCGACGTCCAGGTGACTTGCCGTCCGCGCAGCACGTTGCCCTTGGCATCCTTGAGGGTCGCGACCAGCTGCTGGCTACGTCCGACGACGACGGTGAGGCTCCCCGGCGCGACAGCGACGGACGCCACCGGCGCCGTGGATGGCGCAGTGGTCCCCGTGGCGATATTGGACAGGTCGCCGAACACGGCGTTCGCGTTCAGCGCACCGCGGAATGCCACCAGCTGGAAGTCGTAGTCGGTGCCGGCCGTGAGACCGAGGACGGTGCAGCGGCGCGTGGCGCCCACCGCGGTTCCCTCGAGCGGCGTGGCGCAGGTACCTCGCGACACGCTCGTCGCCCGGCCCCAGGAAATCGGCGTCGCGGCGTAGCGGACATCGTACGCCGCGGGTCGCCGCCCGCCATCAGTCACTTCCGTGAACGCGAGAGATACCGAGCTGTCGGTGACAGCGTCGACCGTGAGATCTTCCACGGTACCGGGAGGGGGACGCGGGGCGACCGTGATCGTGGCAGCGCCGCTGCGGCCGTTACTCGTCGCCGTGATGGTGGCCGACCCCGGGGCCACAGCGGTGACGAGGCCGGTGGCGGTCACGGTGGCCACGCCCGTATTGCTGCTGGACCATCTCACCGTCGGGTTAGCGCCCGAGCCGGACGCGTCTCCGACAGCGACAGCAGCCACGGTCAACTTGACGGTGTCTCCCACGGAAACGCTCGCGGACGCAGGTGTCACGATCAGGGGACCCACCTCGGTCGGCACAGGCGTCAGACAGCCGACCAGCGCGGCCGACAGCCCAGCCGCGCCGAGCAGGGCGGAGGCCGAGGTCAGTGACCGCTTGGCAACGATCGGCGCGTCGTCCATACGGGTTGTACGTCGTCGATGAGCGAGGCAGGGAATGAAGCGAAGCGGCCGGCCAGGCGCTGTGATGAATGTTGTCGCGCAGTCGCGACAACGGAGGTTGTTGCGGATGAGTACGTCGCGGACCGGCGCGAGCCCGGAGGTCTAGCGTCCGGCGGGCTGCTGGGCGATCAAGGCGAGCGCCTGCGCCAGTTCTTCTATGCAGCGCTCGACGCGCGCGTACACTCGGGCACACACCTCGGGCCCCTGCTCCACGGGATCCTCGATGCCCCGAGACGCGACGGGCAGTGGATCGAAGTCTCCGAGCTGCAGCACGCCCCGCGGGCTGCGGCCAAAGCGTTCGCAGATCATGCGGCGCTGCATCGCATCCATCACGACGATCAGATCGGCGGCGCGCACCAGATCGGCCATGACGAGCTGCGAACTGTGGCTCGTGAGATCGACGCCACGCCGCGCCGCGGCCGCGACTGCGTCGGGCGGCGTCGGCCGGCCCGGCCCGGCGAAGCCCGCCGAGTCGACACGCACCCGTCCCAGGCCGCGCAACTCGAGCGCGCGACGCAGCGCCGCGGCCGCAAACGGGCTCCGGAACAGGTTGCCGTTGCAGATCACCAGCACCGACGCCGGGGCCCGCCCCGCCCCTGCCAGGGCCGCCAATGCCGCCCGCCGCCGGCCGCTGTGCAGCAACCGATCAGGCACGTGGCTGATCCGGCTCAGTAGCCCGGACACGAATCCCCGTTCCATCGGGACTGGAGGCCTCCCCCGGCGGGCGGACACGGTCGTTCTAGAGGAAGAAAGATGCATCAGCAGGTCAACTCCAGCTTGGTCCGCACGTTGCTCCAGTCGGTCGGGTAGACGGCGCAGTGGTACGCCACGAACGTCGGGCAACGGGCGTGCCGCAGAGCGGCGCACCCAGCAGGGGATCCGTCGTGCTCAGTCGCGTCGCATTTCGGGCGTCGCGGGCACGCGACAGCGTGGCCACGTGCCCCCAGGCATGGCGGCCGCGCGGCGTGGCTTAACGCACGTCGTGCCCGCCTGAAACGCCCCTAGCGATCGCACTTGAGATCCGTGATCTCCCATTGTCGCACCGCGCTCAACACCGCGTCACCAGTCGCCGTCAGCGCGGCCGCGAGCGCAGCGACGACGAATCCCGGCGCGCCACGAAACCAAGCGCGCCGCAACTCGGGTGGGCGCCGAATCGCGTGCAGCGTCGCGACACGTGTCGTGAGCACCACGGCCGGCTCGTACGCTCGGGTCGAAGAAACTCGGGGACGTCGGCGCGAGACATCTGTGGCGCGAGCGCCACAACCTAGGCGGCGCGCCGCACAAGAAGAGGGTGGCGGGACAGGTGCCCGGGCGCGCTGGCCGGATTCCTGCAAGGGGCAAGGACCGAGCCGATCCCAAGGAAACCACGTGCGTTATCTGATCACTGGGGGTGCGGGCTTCATCGGCTCGCACCTGGTGGAGCACCTCGTCGCTGCCGGAGACGACGTCACGGTGCTGGACGACCTGTCGTCCGGTCGCCGGGCGAACCTCGCGGCGGTGCGAGGTCAGATACGCTTCATCCGCGGCAGCGTCACCGACCTGAACACCTGCCGCCGCGCCGTCGAGCGCGTCGATTGCGTGCTGCATCACGCCGCGGTCACGTCGGTCCAGCGATCGGTGGACGAGCCGGTCGTGACGCACCAGGTGAACGCGACCGGCACGTTGAACGTGTTGCTCGCGGCCCGGGACAAGGGCGTGCGCCGCGTGGTGTACGCCGGCTCCACCTCGGCATACGGAAACCCCGCGACACTGCCGAACTCGGAGGAGCACGTGACCCGGCCCCTGTCGCCGTACGCGGCCTCCAAGCTCGCGGGCGAGGACTACTGCGTCGCGTGCCAGGCGACCTACGGGTTGGAGACGGTCGTCCTGCGCTATTTCAACATCTTCGGGCCCCGGCAGGACCCGAACTCGCAGTACGCGGCGGTCGTGCCGCGCTTCATCACCACCGCCCTGGCCGGTGAGCCCCCCACCATCTTCGGCGACGGCAAACAGACGCGGGATTTCGTGTTCATCGCGAACGTCGTGCACGCCAACCTGCTCGCGGCCCGAGCCCCCGCCGCGGATGTGTCGGGGCAGGTGTTCAACATCGGAAGCGGCAAGGGCGTGAGCGTGAACCAGCTGTGGGAGCACATCCGCAGGCTGGCGGGCGTTCCGCTCGCGCCACTGTACACCCAGGGACGGGCCGGAGAGGTGCGCGATTCGGTCGCGGAGCTGGCCAGAGCTCGACGCCTGCTGGGCTACGCGCCGATCGTCGACTTCGAGGAAGGGCTGCGCCAAACCATCGCTTTCTACCGCGCGCGCCGCGACGCAGCGCGGCGCAAGCGGGCGCGCGCCGTCGTGGTCGCGGCGTAGCGGACACGCTTCCGTCTCACGTCCCGGCCACACGCTCGAGAATCTCGCGCAGCTCATCGAGGCTGAACGGCTTGCGCAGCACGGGCCGATCGGCCTGCTGCAGCGCGTCGCGCGTCTGCAGCGAGATCGAGTCGCCGGTGGTGAACACGATACGCCGCTCCCGTCCCCGCCCTTCCTCCCGCAGCTGCTCGAACAAATCGAAGCCCGTGTGCTCATCGTCCAGGTGCACGTCGACGAGTAGCGCATCGTAGCGGACGTCGGCGGCGGCCAGGCGCTCCGTCGCGTCGGCGAACCGCCCCACGGTAGTCACCTCGTGCCCCAGCCGTTTGGCGAGCAGTGCCATGGCGCGGCGGACACTGTCCTCGTCTTCGATTACCAGCACCTTGAGACACCGGCTGTCCGCCGCCGAGCCGGCCGCAGACCTCGCGCTCACGTCGCCCGCGTCGACGGGCAGCTCGAACGAGAGCCGGGCCCCGCCGCCCTCCACGTTCTGCATCCACATCCGCCCGCCCATCCCCCGCACCAGCCCGAAGCTGATCGCCAGGCCGAGCCCCGTGCCTTGCTCCGCTTTGGTCGTGAAGAAGGGCTCGAACACGCGATCGAGGATGTCGGCCGGCACGCCGGGCCCGGTGTCTTCCACGGTCACGACGACGTGGTGGCCCGTGGCCTGGGCGGTGATGACGATCTGACCCGGGCGACCGCTGGTCTCGATCGCCTGGCGCGCGTTGACGACGGCATTCAAGAGCACCTGCTGCAGCTCCTGCGGGTCGCCCGCCACGGCAGGGACGTCCCGCGGCACGGACACGCTGGCCCGGATGCGGGCCTTCTTGAACCCGCTGCGTTGCAACGCCAACACGCGGTCGGCGATCTCACCCAGGTCCACGGCGGTCTGCACCCGCGGCCGCTGCCGCGCGAAGTCGAGCAGCGTCTGCACGATGCGACCGGCGCGCATCGCTTCGCTCCGGATGACCTCGGCGCTCTCCTGGACGTCGGCCTGGTTCGGATCGAGAGTCAGCGCCTCTCCGAACGCGGCAATCGCCGCCAGGGGATTGTTCAGCTCGTGCGCCACTCCCGACACCAGCGCGCCCAGCTGGGACAGCCGGTCCGCCTGCAGCAGGCGCTGCTGCAGCAGCGACTCGCGCGACACGTCGAGCGCCAGGAACAGGAGCTTGGGCGACTGGCGCATCGGATCCACGTTGACGATCACGGCGCGTACGTCGCGGGGCGGCTCGCCGGCGTACTCGACGGTGAGGTGCAGCTCCTGGCGTTGCGTGACGGCCTCCCGCAGCGCGGCCGCGAGGGGGGCCCGGTGAGCAGCCGGCGTCCAGTCACCCATGGGACGCCCCCGTAATGCCACCGGATCGGCCACGCCCAACAGCTTGACGCCTTCCGGGTTGGATTCGAGGATCTGGCCGTCCACGGTGAGCACCAGGGCCGGCGTGGGCAGCGAGCTGAACAGCTGCAGGTACAGGCGGCGCTCGGTCTCGAGCGCGCTCATCAGGTGGGCGGCGCGGGATTCGGGTCCGAGTTGCTCGCGCACCTGCCGGAATACCATGATGAGATGGTTATGCGGCCCCCGGCTCACCTGGGTCTCGAACACCATCCCCGGGAAGTCGGTCGCGGCCGCGGGCGCCAAGTACATCTGCGGCTTGCCGTCGTGCAGCACTTCCTGCAGCACGCGCTCGATGTGGGTGGCCCTGGCCGCGGGGAACGCGACCCAGAAGCTCTGCCCCATCACACGCTCGGCAGGCAGACCGGTGATGCGCGCGGCCGTCCCGGACCAAGCGGAGATCGTCCAGTCGGGCGCGATCGCCACAACGCCGTGCTCGAGACTGTCCAACAACTGTTTCGCGTCCATGCCTGGCCCCTCGCTGTAAGACACGACGCCCCGTTGGCCGTATCGCGGGCGCAACGGGGCCGATGGAGCTGCTTCAGAAGCAACTAGGGTGGGGACGCACGGGTCGCCCTGTCAAGCGGCGAGGGGTGTCGCGGCGACGCAACAGCGGTTGGCTAGTGGTCGCAGTCCAGGCTGGTGATCTCCCACAAGTGTGCCGCGTGCAGCACGGCTTGACCGTTCGGCGTCAGCGCCGTCGCCACGAGCGGGGCGGCCTCCTGGCGCGGTACAAACCCGGAGCGTCTCACCTCAGTGGCGAACAACGATTCCGCCAATGTCCAGACCTGAAGGCGCGTGCACCGGTTGGCGCGCACCGCTACCGCGAGGCTGGAGATCAAACGGGCCAGGGGCAACCGCGGATCGCGGCGGACCGCATACAGGTCGGCCAAGCCCGACGAGTCTGGCCCCCGCACGAGCAACCCGGCGGCTCCGGCTCCGTTCTCCTTGAGCGTGAACCACCAGTCCGCTGCCGCGGGGTAGCCCTCCAGACGCGCGAGATATTGGGCGGCGTTGTGATAGGGTCTGAGTCGCGGCGAGTCGCCCGGTGGGCTGGCAAACTCGACGGCCGAGAATTCGCTCGCGGCGCGCGGGACGAGCGTGGCGCCTCCTCGCACCAAGCGAACCCCGGCGTGTACCAGCCCGATCGGGCGGTCTACGATCCAACGCCGGTGCCCCACGGGAAGCACGTAGCGCTCGAGCGTGCCTATCTGGGCGAAGCCGCACAGGTCCATCACCGCCTTGGCGTGACGATTGGGGTTGGTATAGACGAAGTCCATGCTCCCCCGGGCTCTGGTGTCCTCGGTCGCGCGCTTGATCAGCGCGTGGGCTGGGAAGAACGACCGATACGGCCGCGCCACGAGGGCGTCCCTCATCAAGCCCCCAACCACGTCCCGGTCCCCGAACCGAAAGCGCCGCGGGAAGCAGGCGAGGTGCATCACGATGTGCCCATCGGGGTCGCACCCGACCCAACTGCCGCCACCGGCCTGCACGCCGGCTGCGTACGCCCGATCGAAGAACGGCACGAATTCGGGCCGTTCATCCGCCACGAACAACTGCTTGATCTCCTCGGCGTGATCGAGCGGATTGACCGCCGTCACTCTGAACTCCAAGAGCCCCCCCAGCCCGCCTGGCCCGACCGGCTGATGGCACGCGTGCTGCGACGACCGTGCCACTCTCGGGCGCGACGTGCGGTGAGATACCTGTTGCTCGACCGCCACAACCGCGCGCCTGTCACACAGTTGAGGTCCGTGCAAACCGGTTCTGGAAGGCGAGGACCTCCGCCGCGAACCGCTCCATCTCCTCTAACTGCGGGCTGAACTGCAGCAGCAGCAAGTCCACTCCCGCCTGCTCGAACGCCCGGATGCGCGCAGCGATCTGCTCCGCCGTGCCCACCAGGCCGGCGCGCAGCCCCCGGTTCGAGACGGAGTAGTCTTCGAGGCTCACCTGCTGCTCGAGCTGCGTGTTGGCGAGCCAGTCCTGATAGTTGGCGTACCCGGCGGCGCTCTGGCGCACGTCCGTGATGCGGGCGACTTCGCGCTGCGCCGCCGCTTCCGAATCGCGGCAGATCACGTAGCCGGCCACGCCGAATTGCAGCGGTGGCAGGTCATGGCGCGCGCGCCGGGCCCGCATGTCCGCCACCTTGGTCGCGATGCGCTCCGGCGGGTCGCCGTGCATCAGGTACGCATCGCAGGCGCGCGCGATCAGCTCCTTCGCGGCTTCGGACTCGCCCCCCGCGTACACGGTGGGCCGGGGGGTGGCCAGCGGCTTCGGCTCGAGGACGGCATCTTCCACCCGGTAGTACTTGCCCGCGAAGCTGAAGCACGGCTGCGCCCACATGCCGCTCACCACCGCGAGCCACTCCTCGGTGCGCGCGTAGCGCGCGTCGTGCTGATCGAATCCCACGCCGTACTGCTTCGCTTCACCCGCCCACCACGACGACACCACGTTGATGGTCAGGCGGCCGCCGCTGATGCGATCGATGTTGGCGGCCTGCTTGGCGAGCAACGCGGGCAGATGGAAGGTGGGCCGCACGGCCACCATGAGCTCGAGCCGCTCGGTCACCGCCGCCAGCGCCGCCGCCGTGCTCCAGGCGTCGAGCGAGGGCGCGTCGGGACCTTTGATATCGTTGAGATTGAGCTCGGCGATGAGGGTCACGTCGAAGCCGATCGCCTCGCTCCGCTGGGCCAGCCGGCGCACGTACGCCCAGCTCGCTTCCATCCCCTCGTCGGGGACGTTCCGCAGCCAGCCGCCGAACACCGGGAGCCAGTAGCCGTAGCGCATCGTCAGGCGGCCTCCCGTTCCAGGTAATCGACCAGACGGGCGAAGGGGTCGAACCCCACCACGCGGGGCGCGTCGGCCACGAAGTTCGACAGTGCGTTGATGTCGTAGAAGTACAAGCGACCGTCGCGCGCGTCGATCATGTACTCCACGCCTCCCACATCGATGTGCGCCGCCTGCATGATGCACTCCACCTGCGCCACGATCTCGCGGGGCGGCGTGTAGCCCTCGACCCGAAGATTGTTCCTGGGCGCGTCCACGGGGCACGCCCCACGCACCAGCTCGGCGCCGCCTACCGTCTGGCACACGTCGGCCGGGCAGAGGTTGAAGCTCTCGCCCGACGTGTAGATGCGGATCGCGTACAGATAACGCCCTCCCAGCACCTCGACGCGCACGATGCGCTGGTCGGCTGCCGGGATGTATTCCTGCACGAGCGCCGTGTGATCGATACCCAAGTCGAGCGCTGCCGCCTGCGCCGCCTGCTCCAGCTGCTCGGGCGTTTCGAACCGGCGCACGCCGGCGCCGGAGCCGCCGATGTTGGGCTTCAATACGACGGGAAAGCGGAGCCCGCGCGCCGCCTCGGGCGCCTGGGCGGCGTGGTTGATGACCCGCGCGGCGGGGAACGGCAGCCCCAGCTGCTCGAGCAGCGACAGCTGCAGCGCCTTGGACGTCTCGGTGACCCAGGCGTCGTAGCCGTTGATCACCCGCACGCCGTGGCGCTTGAGATGCGCCAGGTAATGCAGCGTGTAGAAAATCGCGTTGCCCGCGCCTCGCAGGTACGCCGACGGGCTCATCCGGTTGAATACGAGCGCGTACGGGGGTGGCCCGTCACCCGCGTCGAAACGGTGACTGGCGGCGGCGAGGCGCACGTAGGGCAGCCGGCGGCGATCCAGCTCCTCGAACAAGGGACGGAACCAGTCGGGATGCTCGTAATAGATCGCCAGAGGGCGTTGCGGCGTGGCGCTCATGTGACGTCCTGGTCTCCTCAGTGCTGAGCGGCGCCGGCGAGTGCCAGCGCCTCCTCCACTGCGCGGTCCACGGCTTTGAGCAACTCCGGCGCAGTCTTGCCGTCCTGGAACTGGGCGCTCGTGCCGTACACGCCGCTCGCGACCACCGTCGCGCCCAGACTCGCGAACAACGGCCGCAACCCGTGATCCACCGCGAGCGAGTGCCCGCGATCGTGCCCGGTCACGATCGGCACGCCGATCTTGCCGAGCAGGCTGTCCTGCGGCAAGAGATCGAAGAATACCTTCAGCAGGCCGCTGTAGGTGGCGCGGTACACCGG
>Ga0209350_1001160_pt1 | contig 11989 bp, 9 predicted proteins | sample GraSoi013_2_20cm_2_FD_185822 | JGI IMG/M metagenome (GOLD analysis project Ga0209350, IMG submission 185822) | Grasslands soil microbial communities from the Angelo Coastal Reserve, California, USA - Sample 09_27_2013_2_20cm (SPAdes) (version 2) | ecosystem: Environmental > Terrestrial > Soil >...
AACAACACCGGCCGGGGCCCGAACGCGAGCAGCCTGCCGTTTTACAACGCCGGCTACGCGATCAACAACCACTTGAACTCGTTCGCGCTCGAGCTCAACAGCCGGGCCAGGGGATTCGCGAACCGCCTGTTCGCGAGTTATAACCGCTTCCGTGACTTTCGGGAGCCGTTCAGCCCCGACTTCCCCACGATCGAGATCGGGGAAACGGGGGTCACGTACACGACGGTTGGGCACGAGCCGTTCTCGATTCACAACATCCTCGATCAAGACGTGTGGCAGTTCACCGACAACTTCACCCTGTTCCAGGGTAAACACGCCATCACCCTCGGCGCGAACTTCGAGTCGTTCTCGTTCTTCAACTCGTTCAACATCTTCCGAGACGGTGTCTTCTTCCTGCCGGCGGGTGTCGCGAGCGGGACAACGTTCGGCTCTCTGGCGCAGTTCTTCCAACAAGCCGACTCGGGGAATATTCCGTTCCGTTCGTTCATCGGGACCGGCCCGTACAAGGGCGAGGACATTTCCGTCGGCCAGCTCGGCTTCTACCTCCAGGACGAATACCCGGCGTCGGACCGGTTCAGCCTGACCTACGGCTTGCGGGTCGATTTCCCGCTGTACTTCACGGATCCGGTGGACAACCAGTTCTCCCGCAGCCTGACGGCCTTGGACGCTAACGGCAATCCGGAGATCGTCGATCAGAGCAAGCTGCCGAGCGCCGCCCCGCTGTGGTCACCCCGCCTTGGCTTTAACTGGAACGCATCGGGCGACCGGCGCACCCAGGTGCGCGGTGGGACGGGCGTGTTCACCGGTCGCGTGCCGTTCGTGTGGATCGGCAACGTGATCTCGAACCCGGGTGCGAATCCGAACCTGTATAACCCGAACACGCACACGGGGCCCCTGCGGCCCACCGGTTCGAGCTCGGACTCGTCCACGCTGGCGCAATCGTTCGACATCAACGCGGTGAATCCAAAGTTCAAGTGGCCGCAGGTGTGGACGACGGACCTCGCGATCGACCACCAGCTCCCCGGCGGGCTGCTCGGAACACTCGAAGTCATATACGGGAAGGACATCCACGGGATCTTCATGCGGAACGCCGACCTGCGCGCACCCGTGGGCAGCCTCCCGGCACCAGACGGCCGGCCGTACTACGGCGGAGCGGGCAACAATAGTCTGAATCCGAGTCTGGGCGGCGCCGGGATATATGTGCTCGACAACACCAGCGAGGGGCATTCACTCAACGTGACTGCCCAGCTGCGCAAGAGTTTGGCGTCCGGTCTATCGGCGAGTGTCGGGTACAGCTTCACCGACGCGCGCAACAATCTGAAGTCGACGGAAATCGCGAGCGTATTGTGGCAGAACGAGCCGGTGAAGGGTGACCCCAACAAGCCGGAATTGAGCTACTCCGAATTCGGGCAGCGACACCGCATCGTCGGCACCGCCACGTACACCAAGACGTGGTCGCCGACGCTCAAGACCCGGGTCGGTGTGTTCGTCGAAGTCGCCCAGGGCAACCGCTTCGCGGGCAACGGGGGCAACCGTTACTCATTCATCTATTCCGGCGACGTGAACGGCGACGGCCAGGGCGGGAACGATCTCATCTACATCCCACGCAACCAGAGCGAGATTATTTTCCTGCCCGACACCCTCCCCAGTGGCGTTATCGTATCGCCCCAGGAGCAGTGGAACCGGCTGGATGCTTTCATCAACCAGGACGGCTACTTGAGCTCCCATCGGGGTCAGATCGCGGACCGGTTCGGCGAACTCAATCCGTGGTACCAAGACGTCGACCTGCGAGTTTTGCAGGAGATTGGTGTCGGGACGGGTGGCACGCGCCACCAGTTCGAGCTGAGCTTCGATATACTGAACGTGGGGAATCTCATCAATTCCTCGTGGGGCGTCCGCAAGGTTGCGGACCCCACGGCCACGTCACCGCTCAAGCTCGTCGGGTTCGACGGGGCGGGCGCGCCGGAGTTCAACTTCGTCGGTCCGGCGACGACCTTCATCGCCGACCCGAGCCTGTTATCGCGCTGGCAGATTCAGCTGGGGATCCGCTACCTCTTGAACTGAACTGAGCTAAAGGAGGTTGGGGAGGTTCTGGAGGTTCTGGAGGTTCTGGAGGTTCTGGAGGTGTCAGCCTCCCCAACCTCCACAACCTTCCCAACTTCCAGAACCTCGCCAACCTCCACAGCTTAGCCTACTCTGATCTCCTTCCCCATCCCATGCATGATGTGCGGCTTGCCGTCCTTGGCATCCGGCCAGAAGCACAACAGGAGATAGCTCCCCGGCGCGAGCGTCGTCGCGAACTGGGAATGCCCGCCGGCGTCGAGCGTGGTCACGCCGCCGAGCCATTGTCCCGTCGGCAGCGGGCCCTTCTCCCCCCCCTGCTCCCAGGCGATGAAGTCGTGGAGCGTCTTCCCCGGGGCCAGGGCGGCGATCACGACCTCGTGCCCCTGCGCGCCGACGTTGTCGACGCGCACCACGTGGCGCCCCGCCGTCAGCGGCTGGGACAGCTGGAAGTCGTAATCGGTGAGCGTGATCGTGACATCGGCCGCCGGCGCGGGCGCGACGGGCGCCGCGGACGCGGTGACCACGAGCGGGTGCAGCATCCCCTTCATCACGTGCGGCGTGCCGTCGAGGCTCGGAATCCAGCACACGAGCACGTACGACCCGGGCTCGACCACTTGCGTGGCGGTCGCCGTGTCGCCGACCGTGACGGCGTTGGGTCCCCCGACGAACGCCATCCACGCGGGCGGAGGCGCGTGGCTCTGCAGCGCGGCCGCCAGCCCGGCCTGGAAGTCTGCCGCGCTCTTGCCGGCCCCCAGTCGCACGAGCGACGCATGGTGCAGCTCCTTCCCCTGGTTCACCAGACGGAAGGTGGTGAGCCCCGCGGGAATCGTGTCCGGCATGCCGAAGGCGTAGTCCGTTGCCGTGATCGTGACGACGTTGGGTCCGGCGGGGCGTGGCGGCTGTTGCGTACACGCGGCTGCCGCGGCCAGGCTGGCGAGCGCCAGTCGGCGCAGGGTCATGCGCACTCCTTACGGTTCAGGTTCGCTCGAGCAGGACGATCCCCGACATGCGGCGGAACTCGTCGCGTTTGGACTTGGGGTACAGCTTCCCGACCAGATTCCACAGCCAGGCGAGCGGCATCGTGCGCTGCAACCGCAACGACTCTTCCCACATGGACCGGAACTCGGCCTCGCGCCAGCCGTGCGGCTCGAACACCTTGGTTCCTTCGGCGGGCGCGAACTGGAACGGCGCGTTGCCCTGGGCTACGGCCCGCCCCCACGTCCGCTCCATCATTTTGAGCAGGCGGGGCGACGCCAGGTCGATCAGCCACCAGCGGAACGACGCAGGGACGGCGAGGTCCGCCGCGAGCGACGCGACGGCTTCGGGCGTGAGATAGATGAGCAGCCCCTCGCTCACGACCAGCACGCGCCGCGCGGCCCGGCCGATCCTGTCGAACAGCGCCCGGCGGCGCGCCACGTCCGTGAGGTCGATCCCCACCTGCTCCAACGCGCACGCCGGACGCTCACCGGCGAGCTGTGCCTGCTTGTAGGCGATCACGTCGGGAAAGTCGACCTCCACCCAGCGCAATGACGGCGACAGGGGCAGCCGGTACGGCCGGGTGTCGAGCCCCGCGGCGAGATTGAGCACCGTCTCGACCCCGTCGCGCTCGATCTCCCGCAGGATCAGCTCGTCCATCACTGCCGTGCGGACGATCATCGGCCACGCCCACGCCCGACCCTTCCGCATGGAGGCGAGGATGCGCTCGCCGCGCTCCCCCGCCAGCTTGCGCGCGTACGGATCGCGGAACAGCGCATCGGGCCGCTCGGACTCCATCGCGCGATACAGCGCGACCCAGCGGGCCGTGTCGGAGACGTGCTCGATGGCCGCCGTCATGAGCGGCAAAGCTAACGCGCCGCGTCCAGCGCCGCCCGCAGGCCCGCCAGCACCTCGGCGAGCGGGCCGTCCGCCCAGAAATGCATGTAGTAGAGGTGCGGCGACTCGTCGATCAGGTGCATGTGCACGGCCGTCGCCGCGATGCCATGCACCGCGAGCGCCGTCAGCATGGCGCTGACTTTGCCGGCCTCGACCGCGAAGTCGCCGGTCGCGACCGCGCGCGTGCCGTCCACCATCTGCACGTTCACGGGGCTGCCGTACGCCATCGCGGGCACCAGGGCGCGGCCGTGCAGGGTCACCGCTCCCGGGACGAGCACGAACCCCACCTGAGCCACGTTCCCCCGTGCCGTTCCGGACTTGCCGAGTGTGTGGAACACCAGCGCGGTGTCGATCGTGGGCGGCGCCGCCGGCTGGGCCGATACGGGGCGCGGCGTCGCCGTGCGCGCGAGCACGCGGTCGAGCCGCGTCGCGACGTCGGTCGCGCGCCCCTGACCGTGAAAGTGCACATAGGTGAGCTGCGGCTCCTCGCCCACGAGATGGTTGTGCACCGCGGTGACGTCGAGCCGCTGGCGCGCCAGCTCGGCGAGCACGGGCTTCACCTCGGCCGCGAGCAGGACCAGGTCTCCCATGACCGTTGCGTCGCTCGGCTCTCCGCTGAACCCCGCCCAGCTGCCGAGGGCGAGCGCGGGCGAGACCGTCACGTCGCCGATCTTGAGCGTGACGTCGCGGCGCGGCAGGCCATACCGGTAGTAGCCGCCCGTGGCGCTCGCCGGCGTCTTGAGAATCTGCGCGACGGAATCCCAGACCGCGCCCGCGGGAGGCGTCTGGGCGTGGGCGATCGCGGACGTGAGGACCACGAGGAGGACGGGCGACAGGAGCAGGGTTCGGGCGCGCATGACAGGCTCCGGTTCGGGGGTGGGGTGGACTGCCTGAAGACGCTTAAGGATACCCAGGCGGCCGGAGCGACTCGTACATTGTCGGCGTGGCCGAGTCTCCCATCCACCTGTCGGTCGTCGTGCCTGTGCGGAACGGGGCGGACCGCTTGCCCGTGCACCTCGAAACGCTGCGCCGGTACGTGTGCGCCCAGCCCCGGCCCACCGAGCTGGTGCTGGTGGACGACCACAGCGAGCCGGGCGCCGCGCGGCTGCTCGCCGACTTTGCCGGCACGCTCTCCGGCGCGACCCTGCTGCGCAACGATGCCAACCGGGGCAAGGGCTTTTCGGTGGCTCGTGGGATGGCCGCGGCACGGGGTGCCCGGCGCGTATTCACCGACGCCGACCTCGCCTATCCGGTCGCCGAGATCGACGCCATGGTGCGCGAGCTCGACGGCGGTGCCGACGTGGCGATCGCCTGCCGCGTGCTCCCCGAGTCGCGCTATCTGATGAGCCCGTCGTTCTTTCATTACCTCTACACCCGGCACCTGATGAGCCGGCTGTTCAACCGGGTGGTGCGCGTCGCGCTCTTGCCCGGGATCCTGGACACGCAGGCCGGGCTCAAGGCCTTCACCGCGCGCGCCGCCGAGCTGATCTTCCCGCGCCTCACCGTCGCCGGCTTCGGGTTCGATGTCGAGCTGTTGTACATCGCGCGCAAACACGGGCTCCGGGTACGGCAGACGGCCGTGCAGTATCGCTACGACGACGAGCCGAGCACCGTGCGCTTCGCGGCCGATGCGGCGGCCATGCTGCGCGACCTGGCGCGCATCCGTTGGAACGACTGGCGGGGGCGCTACGCCTAGCGGCGGACGGCTGGTCGTGAACGCCGACGACTTCGGGCTGTCGTCGGGCGTGAACGACGGCATTCTCGAAGCGCACGCCGCCGGCGTCGTGTCGTCGGTCTCGGTGCTGGTGAACGCGCCCGGGTGGGAGCACGCGGTCGCGGCGCTGCGTGGCACGGAGTCGCTGGGCGTCGGGTTGCACTTGAACCTCACCGCCGGGGAGCCGGTGAGCGAGGGCAGAACCCTCGTCGACGCTCACACCGGTCGGTTTCACGGTCTTGCCGGCCTGGTGACGCGCGCACTCACCGGGCGGATCGATCCGGAGCAGGTGGCGGAGGAGTGCGGCGCGCAGCTCGCCCGGCTGCGCGCGGCCGGGGTGCGCGTCACGCACATCGACAGCCATCGGCACGTGCATGCCTTGCCCGGCGTGTGGGCGAGCGTGGTCGCGACCGCCCGCGCGCGCGGCGTGCCGTTCGTGCGGGTGCCGGTGGAGGACGGAGCCGAGGGGGGGGCCTGGGTCAAGCGCTGGACCATCCAAGCGGCGTGGCGCGTGGCGGCGCGCGGCGGCGCGCTGCCGCGCCATGCGGATCGCTTCTGCGGCATCGGGCTGCAGGGCGACGTCCGATTCTTGACTCGGCTGCTCGCCCTGATCGATCGGCTGGGGCCACGCCCTGGGGTCACGGAGCTCATGGTCCACCCGGGCCGTCCCGATCGCGTGCTGGCCGCCTGGGACGGCTACGTGGCGCCGCGGGCGGCGGAGCTGGCGGCGCTCACCTCGTCAGCGGTGCGCGAGCGGCTCGGGCGGGGGGATGTCTGCCTGACGCACTTCGGGGCCGTGTAAGCGGGGCGACCAGCGCCGCCACCCCAGCAGCTCCGTTTGCATCACGATCCAGGCGACGAGGCAAGGAATGGCCTTGACGCGATACTGGCCCAGTGCGTCGTGGACGGCCCACGGCACGATCTGCACGTCCTGCAGCACCAGCGCGATTACGGCCGCGAGCGCGATCGCGTTGCGCACGCGATCGGGGTCGCTGGCCGCATACCAGATCGCCAGCCCCGCGTAGGCGATGACGAAGGAGGCGCGCTCCGACTGGTGGTTGAAGAGCACGAGGTAGACGAGCAGTGAGCAGAGGAACCGGAGGCGGAAGGCGCGATCGCTCCAGCGTGCACGGTTGACGGCGATCGGAGCCAGCAACACCAGGGTGCCCGCGAGCTGCAGCGGCCAATTCGGCCCGTCCATTCCGACCCACTGGTGGAGGTATTGCATCACCGAGTCGCCGCGGTTCACGCGACTGGCGTCGGACACTTCGATGGCCAACCACGAGCGGTACTGGGCGATCAGCTCGTGCGGCGGAATCACGACCAGCGGCAGCAGCGCGAGGCCCGCGCCCACGGCGGCGAGCAGCAGCGTGAAGCGCCAGCGGCGGGGATGAAACAGCGCCAGCGCGGCGGCGCCGAGCGGGAAGATCTTGATGAATGCATCGAGGCCGATCAGGAGCGCCGCCCGCGGCTGGCGTCCCTGTTCGAGCGCGAGGAACGCGAGCAGGATGAGCGCCGTCACGAGCCCGTTGCTCTGGGTGTACTGCATCGCGAACAGCACTTCCAGATAGACGAGCGCCAGGGCCAAAGTCGCCTGGCGGTCGGGGAGCAGGCGCCGCACGGCGTACCAGAGCAGCAGCGAGTTGAGGAGACTCCAGATCAGGAGCGCCGGCGCGAATGGCAGCGCCGCAAAGGGGGCGAACAGCAGCGCGAACGTCGGGCTGTACTTGTAGAAGTCGAAGTGCTGGTCGGGGTGGGCGGCGTACAGATCGCGGTGCGCCAGCAGGTTCACCGCCGCGGCGCGGAACACCTTGAAGTTGTTGGAGCGACCGACGACTCCCTGCTGCACCGTGACGAACACGGCGCTGGCGAGGTACAAGGCGAAGATCGAGTGGCGGGCGCGACCGGCCATGGCGGACGCGGGGAAGTTACGCTCCCCGGCGTACCGCGGAAGCGGTCAGGTGGCGTGGTGTCGAGCGATGCGGAGGCGCGTGAGGTGGGTCAGCCAGCCGGAGACACTGCCCTCCGTAACCAGGAAGTCCGCGGCGCTGCGCCGTGCCTCCTCGAACGCGTCGGCCACGACAGCGTCGACCTGCTCCGGGTCGAGCAGCACAGCGTACGCGGTCGCGTAGACGGTGCTGCGGTAGCGTGCGAGCAGCTCGGAGAACGCCGTCTCGTCGCCGCGCGTGATGCGCTGCACGAGGACCCGATCGGTCGCGGACGAGGGGCGGGGGCGGGGATGAGTGCGTTGGGCGCGCAGGAGCATATCGTAGCTAAAAGAGTCACGCAGGCAGGGCATCGTAACGGTCGACGTTACGCCAACACGCCCCTCGAACCCCGGAAACACGGGGAACCCGAAGAATTCTTGTCGAGGCGCGTCAGTAGACAGAGACTTGGTGCTCTGGGTCACACGGTCAGTGGTAGCGACGCGCATTCGCGCGGCCTCACGGCGGCAACCCGACTTCGTGGACCAAGGCCTGGAACCGTGGGTCCGCGCGCAGCGGAGCCCAACGGAGATCGCGGTTGAGCCACCCAGCCAGTGCGTGCGTTCCCTGACGCCCCGCGCCAACCACGCGAAGGCGCTGTCCCTCTGCCCCAGCGCCGTATGTACAAGCGCCACCGCGTACGCGGTTACGTACTGCCGCCGCGACAGCGAGTCCATGCGCACAAGTGCCGCCTGAGCTTCCCGGCGCCGACCGAGGACCCCGTACACGTACCCTTCGGCCGCCACCGTGGGCACCCAGTTCCGCAGCGGGCCGGTCGTCGCGTACTGCGACAGCGCGCTGTCCATCTGGCCCTTGGCCTGGTAAACGCGGCCCAGATAGAGGTGCCCGAGCGTGAAAGTCGAGTCCATCCGCAGCGCGACCTGCAGCTCGCGCTCGGCGTCATCCTGGCGACCGCTGTAATGCAGCACCCACCCCGTCGTACAGTCGATCGACGGGGAGAGCGGGTCCAGGTCCTGGGCGCGGCGCTCGTGCGCCATGGCTTCGTCATACCGGCCCATCGCCGTGAGGAACAGGCCGTACCACTCGTGACCGGTCGCGTAGCTCGGGTTCAAAGCAAGCGCGTGTTGGAATTCCCGATCCGCGCTGGCCCAGTCCCAGTAGTAATACATTCTGACGAACCCGAGCGTGGCATGCGGCTCGGCGAGCGTGGAGTCCAGCTGCAGGGCATGGAGCGCGGCGGCCTCCGCCTTGCGGAACGCGTCGCTGGGGGAAAGCAGGCCGCCGTAGCCGAGCTGGACGTAGGCGTCCGCCATCCCGGAATAGGCCAGGGCGAACGTGGCATCGAGATCGAGCGCCTGCTTGAACAGCTGGATCGACTTGAGGAGTCCCGGTCCCCGCTTGTTCCACCAGTAGCGTCCCTGGATGTAGAGGTCGAGCGCCTCCGGATCGAGTGGCCGGGCGCTCGCCAGCCCGGCCTGCTGGGTCGGCGTGAGCGCGCCCCGCAGCCGTCGGGTCACCGCTCGGGCCACTTCGCGCTGCATCCGCAACAGGTCGCCACGAGTCCCTTCGTAGCTCTGAGCCCAGATGGTGCCGTCCTGGTTCGCGAGCACGAGGTGCGCCGTCATGTAGACGGTGTCGCCGAGACGCTGCACTGTGCCTGAGACGATGGCGTCGGCGTGGAGCGTACGAGCGATATCCTGAACCGTCTTTGCCGGGTCGCTGTAGGCCATCATCGTGCGACGGTTGATCACTCGCAGTGCCCCACCCTGCGCGAGATCGGTGATGAGCTGCTCTGTCACGCCGCTGGCCAAATACGACTGCGTGCTGTCCCCGCTCAGGTCCTCGAGCGGGAGCACCACCACGGTAGCGCGCTCGGGATCGAACGGCGGCCGCCGGTTGGCGAAGGCCGCCAGGTATCCGACCAACGCCACGACACCGCCGACCGCGAGATAGACGAGCGTCCGGCGCGCGCGGGGCGCGGGGCCCGCCACCGTCTCGGCAGCCGCAACTGACGGGCTCACGGCACGGGTTGGGAATCCGATCGCAGTCCGTTCGCGAACGCTTCGGATCAGCGCCTGCGTCTCAGGCGCCGGCAGTGCGCTGTATTCCTGCTTCAGCCGCCGGGCGAATTCGTCATAGGCGGCGAGGGCGCCGGCCCGGTCCCCCAAATCGTCAAGGAAGGCGATGAGACGAGCAAGCTCTCCCTCGTCCTCCGGCGCAAACCCGCCCGCCCGCCGCGCCAGCGTAGCCGCGCCGGAACGATCTCCGGCCACCCGATACCCATCCGCCAGCGACCAGGCGCTCGCCGCCGCGCGCCGGCGCAGGTCGATTCGCTCCTCCTCCACCCAACGCTCGAGCTCGGGTGCCGCCTCCGAGACGAAGAGCCCATCCAGAAAGGCGCCCTGATAGAGATCCAGCGCTTCGGCGTGCCGCCCGCCTTCGCAGGCCTCCACAAACGCGGTTGCGTCACACCGCAACGCGCCGCGGTCTACCCCGATTTCCTCTTCGCCACGACTCACGATGACGCCCTCGCCCAGCGAGCGACGGAGGAAGCGCAGCGCCTGGCGCAGAGATCCCCGCGCGTGCTCCTCGTCGAGCTCGGGCCAGAACAGCGCGACCACGGTGTCCCGGCGGCGGAAACCGGAGGATCCGGCAAGGGCGAGGTAGGCCAGGAGGGCCAGACGCTTCGGCTGGGTCAGGAGCGGGCGCAGCTCGCACCCCTCCGAATCCTTCAAATCCACAGCGCCCAACGTCCGCAACCGGATCATATAGGCTGAGTCACGCTTGCATCACAGGTGGGTCACCCGCCGGACGTAGGATGTCGACGGTGCCTGGCCGGTTCGCAATTTACGCGCCGCGGAATCCTCCGCTACACCGCTTCGCGTCTGGCGTCGTTGCCCAGGTGCCCGAACCGCAAGCCACACCCATCACCTGGGAGGACGTATGCGCTCCGCATCCAGACTCATCCTCACGTTGGCCGTTGCGCTCGCGCTGGGCGCTTGCTCGGACCCGCAACGCAGCCCGACCGAGCTCGCCGCGACCGGTCGCCCCGCGTTCGACGCCGCGCAACCCTGGGGCCCCGAGACGCCGAACTTCAATCTCGAGGTCGTGCTGCGCGGCGACGGCTTCGGCCTGGTGAAGTTCCGGCAGCCGAACGACGCCGACAAGATCGTCTACCTCGACACCTGGGTGCGCGACCTGGCGCCGAACACGAGCTACCTGCTCCAGCGAGCCGTGGACACCAACGTGGACGACGACTGCACCAGCACCGGGTGGCTCACCCTGGGCAAGGGACTCCAGCCGCAGGCCATCACGACCGACGCGAGCGGGGTCGGCCGCGAGCAGCTGTTCCGCAACCTCGCCGCTTTCCCGGTGGGGTCGAGGTTCGACATTCATTTCCGCGTCATCGACACGGCCACCGGAGCGGTGGTGTTGGCGAGCGACTGCTATCAGTTCACGATCAGCCTATGAGGTGGGTGACGCCCCGGGGCTTCGCGCCCTGGGGTGTCCAGTCGGCAAGGCGTCCCACGCCCAGATCGCCAACCCGTTCCCCCGGCACCGTCGCCGCTCGGTTTGTTCCTCGTGTCGGTCGTAACTCGGTCCGCTGGCGCTTCGCATGGGGTTCGGGGGTCGCGGGTTCAAGTCCCACTGGAGTTACGTCCTTCGGCCGATCGCAACGCTTAGTCGTCGCGAGGAGGTGGCACTGCGCGAGGGGGGAAGAGGTCGCAATGTTTGAGCTCCCAAACCATGCAAGAAGAGCGACCTCCTGAAATCGGTCCAGGAAGTCGCGAACGCTACGTTCGTTGCCCTTCGTTGCGCGGTGGGGTGTGCCTCAGTTGCAACCGGAGATGACGCCGAAGGCCGCCGTCGTTTCGGCGTGACCTGTGGACGTCTCCTGGAACGTCGCGCGCAGGTACCCCACATCAGTCTGCATCTGGAGGGTATAGCAGACTTGGCCCCAATACTCGATCCAGCCGTCGCCCGAGCCGTCGTAGGACTGGGTGTTGCTTGTTCCCCCAAGCGCCCCGGACCAGCTCGTGTTCGACTCGATCGTCAACCGGCATGGCGACGATTGCGAACAGTCTGGGCCCAGGGCGTTGCCGCATCCAAGGCAGGCGATGAGCCCGAGCGCGATCAAGTACTTCATGACGTGCACACCTCCGGATTGCATGGCTACAAGGTAGCGAGTGAGGGGCGCGCGGCCAGTGACTTGGATCTCCACGCTGCAGTAACGAGTGGGCCGAGATTGGGGCGTTGCCACCCCTCTAAGACGAAACTGCTGAGGCCAGGGCGGGCCCCCCCGGGATTAAGGACCACGAGGACGCGGAGGACGCCCTTCACCGGGGCGCTCATCGGCCCTCGAACGCGTGTGGCCCATGCTGCTGGAGCTTGT
>Ga0209350_1001161_pt1 | contig 11971 bp, 24 predicted proteins | sample GraSoi013_2_20cm_2_FD_185822 | JGI IMG/M metagenome (GOLD analysis project Ga0209350, IMG submission 185822) | Grasslands soil microbial communities from the Angelo Coastal Reserve, California, USA - Sample 09_27_2013_2_20cm (SPAdes) (version 2) | ecosystem: Environmental > Terrestrial > Soil >...
GCTCCACATCGCCTACCTGACCCACGTCGGCGACCAGGACTACTACGTCCCGGCGGAGACCGGGCAGGGCCAGGCGGAGGTCCCCATCGGCTACCTGCGCAGCGAGGTGGACAGCGCCTCCGGCGGCAAGATCGGCGCCGACGAGCTGGTCCCGCCGCCGGCGCCGGCCGGGCCGGCAGAGGCCGGGCCGCCTCCCTCCGCGGCCTCGCCCGAGCCGGCCCCGCCGACGCCGTCCGCGGCCGCCGGCGCCCCGGCGGCGCCCCCGGCCGGCAGCTGGCTGCAGGACCTCCAGGCCCACATCGATGAGCGGCTGAGCGTGCTGGAGCGAGAGGTCCGCAGCAGCCTGCAGCGCCTCGAGGAGCAGCACCGGACGCCGCCGCCGCCGCCGGCGGAGTGAACGCGCAGCTGGGCCAGATCGTCGCCCGCCTGGAGCTCGCCGAGCGGGAGCTGGTCACGCTGCGCCTGCGCGCCGAGGAGCGGGAGCTGCGCGAGCTGGAGCGGCGCCGGCGGAACCGGCAGGTGATGAGCACCTGGGGCCCGGTGCTGCTGAGCAGTGCTGTGGCCCTGGTCCTCGCCCTCGCGGGAGCGCGGAAGTGAGAGAGCTGATCCCCGGCTTGGCCTGGGTGGCCATCGCCGCCGCCGGCCTGTTTGTGCTCCGCCGGGCGGTCAACCGCAACGTCGCGCTGCTGGGGGCTGCCCAGGCCGAGCGCCGCAGCCTGGCCACGCTGCGCCTGCAGGGCACCGTGCTGCTCTACCGGGTCCGCCTCTTCCTGGTCGGCAACAACCTGTTGCTGGGCCTGCTGGCGCTCGCCAGCCAGCTGCACCTGATCGCGCTGCCCAGCGCCTACGGCTACTACGTGCTCGGCACGCTGCTGCTGAACGAGCTCAGCTTCATCGCGCTCACCTACCGCGAGGAGCGCATCGAGCGGCGGCTGCTGGCCGCCGGGGAGGTCACGTGATCGGACCCAACACCGCCGCCATCACCACCGGCTGGCCGCCGGGGAGGTCACGTGATCGGACCCAACACCGCCGCCATCACCACCGTCGTGGGTGCCGCGCTGGCCATCGCCATCGGCGTGACCGACGCCTGGTTCTTCCAGCGCTTCGGCTACGACCAGCTCCTGATCGGGGGCGGCCTGGGCGCGCTGCTCGGCGTCAACCCCCTGGTGGCGCGGCCCTGAGCTCCATCTACGAGCTGCCGCCCCGCAGCACGCCCTACACGATCTCGCTGGGCGGGCCGCCGTTGAACGAGTTCCTGGGCGGCTGGTCGGCGGACAGCGTCATCGTCGACAACCACGCCCTGCAGCACCTGCTGCTGCCCGACGTCGGCATCTACTGCCCCCCGCTCACGGTGGGCAAATGCGTGCCGCTGCCCTCGCTGGGCCGGGTCCGGGCCCAGTTCGCCTCCCCGCCCGGCGTGCTGCCGCCCGTCCAGCTCAATCCGGCCCAGGTCGCCACCCTGACCTGCTTCGCCGAGGCGCTGGCGCCGCACCCGGGGGTGCCGGACGGGATCCAGACCTCGAGCCAGCTGCAGGACGAATACCTGTTCGGCACGGGCATCGGCACGGTGTCCACCGTCCAGCGCCTGATCACGCTGCCCGCCGGCGCCAGCCTGAAGCTGTACATCGCGCCGCTGGGCTCCACGACGACCGTCCAGTACTCGGTGGACGGCATGGTCACCGGCAAGAACTACTACGGGACGCCGGGCCTGCAGTCGGAGCCGGTGGGCAAGCCCCTGGTCGTCTCGGGCTTCGACCTGGCCGACCAGGTCACCAACGGGCTGCAGCTGACGATGATCACCGGCGCGCTCGGCACCGGCCAGCAGATCAGCGCCTACGCGGTGCTGCCCAACCTGGTCAACCCGGGTCCCACGATCGGGCAGCCGGCGCCCTGGCAGGCCGGCATCTTCAGCGTGGGGGACAGCGGCTTCAATTTGGGCGTCGGCGCCTCCAAGACGCTGGTCGCCGCCTCCCAGGCGGTCCTCTACGTGCACGCCGTCCACTTCTGGACGGACGCCGCCGGCGCCGTCCTGGTGCAGCTGCAGGACGACGCCAGCACCCCGGACCTGGTCATGACCGGGCGCGCGCCGGGCGCCGGCAGCTGCCTGGGCCCGATCAACCTGGGCGGCCGGCGGATGGGCATCGGGCGCGCCATCGTCTTCAAGAACCTGGCCGGGGTGGGGGCCAACTTCTACCCCGCGCTCACCTACAACCGCGGATGAGCCTCAGCGATCTCTGTGACGCCGACCTGATCAGCCAGCCCTGGGGCTGCACCGCCTACGCCGCCGAGTGGGTGCGCCCCGAATGTGTGGGCCGTCACTTCCACGCCGGCGTGGACCTGGGCTACTCGGACGGCGGCGACCTGCACCTGGGCTCGCCCATCCGCTCGCCCCGCGACGGGGTGGTGGTGGCCGTCGGCCTGCCCTATCTGGGCCCCTTCGCGCCGGTGATCCGGACCGACGAGGGAGTCTTCGTCGAGCTGGGCCACGTCCAGGCCGTGCACGTGGCGGTGGGCGATCGGGTGCTGGCCGGCCAGCACGTGGCCGACCTGGGCTCGCTGGGCGCCTCCAGCGCCGGCCACCTGCACCTCGAGGTGCGCAGCGACGGGCCCAGGCAGGGGCCGCCCTGGACGGCCGTGCTGAACCCCATGAGCTGGCTCCGCTACCTGCCGGCGCTGAGCGCCGCCGCCCTCCAGGAGGTCCCCGAGATGCAATTGATCACGGCCCAGCGCGATCCCCGCGACGGCCCCGACCCCCACGCCGCGCCGGGCAGCGCCGGCCTGGCCGTGTACATCTGCGAGGCCTTCCAGGGCCCCGGCGGCTGGGTGCCGACCAGGCGGCGCTGGATCGTGGACCCCAGCGACGAGGGGCCGTACGTGGCCGCGCTGGGGCCGCCGGTGACGCTGCCCGGCTTCCTGCTGGATCGCGCCGAGGAGGGCCCGCGCATCCACTCCGGGGAGTACCCGACCGAGCCCTGAGCGGGGGCCCTTGCGCGCCGGGCCGGGGCCGGCTACGCTGGGCGGCGGAGATCGATCGGGGCTGCGACCTGAAGGAGGAATCCTGTGGTCGACCAGCCCGATACACGTAGGGCGGACGCGGACGCGGGGCCTGACGAGGGGGGGGCCCGGGTCCGCGTCGTTCGCTTTGAGGAGCAGTTCGGGGAGCTGCTCGCCGACGACCCCCAGCAGGCCGCCGAGGTGGTGGCGCGCTGCCTGGTGGCAGCCACAAGACGGCACCTGCAGCTGCTGCCCCCGGCCACTACCGGTGGTGGTTCGGGGCCCCGGCTGGAGGTGGTCGCGGCGTGGGGGTCGGGGCCGGAGCTCGGGAAGGCGGCGGAGTTGTCCGTCCTAATGGGCACAAGGCGGACCATCGACGATGACACCCGCCGCGTCCTGCGCTGCCTCCGGCACGCCCGCCGGCTGGTCAACTTCGCCGGCGTCCGCGTCCAGCGCCTGCAGCGCGCGCACCCCGAGGACCAGGATCTGGGCCAGGCCGTCCTGGCCCTGCAGCAGGGCCACGGCCAGCTCTGGGAGGCCGGCCGCCTGGTCGTGCCCGCCGACCAGATCCTCGGCTTCACAAGAGAGTCTGCCGATGCCTGACGACGCCGTTAACACCTCACAAGACGTGCCGGCGCACCTGGCCGAGACCGCCGCCGACGCCCGCGCGGCCGGCTTCTCCGCCCTGACAGCGGCCCAGCTCGACGGCCTCGCGTGTGTGCACTGCGGGCGCGAGTCGCGCGCCGCCGAGCCCCTCAAGGGTTTCTTCGGTGGCCGTCAGCTATTCGAGTGCGAGGAGGGCGACCCGGACGGCTGCAGGCCCGGCTGCGACGGGGCTCGGCGGATCAGCGCGGAGGATCTTGGCTGGGAGATGGACGGCGATGACTGATAGCTCGCCGGAGGCCGAGGAGCCGGTCCGCTTCGTCAACGACGCGGAGTTAATCCACCGCTTCACCTACCACGCGCCCGGGGAGCTGGCGCGGTCACGGCACGAAGAGGTCCGGGCCCGCTTCCGTGACATGGCCCTCTTCCTGAACGAGATTCTCCCGGAGGGCCGATCGAAATCACTGGCCTTCACCGTGCTCGAAGAGGCGTCGTTCCAGGCGCACGCTGCCATCGCTCGAGGGCTGGCGACGCAGCCCGGCGAGGAAGAGGACGACGACGACGATGCCGGATAGTCAGACACAACGCGACCGCGTGCTGGCGGCCGTATTGGTCGCGGTGGACGCGTTCGATGGCTGGTGGCGGTGGCGAGTCGCCCATCTGAGCGACGACGACCTGCTGGCCGGCTTGGGGACGAATCCCGTGAAGCGGGTCGCGCGGGCGGCCTTCCTGGAGGCCTGGTCGCGGGCCGGGGCTCCAGCAACAGAGGCCGAACCGGTTCGGGCTACCCCGGCCGCGCCGCCGAGGGTACAGATGCGGCGCCTCCAGCTGCCGTCGCTCGCCGACGACCTCGACGCGGCTCTGGTGATGCGGAGGACCCATGTCGGATAGCGAATCCCGGACGTACTGCAGCTGCGGCGCGGTCTACTACAGCAGCGGCGGCCGCCAGCTGCACCGGAGGCGCTGCCGGCAGCCCTGGATCAGCTGGAAGCAGTACCAGGAGCTCCATCCGGCAAAGGCCGCGGCCCTCACCGCACGGGATGCCGAGCTCGGCCATGTCGGCTAGTCAGACACAACGCGGGCTCCCCGAGTGCCTCTCGATCGATTCGCTGGTCTCGGGCCGCGACCGGCAGCCGTACGTCACGCTGCGATGGGGCAAGGAGAACGGGCAGCTGACGCCGGCGGAGGCGGTCGAGCACGGCCGAAAGGTCATCGAGGCGGCCCAGGCGGCCATCACCGACGCGTTCCTGATCAACTTCCTGATCGACCGCGTCGGCCTGTCCCCGCCGCGCGCGGCCGCCGTGCTGCAGGACTTCCGCGGCTACCGGAAGGCGCTGGAGGAGCGCGGTCATGCCTGATCCCTCCTATCCGACCTGCCCGGATGGCTGCGAGAATATCCGGCCCCCGTACTGCCACTGCCTGAGCTGCGCGACGACCGGCGTTGCGCTCGATGCGACGGGCAACTGCGATAGCTGCGTTGCCGGCGATGTCGCCGACGAGCTCGGGGTGCTCCGGTGAACCCGGCGGTGTGGATCGCCAGGCTGGCGCCGGACGCCTTCGGGTGGGCCCTGCTGGCCGTCGCGGCTGTCGTGGTGTGGCTCGGGATGAGCGTGGCCATTACGTACACCGCTGCCTCCCAGGAGCGGGAGGATGTGGACTTCGATGACCCGTGGGAGTGGGCCCCGGCGATAGTGACCACTCTCCTGTGGCCAATCATCGCGCTGGCGATGCTGGTGAGCTTCCCGTGGCGTATCGCCTTGCGGCGCGGCGACCGCCGCCGCCGCTCCCGGCGAGAGGCGGCTGACCTGTGATCGTCATCAAGGCGCTGGTGCACAGCGGCACCGTCCAGCGCTCGTACGAGCTCCCCGTCCCGCCGAATGACTGCGACCGCGTCGCGCTCATCGGGTGGCTGCTCGACGTGCTTCCCACGGCCGATCAGCTCCCGCAGGCGGGCCACGCGCGCCTCTGGAAGGAGGAGTGGCCGGATGCCTGATAGCCCGTCATACCGCGATCGAACGCGGGTTCGCATCGTGGCCGGGGTGCTCGCCGTCCTGATCGTGCTCATCGGCGGCGCCGGCTTCTTCTGGGGTCAGGCGCTGCCGCTGCCGGCCCTCCTGGCCGCGGCCTTCGGCGTCAGCTGCGTGGTCGCTCTGTGGTACCTGTTGGTCGCCTGGGCGCTCCGGGTCGGGCCAGGCGCTAAGATGCCGGCGACCGCAGCTGACGACCAACCAGAGGGAGGGACAGGGATGACCGAGGCTCCGAAGGCCTGATGGAACGGGCAGCTGGCCCTCCGCCCGGCCAGCCGCCCGCCGGAGACCTACTCGATCCGCTGATCGAACGCTTCCTGCGCCGCGTGGGCAGGAAGGGATCGCAGCGCACCGAGGAGAACTACGGCTGGGGGCTCACCCACCTGCGCCGCTTCCTGGCCGCGCGCGGCGTCGACCAGCTGGACGAGCTGGACGAGGAGGGCCTGGAGGACTTCCAGCAGGACCTCCTGGAGCGGGGCTGGACGCCGCGCTCGCGCTCCCTGGCCCACACCGCGGTGCGCAGCTTCCTGCGCTGGCTGCTGGAGCGCGAGCTCATCGACTGGAGGCTGCTGCGGGCCGTGGACCCGGTCAAGGTGCCCAAGGGCCGGGCCCGGCCCATCCCCCGCGACGACCTGGCCGCGATCATGGCCCACCTGGGGCCGCGCCGGAGGGACGCCACGCTCCGGGAGCTGCGGGATCGGGCGCTGTTCCACTACCTGCTCACGAGCTCGGCGCGCATCTCCGAGGCGCTCCAGGTGCAGCGCGACGACTACGCCGCCGCGGTGATCACGAAGAAGGGCGGCGACCCCCGGGCGCTCCGGATCCCGCCCACCGTCCGGGCGATGATCGACGACTACCTGGCCGCCCGGCGCGATGACTGCCCCTGGCTCTGGATCACGCTCGAGCTGGGACGGCCGCCGCGGCTGCTGGGCCGGCACAGCGCCAACCGCGCCTGGGGCCGCCTCGCCCGTCAGCTTGGCGTCCGATCCTGGTCATCCCACCGTCTGCGCGACACCGGGGCCACCTACCTGACCAGGGAGGGGGTGCCCTCGCTGGTCGTCTCCGACTGGCTGGGCCACGACGACCCGGGCTCGACGCAGAAGTACGTAGAGATCGTCGACGAGGAGCGCCTGGACGTGGTGGAGAGGATGGAGCAGCTGGTCCGGCGGCCGCCGGCGCCGACCTACCGGCAGGGGGTGGCGGCGATCCGGCGTTCGCGCCCGGACAGGCGATCTGCTACGATCGGGGCCGCTGAAAACCGAAGACGGTAGACGGGTTAGGCGCTCAGGGCAGCCCAAACCGGACTAGGCGACCTCTCCGCGCCGCCGGAGTCGTCCTCAGGGTCCCCGAAGGTAGCCCGGAGCTGCGCCTCGGAATAGTACACCCGGTTTCCGACCTCGATTGCGATCAGCGCACCCGCCACCTCGAGCTGGTAGAGGTGGCGGGTCGTCACCTTCCAGCGCCGGAGGACGTCCCGTAGGGACACGCCGGCAGAGCGGGCCTTCGGGGCCCGCGCGTACGTACGCTTGACACCTACCACACTTTCTGTTGATACTGTGGTTTGTGTTGGCTGCTCCCTCTGCATCGGTGCCTACGGTATCAGCCGCAGCCCCGATCGCTCTCCGCGGTGCAGAACGCGGAGCGCCACACCGGGACCCGGGGGCCCAGCGGGGTGCCGGCGACGGGCTATGCAACCACGACGGGAAACCCTCCCTGCCGTGACGACCCCCGGTCCCACCTCCAAGCGCGTGACCGAGCTGCTCCTGCAGTGGGACATCGACAACCCGATCCCGACTGTCCCCCCGTGGGTCCCCCAGCTCGGCTACGACCGGCCCACAGCGCGCGCCCTGCTCGACGCCACCGAGGCCCACGAGCGCCGGCGCCGGCGCTACATCGAAAAGCTGCAGAAGGCGGCCGCCAGTGGCTGATCTGCCGCTCTACGCGATCGCGCGCATCTCCGATTCCGACCCTTCCCTGGAGTGGGGACCGGGGGGGACGCAGGCGGACGTCCCTCCCACCCTCGCTCAGATCCTCGTCGAGGCTCAGCTGGCGTTCGACGCAGACGACCAGGTCCACGATGCCGCATGGCCATCCCAGCCGGTTGAGCCTTTCAGCGCGCCGACTTCCCCCACCTTAGGGGGAGGGGAACTAGCACCACCGAGCGACACCCCCTCCCCCACCCCTCCCCCCCGCTGGGGCCTGTGGAGGCGGCTGCGCCTCCTCCTCTCCGTCTTCGCACTCGGCTGCGGGGCTGCTGCTCTCTGGGCGGCCGCCTCCCTCCCCTCCGACCGCCTGGCAAGCGACACCTCCAGCACGGTCTCCGCACCACGCTTCGCACACGACCACCCAGCCCATGCCAGGCCAGCGCGAGCACCAACGCCGCCGTAGGAAGTCCTCCAAGCCGAGCATCTGGGCCGAGCTGCGCGCCAAGGGGGCCGCGGCCGGCCTGCAGGGCCACCGGCAGTGGGAGCTGCTCGCGCGCATCGAGAGCCTGGGCTGCGGCAAGTACCCGCACAAGGGCCTCTGCATCACGCGCAAGGAGCTGGCGCGCCAGCTGGGCCTGGACACGGACGTCCAGTGGGACGGCCGCAACACCGGCCGCCGCGAGCACCGCCTCGAGGAGCTGCAGCTGCTCACGATCGTGCTCGGCGGCGGCCGCCTGCGCGGCTGCAGCAAGCAGCGCTGGCGCGGCCGCGCCAACCGCCTCTACCCCGGCCCCGCGGTCCATCCCGCGGTCCTGGTCCGCCAGCTGATCGAAGCCGACGACCAGCGCGAGGCGGCGATCACCGAGCAGCTGGACGGCAGCCCGCCGCCGACGCGCGGCGAGCGCCTGGCCAGCCACCTGAGCCGCGGCCGCGCGCCCGGTCCGGATCCCCCGTGAGCCCCGCGTCCGCTCCCGCCCTCGCTCGTCGACCGCGCAGCAGCTGCGCTGTCCCCGCCTGCCCGCTGCCGCCCCGCAGCGGCCGCCAGAGGCCCTCCCGGCGCCTTCCCGACGACCTGGTCGCCGCCCTGCACGTGCTCCGGGCCCTCCGCCGGGCCTGATTTCTCCGCCTGACGACGTCGCCGGCGACGTCGCCGCGCTTAACCGGGTAGACCCGGGCGCGCCTGGTGCCCGCTGACTGGGTAGAAGTGGGCGGCAAACCCGGTGGACGGCTACCGAGCACCCCGTGGGGTGCCCTCCTCCGTCGGGCACCCACACGGGGATCCGAGGGGGGAACCTCTCCCGTGTTCCCCTCTCGCGCTCTCCCCTCCAGGGGCGGAAGGACGCGCGCTTCCCGCGCGCCAGCTCCCGGACACGCGGCCGCGGCGCGGGGCAATCGCCCTCCCCCCGCGGCGGGGGACGGACACGTCGACCTGGGACGGGCTGGCCAGGGGGCCGCTACCAGCTCGGCGCCGGCGGCGTCAAGGCGCGGCCCTTGCGTGCATGCGTGCGAGCATGCTTGCATGCATGCACGATGAGCGACACCCAGTCCGAGCCCGGCACCGTCCGACTCAACTTCGACCTCGCCGAAGGCCTGCACCGTCAGGTGCGAATACGGGCGGTCCAGGAGGGCCGCACCGTCAAGGAGGTGTGCACCGAGCTCCTGGAGCGCTGGCTGGCTCAGCCAACCGTCAGCGACCTCGTCGAGCTCCGCAACTACGCGGCCGAGGCGGCCCGGATCTCCCAGCGGGTGGCCGAGATCGCCGAGCAGCTGGCGCCGTGAGCACGATCGTCACGGTGGCCTCGAACAAGGGCGGCACCGGCAAGACGACGCTCGCCGTCGAGCTGGCCTACGCCCTCGACGCGGTGCTGGTCGACCTGGATCACGATGCCGGCGGCGCCACGGCCGGCTGGGCCGACGTCGGGAGCTTGGCCCCGGCGGCCGCCCGGCGCTCCCTGCTCGAGGGCGACGGCCCCGGCCCGCGGGTCGTGGCGCGCGACGGGCTCCCCGCGCTGGTCCCGGCCCACCCCGCCTACGGAGAGGCCGAGGTTGACCATGCCTGGATCGCCGACCAGCTCGGCGACTGGGCGCGGCGGCTGGCGCCGCGCCCGCTGGTCATCGACACCCACCCCGGGTTCAACGCGCTCACCGTGGGCGCGATGGTGGCGGCGCACCTGGTCCTGGTCCCCGTCCTGCTCCAGGAGCGTGAGCTGCGGGCCTTCGCCGGCCTGGCCCGCGAATTCGAGCACTACCCGCTGGCCAGCATCCCCTACCGGGTGCCGCGCTGGGGCGACTACCAGCAGGCCTCGGTGGCGCCGCTCCACGCTCGCTGGCGGGAGATCGCCGGCGCCGGCGGCGTCCGCATCGGGCCCACCGTCAGCGAGTGGCGGGAGTGGCCGCGTCGACGCGCGGGCCGGGCGCTGCTGGCGGCCGCCAGCCCGGGGGCCTGGGTGGCCGCGGCCCAGGCCGAGCTGCGCCGGGTGGCCGACTGGGTGGCCCAGCTGACTGCGGAGGTGGCGCAGGTTGGCTGAGGACGTCGACACCTTCGCCACCCGGCCGCGCCGGGTCCCCCAGTCGGCCCACCCGCGGCCGGCGCCGGCGCCGCGGCCGCCAGCAGCGCCGGCGTCGCCGGCACCGCACGCACCGCGCGGCTCCCGGCGACCGCCGGCGACCCCTCACACCCCACCCACGGAGGACCGACCCATCACCCGCCCTGATGAACCCATCGCCAATCTCGCCGTCCGCGTCCGCCGCTCGGTTGACGACCGCCTGGCCGAGCTGCTCCACGGCCTCCGCGGCGCCGGCGTCCGCACGAGCCGGGCCGAGCTCGTGGAGATGCTGCTCTGGGAGCTGCCGGCCGCACCCGATGAGGCGCTCAGGGCCCGGCTGATCGACTTCCGGACGCGCGCGCCGCGCCTCTGAACCGGCATCACGCGATCGGCGGTTGGACAGCGCGCGCAGGCCTCCGGGACACTCGGGCGATGTCCGAGACCCCCCACGACGCGCCTGCCATCTTCGTCCCCGAGCCGGAGGGACACCCCCGCGGCTGCCTGGTGCTCGGCAACGGCCAGCTGCAGGCCTGCGACCTGGAGCCGCGCGAGCTGGCCGAGACCCTGAGCCGCTTCCTGGCCAGCGAGGAGCACGTGCTCGAGCTGCGCGATGCCCAGTACGGCGCCCCCATCTGGGTGACGCGGGCCGGCGCCGCGGCGGCGACCATGGTGGCCACCCAGTGGATGAAGAAGCCGGCGCCGCGCGGCAAGGGCGTCAGCATCGTGCGCGCCGCGGGCCTGCCGCAGGGCCTCAGCTGAGCGCGTATCCGCTGGTATCCAACTTGCGCCACGGGCTCGCGGTGGGTGACAGGCTGGGGAGCGTGGGGCCTCCTGGATCCTCGACCCCCGAGCGCCGGAGGCACCCCACCTCGAGCTCGCACATGAAGGCCCTCCACTTCCGACTCACCCCCCTCGAGGCCTCGGCGCTGCAGCAGATGGCAGCCGAGAACGAGACGACCGTGTCCCAGCTGGTCCGCCGGGTGATCCGGCGCACCCTGAGCGATCTGGGCCGCGAGGTCGGGGACGGCTCGCGTGCGCGCGCACGCGACGGGGCGGGTACAGGGGTGTCGAGTTGAGCCCGGCCGCCCAGGCCCCCGAGGTGTCCCAGGTCGACGTCGTCCCGGGGACCAGCGACGAGGCGCGCCGGGCGCGGGAGCGGGACAAGAAGCGCGTCCAGCGGGCCCGTCAGCGGGACCCTGCGGCCAGCACCATCGACGTCCGACCTGGTCGTCAGCCTGGCCCGCCAGCCGGCAACCCGATGGGCTTCGGCTCGCAGGCCCGCCTGACCGACCCGATCAGCGCGGCCGAGGCGGAGCGCAACATCAAGCACTTCCACCTGGCCCTGGCCCGGATCGTCCGCTCCCGGGTGAACATCTCGGGGGGCGAGCTCGACGAGGAGTTCAAGCAGGCGGGGACCGCGTACTCCGACGTCGCCAACCACATGCTGCCCTGGCTGCGACTCGGTCCCCGCCTGGTGGCGCCCATCGTCCTGGTGGGGGCCCTGATCGCAATCTGGGGCGCCATCATCGTGCAGACGCCGTGGGTGCAGGCCTGGTGGGAACGCCGGCGGGCCGAGCGCGAGCAGGCCGAGCTGGAGCGGCGGGCAGCCGCCGAGGCCTCGGCCGCCGCGCCGCCCCCGCCGCCCGTGGTCGTCGCTTCCCCTTCGTCCCAGGCACCGGCGGGGCCGAGCGTGGTCCCGTCGGAGCCCGGGGGCGAGGAGCCGCCGCCCGTCCCGGTGCTGGCGCGCGGGTACCGGAGGTTCTGATGGGCGCCCGCTACGACCGCCTCAAGGGCCACGTCGCCGAGCAGTACGAGCGCCGCGGCCGCGGCCGCGAGCGCGCCGACCGGCTGGACGGGCTGGCCCCGGCCCCGCCGG
>Ga0209350_1001162_pt1 | contig 11970 bp, 9 predicted proteins | sample GraSoi013_2_20cm_2_FD_185822 | JGI IMG/M metagenome (GOLD analysis project Ga0209350, IMG submission 185822) | Grasslands soil microbial communities from the Angelo Coastal Reserve, California, USA - Sample 09_27_2013_2_20cm (SPAdes) (version 2) | ecosystem: Environmental > Terrestrial > Soil >...
GCCGCCGGGACGGCGAGCGCAACGTCGCCGTGGCCTTCGTGCGCCGCTCCGTCACCGGTCAGGTCGAAGTGTTCGTGCCGGGGCTGTTCGGCGAGGGCGAGCGCCAGATGCGGGAGACGATCCACAAGAGCCTGGAGAGCATCCAGCTCAACGTGCCATCGGGATCCAGGCCGACTACCTGACGCGGCGCAGCCGCGCCGGCGTCGTGCCGAGGCGTGCCTTGAGGACGGCGCCCATGCATTCCTGGTGTTTGAAGCCTGCACGCTCGGCCACGGCAACCAGCGGCAGGTCGGTGTTGAGCAAGAGGTCGCGTGCGCTCCGGTGGAATCGCGCGGCAATTCGTACCTCGCGACGTCGCGGCATACCGCAGCAACCGCCAGCGAAAATCCGGCGAAGCGTTGCTCCGACCAGTTCTCCCCCTCGATGCCGAAGAATGCAAATTGCCGCAGCCCGCTCGAGCAGGTGTTCGGCTCCCATCCTGGCGATCGCCGACTCGCAGTCCGGTCCCGGGGATCGGGCCTACCGGTTGAGATAACCGCTCAAGCCCTGTAGAAATCCGGTCGATTCATCTGTTGCGGGGGCGCAACAAGGCTTGTTATCGCGGATCATTCGAATTAAAGTTTCCTGGAGTGCCGGGCCCGCGACGGGTACATGCCAGGGGTTCGAACGACGTAACCGCGCGAGCGACCAGCACCTTCTCAGATCGACTTGCGGTCCTATCAGCTTGAGCGCCCGTTTCACTAAATGGTATCCGGGAGGGGACGGTCCATGAGAGTAAAAAGCAACAAAGCACTCCGCAGGAGTGCCCGGCTGGCTCGACGCGCGTTCATTTCACCGGCCGCTGCGCTGCCGTCGGCCCTAACCGCCGCGGGGGCCACCCTGCGGGCGGCTCTGGTTCCAGTCGCGCTGGGGGTGGTGCTGGGGGCGGCGCTCGTGCCGGGCGTCTCGCACGGGCAGGGGACGCCGAGCGGCGGCGGACAGGCCGGAGGTACCGAGCAACCGAGCGAGACGCAATCGCTGGAGACGGTGGTCGTGACCGCCACCGCCACCGGCGTCAAGAAGCTCGACGCCGCCTACACGGTCATCGCTGCGGACGAGGAGATGATCAAGGAGGCCAACCCGAAGAGCACCGCCGATCTGCTGAAGATCTCCCCGGGGCTGTGGCCGGAGTCGAGCGGCGGCCAGACGGGCGCCAACATCGAGATCGCCGGCATTCCCGGCGGCGGCGACGCGCCGTTCTTCACCGTGCAGGTCAACGGCTCGCCGATCTACGGCTTCCCGACGTTGTCGTTCTTCGAGGGCACCTCGGCCTTCCGCCTGGACGATACCGTCGAGCGCGTGGAGATCGTGCAGGGCGGGCCGTCGGTGGTATTCGGCGACGGGCAGATGGGCGCGACCTCGAACTTCATCCTGCGACGCGGGACTGATAAACCGACCGGCAGCGCCGGCGTTACCTACGGCTCGGAAAACCTGAAACGCGTGGACGCGTTCTATGGTTTTCCGGTCGCGCCCGGCTGGCTCGGCAGCGTGGGTGGCTTCTATCGTGACTCGAACGGCGTGCGCGATCCACAGTTTTCGGCCGACAAAGGCGGGCAGTTGACTGCGACGCTGACGCATGACCTGGGCAACGGCTCGGTGATGTTTTATGCCCGCTACCTCAACGACAAAAACCAGTTCATCACGCCGATCCCGCTGATCCAGCACGGTACCGATTCGTTCAGCGCGTATCCGGGCTTCGACCCGCTGACGACGACGTATTACAGCTCGGCCATCCAGCACGTGTTCCTGCCGTCCTATCCCGGCGGCTCGAATGCGGATCTGGCGAACGGTCGCGGTGCCGACATGAAGTTCTTCGGCGGCAATCTCGACCTGAACTTCGACGGCGGCTGGAAGCTGTCGGACCAGCTGCTGATCGACGGCGGCGACATGGACACGAACGCGCTCTTTTCGGGAGCGAACCCCGCGCCATTCTCGGCCCTGGCGGCCGGATGCGGTGCGCCGGGGCCGACGCCGTGTCCGGAATTTGGGGGCTCCGCGGGGACCACGGACGCCGGCGGCTATGTGGTACCTGCCGGCTACACCGCGGTCGGGACCTACGTCGGCGGTGGAGCGGTCGATCCGGCGCAGAGCATCATCCACCAGGGCTGGTGGTTCATTCACAAGCACCTGTTCATGTGGGAAAACGACCTGCGGCTCAGCAAGGAGCTGTTCGGCGGCAACACCCTGACCGCTGGCCTCTACACGACGCATTTCACCGATGATGACAAGTGGTCGCTCGGCAATCAGATGCTGATGACCAATACGCCGAACGCGCGGCCGATAACGGTCACTTACGTGCCGACCGGCGTGGGCGTCGCCCAGCAGCGCACCGACGCCCAAGGGTTCACTGACTTTGGCGGCTTCCACATCACCGAGCACGGCACGGCCACCAACATCGCTTTCTATCTGTCGGACTCCTGGCGTGTGGATCAGTGGTTGTTCGATGGCTCGTACCGCATCGAGAAGGTCGACGCCACGAATACGGTCTGCAACCTGACCAACCAGGACCTGGACGGCAATCCAAACACGCTCTATGACAACTCGGTGCCGGTCTGTAATGGCACCTTTGCCGTCACGGACTACAAGCCGACGCGCGGCTCGGGGACCGTGGGAGCGAACTACGAGTTCTCCAACCACATGAGCGCGTATGGGCGTTATAGCCGCGGCGTGCACTTCCTCGATTTCGACAACGGCATTCGCGGCAGCACGACTGGCAACACGCCGCCCGAGACGACCATCGAGATCGAGGAAATCGGCTTCAAGTACCAGGCCAACTGGATCTATGCTGACCTGGTCGGCTACTTCAAAACCTTCGATGGCCTGCTATATCAGCCGACCGACGGTTCGGGAGCGCCGGTCGGCCCGCAGCTGGTCTACGGCTCCTCGTCCAAGGGCGTGAACGCCATCATCGCCCTGACGCCGGTGGAGCACCTGAAGCTGCAGCTCGCAGGCAATTACATGGACGGGCACTACACGCATTACTTCGCCTGCATCCCGTACGTGAACACCGTGACTGGCAACGGCTGCGCGTTCATCGAAGGGCAGCAACTGCAGCGGCAGCCCAAGATACGTTGGGTCGCCACGCCCAGTTACCGGATGCCCTTCGGCTGGGGTGACGTCACCGCCTTCTTGACGTACACCTACGTGGGCTCGCACACCCAGGACCAGTCAGGCCTGCAGCACCTCGGCACTTACCACACGCTGGACTTCGGCGTCGTCGCCGGGATCGGCCAGAATTGGGAGGTCCGCGTACAGGGTACCAACGTGACGGACGAGCTCGGCCTCACCGAGAGCAACTCGCGCATCCTCGGTCCGGCCGCGGGCTCGGGAGGTGTGATCCTGGCCCGGCCGCTCGAGGGACATGAGATCAACGGCCAGGTTACGTACAAGTTCTGATATGGCCCCTCGTGTCAAGTTGGCACGAGGGGTTTTCTCGCGAAGCCGCGCTTGAGGTGGTGGGAGCGGGTTGGAACGAGTAGGTGGTGCTCGACGGTGTCGATGGGCAACGCGACGCACGGACCGATGGAGCGACGGTGGATCAGTCTGATATCCGCGGATTGGTTACCGCATGACAACGGTACGTCGCGGGGCTGCCTCGGTCTGATAAGCGGGGATCATCGGTTAGGATGCCCACGTAGAACTTTCGAGGATTCCCCTGACCGGGGTCCGTGCATCGCGTTGTGGATCGACAGCGTTGGCAGTGTGCGGTGTTGCGCCGGGTTCTCGTCCTCGACCCGAACTGGACTCCGACGCTCGCCACACTCGGGGAGCTGCTGCTCGGCAGTGGCCGCGGGCAGCGAAGCCGAGCCGCGGTCGCTGCTTACCACCTGCTAAGTGCGGCTGAGCTCAACGCCCGACGTGTGCCACGAAAAAATAGGCAATTCCCAGCAGCACCGCCATCTGCCCGAGGAGCGCCCCGTACATCTGGCGCGAGATGCTGCTGGCACTCGCATGGATCTCGCTGCGCATACCCTCGATTTTGAGCTCCAGTCCATGGCGCATGTCCAACATCTCCTGCCGCACGTCATGTCCCAGTTTGGACATCTCTTGCCGCAGGTCATGCCCCAGTTCCGCCATGTCCTGACGCAGCAGCAGCGTGTCCTGCTTCGTCGCGAGCGTATCGCGCGCGCCCGCGATTTCGATCTCGATCGCCTGCACGATGGCGCGCGCCTGCGGGGCCGGCAGGTTGGCTTTTTCCAATATCTCGAGCGAGGCGGCCTGCATGGACATCGATCATAGACTCCGAACCGCCAGCGTCAATGGCGGGTTCTGTCCGTCCAGTCATCCAACCTTAACCCGGCCCGCCCGTCCGCAGGAACCTTGCAATAGTGAGGAAAACCAACTTTTCCAGCGCTCGTCTGGGCCTCGATAGCCTCAGCGAAGCAACGCGCACCGATTGAACACGCTCAGCGCTTCGCGAGAGGACCGCCCTCCAGCGCGTCAAGACAGCTCGCGTATCCGGATGTTCCGGATCGCCAGCGCTCCGGGGTGATCCCCCTGCAGCCCGATCAGTCCGCTCTTGGCCATCCCGTAATCGGGATATGCCGCGAACTTGCTCGCCGCAACCCGGCTCTTCCAGTCGAGGCTCTGGAGCGCGTATTCGACGACCTTGCGGCCGTTGAGCCAATGCTCCACGTGCGTGCCTTTGACCACGATTCGCGTTTTGTTCCAGTGATCGAAAGGGAGCACCACGCCCTCAGGCGCACCGTAGAGCGCGAAGGCGGAGGCTGCGGCCGTGAGGCGGCTGCGGCCGTCGGGGGCGTTCGCGTCATCGAGAAGTTGGTATTCGGGTGCGCTCCAGTAGATGTGATCGTACTCGCGCGTGCCGCGATAGAAGATGCCGCTGTTGCCGGCCTTGCCGATCTTCCACTCGAGCTCGAGCTCGAAATCGGCGAAGCTCTCCTTCGTGACCAGGTCGTCGACCACGCCGTCCTTCGAGAGCACCCCGCCGGCGACGCGCCAGCCCGCGGGAAATCCCGGTTCCTTCCAGCCGCGCCAGTCAGGGGCACTGTCGTCGTTCAGGAGCGACCGCCAGGGTCCGGGGGTTGTTGCATCGGCGCCAGCGAGCGGCACCGCCGCGCAGCAGACCCAGAGCAGCGTGGCGTAGAGAGGCGTCTTGTCCATGGCTCCCACCTGTTGCGGATTGCCTTTCACGGGAGGTTGAGCTTCCGCAGGAGCTCGGGCGGCGGCCCGTCGAAACGCGCCTGCGGCACGTTGCCGATATAGCCCAGGTCCTTTCGTCCCACCGGAGTCGAGTAGAACCCGCCGGCGGTGACGTCGCGATAGAGCGCGAAGAAGCGGGCGGCATCGCGCTTGGCATCCGCCGCCCGCGAAACGTCACAGATCTCATCGCAGATCGCGTGCTGGTCGGTCGCACCGAGCTCCGCGAACGCCGTCCCAGAACGCCGTATCGCTTCCGTCTCGAGCCACTTGAACCCGTCGAGCACGATCCCCCGGTCCCGCTGGTGGCGCGGATAGGGCGCGCTCACCCACTCATCGATGAACTCGACCACTCCCGCTGCCGAGGCGCTCGGCGAGCTCTCGTCGGCAGGGATGATGAGGTCCGCAAGGATCGCCGCGAGGCGCCGCTGATCCGGCGTGAGTGTGAGCGGCCAGAGGTCCCCCGGGTGGTAAACCGTGAGGAGATTCGGATCCGTCCCGTAGCCCTGCACGCTCACGGCCGACGCTTCGGCCCGGGCCGCGCGCCTTCGGAGGAGCGGCCACGCCGCGCTAGCGGCCAGCATCCATTTCACCGTGGTGCGCCGATCGATCACAGCTCGCTCCGCCGCATCCGCTCGAGGATGTGGTCCGCCGCGCGCCAGGCAAGGGCCAGGATGGTCAGTGTCGGATTCTTGTCGGCGTTGGATACGAACACGGCGCCGTCGGTGATGAAAAGGTTGGGCACGTCCCAGGTCTGACACCATTGATTCGTGACCGAAGTCTTGGGGTCCGATCCCATCATGGCGCCGCCGACTTCGTGGATGATCGAGCCGCCGGGGGCGATGGCTTTTGCCGGGTCCTGTTCCGGTCCACGATGCATCCGGCCGCCCATGGCGTCGACGATTTCCGCGAAGGTCCTTTGCATGTGTGCCGCCTGCTGCAGCTCGTGCTCCGACCATCCCCAATGGAAGCGCAGGACCGGGATGCCCCACTTGTCCTTGACGGTCGGATCGATCTCGCAATAGGAGCGCTCGTTGGGGATCATCTCGCCACGGCCGTCGAAGCCGACGAAAGACCCGTAATAGCGGCGCACGTCCTGCTTGAACTTCACCCCGTAGCTGCCGCCCGTGAGCCATTCCATTCCCGCCCCGGTTCCATACCCCGGCATCCGCCTGCCGCCGCCGAACTCGATGTGATAGCCGCGCGCAAAGGTGAGCTTGCCGGCACGCTGCTCGCGGTAGAGCCACCAGGGAACATACGTCTGATCCCCGTCAGCGGCGTCCTCGTTGAGGGGCGGCAGGCTCTCGAGTAGCGGAATCTGGCCGCTCGCGCTGCTGCCGACCGTATCCATGAGGTAACGGCCCACCCGTCCACTCGAGTTGGCGAGTCCATCCGGAAACTGCGCGCTCCTGGAATTCAGCAGAATGCGGACCGACTCGCAGGCGCTCGCCGCCAGCACCACCGCCCGCGCGCTCGCGTGGTGGTGCCTCCCGGTGGTGCGGTCGATGAAGCTCACGCCGCTCGCGCGCCCGCGCGGTCCGAGTGTCACCTCGTAGACCATCGCGTCGGTCGTGATGTCGAGGTTTCCGCTCGCGAGCGCCGGCGGCAGATGCACGGTGGTCGACTGATAGTTCGCGCGGATCGAGCAGCCCCGCCCGCACGGCGTCGCCCATAGGCACGGCGCACGGGCGCGCATGTCCTCGGCGAGGATCCTCTGCGCGGTGACATTGTGCGGATGCAGGCGAGCCGGGGTGCGCTCGTAATCGAGCGGCCGGGTGAGAACGGCCTTATGGCCCGGTATCGCGGTGATCCCGAGGCGCTTCGCCCGCTGCGCCAGAAGCAAGTCACTGACGAGCGGCGCGGGCGGCGGCAGCAGACACTCGGGCGGCGAATCCGGAGTGTTCTCCCGCCCCTCGTTGGTGCCGTAGACGCCGATCAGCAACTCAACCTTGTCGTAGTAGGGCGCGACATCCTCGTAACCGATGGGCCAGTCGAACCCCTGGCCGTCGCGACTCCTGGGCTTGAAGTCATAGGGGCCGTTGCGCAGCGAAATCCGGCCCCAGTGATTGGTCCGACCCCCGAGCATCCGCGCCCGCCACCATTCGAAGCGACTCGAGCGCTCTTCGCTCGCGCGCACGTAAGGCTCTCCGGGCACTTCCCAGCCGCCGTCGACCGTCGCGTCGTAAAAGCCGAAGGGCTTGTGCGGAGTGCTGACCCCCCGGAGAGGCGCGAGGTCGGGTGTCTGGAACATGGGCGTCTCGGTTGCGGGGATGTATCTGCGCCCGGCCTCGAGCATGAGAACCTTCGCGCCCTCCATCGAGAGCGCATAGGCGGACTGCCCGCCCGCGGCACCCGAGCCGACGACGATGACGTCGTAAGCATTGCGCTGGGATCCGGCGGTCACGAAAGGCATGGGTTACGATCGGTAGGCTTCGCGCCCGATGCCCTGCACGGCGATCCCCTGGGCGGGGAGCACCTCGTGCTGCAGGGCGTACATCGCCGCCGCGGCCTCGTCGATCGCCCGCGTGAAAGCGAGCGATGCCGAGAGAATCGGCGCGAGCCGCGACTTATCCTGAACGCGAGCCTTAGGGTATTCGTGCTCCACGACCAGGAAGGTCTTTTCCGGATCGATGCGCAGCAGCTCGCGTGCGGCGAGCTGATGGTCCAGCCAGTCCACCGTACGGTTCTGAAGGTACGCGAGCGGATCGTGCCGCGCGGTGCCCGGCAGCTCGTGCTCGCAGAACACGGTTTGCTTCTTCCACGCATGGCGCTGCTCGAGCGGATCGGGGCTGGGCTCCCCCCCGCGCCAGTCGCCACGCTGCATCGTCTGACCCCCGTAGCCCCAGGCGGAGATCCCGCGCGAATCGATGACCTGGCCCTTGACGTGAAAGCCGGTGATCAGAAAGTCGTAGCCGGCGTCCTTCAGATACTGGAATACCGAGCGCGAGTCCTGTCCCATGAGGATGGCGTGCGAGGGGTCATAGTGGATGCGGAACTGGTCCCCGACGCCGTGCCGCTCACAGATGCGGTGGAGCGCGATCCAGGGACCCGGGGCATAGGCGATGTTGTTGTGCCACGTGTCGCCGATGGTCCATCCCGGCATCGGACACTGCTCGACGCGGTAGGTGAGTCCACGCGCCTGCGCTTCCTTGAGAAGCGGGATGAACACCTCCTCGAACATCACGAGGTTCGCGTCGAGACTCAAGGCGGGATTGCGGCCGACGAAGCCGGCGACCGCATCGGTTCCGAGGAGGACCGCGGCGTCGAAGACGCGCCGCATGAGCTCGTACTTCCGGTGGCGCACCGACTCATCGGCGGCCAGCATGTTGTCGAAGTACGCCAGGTCCGAAAGTCCCACGCGGGTCGACTGCATTGCCCGGCGGACGCGCGCCGCGCGGGCGGCGCTGAAGGGCTTGCGCAGGTCCAGCGTGTTCGCCACGGGATCGAGAAGCGCGGCCGCGGGCACGTCGCTCTCGGTGGGATGCAGGGCCGCGGACAGCTCGATGTTCGGGGCGCCGATCTGCCGGGCGAACTCCAGCCACTCCTCGACGCCCAAGTCGGGGTCCGCGTCGCGCCGCTCCCGCGGAGTCAGCTCCTGGAGCGCCGCGGTCAGGATGCTGAGCCGCATCGGTCTCGGCCGGAACTCAGTCGCCGCTGGTTTGGTTGGCATAAGCGATCGTCTCGTTGCGGAACGTCCCCGCGAAGAGCACAAACACCACGGCCGCAAAGGCGGCGGGATAGAGCCAGATGGATTGCCAGTCGTGGGCGCCGTGGAGCGAGTACCGGTCGTCGATGAGGCCCGCGACGGAGAACCCGACCAGCATGCCGACACCGTAAGTGGCGAGCGTGATCAGGCCCTGGGCCGCGCTCTTGTGCCGGGCACCGGCCTTGGAGTCGGTGTAGATCTGGCCGGAGACGAAGAAGAAGTCGTAGCACGCGCCGTGGAGGGCGATGCCGAGGATCAGCAGGAAGGCGAGCTCGTGCGCGTTGCCGAAAGCAAACAGCACGTAGCGGCAGGCCCAGGCCAGCATGCCGAGCAGCAGGGTGGTCTTCATCCCGAAGGTCTTCAGGAACACCGGGACCAACAGCATGAACACGACTTCCGACATCTGCCCGATGGTCTGCTTGCCGGTCGCATTGGCAACCTGAATCTCGGTGAGGAACTGATTGGCATTCTGGTAGTAGAAGGCGAGCGGAATGCAGATCAGGATGGAGGCGAGGAAGAATACGAGGAAGTTGCTCTCCCGCAGGAGAACCAGTGCATCGACTCCGAGGAACTGCCGGAGGCGGGAGCCCTGGCCCGGTTGTGGCAGGGGCGGCGTGCGGGGCAGCGTGAAGCTGTAGAGGCCGAGTGCGAAGGACGCGATCGAGCACATGAGAAAGGTGTTCCTGAGCGCGCCTCGCGCTATGGCGGCATGGGAGTCCCAGGCGAACAGATAGCTGACACCGAGGCCCGCGACGATCCAGCCGATCGTGCCCCACACCCGGATGCCGGAGAAGTGTCTGGCGGGCTCATCCATCTGCCGGAAGGAGATGGCGTTGACCAGCGCCAGGGTCGGCATGTAGAGAATCATGTACGCGAACACGCACGGATAGAAGGCATCGAAACTCCGAGCGCGGGAGAGCGCGTAGAGCAGGATGGCGCCTGCGATATGAATGATGCCGAGCAGACGCTCGGCATTGAAATAGCGATCCGCGACGAGCCCGACGATGAACGGGGCGATGATCGCGCCCCAGGACTGCGTGGAGTAGGCGAGGGCGGTCTGGGCTCCGCTCGCGTGCAGATTCGCCGCGAGGTAGCTCCCCAGCGTGACGAACCAAGCGCCCCAGATGAAGAATTCGAGAAACATCATGATGCAAAGACGGAATCGCGTCGGTCGGGTCACGAGGCCGACCTCAGCCAGACCGACCCGGCGCGCGAGCTCTCGACGGCCTGGGCGACGAACCGCAGGCCGCGCAGGCCGTCCCGTACTCCGGGGTAATCGTGCACCGGCGCCTGTCCGAGCTGGACCCTGCGCACGTCCTCGATGAAGCGGCGATAGATATTCGCGAAAGCCTCGAGATAGCCCTCCGGATGTCCGGCCGGCACCCGGGTCAGCGCCTGCGCCGATGCGCTGAGGTACCCATGCCCGGTGCGCAGCCGCGCCCAGGGTTTGCCGGCGGGCTTGTGGATGAGTGTGTTCGGTTCCTCCTGATGCCACTCGAGACCCGCCCTGGACCCATAGAGCCTGATCGAGAGCCGATTTTCTTCCCCGCAGGCGACCTGCGAGCAGCTGAGCGTGCCTTTCGCCCCGCCCTCCAGCCTCAAGAGGATGCTGGCGTCATCGTCCAGGCGGCGGCCCGGCACGAAGGTGCTGAGTTCCGCGCACAGCGCCTCGATCCGTCGGCCCGTCACGAACTCGACGAGGTTCGCGCAGTGGGTGCCGATATCGCCCACGCACCCGGCGAGGCCGGCGCGCGCGGGATCCGTCCTCCAGGCGGCCTGCTTGTTGCCCCGGGTCTCCACGGCCTCCATCAGCCAGTCCTGCGTGTATTCGACCATCACCTTGCGAATCTCGCCCAACTCGCCGGCGCTCACCATCTCGCGCGCCTGGCGGACGGCGGGATAGCCCGTGTAGGCGTGCGTGAGCGCAAACAGCCTCGGGCCGGCTTCGACGAGACGAACCAGCTCTTCGCCCTCGGCGACCGTCAGCGCGAGGGGCTTGTCACAGACGACGTGAATGCCGGCCTCGAGAAAAGCCCGCGCCACGGGACAGTGCAGGTCGTTCGGAGTCGCGATGATGACAAAGTCGATGCCGTCGTCGCGGCGGGCGCCTTCGGACGAGGCCATCTCCAAATAAGAGGTGTAAGCGCGCTCGAGCAGCCAGGCTGCCGCGCTCTCACGGGCGATACGGGGATCGGACGACAGGGCGCCCGCGACGACGCGGGCCTGACCGTCGAGCTCGGCGGCCATGCGATGCACCGATCCGATGAACGCGCCGCGCCCGCCGCCAACGATACCGGCACGCAGCCGGCGCGGAGGTTTGACGATTGCAGTGTTGCCCATGCCAGTGGCCGGAAGTCGTTTGAATGGAAGGATCGGCCCTTCGCCATAATGTAATCGAGCTCAAGCCGGGGCGCTGCAGAGCCTCTGCGCGGCCATCATCGCTGTCGGCGCTTGGCAACATTCCACCGGGGAAAGCAAGGCTGCGAGAATCATGGGCGAGAGCGTTGGGGTAAAGGAAATCCCCGACGGCCGTTGGAGGAGAAGTCCATGAAAACATCGACCCTATTCGTTGTGAGTTCCGCTCTGGTGCTGTTCAGCCTCGGTGCGGCTGCGGTGCCACCCGGCGGAGGACCCATGGGAGGCGGAATGCCTGGAAGAATGCCGGGCGCGACGCCAGGCCACGTGGATGCGGGTCATGCTTCCGACCGATCGAGCGGCCCGCAGAGTGAAGGACGCAGCATCGGCGACCAGCTCGCCGACAATACGAAGCTCTCGTCAGAGATCAAGGAGCTGACGGGTACCGCTGCGCAGCAGGCGTGCGCGGGGTTCAGGAATCTCGGCAGCTGCGTGGCGGCGGCACACGTGAGCAAGAATCTCGGCATTCCGTTCGACACACTGCGGTCGAAGGTGACGGGCTCGGGCGCCGTGAGTCTCGGCCAGGCGATACACGAGCTCAGGCCCGATACTGATGCCAAGAGCGCAGCGCGAGCAGCGACCCGACAGGCCATCGCAGAGGTGAAACCGCGTGGCTGAGAGCGAAGCTCGCACCTAAGCTCGACCGGCGG
>Ga0209350_1001165_pt1 | contig 11949 bp, 9 predicted proteins | sample GraSoi013_2_20cm_2_FD_185822 | JGI IMG/M metagenome (GOLD analysis project Ga0209350, IMG submission 185822) | Grasslands soil microbial communities from the Angelo Coastal Reserve, California, USA - Sample 09_27_2013_2_20cm (SPAdes) (version 2) | ecosystem: Environmental > Terrestrial > Soil >...
CGGAAGCGAGTCCGATTTTGTTAAACAGCTGCTCGTAATTCAGCGTTTGAATAATGACGCCGATGCTGCCGGTGATGGTGGTATCGCTTGCCATTAAGAATTTGCCTCCGCAGGAAACGTAATAGCCACCGGATGCCGCCAGTGAATCCATGTAAACCACCACTGGTTTCCTTGCCCGCACCTTGACCAAGGCGCTGTAGATCGCGTCGGAAGCGGTCACTTCTCCACCGGGAGAATCGACTTCAAGCACGATGGCTTTGACGCGACTGTCATCGCGCGCCTGTTGCAGGGCTGCGCGCATGTCATCGACCATTGAATCGGTTACATTGCCAGGGAGCGAAGAGCTGATCAGACCGCGCATCGTGATCACCGCGATTTTGTCTGTGGTCGCGCGTGCCCCCCGCTGAAGCAGAATTTCACGGAAACGGGGAATTGGCTCGGCTTCGCGGATTCCACCGAGACGCTGAAACGCCGTGGCCATTAGCACGATGTTAACGAACAGACTGGCACAAAGCGCGACGAACAGGAAGATGCTGAGACAACCAAGCTTGCGATTCGACGCCATGACAGAACGAAACTGGCGGAGAACCGGCAGTCGCACAAGAGCTTTTCGCGAGAGTAAGGCTGGTTCGCTGACAAGCGTGACACTGCAGTGTCCGTTGTCCTCAGCGGACGATTGGCAGCCAATTTTCCGGATGTGCTGCGAAACTACAGCGTCTTCAAATATTCGAGCAGTTTCTCCTTGTCCTGGTTCGACAATTGCGTGCCGTAGGTGTGACCATTGTTGCCGTTACCTTTTTCTCGCGTGTCGAAAAGGATATAAGGTTGAGTCAATTCGCCCGTCGGCCCGGTCGCCCGCGGTAGCGGCTCTCTAAATCCCACTTTCACGGGATCGAAAACATCGTAACCGCGGTGGAAAGTTTGCGGACGTTCATTTTGCGAATTTAACAAATCGCGCAATGTCGGCACGGAGCCGTTATGGAGGTAAGGCGCACGCAGCCAGATTCCATCCAATGGCGGTGAAACATAACCATATGGGTCCAGCGTTTCTACCATCGGTGGACGCTCAATACCCATTTGTTTGACGCGCCGGTTTGCTTCCGCGGCAGCATCTTTCGACCATGAATACATTCGCTCGGGATCAGTTCCGATCTCGGTGATCGGAATCACCTTGTTTGTAAATTCAGCACGAGGGTCATGACACGCCGCGCAGTCGCGGGTGTAAATCTTCTGACCGTCGGTGGCCACTTGCTGGTTGATTGGATTTGTTTCGGTAAAGGGCCACTTGGGAGGCGGCAGGTTGCTGAGATAATGATCGAGATCGGCCATCCGCTGTAGAAACCACGGCCGCGCAGGTGCGCCGAGACCAAGCGCAGAATCGATTAAGACCGAGCGCACTGCCGGAGTATCGCCAGTCCAGTTCAATAACATCTGCTTTCCAGCATTATCCTTTCCGCTGCGGTCGGCGAGGTTCCAGATCGAAGGAAAATCGGTTGGCCCAAACGTTTTGTCCTCCGCCATGTTGGTCATGAAATATTTTGTCAGGTTCATGGCATCATCGCGTCCCGGTCCCCACTGGGGCTTTGGCTTGCCGTCTGTGACGTAGCGTTCCATCCAGGTGAATTGTTTCTCTTGCTGGAGCAGCGCTTTTTTCGTGAATGGAATCAACAGGTAACGGTAAATCTGTCGATCAATAAACGAGAGACCGCCATTGCCATAATTGTTGGCGCTCACCAGGCGGATTTCGTTCATAATAATGTCCGAATTGAAGCGAGGATCGTGCGCTGCTTTGAACAAAAAGCGCAGCATGCTTTGGACATTATTGGTATGACCCGGCCCCGCGACGACGACGTGCGGTACTTCGTCCTCGCTCAAACGGTACGTCGCCGTGTGGCACACTGCGCAGTTGTTCGTGATTCGCGCGAAGCCCACGACTTTTTTTGAAAAACCAACCGGAATTTCACGGCCTTCTTCCCAGACCACGCCAAACGATTTGTAGCCGCCCGGCCCGGGCATCAGGTCTGGAAAAACACGCGGCAAGACCATCCAGAGATAATACGGGATGCCCCGGTCGCCTTCGGCGCCAAGCGAGCCGTATTTGAAATGCTCTTCTTCGTTCGCGAACACTTCCTTTTCTTCACGGAAAAATTTTGTCCACGTAAAGAAAGCGCCAAGCGCAATCACAATCACGAGCACTACCGCGCAAACCCAAAGGAGGCGTTTTGTTTCAGGTCGTAGGCTCATTGATTTGTCGATCGGGCGTTGATTAAAATGTTTTCAGATATTCGACGATCGCGTCTTTTTCCTGGGCAGACAGCGTCGTTCCATAGGCCGGCCCTTCGTGGCCGACATTTGAATTGCCTTCGTTCCGGTCACGCGGGGTCAATCCGCCCGGTGTCATTCGTGTGTCGAACCTGAAATATTTCCTTGGATTTTCGGAGTCGTCCTTGCTGCGGCCTTCCTCATCGAATCGAGTTACGTCCGACACAAATCCGACGTTCACCGGGTCGAAGACATCGTATCCGCGATAAAAAACTGTGGGCCGTTCGGCGCTTGTATTTAGAAGATCACGCAACGTCGGTACCGAACCGTTGTGCAGGTACGGCGCCCGCAACCAGATACCGTCCAGGGGCAAATTGACGTAGCCAAAAGTCTTCCGGAAATGACTGAACCGCCAAGGATAACCGGCATACAGCGTATTCTGCGCCACAGCCAGTTGTTCTGTGTACGAATCAAGCCGGTGACGGTCGGTTCCGATTTTGTCGATCGGCACTATGTCGCCCACGTACTCACCGTTGAAATCCCGGCCATTGCGGCCGTGGCAATTTGCGCAGTATTGCGCGTAGAGTTTCTCGCCCTGTGGGCTGAGCTGCGCATTGATCGGAAACGGATATTTGGGCGGTTCCTTGTAGAGGAGCCACTGCTCGACGCGGGCCATCTGTTTCAAGTCGATCGTCGGTGGAAATGTGCCCGTGCCGAACGCAGCGCTCTTGTTGCGCTCTTCCATCATGCTGTTATTCCCGTCCCAGTGCGCGTGAATGTTTTTCTCTTTGCGCGGACCCTGGAGCCAGATCGAGGGCAAATCGCAGAGACCAACAAGCTCGCGCGTTTCCAGTTTTTCGAGAGGAAATTCCAGGAGCGTCTTCGCTGGGTTGAAGGTGTCAGTGCGGCCAGGGCCAGCGTCCGGTTCCCAATCGCCGAAACGGAAATGGCCTTTCAACATCAACAGTCGTTCGCGCATAAAAGGAATGGCGTAATAGCGCAGGATGAAGCGATTGATCAGATCATATTTTGCACCGATTCCTTCCATCTCGGCGAGGATCCGTGGAGCGTTGAATCGCTGATCTGATGCGCAGGCAAAAATGAAACGCTCAAACGCCTCAAGATCGACAGTGTTCGACGGCATGCCAGTGTAGACGGTGTGCGGGCTATGTGGGGTGTCGCGCACAGAACCGGTGTGACAAATCGCGCAGTTCAAGAAGACGCGATCAAGTCCCTGCGTGTTGCGGCGTGAAACACCGATCGGCAGGTCTTTACCTGGCTCGTAAAGAAAGCCTAACGAGACGTATTCCGTCCCGGGAATATACGTTTTCCCGGGCAGATATTCTGGAAACATTTTGGGCAGCACTTTCCAAATCCAGTAGGGAATGCCGGATTCGCGCTCGCCGCCGGTCGAACCGTACTTGAAGTGTTCTTCCGAGTCCGCGTACGTGACCGGATCGTCTCGGGTAAAGCGCCAGGCAAGATACGAAAAGCCAATTGCGAGGAGCGCGATGACTACCAGCAACACAATTCGCCACTTCCAGCCGCGGCTTTTTGCAGGTTGATCCGGGGCGTCGGCCATGGCCGCAGAATACGCTTACCCCGACGCTGGAAACTCAAGCGCGAAATCAATCAATCGCTTTTTGCCCAAATAGACTTTGCCGAGATAAATGTGCGGCGCGATTTCGCGGATCTCATCGCGGACCCAGTGTGCCAGCAGGGAGGTCTCCGAATAATCCAGAACGATGCACTCCTTGTTATCCAGCCAGCTTGGCCCTTTATAGACCTTCGCGATAATCGCGTTCAGTCCGAAGGGCAAAATCTTGTTTCGTAAAACGCCGTTGGCCGGATCGAAGATTTTCCCCTGCCACGCAAAATGATTTATGAAATTTGCGATGTCCTGCGTGTAAGTTGTTCCCGGCGCCACGATCGCCGTCCCTTTGGCCTCGCCCTTCGGAATTTCGCCGACAGGGCTTTGCGTAAAAAGATCGTCGAGCTGCGCTTGCGACATTTTTAACATTTCAGCAACGGTAACAGCCATGTTCTCTCCTTTCGCTGGATGGGTCTCGATCAAAGCGTCTTCAGATATTCGATTAGCGCGCGTTTATCGTTATCAGGTAAATCCGTGCCAAAATAATGGCCCTTGTCCTCGACAAAGTCAGGGCACTTGTTTGCCGCGAGCAGTTCGGGAACGGCCTTGATCAATTCCTCCGTGGCTTGTTCCGATGAAAGATTCTGTGTCTGAATCTTCAGCAATGCTTTGCCTATTCTTGCCTGCAAAACAACCAACTGCCCAAAATCAGGTTCGAGGTTAGCAATCAGGTTGATCGGTGTGTCCTTCGGGATGGGACCAATGTTAATGTAGCCATCCTTATCAGCCAGCGCTTGCAATCGTTTTGGCACAAATTCCTTGCGTAGATGCAGCGCGCACTCGTTTTGTGTGCGCCAGATAGAAGCCTTGTTCAGCCGCTTCTCAGGCCATAACAATTTTTCTACCGCATCGTTGAAAGCTTCCATCCGGCCAGCCACGGAAGGATCGCCGGTGAATTTTCCGAGCATGTTATTGTGCAGGAACGGCGCGGAACTCCAAAGACTAACGAGAGACGGAGTCCGATAGCAACCGGGCGCCACATTCTTGTCCTTCGGCTTAAATTTGATTGGCTGCGTTTCATTGAACGGATTGAAAAATTCCAGCTCATCGACGGGAGAAAGTTCCTTGTAAGTCTGTGACGAAAAGTTGTCCCAGACATGACCGGCTTTGGCATTGGTCGCAAACGCACGGGCGGAGTTCGTCTCGATTTTGGTCAATGGATAACGCTTGTCGTTCGATAGGAAATTGTTTTCCAGAAAATCCGGCGCCATCACGGCTGCCCGGAACCAGGCTTTTCCCTCGCCGGAGCGAGGATCAACATTTGGCGGCGGCTGTTTGCTCGAATGACACGCTGCGCAGCTCTCCCCGAAAACCTCTTTTCCGCGCGTCATCACTGCTAAATCGCCCGTGACGTAAGCCTGTCCGCCGGGAGCGTCGGCGAGATGAAACGGCTTCAGGCGGCGGAAAAAGGCCGCAATGTTCGCCAGACGCTCCTCCGTTGCACGCCAGAAGACCGAATGTTCCCGCGCATAAGAAATCTCAAAAGGTTTTTGCGGAGTCAGCCCGATCAATCGATTGTGAAGGGTCAACCAGTATTCGGAAAACATGCCGATGTTGACGTAGACGCGGATGGTTGCCCCGGGCACGCCGATGGAGTCTGCGCCGTCCTTCAACACGTGCGGCACTGCCATCTCTTCTTTCTCTCCAGGCAAAGCGAGGGTGCCGCCCGCCATTTTTTCCGGGACGGCTATCCGCTCCCGTTCGGCAAGCAAAAAGATCGGGTTGATTGCGTTTGGATTGTTGATGTGATCGGTCGCGATCCGGGAAGTGTCGGAAGTGCCGCGTGGCTGCGTCGCCAGCATCTCATAAAAGAAGCCACCTTTTTCGACGTTACACGCGAAGACTTTTCCTTCGTTGATGTACTGATTGCCAATGGCCGATGCGAGATTTTCCCAGCGCGGATTTTCCGGATCGGCCGGCGGATTATCTGGATACGGCGCGATATGACAGGCGCCACACGCGACACCGACGCGATATGGGCGAACCAGCTTGTTGTCGTTGTAATAGGTCGAATCGTTTATGAAACGATCGCCGTCCCACTTCTTGCGTGCCTCTTCATTGAAGTCGGGATTTGGAAAAAGCCGGAAACCGAGGACACCGGATGGTTTGCCGTAAACAATCTCGTTGATGCCTGCCGGTTCGGGCTCCACTTGCTCATCGAGCCACAAGCCAAATTCATCCGGCTTGGTCGCGGCGCGAAATCCGGGCTCATTGACCAAGCCCAAATTCTTGAAGCGTTCGCCGCGCGGATATTTGCGACTATCCAGCATCTTCAACAGATCCATTAACCCATAGCTGTCCTGGGCTGCGCGATTCCAAAAATGTTGATTGCCTGCGCTCCAGAGGTTCCAGGTATTGCGACCCATGATTTCCTCAGGCGACAGATTAATGCCGCCATCCATCGGTTTGAAAATGTCCGCGGTGATTTGCGGAAAATCGGCAGTCGTTTTTCCAGCCGCTTTCGCTTCGTCGGTTGGCTCGTTTTTTTCGCAGCCGGAAAAGGCCAGGGACAAGCAGGCGCCAAGGCAGATCCCGGCCGGGATGAGACGGGGAAGATCGCGTTTAGCTTGGAGGAACGCCTGCACCGAGCCATCATTGATATCTCTCGGGCGAACCGAGAGGCAAGACAATTCCGGGAGCCAGGGGCTGTAGCATCCGCTGTCCTCAGCGGACTTTTTGGCCGCGGCGTTATCTCGGAACTTGTGCGCTGAGGACAGCGCACGTTACAACATTCACTATGTAGCGTGTGTTCAAAGGTAAGCCGCCACGATTGGATTTAATCTTTCAACCCTTCGGCGCGCCGGTTTATTTCGTAACATTTAATACCCATATTCGAGCCAGCCTGCTCGCGACGCCGCAGTTACATGCAGCCTTCATTGAATACTGCCGCAGCGCCGCTGATTTTCGTATTGGCGTTGGCCGCTACGTGCTTATGCCTGATCACATACAGCATCTTCTGCGTAGCCGCTGTCTGCCAACGCTCAGCCGCTGGCGTCATTCGACGAATTCCACTTCGATCGGGGCGTCGGTGTAACCTCTGTTGTGCGCCTCTGCCAGAAATCTCCGGATAGCGTCGCGTCCAACTTCACCATAATCGCGAGTAAATTCATTCACATACATGCCGATAAATTTCCCAGCGAGATTCGCGTCCATGTCGCGCGCATAGGGAAGCGAATGCCGCACTGCCTCATCCCGATGCGCCAGACCGTAGTCGATGCTTTCGCGAATGATTTCGCTGAGATCGTGGCGTACCGGCTTTGGAATATCTTTGCGCACGACATTTCCGCCAAGAGGCAGTGGCAATCCGGTTTGCGCTTTCCACCATTTTCCAAGATCGACAATTTTCTCGAACCCTGATTTCCCATAGGTGAGCTGCCCCTCGTGAATGATCAAACCCACGTCCGCTCGCCCGGTGCGCACCGCCTCGAAAATTTGATCGAACGGCACCACGAGGTAATCAAACTCCCCAAGAAAAAGTTGTAGCGCGAGAAACGCGCTGGTCATTTTACCGGGCACTGCGATTTTTTTGCCAATTAAAAATTCTCTCACTGCCGCATCCTCGTTGGACGTTGTACGTTGAGAGCGTAAAGCTCCGTGGGAGCCACGCTCCTTTACGGAGTTAGGCGTTCGACGTTTTCTTATAATGATCGGGCCGTACCCGTCCCCCATGCTCGCTCCGCAGGGCAGCAGCGCGTATTTGCCTGCAACGTACGCATAGGCATGGATTGAGATCGCCGAAATGTGCAGTTCGCCTCGAACCGCGCGTTCGTTCAACGTTTGAATATCTTCCAGTCGATGCTCGAACCGGTATCCTCGAAGGTCGATCTTGTTCTGCGCCATCGCGTAAAACATAAACGCGTCATCCGGATCTGGGGAGTGCCCAAGGGTAAAGACTTCAGTCTTCTCCTTCTTCATTTGCAATTCCTTCGTCATCTGTCGGTCGATTTTCGTCATCGAGCGAGAGGAATTTGGAGGACGAAGCTCTGCGACACCTTAACAAACGTCCTCAAAAGATCGCGCAGTTCCAGAGGCTCGCGGAGCTCGCCTCTCCATCCAAAAACAAAACAGCCGCCGCGATTTCACGCGGCGGCTGTTTGAAATTTATGCCTATTTGATCAGCAGGCTTATCGGTTCTCGACCACTCGAGGCGTTGGCCTGATCATTTCAAGCTGAGCGCTCACTTGCTGAATTTGATCGGCTTGCTGCTTGAGGCCCGCGGTGAGGGCCTTAATTTGCCCTTCCTGCAAAGCGATCACTGCCGCTTGTCTTTCAGTTGTGGCCTTCAATTCCTGCACGATCTGACGCTGTTTGAGCACCTGGCTCATCGAGATTGGCGAATCCGCAGGGACGGTGCCGAGCTTGCCGTCCGCATTGACGACAACAGGCAAACCACCGGTTGCCGTTGCACCAAAGATGCCGCCGACGAAGCATGCTACGTCAAGCGGGTCACCGATACGGATCGTGTTGTCTTCGTTAGCACCAGGGGTAACGCCCCAGCCGATGTAGATATTGAACGAGCCCTCGACGCCCGCACCTGCTGAGTCACCCACGGCCACGTTCCCAGAGCCGCTGATGTTATCCGCCATTGCGTCAAAACCCAGTACATTGTTTTGCAAACCATCCGCGTTGCTGCCGAGCGCGTTAAAACCGACGGCGTCGTTTGAATCGCCATCAGTATTGCTGAAAAGCGCCCCAGCACCAACCGCTGTATTGGCGTTTCCGAGACCGGCTCCGTCGTTGTCATTGGTCGAAAGCGCGACATCGCCGATGGCCGTGTTGGCAGAGCCAATCTGATTGTTAAAAAGCGCGCTCTCGCCAAGAGCGTTGTTGCTGTCTCCGTCGGTGTTGAAAAGGAGCGAATTAGCGCCCACCGCGTTGTTGAACTCGCCTGTCGAGTTGGTAAACAGCGCGAATGCGCCGCATCCGGTGTTGTTCGCTCCGATGGTATTGCTCAAAAGCGTGCCTACGCCGACCGCCGTTTGTTCAATTGCGGTGTTGAGCAGAAGGGTCCCGGCTCCGACACCCGTGTTGAAGTTAGACGAACCGTTGCTAAGGAGCGACAAGAAACCAAACGCTGAGTTATAAAAACCGGTCACCCCAGGAAGCGCACCTTGGCCATCCGCGGTGTTGGTTGAGGCGACAGAACCTGGATCTGGTGTCTCAGGACTTGGAGCTGCTTGCGTTTGTTGGCACAGTGCAAAGCTCACCAGAACTAGCGGGATGAGAAGGAACCCGCGCCGGAACGGCAGCGAGCGAGCCGGATCTCGTCCGCATGAAACTAACGTTTTAAGTTGATTAAGTGGATACATGGATTGTTGTGTTCTTTCTCTCCCGGTTGTTTTATTTGTTTTGTGTTTACTCGCTCCAGACAAACAAAGAATTTACCGGGTAAAATTCCGTGTTCGTTTTAGAAGCGTCTGCGTGTGATACGAAATTTCGTCTTCTGGTGTCAATACTTTTTTGAAACTTTTTTGAGAGAGAGGCGCGTACCCGCAAATGGAGGGGCGAGCCCGGCACGGACGCGGAGTCCCGTGAACGCTCGTTCAGGCGTCGCAGAGCTCCGCCCTCCATGGCCACGCTACATCATTCCCTCCTGGCATTCTCCTAGCTCCAAAACGAACAGGTTAGAGGGCACGCTCTGCGACCCTGCTGGCATGCGGCCCAGTGGACCATTTTATAGCCGTGGCCGAGCTCCGCCGTCCAAATTTTCCATCACACGCCATCGCGGATTGCGGTTTGCGTTGAACGGAGTGTTCCCGTAGCCTCAGGCGCATGGCACGGACTGGTCTGGGCAAAGGCCTTGGCGCATTAATTGGCACTCCATCGGTCTCCACGCGCCCAGACTCGATAGAGTCCGGGGAGCGAGTTCACCAGATCAATTTGGCAAACATCGTTCCCAGTGCGCTACAGCCGCGCAAAGATTTCGGGCGGGAAGCACTGCAGGAACTAATCGATTCCATTCGGCAACACGGCATCATTCAACCGCTCATTGTCCGACAGGCCGGCGCTCGATTTGAATTGATCGCGGGAGAACGCCGCTGGCGCGCGGCGCAGGAGATTGGTCTTGCTCAGGTGCCTGCCATAATTCGAACCGCAAATGACTTGGAAGTGCTCGAATTATCGTTGATCGAGAATCTGCAGCGCGCCGATCTAAACCCGATCGAAGAGGCCCAGGGCTACGCAAGGTTAGCAAATGAATTTGGAATGCGGCAGGAAGACATCGCGCTCAAAGTGGGGCGGAGCCGGGCGGCAGTCGCCAACGCGCTGCGGCTTTTGGATCTGCATCCGCAGGTGCAAGTCTGGCTAGCTCAGAAACTGCTTTCAGTGGGTCACGCGAAAGTGCTCCTGGCGCTAAAAGTCCCCGAGGAACAACTGCTCGCTGCGGAAACTGTTTTGCGTCGCAATGCCACCGTGCGTGCTACCGAGCGGCTTGTTGCCCGTTTGCTTGGAGTCGGCCGTTCGCGTCGAAAGTCCCGCCGCGCCGGGAGTGAGCCGAGCATGATGCCAACGGCAGTCGAAGATTTGCAGAACCGCCTGCAAGAACACCTCGCTACGCACGTCACCATCCATCATGGAGACAAACGAGGCCGGATTGAAATCGAGTACTACGGGAACGACGATCTCCAGCGGATTGTAACTGCTCTGGGGCTGGCGGGACAGGAGTAGTGGAGTGTTGGAGTAATGGGGTGTTGCTTGAATGAATTCATCACTCCCTTACTCCACTACTCCATTACTCCTGTTTGCTCTCGCCTCGATCATTTGTCCGGATGCGTCACCCGCAGCGAAGATAAAAATCTGGGAAGAACTTTCCGGTGAAAAAGCTCTCGCGCACGTTCAGCGACTGGTCGATTTCGGTCCACGCCCATCTGGATCCGAGGCGATCGAAAAATCCAGGCATTATATTGAGGACCAGCTCCGCCGTTCGGGATGGCAGGTAAAACGGCAGGCATTCACCGACGACACCCCGCGAGGAAAGGTCCAGTTCGTGAATTTGATTGCCCAATTTCCAGACCAAGGAAACGCGGCGCCCTTGTTCTTGTTGTGCTCGCATTACGACACGAAGACGTTTGATACCATAAAGTTCGTGGGAGCTAACGACGCCGGCTCGAGCACAGGCTTGCTCCTGGAATTGGCGCGAGTAATGGGGCAGCATCCAAATCTGGCTGGGAAGATTGAGCTCGTGTTTTTCGACGGCGAAGAAGCGTACGATCATTTTTCGGAGACGGATGGATTGTACGGAAGCCGGTATTTCGCCAGACAACTCCAAGGCAGTAGTGCCAAACAATTCCGCGGCGGGATCTTGTTCGACATGGTTGGCGATCGTTCCCTCGACGTCACGCTTCCTGCCGATTCGCCTCCCGAAATAGCGCGAAACATCTTTGCGGCAGCGGAAACGCTCAAGCTGCGAAGTTATTTTACGTACCTCGACCGCGAGATGATCGATGACCACTCACCACTAAACGCTATCGGCATTCCGACAATTGACGTGATCGATTTTGATTACCCCTCGTGGCACACCGCAGGAGATACAATCGATAAGATCAGCGCTGAGAGTCTCCAGATCGTCGGGTCAGTCGCCTTGTATTACCTGTCCGAATTCGCACTAAAATAAAACGCGAGTGGCAGACTCTAGGCTGAATGGTTCGGGCAACTCGCGCGGAACGAGCGCCGTAGGCGCGGCATATTTGTAGTAACTAACATTCCAATTCGATCAAGCTCCGTAGGAGCGTCATGTAAAGCTGTGTGAAATGGCCAACACATACACGCAAATCTATCTGCACGTTGTCTTCGCGGTTTCTGGTCGCGCGTGTGTGATTTCCTCGGAGCGCCGCGAAGAGTTACAAAAATACATAACCGGAATCGTAACGCGAAAACGGCAGAAACTGATTGCGATCTATTGCATGCCCGATCACACGCATATTCTGCTCGGCCTGAAACCCAGCATCGCTCCCTCAGATTTGGTCGGCGAGATCAAAACCGGATCGACCAATCATATTAACGACAAGAAGTGGATCGGATGCGGATTTTCGTGGCAG
>Ga0209350_1001167_pt1 | contig 11934 bp, 10 predicted proteins | sample GraSoi013_2_20cm_2_FD_185822 | JGI IMG/M metagenome (GOLD analysis project Ga0209350, IMG submission 185822) | Grasslands soil microbial communities from the Angelo Coastal Reserve, California, USA - Sample 09_27_2013_2_20cm (SPAdes) (version 2) | ecosystem: Environmental > Terrestrial > Soil >...
CATGCGGTAGCGGATCCACCGCTGCCGCAGCACCTGCCGCGGGAAGGCCGCCCGCGCGAGCCGCAGCAAGCCGGTCACCGCCAGCCGCACGGGGGCCCGGGCGCGGCAACTGGCGCGGCCGAAACAGAGCCATTCGCTGGTGTCGTGGGTCATGGGTGCGTGGCGGTGCCGCTGCAATTCCCGCGCACACTCCCACAGCGCTGGTAACGTGATCCCCACAAAGGAGATATGGCATCGATGCACGATGTGGCGTGGCGATCGTGCAGCAGGTCTTGGCCAACCTGCTGCTGTGACGCATCACCAGGGCAATCGGCCTACTGACGGCAGGGCGCGTTGGGATCGGGCTTGGGGTGATCCACCACGACGCGATGATCCAGGTCGGCGACATGGAGCGCGACGTCCTCGACCAGGTTGGCGACCCGGGCCATGTGCTCGTAGTCGATGTATTCGGGCTCGTCGCTCACCTGGTGGTAGTCCGAATGCAGGCCGGTGGTGAAGAACGTGATCGGGATGCCGTAGCGCGCGTACTCGTAGTGGTCCGAGCGGCAGTAGATGTTCGACGGGTGCCCGTCGGCATCGATCGCGTAGTCGAACGCCAGACCGTGGCGGCCCGCCCGATTGACCGCTTCCACCAGATCGCCCAGCTCGGTCGAGAGGCGGCGCGAGCCGACGAGCTGGAGGTAGCGGGGGCCGCCGAGCAGCGGCGCTGCGTCCTTGGTGCGCCCCGTCTCGTCGCTGGCGGCGCCCCGGCCGACCATGTCCATGTTCAGCTGCGCCACGATCGAGTCGCGTGGCACGGTCGGGTGGTCGGTGAAGTAGCGCGAGCCCAGCAGCCCCTTCTCCTCGCCGGTGTGCCACACGAACAGGATGGACCGCTTCGGTTTGCGCTTGAGCGACCCGATTCGCTCGGCGATCTCGAGCGCCGCGACGGACCCGGAGCCGTCGTCGTCGGCGCCGTTGGCGATCGAGTCGGCGCGGCTCGAGCGCGGATGCGCCGATCGGAACCGGGCGAGGAGCGAATCGACGCGCGCCTGCTGCTCGGGGGTGGCCTGCTTGCCGGCGTCGTCGGCGCCTTCCGGGCGCACGACGTGATTCCAGATGCGGATCGAGTCGTGGTCCACGGCGGTGCGGCTGAGCCCGATGTGATCGTTGTGCGCGCCGATGGCGACGTACTCGCCCCTGAGTTTCGGATCCCCGCCGGGCACGATGCCGACGACGTTGCGTGCGGGGTCCGCGATCGGCACCACGTCGAACCGCACCGCGACAGTCGCCGTCGTGCCGGGCGCACCGGGGGTGAGCTGGTCCAGTGGCGTGGTGAACATCTTCGCCGCGGCGGCGCCGCTGATCAGGAATACCGGCGGCTGCGCCGCCAGGGCCGCGGGGTTGTCGTCGAGTACCGTGCGCGGGCGCCGCAGGAACGCGAGCACTTGCGGCGCGAGACTGTCGAGGGCGACGAGCGCGACCGCCGCGGCGCCCGGCACGCCCGGCGCGGCCCGTAGCGGACGCAGTCCCAGCCCCCTGCCGTGCACCCGCAACACGACGAACTTCCCGCTCGCCTGCTCCGGCGCGATCAGCGCGGACGAGTCGCCCACCTCGCCGCCGAACACAATCGCGAGCGACTGGCTCTCGAGCGGCCGGGGTCCGAGCGCCACGAAGTCGGTAAACGCCGCCAGGGGAGCTCCCGCGACCGCGAATGTCGACGTCGTGTCGAACGTGCGCGTCTTGAGCGGGATCGTCTGGAAGTACGTGCCGTCGTCTCCCGCCGGCACGAGGCCCGCGCGCTTGATCTCGGCGGCGATGTAGTCGGTGCCTTTGACGTTGCCGATCGTCCCGGCCTCGCGTCCCTGCATCGAATCGTCGGCGAAGATGTACAGCCGCGTCATCAAGTCGCCGGGCGTGATCGCCGGGACGGTCGCCACCGGTCGGTGGGTGCGGGGCAGCTCGGTCTGGCCTCGGGCGGCGGCCGGGGCGCATAGCGCGAGCAGCAACACGCGACAGCGATGCATGCGGATCTCCGAACGAGAGGACGTGACGACCGAGGCGCTCAGCGGCGACGCTCCGGGCGCGCTAGTGTGGCCTCAAACAAGCGGCTCCGCAAGGACGGCCCGCGCGATCCGCAGCACGATCGGCGCCACCGCTGCGGGGGTCCGTGTCGGCCCGGCGAGCAGGTCGAACGTCTCGAATGCCGTGAGTGCGAACAGGGCGTCGATGGTCTCCTCCGTCGCAGCCGCCGCGGGCCCGGAGCGCTCCCGCAAGCGACCCACGATCACCCGCACCCCCTGACGCCGCCATTCCTGCCGGGCCCGCAACGTTCGCTCGAGCCCTTGGTCGAGCGCCGCCAGCGCCCGCAGGCGCCGGTGAATCGGGCGGTGGGCCGTCCAGAAGCGGGCGAAGATCGCCACGAACCGCGCCAGCGCCGCTTGCGGATCGGACTGGCGAAAGGCATCCGCCAGATCCCACATGCCGCCCTGGCGCGCGAGATCGTCGAACAGCGCCTCCAGCAGCTTGGACCGCGAGCCGAAGCGCTGATACACGGTCACTCGGGTGACGCGCGCGCGCCGGGCGACGGCCTCGATGCTGAACGCGCCGCGGCGGGCGACGAGCAGCGCGCGCGCGGCCTTGAGAATGCGGGCCCGGGTGCCGTCGACCGCCGCCTGGCGGCGGCCCAGCCGATAGGGACGGGGGGTCACGGGCGGGATACCTCGATGGAAACAATTTAGCTATACAGATCGTATAGTCAATTGTACTCCACCGGAGGTGTCCCGTGGTCTGGCTCCGCTTGGTGCATATCGTCGCAGGCGTCGTCTGGGTCGGCTCGGCCGTGTTCGCCGCCCTGTTCGTTCTTCCCACGGCCCGAGTCCTGGGCGCCGAGGGCGGCCGCTTCGTGGCGCGCCTGATGCCGCGTTCGGGCCCCGTGCTCGGCGGCGCCATGCTGCTGACGATCGTTTCGGGATTCATCATGTACGGTCGGCTCTCCGCCGGATTCAACCGGGCCTGGGTGACGTCGCGCGTGGGGCTCGCGCTCGGCGCCGGGGCGGTTGCCGCCCTCCTCGCGGTGATCGTGGGTGTGGCCGTTAACGCCCCCGCCGGCGTCAAGATGGCCAGGCTCCGCAAGGGCCTCGAAACGCAGGGCGGCACCCCGACCCCGGCGCAGGCCGCTGAGCTCGCCACCTTGCAGGCACGGGTGGAGCGGGGAGCCCAGCTCGTGGCCCTGCTGCTGCTGACGGCGGCGGGGGCGATGGCGGTCGCCCGTTACTTGTGAGCGCCCTCGCCGGATGTCACCAACGTCGCCGGGATCGAGCGCATGCGCCGCGCTGTTTCTCGCTTCGGACGACGCCGGTTGGATCAGCGGAGTGATCCTGGACGTAGCGGGGGGAGCGGTCATGGTGTGAGGCCTGCGGGTCCCGCCCGGCCGCTCACCCGGTTACCTTGGGGGTCGGCCCGGCGGGGGGGCGAGGGAGCGCGATCGACGCAGCTCCCATTGCTGGCGCGACCCGCTGTCGCGGATATGTTCAGACACCAGCTCAGGAGCCGCATCATGGCGACGTCTCGCTCGGGAGAACCCGCCCGACGTGGCTGACCTGCGAACGGCGCTGCAGGACGCGCTGGGCCCGACCTACCGGGTCGAGCGCGAGGTGCGTCCGGTGGGCACCTGCCGCATGTTCGTCGCGCTCGAAGGAGCGAGCGGACCGGCCCTCCTCGTCAAAGTCCTACCGGGGGAGCTGTCGCTCGCGCTGGACACGGCGCTGCTCGAGCGCGAGCTGCTACTGCTCGCGGAGCGCCTGAGCGCCCCACCCCTCGTGCCTCCCCGGGGCTCCGGGCGCGCCGGCGCGTTCGTGTATCACTCGCGCGCGTTCGTCGAGGGCACGACGCTGCGCGCCTGGCTCACCCGTAACGGCGAGTTGCCGTTGCGCCGGGCAGTCGAGATTCTGCGCGATGTGCTCACCGCGCTGGCCCACGCCCACGCCGCCCACATCGCCCACGGCGACCTGAAGCCCGAAAACGTCCTCCTCACCGAAGGCCACACCCTGGTCGCCGACACCGGGATCGTGGGAGCGGTGGAACGCTCTCTGCCCCGCGGCGCGTCCGGGGCGGTGACGGGGGCGCTGTGCGCCACCACCTATGTGGCGCCGGAGCGGCGCGCACCCGGCGGGAAGAACGGTGCCGCGGCGGCCACGCCGGCCGACGACATGTTCGCCGTGGGCGTGCTGGTGCACGAGATGTTGACGGGGCACCCGCCGGCGCCGGAATCGGAGCCGCTCGAGGAAGTCCGCTCCGTGCCCCCGTGGCTCGCCGAGCTGGAGCGGCGCTGCCTCGCGGCCGACCCGGCGAGCCGCTGGCCGGATGGCGGCGCCGCGCTCGCCGCGATGAGCTGACGGCTGCGGCTCACCCGCTGGCGCCCGCGTAGCGTTTGAGCGCGATGCGCCACAAGAGCCGGGTCAACGCGAACACGACTCCCGCCACGGCGGCCGCGACCAGCGCAAACCCGGGCTCGAGTCGTCCCGTGAGCGCGGACGCCGGGATAGTCGTGGTCCAGGCGATGGGGATGAGGTACACGAAGACGAACCGCAGCGCGCCCGGATAGGCCGACACCGGATAGCGAGCGCCCTCATACACCGCGTCGAACAGCACCGAGAGGTTCTCCACCGACACGAACCAAAAGGCCAGGCTCATCAGCGCCACCCACAGCGCGTATACCACGACAACAGCAGCCGCAAGGGTCAGGCCGAACGCCGCAAGCTGCGCGACGGACGGCATCCGGCCGAGCCGGTGCATCGCGTATCCCGCCAGGACGAGGCCGAGCACGACATCGCTGAATCGCCAGACGTCGAGCCGGCGGAACGAGACGAACCCCTGCGCGTCCACCGGTTTCGCCAGTACCAGGTCGAGGCCGCCGCTCTTCACTTCTCCGGCGAGCCGACCGATGCCCGGCCGCAGCACGGCTTCGATCACGCCGGTGAGCGTGTTGAACACCCCCAGCAGCACGACGACCTCCCAATAGTCCCAGTCCCCCAGGCGCGTGGTGTGCCGAAAGAACACCGCCAGGGTGAGTAACGCCGTGACGATCCAGAAGAGCGTGCCGAGCAGGCTGGCCACGAAGTTGGCGCGGTACTGGAGCTCCTCGGCGACGTTGATGCGGAAGAGGGCGACGAGAATGCGGAGTTTCATCCTCCCACCGCTCCGTATTTCCTCAGGCCCCGTGTCCAGGCGAATCGATAGGCCCCAATCCACACCGCGAGCCACACGATCTGCCCCACGAAGCCCCGCACGACGGCGGCGCCGTGCACGGCCCCGGTGAGCAGGTCCACGGGAAACGCCAGGATATAGGGGAACCACGAGAACACCGCCACCCGCGCCACGGCGGGCGGGAGCAGCGCGAGCGGTGCGAGCCGCCCGGAGAGAAACAGCGAGATCCCGGCGTGCAGCTCCATGATGGCGGTGGCGCGTGTGGTCCAGAACGCGAGCAGCCCCGTCGCGAAGCTGATGAAGAACCGCATCGCGGCGGCGAGCAGCACCGCCGCCGCGGTGAGCGCCCACCGGCCCGCTCCGAACGGCAGCCGCACCGCGGGCCATGCCGCCGCGACGATCAGCCACACCACGAGGATCATGCCGGCGGTACGCGCCTTGTAGGCGATGTTTTCCGCCACCGCCTCGTGCGCGGGGTGGATCGGGCGTGCCAGGCGGAAGTTCAGCTCGCCCTCGCGGATCCAGGAGTCCAAGTACCAGGAGTCCCAGGCGATGGTGAGCTGGTTCACGAGCATCAGGGCGAAGAAATAGCGCGCGAAGTCGGCGCGGGCATACCCCTGCACGGGGCCGTCCGCCGCGATCGCCCACCAGATCCCGAGCGCGACGGCCGGCTCGGTCACGCCCCAGAGCAGCCACAACACGATCGACGCCCGGTACTGCAGGTCCTGCAGCCAGGCGGTGCGCAGCAGCGCACCGTAGCGTCGCAGCCAATCGAGCGCACCGGTCACGCGTCGTCTCCCAGCCCCTGCGCGAACGCCTGGCGGATCACGTCCTCGATGGGCGGGTCCTCGATCGACAGGTCGGCCACGGGCAGCGCCGCCAGGAGCCGGGCGCTGGTCGCCGCCGCCTCCTCGCGCCGCACCTCGAGCACGGCATTCGGAAAATGGAAGCTCCGCACGGTGCCGAACGTGGCGAGCGTCTCGGCCGTGACGCCGTCGCCGGTTCCGAGCACCAGCTCGATCCGCTTGATGCGCGCAATCCGCGCCACCAGGGCATCGAGGGCACCGTCGTACAGCAGGCGCCCGCGGTTGATGATGAGCACACGCGACGCGAGCGCCGTCACGTCCTGCATGTAGTGCGACGTGAGCAGCACGGTGGCGCCGTGGCGCTCCCGATATTGCGACAGGAAGCGGCGGATCGCCTCCTGGGCGGTGACGTCGAGGCCCAGCGTGGGCTCGTCGAGGAACAACAGCGGCGGGTGGTGCAGCAGCGCGGCGCAGAGCTCGCACTTCATGCGCTCGCCCAGCGACAGCTGGCGCACCGGCTTCTCGAGCACGTCGCGCAGCTCCAGCAGATCGACGAGCTCCGCGAGCCGCTCCCGGTACGCGGGCTCGGCGATGTCGTAAATCGCCCGGTTCAACAGGAACGTCTCTTCCGGAGGCAGGTCCCACACGAGCTGCTGCCGGTTGCCGAGCACCAGGGCGATGCGCCGCTTGAAGTCGCGCCCCCCGGTCCATGGGACGAAGCCCGCCACCTCGACCCGACCGGTCGTCGGGTAGACCAGCCCGGTGAGCATCTTGAGCGTGGTGGTCTTGCCAGCCCCGTTGGGGCCGAGAAAGGCGACGATCTCCCCCGGCTCGATCCGGAACGTGACGTCGCGCACCGCATGCACGTCGCGATAGCGGGGCCGCACCAGCGCCGCGAGCGCGCCCTTCAATCCCGGGTCGCGCACCTTGACGCGGAACGTCTTGCTGAGCCGCTCGGCGGTGACGATGGCTGACATGGTGGTGGGGGAATTTAGCCGGGTCTCTGGCGCGGTTGCGCCACGCACCTACCTTGGGGCCGGAGGCACCCATGGTCGACGGATCCGGGCGCGGTCTTTCCATTTCGGTCAAGCTACCGCTCCTCATCGGGGGGCTGGTGGTCGCCGTGACCGGCAGCTACGGCTGGGCGGCGTACCAGACGGTGCGCCGCTCCACGGCGACGGCGGTCGCGGCGCGACTGGGTACCGTCGTGGATCAGCTCGCCCTCACCCTCAAGGCCTCTCGCGACCAGCTCATCGCCGCGGCCCGCGCCGTGGCCGACAGTCCGGCGGTGCGCGCGTACGCCCTCGAGCCCGGTGAGTCCCGCCGCGGCACCACCCAGGCGGCCTTGCGCCCCGCCGGCCCGCAGGCCCAGCAGATCGCGGCCGTCGAGCTGTGGAGCGCGGACCGGCATCCGCTGGTCGGGGTCGGCGAGGGGAACCGGTGGAGCAGCGCCGCCGCCGCCCGCGCCCTGCTGGACGATGTCGGCGCCGATTCGGGAGCCGTCGGACGCTTCTTTACGGTCGGCGACTCCGTCGGGTACGCCGTCGCGGCGCCCGTCGTCGCTCGGTCGCGCGTGCGCGGATACGTGGTCCAATGGCGTCGCATCGGCCAGGCAGGGGACACCCGCGACCAGAACGCCCGTTTGAACCGGCTGATCGGATCGGACGCCCATCTGTTCATCGGCAATGTGGCGGACGACGTCTGGACGGATCTGGCGCGCCGCGTCCCGCCACCCCCGGTGGACGTCACCCATGCCGCCGGCGTGCTCCGCTACGAGCGGGACGGCGTCGGGCCCGTGCTCGGTGGGGCGCGCCCCGTGCCGCGCACCCCCTGGGTCGTGCTGGTCGAATTTCCGCGCGACGTCGCGATCGCGCCGGCGCGTCAGTTCCTCGCCCGGCTCATCGTCATCGGGGCCGGCATCCTCGGGCTCGGCCTGCTCGCCGCCTGGGGGACGAGCCGCACCATCACGCGGCCGCTGGTACGGCTGACGCACGCCGCGGAGGCGATGGCGGCCGGGGACTACAGCCAGCCGGTGACCGCGCCGATGGGGAACGACGAGTTGGGCCGGTTGGCGGCCGCCTTCGACGTCATGGTGACGCATGTGCGCGAGTCGCGGCAGGGTCTCGAGGATCGGGTCCAGGCGCGCACGGCCGAGCTCGAAGATCGCAACGCCGAGCTCGAGGCGTTCGCCTATTCGATCTCGCATGATCTGCGGGCGCCGTTGCGCGCGATGCAGGGCTTCAGCCTGGCGCTGCTCGAGGACTACGGCGACCGTCTCGACGAGGCCGGCCGGCGCTTCGCCGAGCGTGTCATCACGGCCGCCCGGACGATGGACCGGCTGATCGACGACCTGCTGGCGTACAGTCGGCTCGCCCGGGCCGAGCTGCGTCTCGTCCCGCTCGATCTCGGGCGGCTGGTGCGCACGTCGCTCGACCAGCTGGAGGGCGAGGTCAAGGGCCGCGCGGCACACATCACCGTCGCGGAGCCCCTCCCCGCGGCGGTCGGGCACGGGACTACGCTGGCCCAGGTGTTCGCGAACCTGCTCGGGAACGCGATCAAGTTCGTGCCTGCGGGCCGCGTGCCGGAGGTACTCGTCCGGGCCGAGCGGCACGGCGATTTCGTGCGCGTGTGGGTCGAAGACAACGGCATCGGCATCGCCGCGGAGCACCACGAGCGCATATTTCGCGTGTTCGAGCGGCTGCACCGCGCCGAGGATTATCCCGGCACCGGCATCGGCCTCGCCATCGTGCGCAAGGGCGTCGAGCGCATGGGTGGACACGTGGGCCTGGAGTCGGCGCTCGGGAGCGGGAGCAAGTTCTGGATCGACCTTCCGGGCGCGTCCTGAGCCTGGCCGTCGCGGCGCACGGGAGGCACATTAGCAGCTCCGTGACGCCCACCCGCCTCTTCGCCGATCGCCGCCATGGCGTGGACCGACGCTCGTCGCCCCGGCGACGGGCGGTGGCGAGGGCGCCGCTCGAGCGCCGCCGCGTGGTGGACCGCCGGCGCGGCGCGGAGCGGCGCAGTACGCTGGAGCGGCGCGGCCGCGCCGTGCGTCTTCCCGCGGCCGAATCCCCAGCCGAGCATCTCCGCAACGCCCTCCAGGTGCTCGCGCCCATGCGCGCCGCGGGCGACACGGATTTCGGGGCCGCGTTGGCGCGGGTGCGGCAAGCGCTGGAGCTGTTGGAGGCGCATCGCGAGCGGTGAAGGGGCTCTCGATCCGCCGGGCGACGGCCGCGGACGCGGGCGTGCTCGCGCGCCATCGCGCCGACATGTTCCGGGACATGGGGCAGCTGAGCGACGACCTGCGCGACACGTTGGTCGAAGCGGCGCGCGCGTACTTCGCCGCCGCGATCCCGGACGGCCGCTATGTCGCCTGGCTGGCCGAGGCCGGGGGCGAGATCGTGGGTGGGGCGGGGCTGCAGCTGCGCGAGCTGTTGCCGCGCCCCGCGCCCGGGGACGCGCGCCTGGTGCGCGGACCGCAGGGGCTGATCATGAACGTATTCACCGAGCGGGCGTGGCGGCGCCGCGGGGTTGCCGCCGCGCTCTTGCGGGAGCTGCTGCGGTGGTGCCGGGCGAGCGGCATCGAGAGCGTGGTGCTGCACGCCTCGGCGGACGGGCGTCCGCTGTACGAGAAGCTCGGCTTCACGCCGACGAATGAGATGCGGTACGCGAGGGACGAGTGAGGCCCGCGCCCCGGGCGTAGGAGCCGTCGGAGGCGAGACTCCAGGCATCGGAGTCGGCGAGCTCGCGCTCGAGAATGCCGTCCAACCGCTCCCGTGCGGCGGCGGCGTCCACGGGCGTGACGACTTCGATGCGGCGGCGCAGATTGCGGGGCCGCCAATCGGCCGACCCGATGTAGTACTCCGGGGCTCCGCCGTTCCCGAAGTGATAGATGCGCGCGTGCTCGAGGAAGCGGCCCAGCACGCTCACCACCTTGATCCGCTCGGATAGCCCCGGCACGCCCGGGCGCAGCATGCACGCTCCCCGCACCACCAGACGCACGTCCACGCCGGCTTGCGAGGCGCGGTACAGCGCGCCGATCACGCTGCAGTCGGCGAGGCCGTTGAGCTTGGCGCGGATGCGCCCGCCGCGGCCGGCGCGCGCGTGCTCCGCCTCGCGCGCAATGAGGGCGAGGAACCGGTCGAGCATGTTGGTGGGTGCGACGAGCAGCCGCCGGAACGCCGCCCGCGGAGCGCGCGAGGAGCCGGTGAGCTCGTTGAAGAGCCCGTGTAGATCGGCGGTGATCTCCTCATCCGCGGTGAACAGCCCGAGATCGGTGTACAGCCTGGCGGTGTCGGGGTTGTAGTTGCCGCTCCCGACGTGGGCATAGCGCCGCGTGCGATCGCCCGTCCGCCGGATGACGAGGGCGATCTTGGCGTGGGTCTTGAGGGTCGCGACGCCGGTGATCACGTGGATGCCCGCCGCCTCGAGGCTCTGCGCCCAGCCGATGTTCAGCTCCTCGTCGAATCGCGCTTTCAGCTCGACGAACACGGATACGTCCTTGCCGCGAGCGGCCGCGCGCCGCAGTGCGTCCGCCAGCGCCGACGGCCCGCCGGGCCGATACAGCGTGAGCTTGATCGCGGCGACGGCGGGATCGTCCGCCGCCTCGGCGATGAAGCGCTCGAAGCTCTCGGCGAAACCGTCGTAGGGATGGTGCACCAGGACGTCGCCCGAGTCGAGCGCGTCGAACACGCCGCGATTGGCCGGAAAGGGATCGCGCGCGGCGAGCGGAGGGTAATCGAGCTCCGGGCGGGGGTGGGCGCCGGCCAGCTCGGTGACGGCGCCGAGATGCACCGGCCCATCGGCCGCGTAGACGTCCGAGGGCCCGAGCGCGCTCGCGAGCTCGCTCTCCTCGAAGCGCAGCTCGCGCTGCAGCAGCTCGCGCAGCGGCGGCGGCATCGCTCGCTCGACCTCGAGGCGCACGACCGGACCCCACGGCCGCCGCCGCACTTCCTCGGCGACCGCCTGCACGAAGCTCGCCGCTCCGAGCTCGTCCAGTTGAATGTCGCCGCTGCGCGTCACGCGAAACGCGTGCGCCTCCAGGATCTCCCGCCTCGCGAACAGCGTGTCGAGGTGAACGCGTACCAGGGTCTCGAGCGCGACCACGCCGCCACTCTCCCCGCTCACGGGCAGGAACCGGGGGAGGGAGGGGGGCAGCTCCACGGTCGCGAAGTGGGGCGGGCCGTCCGGCCCGTCCCGCAGCATGACCGCCAGGTTCACCCGCCGGTCGGCCAGGTGCGGGAAGGCATGGCCGGGGGCGCGGGTGAGCGCCTTGGGCGTGAGCAGCGGCGCCACGTCGTCCGCGAAGCGGCGCGCGAGATCGGTGCGCTGGCTCAGGTCGAGCTCCGCCCAATCGCGGACACGGATTCCCTGGGCGGCGAGCGGGCCGCGCAACAGCTCGCGAAACGAGCGATACTGCCGCGCGATGAGCGGATGCAGCCGGATCGCGATCGCGTCGAGCTGCTCGGCCGGTGTCAGGCCGTCGGGTGAGCGCTCCACGACGCCCGCCGCCACCTGGTGCTGCAGCGCGCCGAGGTCGACCATAAAAAACTGATCCAGGTTCGTGCTGAAGATCGCCAGGAAGCGCAGCCGTGCGAGCAGCGGAACGCGGGGATCTTCGGCCAGCTCGAGCACCCGGACGTTGAACTCGAGCGTGGAGAGCAGCGCATTGACGAACTGGTCGGGCGCTTGGCGCGCGGCGTCGAGGGCCCGGCGCGGCAGCGCCGGCACCCGCAGCTCGCTCAGTGTGAGCCGGCTGGACTCGTCGGTCGTGCCGCCGGTGGGTGCCGTCGGCTGCACCGGCGCGAGTGGCGCCGCGGACCACTCCGGCACGAGCTCCGAGCGCGCCGCGACCGCCAGCGCCGAGAGCGTCGTCGGATCCCGCAACACAGGCGAGCCTACGCGCGCGATCACGTCCGCCGGCGTGAACCATTGCAGCCCG
>Ga0209350_1001169_pt1 | contig 11924 bp, 12 predicted proteins | sample GraSoi013_2_20cm_2_FD_185822 | JGI IMG/M metagenome (GOLD analysis project Ga0209350, IMG submission 185822) | Grasslands soil microbial communities from the Angelo Coastal Reserve, California, USA - Sample 09_27_2013_2_20cm (SPAdes) (version 2) | ecosystem: Environmental > Terrestrial > Soil >...
GGCGGGACAGCGGAGCACCACCGCCAACGGCTGGTTCGCGGGCGGCGCGATCGGGGGCGAGTACAGTCCCGCCCGCCGCATCGGCGTCGGCGGCGAGGCGACGATCCAGTACGAGCACACGTCGCCGTCGTCCGGCGGCACGGGGACGGCCAACCTGCCGCCCAATGTCTTTACGCGCGCCTGGTACTCGAGCGGGTCGCTGGTGGTGCGGTTTTATCCGTGACCTGGCGGGGTGCACCCCGGTGAGCCGCGCTGTCGCGTCGGCGCTCGCGGCCGCCCTGTTGCTCGCCGCGGCCGGCGCGGCTGCCCAGGGCTCGGCCTCACAGCGGGTCGACCGGGCCTTCGCGCAGCTCAACGCGCACCAACCGGACAGCGCCGAGGCGCTGCTGCGCCCGGTCGCCGACTCCGTGGTGCGCGCCACCCCCGGTGAACGCGGCGCCGCCTGGCTGCTACTCGGCGTCATCGACTTCTACGACGGGCGCGACGGCGACTCGGCCGCCGCGCGGGATTTCCGCCGGGCGCTCGCCCGCGCGCCAGGACTGCGCGGCGAGTGGCTGACGCGGGTGGATTCGCAGCTGGGCGCCATTTGGCAGCGCGAGCGGGGCCACGCCCTGTGCGGCACGGCGCCCCGGGAGTCGTCCAAACTGAGCGGCCCGGGCGACGACGTCCCGGTCGTCGAGCAGAAGCCGAAAATCCTGTCTGGGCCGATCCCGCATTACCCGGACGGTGCACGCGATGCGCACATCACCGGCCGCGTCCTGATGGTCGGAGTCGTCGACACCACCGGCCGGGCGGAGCGCGGCTCAATCAAGGTCCTCACCACCCCGCACGAGACCTTGTCGCGCTCCGCGGTCTCGTACTTCGAGGGAGCGAAGTTCGAGCCGGCCCGCATCGCGGGCCAGGCGGTGCGCACCTGCGTCGAGATACCGGTGGATTTCAGACTCGGCTACTAGGCCGCCACGGGGGCGGCACCCTTCGTTTCCCCGGCGTCCACAAGCAGATCCTTCGCTCGCGCGCGTGCCGCGCGCTCGCTCAGGATGACAACGCCGCGTGCGCTTTAAGGGAAAGAGAACGGGGAGTAGGGGCGCAGCATGCTGCGCCCCTACAATTCTCCTTCCCTCCCCGAAGCGAGCGAGCTTGTCATCCTGAGCGCCGCAGGCGCGAAGGATCTGCTTTCCCGCAGAGTGCGAAGGACCCGCGTTCGCGCGTGCCCGTCCTCACCCCTCTCCCCCTCTCGTGGTCCTCACCCCCTGTCCCCTGAGTCTTGACTCGGCCACCGCGCCGAGCGTACACTCGGCAAGGGTCGGGACCAGCGCGCATTGTTTGGATGGTGGTACCCCAGAAATTCTATGAGAAGTTGGGCGAGGACGTCACAAACGAGCTCGTGAACTGGCTCAACGCTGTGGACGCCACCTGTCGCGCCGATCTCCGCGAGCTGAACGAAGCCAACTTCGCGCGCTTCGACGCGAAGCTGGGCGAGCGGCTGGCAGAGCTCGAGTCGCGGCTCACCTGGCGCATGTTCGCCTTCTGGGTGCCGACGGCGCTCGCCACCATCGGCACCGGAGCCGGCGTCTTGAGCCTGCTGCTACGGCGCTGACGCGCAGCCCGCAGGAATCCTTCGTTCCGCGGTCGTCCCCAAGCAGATCCTTCGCTCGCGCGCGTCGCCCCCTCTCGTGGTCCTCACCCCTTTGATCCCCTCTCCCTGCGGGAGAGGGGGACAGGGGGTGAGGACTTACACCGCCCCCCGGTGATGCGCCACCGCCACCAGCACCGCCGCCCCGGCGAGCGCGATATTCTTCCAGAAGTGCGCGTGCTGATTCGCTTTCATCATCGGATCCGACTCGGTCCAATAGTTGTGGATCATGAATGCGGCCGGTAGCAGGAACAGCACCAGCAGCGCCGCTCCGATGATCGCATGCCAGCTGAACAGGACCAGCACGCCGCCCGCGATCAGCATCGCCCCGCTCACGGGGACGCCGACGGCCGCCGCCGGGACTCCCTTCGCCTGCGCGTATCCCGTTATTCCCTTGGCGTTCTTGAAGTGGTTCACGCCGGACATGATGAAGAAGAAGGCGAAGCCGATGCGACCGACCCAGGTGAGAATCGTCCAGAGAACCACGGCGGCGCTCCTGTGTGGGGTGGGGTGAATGATACCCGTCTCCGTCAGCTCATCGACAGGGCCACGAATTGTAGGGGCGCAGCATGCTGCGCCCCTACGTCGACGACTCCTGGGCACGCTCTTGATGACGGTGGCCGCCTGCTCCTCCGGGCCCGGCGCCGAGCACGCCACCCCCGTCGCGGCCCTCGCCGTCAGCCCCAAGTCCCTCGTCGTCCGCGTGGGCCAGACCGCCCAGCTCACCGCGGTGCCGCTCGACGCGCACGGCACGCCGCTCGCGGGACGCGCCGTCACCTGGGCGACGAGCGACTCGAGCGTAGCGTCGGTGACAACCGGGCAGGTCGTGGGGCGCGCGGCGGGACGGGCCACGATCACCGCGACGAGTGAAGGCCGGACCGGCACGGCGGGAGTCGTGGTCGAGGCGCCCGGCGCCACCCAGCCCGACCCCACGCTGCTGCCGGAGGCGACACCCTCGCAGGCGCCGCTCACCGGGCTGTACGACCTGTTACACGTGCCGGCGCTCGCACCAGGGGACTCGTACCTCGACCCATCGACGGGCGTAACGATCTACCGGCTCACCTCCGCGACTTTCCCCACCACCAGCACCAACTGGGGTCACGACTACGCCGAGGGCGGCGACGAGATCTCGCTGCCGTATCGCGATAGCACGCGCGCCGTGCTGGTGCACGGCGACGGCGGCTACTGGCTGCTGGACTTCACGCCGGGCGCGCCCGGTGCGAGTGTAGGCAACGGCCGCCCGCTCACGGGCGGCTTCGCCCCGGTGCACGATCAGGCATTCGCGTTCTCGACCAATCCGGCCACGCCGTGGTACGCCTACGTGAGCAACGGCTCGTCGCTGCGTCGCCTCGATATCCGCACCATGACCGAAGCCGCGGGCGCCGGCTGGCCCGTGGACAACGAGCCGGAGGCGGTGTGGCTGCAGCAGAGCGAGCAGGACGGCCTGTTCGCGTGGATGCGGGGCCAGACCGGCCCCACGGTCGTGGGCTACGAGCCGGCCACGGGGACCCTCAAGACGTTCACCGATTCGGGGATCGACGAGCCGCGCATCGACCGCGCCGGCCGCTACGTGGGTCTCACGATGGCCCGGCCGGCGGAGGCGCTGTATCTGTGGGACTGGAGCGCCGACAGCGTCGTGTGGCGCACCAGCGGCGATCCCGGGATCCCTTTCATTCACGTGGCGAGCCTGGGGCACCGCTGGTACGGCGTCGACTGGAACGAGGCGCCGCCGTACCAGTACGTCGTGTTCGATCCGGTGGCGCAGACCGCCACGCGCCTCGCCGGTCCCGCCAACTCGGGGGACGAGTACGGCAACGGCAACTGGATCCAGCATCCCGCGGACTTGAACGACCAGTGGGCGCTATTCAGCCATTTCGAGGGCCTCGCCCCGCCCGCGGGCGACGGCTGGCTCGCCCCGGGCGGGATGGTGTTCGTCACCGCCAACGGCCAGCGCCGGCTGCTGGGGCATCCCTACACGACCATCGGCGAGGCCGCGAGCTACGCGCTCGCCTCGTTCGTGCGGCTCTCGTCGGACGGGCGCTACGCAATGTTCACATCGGACATGAACGGGTCGGGACGGACGGACGTGTTTCTGGTAAGGGTGCCGTGACCTTACCACCCCCTGTCCCCCTCGCGTGGTCCTCACCCCCTGTCCCCCTCGCGTGGTCCTCACCCCCTGTCCCCCTCTCCGCATACGCGGAGAGGGGGGACGAATAACTAGGGTCCTGCCGGCGTGAATCGGACCCACGTGCGGAGACTGATCGGCACTATGGTTCGACCCTCGTCGAGGGGGACAGGGGGTGAGGACCACGTGCGCGAAGGATCTGCTTTTCGCAATGGTTGCCGCGGGACGCCGCTCGGGAGCGGGCCGCTCGCGCCTCCAACTCGCGCTGTCACCATGTGTTAGCGCCGCGTTCCACGGGGCACGACGCCTGCACGAGGCCTCAGCATCCCAATGCGTGGAGAACTCAGGATGAGAACGGGCGTACGCAGTGTCGCGGCAGGCACACTCGCGCTGGTGAGCGCGGCGGCGGGATCGCTCGCCGCGCAGGGCAGCCAGCGGGTGGCGCGGTCCGCGCAGCCGGCAATGGCTGTGAGCGCCGAAACGAAGCTCGCGCCGGCGCAAGGGCTGCTGCGCACGCTCGCGGGCACGTGGCACTTCGAGATGCGGTTCGCGGGCAACTTCGACGCCCCGGCCGATGTCTCGGGGACGCGCGTGTTCAAGCCGCTGTTCGACAGCCTGCGCCTCGAGTGGACCGAAGTGCTGGACCATTCTCCGGTACAGGGTCGGGGCGTCGTGGGATTCGACGAGAAGAGCGGGCGGTTCTTCAGCTCGGGCGTCTACAGCGCCGGCTCGACGCCCGAATTCCTGATGGGCACGATGGATGACGGCGAGCCGCTCGTCACGTTCACGCCGCTCCCCTTCATGCCCGACGTGGGGCGCACGCCCGGCCAGGCGTTCGCGCTGAGCGTGATCGACGCCGACCACTTCACGGTGGTGGCGCTGGATCGGGCGTGGCGCGCGGTGTTCACGAGACAACAAGAACACTGACGTACAGGGATGGTGGTGTCCGTGCGCTGAAGCGCCGGCTCGGCCCGACGTGCGTCCTGAAGGACGCGGACCCGGGCGCCCTTCAGGGCGCACCGTGCGCCGAGCCGGCCCTTCAGGGCACGGCCCTACCTCCGGCGCGGCGTCCGCTGCGGCGGGATCGGCAGATTCACCGTGAACGTGGCCCCCTGCCCCACCGTCGAGCGCACTTCCACGCCGCCGCCGAACATGTCCCGGGTGATCTGGCTGACCACCGTGAGCCCCGTGCCCGAGCCGGAGCCGAACTCGCGCGTGGTGAATCCGGGCTCGAAGATGCGCTCCAGGTGCTCGGCCGGAATCCCCACGCCCCGGTCCGTGACCGAGAGGTGCAGCAGCTCGCCCGTCTGCTCGAGCGCCACGACCACAGGCTGCCTGGTCTCGAGCGACGCGGCCACGGCGTTGCGGATCAGGTTGGTAATCACCTGATACAGCGCGTTGGGGTCGCCCTGGAGAAACACGTTGCTCACGCTCACGAGGCCCTGCAGCGCGACGCCGCGCTGCCGGGCCAAGGGCCGCTCGAGCGCGACGCAGGAGCGCACCACCTGCGCCGCGTCGAACCGCTCGGAGCGGGCCAGCGTGCCGCGCGCCCGGTCCTGAATGGAGCGCAGGAACTGGATCGCCTGGTCCATGCCGTCGCCCACGCCCGCCAGCTCGTCGAGCAGGGTGGCGCGGAACGCGGGATCCACGGAGTCGGCGTCGCGCACCAGCTCGCGCGTCAGGTCGAGCGCCGCCAGCGCCGCGGTGAGGGGATTGGCCACCTCGTGGGCGATGACGCTGGGCTGGCGCGCCAGCTCGAGCAGCGCGTCGGGCTCGGCGCGGCGCGGGCGATTGGTGGGCACGGGATGATCGAGCAGGCCCACGCAGAGCCCGGCCAGCTCGAGAGTCATGCGCTCGCGGCTGCGGCGCTCGACGCCGTCGGGCGGGGGAGCGGGCGGCTGCTGTCGCACCGGCGCCACACACCAGGGGCCGACACCGTCGCCGTTGTCCAAGCGGCATCCGACCCAGCGGCTGCCCTGGATGATGGGAGCGGACCAGCGGTGCAGCGTGGTCTCGAGATCGAGCCGGGTGTCGGCGGGGCGTGGCGCGGCGGCGCTCGCCAGTATCGGCACCACTTCGGCGCTGGGCGACACCTCCCACAACGCCACGGTGCGCCCCGCGAGCGCCACGCTCGCCTGGCGCAGCACCTCGCGGCGGCGCAGCTCGAGAGCCGCGGGCGCCGGGTGGGTTTCCACTGTCGTCACAGTATGAAAATGCGCGGCGGCGCGATAGGGCGTTTTTGCGGCACCTGCGGGCGGAAATGCGGCAGAATGGCTATTTTGGGGGCACGATGAACGAGTCGGCACCGGGCCTGTACAGCTTGCCGCACGCCGTGTTCCTGCGTCGCCTGGCGGGTGCTACGCGGGGCACGTCGCTCGACGCCCGGCTGGGCCGGGCGGCGTTCGTCGCCCTGCGGCTGATCGACCTGCTCCGCCCCGACGAGCCCGCTCTGCCGCGCGACGCGTTCCATTATCAGCACGCCGCCACCGACCGCGCCTGCCGCGGGCTCCCCGCCGATCGCCCCGAGACGAGCCACCTGATCGGCGTGGTGCAGAGCACCGCGGACGCGTACCACACGCGCGACGTGGGGCTCCTGTTCCCCGCCCTGTTCGCCTACGCGCACTACCTCGAGGACGAGATGTGCCTCGAGGAGGCGCTGGACGTGCTGGAGACGCTCGAGCGGGTGGGCGGCGACCGGTTCCGGGCCGAGGACCAGGTCGCGGCGCGGCTGCGCATGGCGCGCGTGCTGCGGAAGCTGAACCGGTTCGATGAAGCGGAGCAGGGCTACGAGGAGGCGGGAGCGCGGGCAGAGGCCATCGGCGACCGACACTCGGCACTTCTGACGCAACTCGGACGGGCCGAAGCTCTCAGGGGCCGCGGCAATCTTGCCTCAGCCGAACAGTCGCTTCGGGTCGTCCTGCTCGACGCCGAGGTCCTCGACGACCGTGAAGTGCAGGCGATTGCTCATCAGTGTGTCGCCGTGGTTCTGGGTGCCCGGGGTGAGCCAGCCAGCGCTATTCCTCACCTGTGGCGCGCGTTCCAATTGTACGGCGACGACGCTCCACGCACGCGAGCGCTTGCTGACCTGGGCGCCGTGCTCCTTATCGTAGGCGACGCAAGTGGCGCGGAGCGCGCTCTACACGAAGTACTCCGACGTGGCGACTCGGAGGAAGCTGTCAACAACGCCCTCATCGAGCTCATGAATTGCGCCTCCTTCCGCCGGGATCGCGTCGGCTTCGAGCGGTGGCGGGAGCGGTGTGAGGCACAACAGGACCGGATGCCGCCGAACGTGCGCGCAGACTTTGTCCTGAAGACCGCGATCGGCCGGGCACGGTTCGGTCAGCATGAGCGTGCCGACGCCTTGCTCGGGACTGCGATGCGGATTGCTGAAGGTGCGGGGCTAAACGAGTTCGTGTTCCGGGTCGAGCGGATCCGGACCGGACTTAGCGGTTGCAATTGCCACGACTCGGTCGAAGCAACACATGGAGCAACCACTGAGCCCGACATCCAGAATGAAGCGGTCCGGGAGGTATCGATGTCGCTTGCGCAACTCGGACCGTGATACCTCCCCGACCGTCGCTCATGCTCAGTGGCACACGTTGCCGCTAGTCCAGTCACAAGCCGGGTGGGGCGCCGTTGTATCGGCACACGCGGTGATCCCGAACGCAAACGAGAGCACGACCACAGCAACGAGCATGCGAATCGAGCGCGACATAACACCTCCGCAAGATTTTGGTTAAAGGGCGTACGACTGCTGCGATGCTAAGCTGGCTCTGTGCGGAGGGCGTGTTTAGGGCGTTTTCGCGGCAGTGGGGGGCGTTTTTGCGACAGCCATGCTCGTCCTAGCGGCGGTCCCCGACGTTCAGCTCCATAAGCTGCGCCGGGCCGCGGGGCTGCGGTTCCACCTGGCGCATGCCCGGACCTGGGATGACGCCCTGACGACAATCCGCACCCGGCCCGTCGAGCTGGCGGTGGTCGACCCGCTGCTCGGGGGCACCCCCAGCGGGACCGAGATCTCGCGGCTGAGCGTGCTGTTCCCGTCCTTGCCGCTCGCCCTGTACACGACGCTCTCGCCCGCCGTCGCCGCCGTGCTGCTCGCGCTGGGCCAGAGCGGCATCCACCATGTGGTGTTCGCGCGCTACGACGACCACCCCGCCCGGCTGCGCGAGGTGCTGGCCGCCGAGGAGGCGCGCTCCACCTCGCACCGGCTGCGCGAGCAGCTCGGCTGGATGCTCGCCCCGCTGCCGAGCGAGCTGCGTTGGGCCCTGGAAGAGGTGCTGCGCTCCCCCGCCGAGCTGCAGACGGTGCAGCAGGTGGCGGCGCGCGCCCGGGTCGACCGGCGCACGTTCGAGCGCTGGTTCCTGCGGCTGGGGCTGCGCTCGCCGCGCCACTTCCTCGCCGCCGCCCGCGTGCTGCACGCGCACCGGCTGCTGCAGGATCCGGGATTCACCGTCGACGACGTGGCCCAACGGCTCGGCTACGCCCAGACCAAGACGCTGCAGCTGCACGCCCGCGCGTACCTGGGGCTTACCCTGGGCGAGATGCGGGACGCGCTCGACGCCCAGGAGGCGTTGCAGCGCGTGGCGCACGGCTTCGCGCCCCAGGCGGCCCGCGCCTCGGCGTCCTGAACCGTCGCACGTTCCACGTTCCACGTTCCACGAACCCCGAATCCCGAGCCCCGAGTCTGTGTCTGTTGCATTGACGCCACAATAGCTGAACGAATGCTCACATTCCGAGTGACCCGCATCACTCGCGTGTCTCCCGCACGACACTATGTTCTCCCGATGCCCGAGGCCCCGACGCAGCAACCGCGCGTTCTCATCGTGAGCCACCACGCCGACGCCGCGCTCGAGCTGGAGCAGGTGGCTGTGCGCCGCGGCTACGCGGTGCGTCGCGCCAACACCGGCGTCCAAGCACTCGAGCAGGCGTTCGATCGGGCGGTGGGGGCGGGGCCGGACCTGATCCTGCTGGACGATTCCCTACCCGACATCGATCCGCTCGACGCGAGCCGGGCGCTGCGCGACGACCCGCGCCTCGGGAGCAGTGTGCCGATCCTGCTCGTCTCCGCCGGCATGCCCACCACGGCCGAGCATCATGCGGCGCTGCGCGCGGGCATCTGGGAGTACGTGGCCCACCCGTTTCACGCGGAGGAGGTGGGCGAGAAGCTGGACGGGTATCTGCGCTGGAAGCTCGAGGCGGCGCGGGCGCGGCACGGCGACGATCTGGCCGACGTGACCGGGCTGTACACGCTGCGGGGACTGGCACTGCGCGCGCAGGAGCTGACGCTCCAGGCGTTCCACCACGCCGCGTCGCTCGCGTGCGTCGCGCTCGCGGGTGTCGATGGCGAGCTCCTGGCGGGGGTGCTGCGCGCCGGAGGGCGGCGCTCGGATGCGATCGGGCGCGTGGGCCCCGGCGAGTTCGCCGTCGTCGCGCCCGGCACCGACCGCGCCGGTGCGGTGGGGTTGGCGGAGCGGGTGGCGCGCGCGGTGCCCGGGCTGCGCGCCGGCTACGACGCGGTCACCAACGCGCGCTACACGCCGATCGAGCCGAAGAACCTGTTGGGGCGCGCGACCAGCGCCCTACGCGTCGCCAAGACGGACGGCGGTGGAGCGGGCTGGATCAGGGCGTTCCAGTAGTCTGGAAGAACTCTCCCATATCGGGCGCGGTCGCGGCGGCGTTGGGCAGCGTCCTGAGGCCGAGCGCCTCACCGGTGAGCCGCAGCAAGCTCTGGTGCTGGTACACGCCGGTTCCCTGGTAGCCGCGCTTGGCTTTGGGACTCACGATCACGCAGGGCACGTGCCCGCCGCCGTCGGTGTTGTCGCTCCCCGCCTCGTCGAACACGATCACCAATAACCCGTCCCGCTGGAACGCGGCGTTTTTCACCAGCGGATCGATGTTCGTCTGGAGCCACTGATCGGCGGTCGAGAGCGAGCAGTCGTGCGCGTCGTTGCACAGGTTCGGCACCACGAATGAATAGGCGGGCAGGTTACCACCCGCCAAATCAGCCGCGAACTGGCTGAAGGGCACGAGGTTGTTGCGCTGAGTCGCGGAGTTCACCACGTCCGAGAGCAGGGCGATGACGTTGTGCTTGCGGGCGTAGTTGCCCACGTCACCCCCGGTGTAGCCCACCGACGGCAGATCCTCCGCGTAGGACTTCCACGTCTTGCCGGCGGCGAGCAGGTGACGAACGATGTTGTCGTCGCTCACCACTGTGGAATAGCTGTCGTCGTTGGTGATGATCTTCCCCACCGTCATCATGAAGTAGTTGCCGATGGAGGGATGCGTGACGGCGTAGTACTGGGTCGCGAGCGCGTACTGCTGCGCCAGGCCGTTCAGGTACGGCATGGACGAGCTGCCGATCACGGACGAATAGTCCGTGTTCTCCTCCACCACGACGATGACGTGCCCCATCAGCGGCACGGGGCCGCCGCCTCCCGAAATGGGGGCGACGGACTCGGTTCCCTTGCACGCCACGATCAGGAACAGCAGCGTCAAGAGTCGCGATTTCATACGAGAGTCTCCTCTAGACAAGCGCCTGTCGAGCGAGCCCGACGGCGGCGATGACCCTGTCGCGCCACGCCGGCTCCTGGCGGCGGAACATCCCGCTGGCCACCTCGATCAGGGCGCCGGCACAGTGTAGCGAAAAGCGTGCCCGCCAGGCAGCCGGTACATGAGCAAAATACTCCTCCACGAACGCGGCCGCGGCGGCCTGGCCTCGGCCAGGGGGAAGCGCATCGAGTCCCACGCCGCCTGTCAGATAGGCCCACAGGTGGGCCGGATCGCGCACCGGATCGCCCAGGGCCACGGAGTCCAGGTCGATGAAGACCACGCGATCGCCGTCCAGGAACACGTGATCGGCCTTGAGATCCCGATGCATCGGCCCCGGTGCTGCATCGGGCAGGCCGTCGACGACCGCGGCGGTGAGCGCCTCGACCTCGGCCGCCACCTGGGGACAGGCCCACGCGACCAACCGCGCCGCCCGCCGCACCTGTGCCAGCTGGTCGGCGCGGGAATGCTCGCGCGGGACGGGGACGCCGTCGTCCTGGTTGAACGCCGCCACCGCGCGGGCGACCGGGCGCATGATCGCGGGGTCGCGGCCCGCGAGCAGCAGCTCGAGCAGTGGCGCACCGCGCGCCTCCTCGAGCACCAGCGTATGCAGGTCCGCGAGATAGGCGATCGGCGCGACGACGGCGTACGGGCCCGCGGGAGCCGCCCGCGCCGCCAAGTGCCGCAACAGGTCCCAGGTCGCCTCGCCGCGCCCGTCACGGTACACCTTGAGATACGCCCGCACCGAGGCGTGGCGACCGGTCGCCCGCTCGCGCGCCCGCAGGGTGTAGCGCAGCGCCGCGCCCAGCTCGGTACGGTAGCGCAGCGGCTCGATGGCGCGCTCCTCGGGTTCCCAGCTGCCGCCCCCCCCGTCCACCCCCCGGCCCAGACGCTCGAGCAGCAGCGGCTCGACGTCGTACCGGACGCCGGCACCGCTCATCACCCGGCGCAGCTGGTGGATCTTGCGGTCGTAGGGGAACACCTCCACCAGCATGTCGAGGTCGGGCACAAAGCCGACGGGCTCGAACGAGAGCCACTCCGGCGGGACGTCGCGCGACGGGTCGGCGGCCGCGAGCTCGCGCCACACGCGTTCCGCTTCCCCCGCCGTGGCGTACAGCACGCCGGTCACCATCTGCTGCCAGCGGCGCCCCGAGCGACGGTCCGCCAGGCTCAGCGTGTACTCGAGCACGCAGCGTGACTTCCGCTGGCGGCACCGGAACCGGAACGGCATCACGGCCTCGATCGCGATGTCGTCCGCGCCCACGCCTCGCGCCGGCTTCAGCTGCGCGCGGAACACCTCGAGCATGCGCGCGGGATCGCCCGCCACGGCGAGCTGGGGGAACTCGGCATCGCCCGGGAGTCCCAGCGTGGAGACGCCGCCCGGTGTTCCCAGGCTCAAGCCTGGGCCCGAGTCCGCACTGCCCTTAAGGGCAGTGTCTTGCCGGGCCCACCCTTGAGGGTGGGGATTTTCCGAGTTGCAGTCTGCAGTGGTCGCCATCATGTCACCGCCTCGTACAGCTCGCGATAGCGCCCGCTCCGCTCCACCAGCTCGGCGTGCGTGCCGCGGTCCACGACCGAGCCGCCGTCAAGCACCAGGACCTGGTCGGCGTCGGCCACCGA
>Ga0209350_1001170_pt1 | contig 11916 bp, 10 predicted proteins | sample GraSoi013_2_20cm_2_FD_185822 | JGI IMG/M metagenome (GOLD analysis project Ga0209350, IMG submission 185822) | Grasslands soil microbial communities from the Angelo Coastal Reserve, California, USA - Sample 09_27_2013_2_20cm (SPAdes) (version 2) | ecosystem: Environmental > Terrestrial > Soil >...
TGCTGCCTCGCCGCCGCGGCGCTCGCCTGCCGAGAGGCGCGGCGCGCGAACCCCCGGCCGGCGGACGCGGGCACGATGGTGACGGTCTACGTTCCACCCAAGGCGGCCGACCGAATCGCCGGGCGCCTCCAAACGATCGCCGCCCAGCACCAATGGGCCCTCTCGATCCGCACCGACAGCGCGGCCCTGGCCGACGCCGACCTCGCGATCGCGGACAGCGCGGGGACGCTGGTGAGCCGGGTGCGGGCGGGGTCGCCCGCGGCCGCGCAGGCCAGACAGATGGCGGACGCGGTGTTGCCGTGACCGCCAAAGGGTTCGCCGCGATTCCCGACGTGGTGCTCGGGCCCCTGGCGGGCCGGCCCGAGGCGGACTGGCACCGCGCTCCGCCCGGGAAGTGGACCGCGGCTCAAATCGTCCACCACCTCGCCATCTCGATCGACGGGAGCGGTCGGGTGTTCGAGGACCGGCGCGCCAAGCCCCCCATGCGACGCCGGCCGAGGCCACTGCGACAACGGCTCCGCCAATTCGTGTATCTCGATGTCGGGTGGATTCCCTCGGGCCGTCGTGCCCCGGCGGCCACGGAGCCTGCCCAGCGTCCCGATCCGGGCGCGGTGGAGCGGCAGCTGCGGGACGGCGTGGCGCGCTTTGTCGCGCTGGCGCACGAGCTCTTGCCGGCTCGCCGGGACGATCTGTTCGTGAAGCATCCCGCGTTCGGCGATCTCACCCTGCCAGAGTGGCTGCGGTTCCATGTGCGCCACTGCGCGCATCATGCGAAGCAAATTCGCGCGCTCCTCGCGTCGTGAGCGACAAGGACAAGCGCAAGCTCACCGTGCGCGTCCCCAACCCGAAGGCGCCGGTGAAGGGGCGCCTCAAGACGCCACCGCACAAGGTGCACAAGTCCGTGAAGCACTATCGGCGACGGGAGAAGCATCCGGGCCGGATGGCGGACGACGACTAAAGTTCTGGGACGGGATTCAACGCTTCGTGCGGGCGGGGGTCTTCAGGACCACGCAACATGATCCGGCCCCCGGAGCCCGCAGCTCGGCCCGGGTGCCGCGGGCGCCGGCAGCCGCGAGCAGGCCGCGCAGCAGGGCGAGGTTCATCCCGCACACCAGGGGCCGGCACTCGTTGGCGAGGGCGTCGAACGGGCAATTCCGGAGCCGCACCTCACCGTTGACGCGGGCGGGGTCGTACCCGCATTCATCGAGCACAGCGATGGCGTTGGCGAGCAGGCGATCGGTGCCCGCATTCCCGTTGGTGCTGCGGCGCGCGTCGGCGCCGAGCCTCCGGCCTTCGGCGCGGGCCGCGCGCTGGAGCGCGCCCCGAGCCGCGGGCGCGACCGCCGTCAACGCGCGAGCGAAGACGCGGCCGGCGAGCTCGTACCGGCGCTCCGGGAGCGTGAGGTCGAGCTGGCGGGTGGAACGGTGGTACAGCTTGGCGGGCCGGCCTGCACCCGGCCCGCGGCGGGCCGTGAGCCGGCGGTAGCTCGCGTCGAGCAGCCCCTGCTGGACCAGCTTATCGAGGTGGAACGCGGCGAGCGCTCGCGAGATGCGGAGCGCGCGGGCCGCCTCGTCGCGCCCTACCTCGCATCGCCGCTCGGCGACGTAGAGATAAAGACCCCTCCTGATCGGTTCGTCGAGCAACGAGATGACGGCGATCTGGCTCTCGAGATCGGTGCCTGGCACGTCAAAAATCTACACCGCGCGCAGCCGCGATCCAATCGCTCTAACGGCAGCGTATATTGCGCATACAGGAGCGCCCAAGCCCGATGCCCGACTACGCTTACCTCATTGTCGGCGGTGGCATGACCGCCGACGCCGCGGCGCAGGCCCTCCACGAGGCCGACCCCGCGGGCTCGATCGGCCTGATCAGCGCCGAGCCGCATCCTCCCTACGACCGGCCTCCGCTCTCGAAGGCCCTCTGGAAGGGCGAGCCGGAAGAGAAGATCTGGCGGAAGACGGCCGCCACGGGCGCGGCGCTGCACCTGGGCCGGCGGATCACGGCGCTCGATCCACGGGCGCGCAGTGTGACGGACGACCGGGGCACGGTGTATCGGTATCAGAAGCTGCTCCTCGCCACCGGCGGCGTCCCGCGGCGCCTGCCGCTCAAGACCGACCAGATCATCTATTTCCGCACCCTGGACGATTACCGCCGGCTGCGCGCGCTCGCGAGCCAGAGCGTGCGCTTCGCGGTGATCGGCGGCGGGTTCATCGGCAGCGAGGTTGCCGCCGCGCTGCGGATGCAGCAGCGCGACGTCACGATGCTCATCCCGGAGACGGGACTCGGCGCGCGCGTATTCCCCGCGGACCTGGCGGCGTTCCTCGTGAGCTACTACCGCGAGAAGGGCGTCACCATGCGGATGGGCGAGGGGATGGCGGGGCTCGACCGGCGCGCCGGCTCCTGCGTCGTGCGCACCACCCTGGGCGGCGAGCTCGTGGCCGAGGTGCTGGTCGCCGGGCTCGGTATCGTGCCGGGCGTGGAGCTCGCGGAGCAGGCGGGATTGCGCGTGGACAACGGGATCGTGGTGTTGCGCGTGGACAACGGGATTGTGGTGGATGAGGCCTGCCGTACCAGCCAGATCGACATCTATGCCGCGGGCGACGTCGCGAACTTCGCGAATCCCGCGTTGCGCGCGCGGTTGCGTGTGGAGCACGAGGACAACGCCAACACGATGGGGCGCACCGCCGGTCTCAACATGGCGGGCCGGGCGACGCCCTATCATCACCTGCCGTTTTTCTACTCCGACCTGTTCGAGTTGGGCTACGAAGCGGTGGGTGACGTCGACGCCCGTCTCGAGACGGTCGCCGACTGGAAGGAGAAGTTCCGTGAAGGGGTCGTCTACTACTTGAACGACGGCCGCGTACGCGGCGTCCTGTTGTGGAACACGTGGGGCCAGGTGGACCACGCGCGGGCGCTCATCGCCGAGCCCGGCCCGTTCAAGCTTCAGGACCTAAAGGGACGATTGCCCGCCTAGAACCGGTATCCCGCGGCCAGGTTGAAATGATTGGCCGTGAACTTGCCGCTCGGGTACGTGGTCTCGAGCCGCCGGAACTCGATCCCGAACACCAGCGGCCCGCGGGGGCGGAGATCCACGTGCCCCTCGCACACGAAGTTCTTGAGCCGGCCCCGCGGGCTGCCGAGCGCGTCCGACAGATCGCCGTCGTCGGGATCGTCGATGCCACAACCGCCGCCGACCATCACCTCCCGTCTGGGCCGGACGTTGAGCTGACCCCAGCCGCCTTTGGTGCGGACCTCCTTGCCGGTCGGCCCCAGGCTCTGGCCGATCCCGCCGCCGCCCAGTCCCGCCAGGGCCTTCCCGCTGAACGCCTCCGCCAGGAGCTCGACCGGGCCGGCCTTGACGCGCGCGTCCGCCGTGACGGCGCGCGACTGGAACAGCGTGTCGGCCGAGGCGAGCCATCCCAGGTGGCCGCCGATGGCGATCTCGCTCGGATCGTCATTGGGACCCCAGGCGAGCCGCACCCGCGCCTGCAGGTAGGGGCGACCGCTTCGCTCCGCCGAGTCGGGCTGGGTGTTGAAGAGCCCCTGCGCCGTTCCGGACGTCGGGGCCAGCACGGCCACCTGCTCCGCGAGGCGCAGGGTGTATCCCTGCTCCAGGGTCGCGCGAAACTGCGGCAGCCACAGCCACAGGTTGCCGGCGGTGGCGAAGTCGGGGGTGCCCACGGAGGCGAGGGAGCGCGGGCTCCGCTCCGCGACGAGCGGCGACTCCTGGCCGAACAGGAGCTGCGCGTGCGGCCACGAGACGATCCCGACGGCGCGCCGCAGCCGGAGCAGCGGGAAGGTGCGCCCGCCGGAGGACGGCTGCTGGCCGCCGTAGAAGTCGACATCCACCTCGCCGGAGAAGCTGCCGCGCAGCACATCGGGATCGGTCACGAGCACGCCGAGGCGCGTCTGGCGAATGGTGCCCCCGATCGCGCTCGCCGACGGCAGCGAGTCGGCGAACTGCGGCAGGTCGCTGTTGTTGACGCGAGCGTTCGTGAAGAAGCCATTCACGAGCACGAGACCGGTCAGCTCGACGGTGCGCTTGGCAGGGGCGGGGGGCGATGGTGGCGTCTGCGCCGCGAGCGGAAGGGCGACGGCGACGAGCGAGACGAACAACGTGGCCCGCATCTCGGGCTCCTGGCGGTTTCGATATGACTACAGTAAGCTGCAACGCCTCGAGCGCAACCGGGAACAGGCGATGCGATGGATCGCGCTGCTGGTAGGCGTGGGTTGTATCACGGCAGTGCAGCGCGGGATCGCCCAGGGGCGCGTCGCGGGCCGGGTGACGCTGCTCGAGAAGAGCGGGAAGTCGTCTCCCGACCTGGCGGCCGCGGTCGTGTACCTCGAGGGCGGGACCGCGGACGATGCCGCCCGCCCGGTGACCGTCGACATCGCGATCAACGATAAGGAGTTCGTGCCCCGCGTCGTGGTCGTTCCTCTCGGTTCAACGGTCCGCTTTCCGAATCACGACCCCTTCGACCACAACGTGTTCTCCGCCTCCGGGCCCGATCCGTTCGACCTCGGGCAATACGGCCGCGGCGAGGCCAAGACCTGGACGTTCACGAGTCCCGGCCTGGTGCGCGTCTTCTGCAACATCCACCCCCGAATGGTGGCATTCGTGCAGGTGATGGCGGGTCGCCACTTCACGCAACCCGCGGCGGACGGCAGCTTCGAAATCACCCCCGTGCCGCCGGGCACATGGGTGTTGCACGCCTGGCACGAGCGGAGTCCGGAAATCACGCAGACGGTGAGCGTGACGACGGCCGGCGCCTCGGGAATCGAGCTGGCGCTCGACGCTCGCGGGTTCCGCTGGACGCCCCATAAGAACAAGTACGGCAAAGATTACCCGACGAATGCCGGACGCGAGCGCTACTAGGATCGCGCGAATCGGCCTCGGGGCCAAGATTTTCATCGCCGCCACGTTGTCGGTCGCGGGCGTGCTGGGTGTGACGCTCGGGCTCACCTCGCTGCAGGCGAACCGCACGGCCGACGAATCGATCCGCCGGGCGCTCGCGGGCGTGCGGCGGGGCGTGCAGGCGTTCCTCGCTGGTCGGACCGCGACGTTTGCGGGGATGAGCGCCGTGAGCGCCGAGGTGCCGCAGTTCCGGGAGCGGCTGCTCAAGGCTGCCGAGCGGAGCAACGTGCTCGATCAAGCCGAGGAGCACCGCCGGTTGCTGGGCGCGGCGTGGGTGCTGATCACCGACGAGCACGGCGTACTGGTCGCCCGGACGGACTACCCCACGGAGTCCGACATCGACCTCTCGCGTGGCGCGCTGATCGCCGGCGCCCTCTCGGGCGACGAGACGAGCGGCGCCTGGGTGGACGAGCGCCGGCGCAAGCTGTTCATGGCGGTGGCGGTGCCGCTGCGCGCGTCACCACAGGCGGCGCCTCAGGGCTCCCTCATTGCCGCCTACGCGATCGATGATACGCTCGCGCACCAGATCAGGCAGGCGACCACCACCGACGTGGTGTTCTTTGCGCTCGACACGCTCAACCGGCCCTATATCGTCGGCTCCACCCTGCCGCGCGAGGCGGTCGAGCCGGCGCTCGTGGCCGACACGGGGGCGATGGCTGCCCTGACGCGCGACACGGCGGGCACGGAGCTGGCCGCCGACGTGGACGGCGAGCGGCTCATCGGGCTGGCGAGTCCCATCCGCTCCGCGGGGGGCGACGCGTTCGGCGGGTTTGTCGCCTTCCGCTCGCACGAGCGCGAGCTCGGCGCGTTCCGGGCGCTGCAGCACACGATCGGGTTCTCCCTCGCGCTTGGACTGCTGCTCGCGTTGGCCTCGGCGTACGTGCTCGCCCGCCAGATCGCGGGCCCGATCCGCCGGCTGGCGCTCGCGACGCGCCGGGTGCAGGACGGGGACTACAGCGTGGAAATCGGCGTCCCCTCCGGCGACGAGATCGGCATGCTGTCGCAGGCGTTCCAGAGTCTGGTGGCGGACCTGAAGGAGAAGGCGAAGCTCGTCGAGTACATGATGGCCACGTCGGGAGCCGCGCCCACGGAGCAGCTCAAGAGCACCCGACCGTCCATCGGGGCCGCGACGGGAAGCGGGCTGCGCCCGGGCTCGCTGTTCGCCAACCGCTACGAGGTGAAGGAGGTCCTCGGGATGGGCGGGATGGGTGTGGTGTACCGGGCGTTCGACCGCGAGCTGCAGGAGGCGGTGGCGATCAAGGCGCTCCGTCCCGAAGCGCTCGTGGGGAGCGGCGTCGCGCTCGAGCGCTTCAAGCAGGAGATCCGGCTCGCCCGCAAAATCACCCATCGCAACGTGGTGCGCACGTACGATCTGGGCGAGGTGAACGGGATGTACTACCTCACGATGGAATACGTGGAGGGGACATCCCTGAAGCAGCTCATCAGCACCCGCGGGCCGCTGCCGGTGTCCGTCACCCTCACGATCGGTAAACAGCTGTGCCGGGCGCTCGAAGTCGCGCACGAGGAGGGAGTGATCCACCGCGACATCAAGCCCCAGAACATGGTGGTCGAGCCGAGCGGCGTGCTCAAGGTGATGGACTTCGGCATCGCCCGGCTCGCGAACCGGTCGAAGGACGAGGGGTTGACCAAGGACGGGATGTCGATTGGCACGCCGGATTACATGTCGCCCGAGCACCTCTCAGGAAAGGAGCTCGACGCGCGCAGCGATCTCTACTCGGCGGGCGTGGTGCTGTTCGAATGTCTCACGCGCCGCTTGCCGTTCGACGCCGAGACGACGTTCGCGCTGATCGCGAAGCATCTCGAGGAGGAGCCGCCCGATCCGCGCACCGTCAACCCCGACGTGCCCGAAGCGTTAGCGCAGCTGATTCTCAAAGCGATGGCGAAGGAGCCGGCAGACAGATACCAGACCGCGGTGCAGATGCACGACGCGCTGGCAGCGATCGGATGAGACTCGCATGCGCGGTCATCACGCTGTTCGCCACGGGTCGGCTCGCAGCACAACAAGGCGCCCTCTCACCGCGGCCATACCGTCCGGGGGTCGACGTGCTGGACTACGCGTTGTCCCTGGATCTGCCGGATAGTGGGAACCGCATCGAGGGGCGCGCCGTGCTCACCGTTCGGCGAACCGCCCGGATCGACACGCTGGTGCTCGACCTCTTGAGCCTGAGGGTCGACAGCGTACTGGTGGGTGAGCGCGCGACACGCTTCCGTCGGGACAGCGGCACCATCCGCATTCCGTTGCCGGCAGCCTCGTCCGACACGTTGACCATCGCCGTCCGCTACGGTGGCCCAGTCACCGACGGTCTCATCATGCGGAGCGACACGGTGTGGGGTTGGACCGCCTTCGCCGACAATTGGCCCGACCGAGGGCGTCACTGGATTCCCAGTGTCGACCATCCGAGCGACAAGGCAACCGTGAGCTGGACCGTGCGCGCCCCGAGCCGCCTCAAGATCATCGCGAACGGCGCCCGTCTCGGGGAAGCTCCGGTCAACGGTTCCAACCCGCCGAGGACCATCACCCGTTGGCGGATGAACGAGCCGATCCCCGTGTATCTCATGGTCATCGCGGCCGCTCCGCTCTACGAATACGACCTGGGCGAAACGGCGTGCGGTCTGACGCTGGTCGGTCGCTGCGTCCACCAATGGGCATACGTGGAGCCGCGGTTGGCGAATTTTCTTCCGGGCCCGTTCAGGAGCGCGGCAGACATCGTGTCTTATTTCGGATCGTTGGTAGGCCCGTTTCCGTACGAAAAGCTGGCGCATCTGGAATCGTCGACCCGGTTCGGCGGCATGGAGAACGCGACCGCGATTTTCTACGCCGACCAGCCGTTCCGCAAGCGCACCATGACCGATGGAGTCGTGGCTCACGAGACCGCTCACCAGTGGTTCGGCGACGCCGTCACGGAGACCGAATGGTCGCATCTGTGGCTGTCCGAGGGCTTCGCCACCTACTTTGCGGCGCTCTGGACGCGGAAGTCAGCCGGCGACTCAGGTTTTCGCGCGGAGATGGAGGAGATCCGGCGGGCCGTGCTCTCGAGTCGAGTCGTCGCCGTGCGGCCGGTGATCGACACGATGGAACAGGACCTGATGGCGTTGCTCAACGAGAACAGCTATCAGAAGGGTGGGTTCGTATTGCACATGTTGCGGACCACGCTCGGCGACTCGGCCTTCTTCCGTGGCCTGCACCGTTATTACGACAGGTATCGGAACGGGAACGCGCTCAGCGACGATCTGCGCCGCGAGCTGGAAGCCTCGTCGGGGCAACCGCTCGGTTGGTTTTTCGACCAGTGGCTGCGCCGGCCCGGCTTCCCCGAGCTCACCACGTCATGGACTTACGATGCAGTGGCGAAGCGCGTGATCGTCTCCATCACCCAAGGCACGCGATTCGGCAGTTATCGTTTCCCGCTCACCATCGACGTCAAAACCGCGGCCGGACGGTGGGTCCGGACCCGCGTCCAAGTTCCCGCGCAGACACGCACGCCGGTCACACTCGACCCACCGCTCGATACGGCGCCGGCGGAGCTGGTGTTTGATCCCGACGTTGAATTGCTCGCGAGAATCGTCGAGCAGTAGACGTCCTAGATCCCTCCGAACCAGGGGTATCCCTGATCTTCCCAATACCCGCCCGGTCGCTGATCCATGAACGTCATCGACACCAGGTACTTCGTGAGCTTATAGCCGAGCTTGGTCGGCGAGTACAGCCGCAGCGGCGCTCCGTGCGCCGCCGGTAGCGGGTTGTCGTTCATGCCGTACGCGAGGATCGTCTGCGGGTGCAGCGCGCTCGCCATATCCCAGCCGTTCGCGTAGTCGGCGTCGAACGACACGAAGCTGATGTAGCGCGCTGCCTTGGTCGGGCGAACCTGCTCCACGATGGCCGACACCGGGACGCCGTGCCAGCTCGCGATCGCGGACCAGCCCTCTACGCAATGGTGCTTCACCGTGTACGACACGCGGGGCATGCGCATCAGATCGTCGAGCGACAGCTCGAGCGGTTGCGCCACCAGGCCGTCCACCCGCAGGCGCCAAGCGGCGGGATCACCGAGCATCGGCACGGTGCGCGAGATGAAATAGCTGGGAAGCGCGGCGCTCCGCTCGCTCGCGGGGTACGTGCGCGCGAGCCGCGTGGGCGAGTACAGGAGCTTCTCGCCCACCCAGTCGTTCACGCGGCTGATGCTCCACAGGCCGGGACGCACCAGAGTGCCCCCGTCCCACCCGCACGCCGCAAGCAACGCTGCGGCACCACTGCCCAGGCCTAACGTGACAAACGCACGTCTATCGATGCCTTGGGGCTTGGCGTCTTGGCGTCTTGGCGTCTGTCTCTCAGTCATGGCTCGGGAACCTCCCCCGGTACGATCCAGTGAGCATGGCGCGTAGCGAGGCGGGATCCACGGCGAACACGAGAATCACGTGCATGATCGTGAACCCCACGAAGATCCACACGATCCAGAAGTGCCAATAGCGCGCCGCCTGAAATCCGCCGAACAACGTCGTCAGCCAGGCCAGCTGCGTCGGCTTGTAAACCGCGAAGCCGGTGAGCACCGCGAGCGCGCCCAACCCGATCACGCCCGTGTACGCGAGCTTCTGGAGCGGGTTGTGTTTGCCCTGCGGCGGATGCTCCCGACGGAGATGGAGGTAGTACTTCGTCATCTCGATCGCGCCCCGAACGTCCCGCGGCCGGAACAGCAAGGCGCGCCACTCGCCGCTCCGCACCAGGTATCCGAGATACAGGAGACCGAAGGCGACGAGCGGCCACGCCAGCGCGAAGTGCCAGTTGAGCGCGCCCGCGAGCCAGCCGCCGAGCCGGCTCCAGTGCGGGAACTGGGCGCCGTCGAATGGGCTCACGAAGTACGGCCCGCCGCGGTTTCCGAACCGGGCGTAGGCTTCGTAGATCTGGAGACCGCTCGCGATCATGCCGGCGAGTACGATCACGGTCGCCCAATGGGTGAGGCGGACGACCCAGTGGTGGCGGCGCACGGTCGGAGCGGAGGTGGCAGTCATAGCGCTCAGGGAAACCTGGGCACGTCGCCCGTTCGCCGCCACCCTCCGCGCTTCCCAGGCCGCCCCGACCGGCCTTAGCTTGCAGGCCGGATGACTCAACCCCAACACGGCGGTCCCGCCCTCCCCGAACGGATCGCAGGGCTCGCCGCCGTTGCCGCCAACTTGTCGTGGAGTTGGAATCGCAACGCGCGGGCGTTGTTCCGCTCACTCGACCCGGCGCTGTGGCGCCGCACGCAGCACAATCCCATCGAGTTGTTGCGACGCGTGGCGCCGGAGCGGCTCGCCGCCTGCGCGGCGGACCCGGAGTTCCTGCGGCTTTACGACGTCGTCGCGGCTGCGGTGGCGCAGGACGCGACGTCCGCCGGCACCTGGTTCGCCACCGCGTATCCCGAGCTCGTCAAGCGGCCGATCGCGTACTTCTGTGCCGAGTTCGGGCTGCACGCCTCGGTGCCAATTTATTCCGGAGGCCTCGGGGTCCTCGCCGGGGACCAGTGTAAGGCGGCGTCGGACCTGGGCGTCCCGCTCGTGGGCGTCGGCCTGTTCTATACCAAGGGATACTCGGACCAGCGACTGCGGCTCGACGGCTGGCAGGAGGATGCCGAGGAGCGGTTCCACGTGGCCGCGACGCCGCTCCAACCGGTGCGGGGGCCGAAGGGCGATCCCTGCCTCGCCACCGTGCAGCTGTCGGGGCGCCACGTGAGCGTGGGCGCTTGGCGCGTCATGGTAGGTCGGGTGCCGATCTTCCTCCTGGACACGGATCTCGCACAGAACGACCCGGCCGACCGCGGGCTGTCCCATCGGCTCTACGCCGGCGGGCCCGATCTGCGGCTGCGGCAGGAGTGGGTCCTGGGGGTGGGGGGCGTGCGAGTGTTGCGGGCCCTGGGGTACGACCCGGCCGCCTGGCACGCGAACGAAGGACACGCCGCGTTCATGCTGGTGGAGCGCGTGCGTGAGCTGGTGACGCGGGGGACCCCATTCGCGGAGGCCGTCCGCAAGGTGCGCGCGGCGAGCACGTTCACCACCCACACGCCGGTGCCCGCCGGGCACGACACGTTCTCGATCGAGCAGGTCGAGCAGAGCGTCGGTCCGGTGTGGCAAGAGATGGGCGTCGGCCGCGAAGCCTTCATCCGACTCGGGCATCATCCGGTGGTCGATCACGATCGGTTTCACATGCCCGTCGCGGCCATCCGGCTCTCGGCGCGGGTGAACTCGGTCTCGCGGCGTCACGGGGAAGAGTCCCGCCGCATCTGGGCTCCGCTCTGGCCCGACCGCGATGTCGCCCGGGTGCCGATCGGCCACGTCACCAACGGCGTGCACGTCGCGACCTGGATGGCGAACCGGGTCCTGACCCTGTTCGACTCGCACTTCGGACCCGATTGGCTCGCCCGGGTGGACGACCCCAAGTTCTGGGACAAAGTGCTCGAGCTGGACGCCGCAGCCCTATGGGCGGTGCACAACCAGCTCAAGGCGCAGTTGATGCGGAGCATCCGGGAGCAGGCGCGGCGCCGCTGGGCTGATCAGTGGAAGGAAGCTCTCCACCTCGTGGGCGCGGGGACGCTGCTCGATCCCGAAGCCTTCACGATCGGCTTCGGTCGCCGGTTTGCCACCTACAAGCGGGCCGATCTGATTTTCCGCGATCCCGATCGGCTGCAGCGGCTGCTGGTGAACCCCTGGCGCCCGGTGCAGATCGTGTTCTCCGGCAAGTCGCATCCGGGTGACGAGCCGGGCAAGCAGGTGCTGCAGCGCGTGTACGCGCACACCCGGGAAGCCCGCTTCGAGGGCCGGATTGCGTTCCTCGAGGACTACGACATGCATCTGGCCCACAGCCTGGTGCAGGGCGTGGACCTCTGGCTCAACGTGCCGCGCCCCCCGCTCGAGGCGTGCGGCACGAGCGGCATGAAGGCGGCCTTGAACGGCGTGCCCCAGCTGAGCACGCTGGACGGGTGGTGGGCCGAGGGTTACGATGGGCCGAACGGCTGGGC
>Ga0209350_1001171_pt1 | contig 11911 bp, 18 predicted proteins | sample GraSoi013_2_20cm_2_FD_185822 | JGI IMG/M metagenome (GOLD analysis project Ga0209350, IMG submission 185822) | Grasslands soil microbial communities from the Angelo Coastal Reserve, California, USA - Sample 09_27_2013_2_20cm (SPAdes) (version 2) | ecosystem: Environmental > Terrestrial > Soil >...
CCGTCACGGATCGGAGCGCTCGCCCCTCGACGTGTTGACTCGAACACCTTGGAGCATCTTTCGCACTGCACCCGATTTGCACTTCGACGGTTCCGATTGCTCGGGCGAGCCCATCACTTCAGCGACTTAATCGTGGCAGCCCGCGGATGCTGAATCCGCTGGCAGCCCTTGCGGAAGGTCCGCAAGACTCTAGACCGCGCGGCGCGAGGCTCGTCAGGCGGTGCATTCGGGTGCAAACGAGTGCAAAACGGTGCAAATGGTAGCGGGGGCGCGATTCCGCCTAATAGCACCACCGTCATTCCATTCACGAGCGCGGACCGCCGTCGCAAGAATTCCTCCGTCCAGATTTCCGACTACTGTGGTAACGGCCATCGGCTGACAGTTGGAAATGTCCGAATAGACCAGCGGGAGCGCCGATGGCGGTGCCGGCAGTGTGGTAACGACCGCGCTGCGGCATTTAGGGATCGGCAACGGACAGGCTGAGTGCACTCGCATAGTCAGGAGCATGCTCCCATCGGATCGGTATGCTGCCTTTCGCAACAGATGAAATCGCCTGGACCCAATTGTTCCACGCGAGGACTGCCCGAGGCGCCGGTACGGTGGCGCAACGGCCTTGCAACGCTCTGCACCCAAATTTCCGAAGGGGTCGGCTGGACACTCTCCTCGATGATAGGTATCATTGGTATGTATCACTGAGGCTTGAGTTACGATGAAGACCAAGCGCGCGAAAGTGTTCTGGACAGGCCGCAGCCAGGCGGTGCGGCTTCCGCAGGAATTTCGGTTCCAGACCGATACGGTGCTCGTGCGCCGCGAGGGGACGAGCGTCATTCTGGAGCCCGCCGAGGACTGGCCCGCCGACTACGTCGAGTCCTTTGCCGGAGCGCCAGCCGACTTCACTCGTCCGCCTCAAGGCAAGTCGGACAAGCGTCCGAAGCTCGCGTGAAATTCCTGCTCGACACCGATACGTGCATCTACGCGATTAAGCAAGATGCGAGCGTGTTGCGCCGACTGCTGTCAGAGAGTCGCGCTGACATCGCTGTGAGCGTCATTACCGAAGGCGAGCTGCGCACGGGCGCGGCCAAGAGCTCGAACGCCGACAAGACGCGTCGGCGGGTGGAGAATTTTCTGCGCCCCTTGAGCATCCTGGAGTTCACCTCCGAGGATGCGGCGTCGTATGCGCAAATTCGCGCGCGCCTCGAGCGAGCCGGAACACCGATCGGACCCGTTGACACGCTGACTGCCGCTCAGGCGGTGCTTCGGAAGCTCACGCTCGTGACGAACAACCAGCGCGAATTTAGCCGCATACCGGGCCTACGTGTTGAGAACTGGTCTGCCGATTGAGGTGTTGACGAGGGCGTGCGTGTTGGCCCTCACGCTATGGTGGACGTGCGAGCAAGGAGGGCGCGATCCGGCGTCACGTCCCCCGCAGCAAGTTCGGCCATACTGCACCTTCGTCACGTCGATTTGGTCGTACTCGCCATGCGTACCGATCCACTTGATCCAGATAATGCGCTTGTCGAAGTCCGCGGCGACGACCAAACGATAGTCGTTGCCTTCCGGCATCGCGGCATCGAGCTCACGACGGAAGAACGTGCTTCTTAAGCGCTTACGAATATCTGGATTCGGTTCTCGAAAGGCAGGAGCCACGCGCAGCGGTGCAGCGATCACGCGCAGCTAAACGGGAACCCGCTCGAGCGAGCGGCTAGGCACGCTCGAGCGGGTTCCGCGAAAGACTCAGCGGGTCCTCAGTTATTCGCGCAGGGGTTGGAGGACAGCACCCTGCGAAAATTCTCTATGACGCTTCTGGGACCGGCTGGCCCGGGGAAAACGCTTGCAAAGTACGGGCCATATTCCGTCGCTGAGTTACCACCGAACGAATTGGTAGTCCCCGGGATAAACGGACCTCCCAGGCTCCATCGGCACCTTTGTTCGTCCGCTTGCGTCGTATAGATCGGGTAAAAGTTCGCGTTTGGTGGCGGATTTGTGCATCCCGCACCGGTAGTCCGGTTGCAGCTACCGCCAAAGTCGGCGGCCTCGATCCGCGGCAGATCGACCTCGAAGGCGACCCGCCCGTAGTTTCTTTGGTCACCGACCGAGTCTGTAAACAGTGGACTCGCGAACGAGATTGGCGTGCTGTGCAGAGCTCGATCGACATGCGCCTGCGGGTTGGTGCCCGGCCAGACCAATTGGTACGGAACACCGGAGAAATCGGTGTCTGTACCGAAACAACCAATATTGGGAGCAAAACCAGTTGTGTTATCGGTTGTATCGACACAGGCATAATCATCATCGCCGATCAGACTATTATTTGTGTTCAGATCGTGCACACCGTCTGCGACGCAGTTACCAAAGACATCACCGAACGTGTCCCTACCGCCGCTGCGATTGATCCGATTGCAGTACTCGTAGTGTCCGATCTCATCGGAAAGCGCGATGTTGTAGCTGTGAGCCGTCCAGGTATTTCGCGTGTGCTCACTCGAGGTGGCGAACGCCGGATGGAAATCAACCGTCTGGGTCGCGCAGGTGGTCGCACTCGGCTGATAGAGCAACTGGGCAAACCCGTTGGCGGCGCTGGCAACCATCGAGCCCTGTTCGCCGGTCGTCAGGTCGTGGATTGTTACCTTCAGTCCATACGCGGTGTCCGTGAGATCGACGCGCAGCACATCACCCGAATTAAAAAAGAGCGTGTGGTTGTCGTCCGGCGCGAAGCCGGCGAAACCCCCACTTCCAATGAGCGCGCTGGGGCCCTCGGGTGAACCGCTCTTAGTGATAAAGGCAAAGTTCACGTATTCGACGCCGTAGCGATTCAGACAACTGCTGTTGTTGGGCCGCCCGGAGTTCTGATTCAGCGAATAACTGTCGATATTCAGCGCTGCGCACCATTGATTTGGATGATTCGGGTTGCCGCACCCGAACGGCGAGCTTGGAGGATAGAACTGCATCTCCATGAAACCGGTGCCTGGGTGCCTGCCGATGTAGTGAGAGTCAGTCACGCTGCTGCTGTCGAAGATGTTCGCGTCGCTGTCCGGCGTACATGCGATGTTCGGCAGCGACACACCGTTTACCGTGGAGCCGCCGGGGTTGGGCGCTGACTGATCGTCACACATGACCATCCCGACCCAGAACGCCGGATGGAGTTGGAAGTTAAACGTGCCACCCGTGCCAAGCTGGTTGGGGAATGTTGGCGGATCCGCGGGTAGTCGTATCCTCCAGGTCATCTGATTGCCCGATCCAGGCGTGTCCGAATAGAAGAGCAGGGAGGGCTCATCGTGCCCGGTATACGCACCGTTGTAGCCGATCGGGTCGAGAGTCTCCGTGCACAAGCTTCCGCCCTCGTCGCAATCGTGCGGGTTAACACCAGCGGCGACGCTCACGTTCGAGTAGCCCAGCGCGGCGAGCGTGCACAGGGGAAGAATTCGCAATGCTCTTAACATGACTCCCTCCCGTTTACCGAAGCATTGGTCGAGTTAATTACGCCATTTGTCGGAGTCACTCGAAGCCCGCAGCAAACGGCTCCAGGCCGTTGAAACTGCCTCTTCCCCTTTGGGCGCAACTCAGGGGCAATCGGGCCGATCGCCTTCAGGTTGCGTCACGGGTTGGAAGCGGGTCAAAGCGACGTCGGACCTCTTACGCCGAACGCCTCGATGCGTCAATGCGGGTATTGCCCCAAAGCTCTGCTCGGCCGCATCAACCTCCCGAGCTTCGACTTGCGTTGCCGGGACCCAGATCCCTTCGCGCGTCGGATGATCGCCGAACGCGCGCATGACACTCAGAGTCACCCTACACGCAGGCGCCTGGGCGTTTGGATCGGATTGCCGTCGAGCGCATGCATGAGCATGGGCTCGACGGCTCGTACACCGAGTGGAAGTCCCTTAGCGACGGGGAAGGGCGATTCCTCGTGATACGTGTCAACGGCGGCCGAAAATTGCATCGTGGACCAACGAGATGCTCACTCGGACGGAAGGATCCGGGGGCTCGACCACTAACCTACAGAACCTGAGCTACCACTGGGATCTCGTCGGAAACCTTCATCAGCGCATCGACAACCGCCAGGGCCTGACCGAGCAGTTCGCATACGACTCGATGAGCCGGCTGCTGAACTCCACGCTTACCGGCGCGACCAATCCAACTCTGACTCTGACCTATAGCGCTTCCGGAAATATCAGCTCCAGCCTTGAGCGCCGCTCTCACGGAGGTCGCTACACGGAGTGGTCTGATAAGACCTGAAGCCGCCGGGTCGTGGGGCTCATTCAAGGGGACAGCGGAGGCCAGCCTCCTTGGAGGCGCGGTCCAAGAGATCGAGGGCGGTAAGTTTGCAGACGGCTTCAGCGCCGCGGCCGCGCAATACGTATTCGCCTCCGCACAGGTAGCTGCGCAGCGCGATGCGGGCCAATGGTAAAGAATGACGGCAACGGGATGCCCGTCGCCTTCGTTGGGGGTGCACACGAGTACCCGACTCGCGGCGCGTATGCGGCATACGCAGAGTATAGAAAGACGGGCCAGGCCGCCGCCTACTTTCAGTTTGATCAAAGCGGTGCCCTGGCAGACTGGATCGACGCTAACCACGGAAACGTGATAATAATCGCCCACAGTTGGGGCGCCGAAATGGCCGCTAGTGTGATCGCTGCAGGACACGACGTGTGCAAATTGGTTACGGTGGATCCTGTGAGTTGGAGCAGGCCAGACTTTCAACTGGTCGCCGAACATGCCCGAACCTGGGTCGACTACAACGCAACGGGCGGCCAAGGATTTGCTTGGAGCAATGTCATTGCTGGTCTCGGAGGCGCTTGGAGTGCTGCCCGGAAGCCGTACGTCACTTCGTATGCGGAGATCCCCGTCTCGCATGGCCAAGCTATATGCTTCGTCGCACCAGCGGGATGTTAGAAATGAATGGCTATACCGAGTTTGGTCACTGAAGATGTGCCCAGGCTATCTAGCTCTCGTGGGCATGTTCTTCATTGTTGGGACGGCTTGACGGAACCTGCGCTGCGCCATGGCACCGCGCGCCGCCGCTTGACGGGCGCTACCTAATGTATATACTTGTTTCTACATGCCTGGCGCAGGAGGTAACTACCCATGGCAAAGAGGGCAACCCTCACGGTTCAACGGTGGGGAAATAGTCTGGCGGTACGCATCCCAGCGGCCGTAGCCCGATCCGCGCGGTTTGTGGTGGGCCAACCCGTGGAGCTGTCCGTCGGTGAAGAGGGAGTACTAGTCAAACCGGCCGGAAGGCCGAAATTGACGCTGGCGCAGAAGCTTGCTGTGTTTGATCCCGCTCAGCACGGCGGCGAGGTGATGGCTACGCATCGCATAGGCGCCGAGGAACTTTGATGGCTGGGCGCCTGTCCTGGAGTCCGAGTCGCGGTGACATGATCTGGATCGACTGCAGTCCGCAGGTCGGGCGGGAGATGAAGGACGTACATCCCTTGCTGGTGCTGTCTCCGCGGGAATTCAATGTGCGCACCGGCATCGTGATAGGTCTGCCGATGACGACGGCGCGCTACAACGAGACCAACCCGTTCGCGATTCGTTTCGTAGGTCCGAAGGGTGCAGTGAGCTACATCCTCGGGCATCAACCGAAGTCGTTTGATTGGAGAGCGCGCGCAGCCAAGCCGCATCCGTGGAAGCAGGTGCCCGAAGACACGTTTGGGCTCGCGTGCGAAACACTTAACCAGATCATCTTGATTGGCAGCTGATGACGCGGTCTAGACCCAAACTGTCAGAGTCGCACCAGCCGCACGACAGGCGGACTATCCAGCACGGCTCGTTAACGACACCCTGCTCGGGATGGAGGGTCCTTGACTTTGGTAGCGGGGGCCCGCTTCGAGCTTTGTAGCGCCTATTGCATCCGGGTGCCGGTGGTTCCGGCCAGCGTCTTCGCGACGCGATGAGACGCTTTGCAACGTCTTGCATTCACGCGCGTCAGGAAAACAGGCATACACGCGCCCTCCCGCGTGCGCCGGCGAACTGAGCGATGGCGGAACGGCGAACGGGTAGGGGCAAGCAGTAGCACCGGGCAATCGCTGGTGCCTGTCCATGTCGGCGATGGCCGAGATGCTGGCGAAATCTAGGGCTTGCACGATTATGCCCGTGTTAACGAGTTCGTTTGGCGGTTAAGCCCGAGCCTTGCTGCATACCGGTAAACGGGATAAACTTATTGGCATGGCAATTCAAGGGTTCAAGTGCGCCGATACACAGGAACTCTTTGAAACGGACAGGTCCCGGCAGTTTGGATCTATTCGTAAGCTTGCGACGCGAAAGCTGGGGATGCTTGATGCGGCGGCGACACTGAAGGACCTGAAGTCGCCGCCGGGAAACCGACTTGAGGCGTTGACCAGGGATAGAGCGGGACAACACAGCATACGGATTAATGATCAGTGGCGAATCTGCTTTGTTTGGACGGAGGCGGGTCCAACGGACGTAGAGATCACAAAGCACTACCAGTAGGAGTGACGGCTATGGGTTTCAAGAACGGCATGCGACCGGTGCACCCGGGCGAGGTGCTCAGCGAGGAGTACCTCAAGCCCCTGGGCATGAGCGTGAACGCGCTCGCTAAGGCCCTACACCTGTCGCCTTCGCGAGTGAACGACATCGTGTTAGAGCGTCGCGGTATTAGCGCGGACACCGCGGTGCGCCTAGAGCGCTACTTTGGTAGCAGCGCGCAGTTCTGGCTCAACCTGCAGTCTGCTTACGACCTTCGAAAAGCGGAGCGATCCGCAGAAACGCGAAAAGCCGTACGCGCGATCGAACCGCGAGAGACGGAATCAGCAGCCTGACAGGCGATGAGTAACTGGTCGGCTCCGTCTCCTCGACAGGAGCCTGCCCACGGGTTCACGGACGTTGCACCCGGGCGCATAGCGATGGACACGTTGCAAATGGTAGCGGGGGCGCGATTCCGACTAATGACACGCTCGTTATTCCGTTCTCGCGCGCTGACCGCCGCCGCAAGATTGCCCGCGTCCAGATTCCCGAGCACTGTGGTAACGGCCATCGGCTGACAGTTGGCAATGTTCGAATAGACCAGCGCGAGCGCCGATGGCGGTGCCGGCAGTGTGGTAACGACCGCGCTGCGGCATTCAGGGATCGGCAACGGACAGGCTGAGTGCGCTCGCATGGTCAGGAGCATGCTCCCACCGGCTCGGTATGCCGCCTTTCGCAACGGATGAAGTGGCCTTGACTCGGATGTTCATGCGAAGACTGCTCGAGGCGCCAGGACAGTGGCGCAACGACTTGCAGCGGTCCGCACCGAAATGCATCGCGCACCGTGGTAGAGCCGGCGCCACGCGCTGCAATCGAATCTGTCTCCCGATCAATACCGCAATCTGCTGCTCCGCGCTTCCGCGCTTGCAAGGCGTTGCAGGAGCTGGCCGCGCTACCTGCCGGCTGCGGGAAGACTACTGGACTGGCAAGGTAATTGCGCTCGAGCTGACGGCGCCTCACTCTCAGATGCAAACGCGCGGCCGCCGTCTTCCGGGTGCCGTGTTGAGACGCCCTTGAGCGCGCAAGCGGTTTACATAATAGGTACCAGTCGTGTGCAAGCGCAGACACAAGTGTTACTTGTACTGTGTCGTTGGCCGAAGACGTTTTGATCGAGACACGTCGACAACCTAACCTCCTCAGTGTCTGCCACGGACTAAGTTGCTGCACATACTGAGCAATTGTCCAAGAGAATGGTTTCCATGGAGATGGTGCGTTTGCGCTGGAAGAGTCAATATTCCTCCAAGGTGGAGGAACTGTTGGAATCGTATATCTCGCAGTCTGAAGTCGTGCCGAGGGGCGCCTACCGGATTCGCGAGCCCGACTCGGTCCCACGGGAGGTGCGAAAGCCTCTCATTCAGGCAGCGAAGGAGGGTCAGACCTGGTCGTGCCGGGCTCACGGTCTTCATACATGGCTGTTCACCTGCAACATGTCTCGTCCCTTGTCACGCGAGCGCGGAGCGCCAGTGCTGCAGGTGAGTCTGTACGGCGACGACGGCGGATTGCGCGATTGCGGGACCTGGATACCTGATCAGAGCGGTAAATGGTGTCGCAGCGCCTGAGAGTGCCGGCTTCGGGGGGCACTGTCCTCTTCAGTCCGGAAACTTCGGCACCCGCTCGATCGCCTGGTAGCGCGGCTCCTGGCACAGAGGCTCCGGGAACCGGTCCGCTTTTAGGAACCCCAGAGATGGATCACGCAGTTGTTGAGCGGCGCTTCGGGGGGCATATGAGCGTGGAACCAAGGAAATTGATGAGCGAGGGCTGGACGAGCTGGCAGGGGCACGTCGTCAACGGCGTGCTTCCTTTGGGACGCTATCTCGGTTGCTCGAATCACAGCGGCGTCTTCCTCACAGTGTCAGCGGCGCGACGCCCTCCGGAGGTCGCCGTCAAACTCATTCCCACCAATCGGGCCCTAGCGGAATCACAACTGCCGCGGTGGAAGCGGGCTGGCGGCCTCGCTCATCCTCACCTGCTTCGCCTGTGGGAATGGGGCGGGTGCCAACTGGACGGATTGCCCTATCTGTACACCGTTATGGAGTACGCCGACCAGACTCTTGCGCAGCTGTTGCAACACCGCGCCCTGACGGACGACGAAGCGCGAGAGATGCTGCTGCCGACCCTGGACGCACTGGCGTTTTTGCACGGCCGAGATTTGGTGCAAGGCCAGTTGAAGCCGGCAAACATCCTGGTTGTTGGAGATCAGCTGAAGCTGGCGAGCGACACGATACGTCACGTCAATGCAGGCACGATGAGCGCTAACACGCCCACCGTGTACGACCCTCCGGAAGCCCGGCACGGGAGCAGTTCCACTGCTGATGACATCTGGGCGCTCGGCGTCAGCCTGTTCGAAGCGCTCACTCGCTGTCCGCCATCGGGCTTGGGCGAGCCCAGGGAAGCCATCGTGCTGCCGGCCGATTTCTCCTCGGCATTCCGCGAAGTTGTAGTGCGCTGTCTGAGCCCCAGCCCGCAGGATCGTCCGAGCGTGACGGAGCTCGTAGCCTGGGCCCGCGGGCGATCAGCGGGGTCTGCGCCGGCTGCGACCATTCACATCGCAGATTTTCGCAACGGATGAAATGGCCTTGACTCGGGTGTTTCATGCGAAGACTGCTCGAGGCGCAAGGGCAGGGATGTAACGCCGTGCAACGGTCTGCACCGAAATGCATCGCGCAACGTGGTCAAACTGCGGCCGCAGCCATCCTGCACCCCTCAGCGAATGTTCAGATCGCCGGCCCGATTGGGGGCTCGCTGCGAGGGGGCAGGGCTCTCGTCAGGTTACCGGTCTACGGGCGCGGCGATCATTCGAATCCATCGCGTGATTGCGCGTGTCGTTCAGCATGCGCGACGAACGCGCCAAGATTCCGCGCAATTAATCGCACCCTGCCTTCCTTAGTTCGGATGTCTTGAGAGACGCCCGAGAACTTTCATCTATCGCCGATTCACGTACGCTTCGATTGGGAGCCTGCTCAAATGGGGGCTAGTCATGAGGACACTGTTTCCCGGCGGTCATATCGGTCCTAACCGTTACCCGCACTGCAAGGTCAGCGATAGTGGTCATCTGTGTTTTTGGGACACGAAGCTTGCGATGTGGGTGCCGATGTTTCGGCTGACCAACGCTCAGCTGTTTGAGTGGATGAAGAGCATCAAGGTGCTCGACTTGGAGTTGCGATGAAAAAGGACAGAGTTGTGATGGAATCAAAGAGGCTGGAGCACCGTAACGCTCGCGTCGCCGCCAAGCGCGCCAGAGGCAAGGCTGCCGGTCACCGGTCACCATCTGGAGCTGACCGGACCATCGAGCGCCACGGGCGGCAGATCAAGGCGATCCAAGGATTCAAGCCGCAAGCGCGGCGGCCGGTGCCGGCGGAGGCTTCCGCGCGCAAGTCCGCCTGACCCTGTGCCTCGGCGGACGTCCGCTTCGCGCCATCTCAGTGTCCGCTTCCTGCGCGAGCTATCTCGATGACCACAGCCGCTCGCATGCCGCTCGCAGTTCAACGCGACTGCGCGCCGATGCTGAGAACGCGGGTCTTACCCGGCCCGGCTTGCTATGGAACCGTGGCCCGGCTTGCCATGGAATACCGGCCCGGCATCACGTGGAATCCTGGCCCGGCATGCTGTGGAATCTGCAGGGTTACCTTGAAAGAGCCATGTAGCCATCGGCGCTCCCGACGCAGAACTAGCCAGCGCGCTTCGCTGCGTCGGGAGCGCCGATGGCTACATGGTCTATTTCTTCGGCATCCCCATCCTGAACGTACCGGACATACACACAGCGATCCCGTGCTTCTTACCATCAAGGTCAGCAACCTGTTGGACCGTCTGAGCGTCCGTCAAGCACTGACTGTGCGACGTGCTGTAGCTAACGAAGTGCGGCGAGCGATCAGCTACGTTGTCAGCGGGCAGAAAGAGAATGAGCCAAAGCGTCACGGTTGTCATGATTTAACTCTCACTGTCACTTATTGGCCATTGCGTGTTCCTCGCGCACCGCTTGCAGCTGCCTCCTTTTGGCATACGAAAGCACCGTTCTTGGTGCGTGCATACCATCGCTCGCCCTTGTAATGCCAAATCTTCGTCGGAAGATTCAGCCAAACGACGATGTCGGTAGGACAGTGCTGGTGGGCTTGGGCCTCGCTGGTGAACTTCTCCAACGCGAAGGCTGGGAACGCCAGCGCGATTCCCAGTAGTAATCCGACTAAGAGTCTTCGCACTGGATGCATATCGGGTACTACAATCTGGAACGTCTTTGTTACACCATCGCCTTCGTACTCACCCGCGAACCGCCCAACGCGTCCGTCAGTACTCTTGGTCCATCGATGCGCGAACGTTCCATATAGCCCGGAGTCAAGACGAGGCACGACCGCCCCAGCGCAGCTAACTACGACGCGGGTTTTCGCAAATGGATGAATCTCGTCGAATGAGTACAAAGGAAGCCTCGCTAACGCTATGATCGCCTCAGCCATTTCCTGCGACGGTACTCCTTCACTGGCATTGCCTTGCACAGCGGACATCGTGTGCAGGAATCGGGACAGCGCCGCCGACGAAGCGATTATGAACAGGACGAGGTCCCACAGGAATCCCGTGATAGATATGAGTCGTTGCGAACCCGAGTGCAATAGCGGGCTCGGGCGGACTGCGCCTTGGCTGAATTCCTCTGCGAACAGGGCGTGCAGACAGAGCGGCACGGAGTCATGAGTGAACTCGACAGAGAATATCCTGATGCGGGACTGTCGGTGCTTTATGAGATTGGCGAACGATGAAATTTTATCACGTGCTGTTTTTAGATCAGTCTTCAAGAGCCTAACCGCTGGCGATTTCGTGAATTGATTCTCTGTCTTGAAGAAACAACTTGCTATTGCCTTCGCGTCATCGACGTGCTCCGCCGCCGCGTACACTGACAATTCCAAGTAATCGATTACCTCGCGTCTCAGTGCTGCGTGGTGCCTTTGAAGTTCTGCCAAAGACGCGGAGGCTTTGCAGTAGGACTCCACCTTTCCACAGCATTTACGCATCTTGTCCGATAGCCGGCTTACAGAGACGTTGTAGATTCCGAGCGGATGACGACTATCAAGCACCTCATGGAAAGACGCCTCGGGGCGGAGGTTGGTCAAAGCCGATAGCGCCGCAAGACAAGTAGTGCCATTGGTGTCGATATCGATCCGAACCTCCGGTTTGGACTTGTCACGCACGTCGCCGAGAGTCACTTGCAGACTGGAATGCGGCGAGCGGGTGCACGCTCGGTCTCGTTCTGCAACGCGAGACTGTCGGCGTGAATTGTGATCATGGACGGCTCCGGTGCATTACTGGATCGCGGCTTGCTGCCACCACAGGAAGTAGGTTGGTAAATCCCGTTCCTCGCCTAACTTGTGCGGTCCTGAGACTGATCCTTGCTCTACTGTGTCGCCACCCATCTCTCGAACAAAGTTGCGGAAGTCCACGAAATTTT
>Ga0209350_1001175_pt1 | contig 11892 bp, 8 predicted proteins | sample GraSoi013_2_20cm_2_FD_185822 | JGI IMG/M metagenome (GOLD analysis project Ga0209350, IMG submission 185822) | Grasslands soil microbial communities from the Angelo Coastal Reserve, California, USA - Sample 09_27_2013_2_20cm (SPAdes) (version 2) | ecosystem: Environmental > Terrestrial > Soil >...
CACGGCCTGGGACCGGATGGTGAGGTGTGGGCGAAATCCACGGTCGACCTGTTCCTCAAAGATCTGGCGCACGACCCCTCCGTGCGCGCGATGAATGAGGAATACCAGCTGTATTTCGGGAACGCGGTTTCCGGTGCAGCACCACCAGCCGTCCCCACACAGCACTAAAAATCCCGTCGGGGAGTGGAGTGAGGGCCGCCTGTGGACGCAGGTCGCGCGCCAGCGTCGCCGCAAACCCTGATATAGACAAGGCTGAAGAGTTCTTCAAAAAGCACCCGTGGAAGTGGTAACCCGCCGCTGGTCAATACGGCCTAGGCCGGACGCTTACGGTGGGCTTTCGGTGACTGAGTTTGCAAGGCGACTGGGCGTTTCCCGCATGGCGCTCTCGCGTGTGGTGAACGGTCGTGCGGCCGTGAGCGCGGAGCTCGCCAAGATCTGCCGCGTGTCCAACGTCATGCGTCCCTATCTGGAAGCGGCTGGTTGAAGACCAAGAAACCCAGGGACCGTGCCGCCTCGGTGCGCGCGCGCCTGCTCAACCTCGCTCGCAAGCGCGGCGAGGACTTTCAGATCACGCTGCGGAACTATCTGTTCGAGCGCTTTCTGTAGCGACTCGGTCGCTCTGAATTGCCGCGTCGCGATCCGCGCGGTAAGGCGCGTTTCATTCGTTGGAGGTCCCGTAGGCGAGCTGTCGATTTTCTGATGGGCTTGCTCGGCCGGATGGCTGTCCACCGCTGCGGGCGGGCTCGAAATGGCCAATGTCACCGAAACGAGGGAAGTACGTGCCGAGTTCCCGCTCCAATGTTCCGGAGTGTTTGAGAAATCAGGAAGTTAGGAGAATAGCACTGGCGCATTTGACCCCCTCACTACCACGTCATATGGCATTGAGAAATGGGACGGACCATGGGACAATACCATTTATGAATACCACTGTGACGCTAGATAGCGCCGGTCGGGTGGTCATCCCGAAACCGTTGCGAGATGAGCTGGGGCTTGTCCCCGGGGACACTTTGGCGCTGGAGTCCGACGGCGAACGCGTGATGCTGCGTCCGGTGCGCTCCAGTTCGGCCTTGCGCAAGGAGCAGGGGGTTTGGGTCTTCCGCGGCGGCCGGAAAATTGCTGCCAGCGATACGGATCGCGTGTTGGAAGGCTTGAGAGAAGAGCGCGCTCGCGGAGCTGTGCGCGGTTCTTCTTGATGGACGCCTTTCTGGATACCTCGGTGTTGGTTGCCACGTTCTATGGTGATCATGAGCACCACGAGCCGAGCATACGTATGTTTCTGGGTCACACGAAGGCAACGGGTTGCACGGCGGCGCACTGTCTAGCCGAGACTTATTCTGTGGTCACGGGAATGCCCGGGAAGGACCGGGCGAGTTCGGATGAGGCTCTGCTCTTTCTCGGCGATGTCCGCGAGCGGCTGACGCTCGTCGCGCTTGACGAGGTGGAATATTTCAAAGTCCTCGAGGGCGCGGCGGCCGATGGAATCACGGGCGGGACCACATACGATGCCCTGATCGCGCGGTGCGCTTTGAAGGCCGATGCGCAAACTCTCTATACCTGGAATACGAAACACTTCACGCGTCTGGGTGAGCGGGTTGCCTCACGGCTCAAACAGCCCTGAAGCGCGCGCCTACTGGCGTTCGAGTGGGAGAACCAGTTCGAGATCATCGGCGAAGCGATTGCGCGCCGGGCCAAGGTCAGTCCCGATACGGCGAGGCGAATCACCTACTATCAGAACATCGTGTCGTTCCGGAACATCCTGATTCATGGGTACGTAGAGGTCGATGACTAGCTCGTCTGGGACGTCGAAACGAGGCTCCCCATCCTGTACAGGGAAATCAAGGAGATGTCTGGCGCAGGGTGACGGCACCATATCGCAACCAGACTGCGCGAGACGACGATGCCTCGCAGGCACAATCCACCCCATCCCGGTGAGATCCTGAAGGACACCGTACTCCGCAAGGGTGGCGGAATCTCAGTCACCGAGTTCGCGCGGCGCCTCCGCGTATCCCGGGTGGCGCTTTCCGGTGTCGTGAACGGTCGCGCGGCTTGAGTCGCTCGACTGCAGAAGCGACCCGTTAAGCGCTTGTCACCGGTCCGACGATGGCTGACTCGCCGCCCGGCTTCCCTCTGAGTAGGGCGCACGCGTTGTGCTCGGCGCGCATGCCGAAGCCCAGGTTTCACGATCTGCCGCAGCTGGTCGCAGAGAACTGGCGCGGCGGCTGAGTCCGTTTCGTCCTCTCAAAGCTCACTGCCTTGCCGGAGGTCAGTCTATTTTCCGCCATCCGGCGGCGCGCTCATAAGCGTGTGCAAGGCGCAGCACGCCGGCCTCGGCACCCGGGCGGCCGCTGATCTGCAATCCGATCGGCAGGCGCGCGGCGGTGAAGCCACAGGGAACCGAGATGCTCGGCAACCCCAGCATGTTGACAGGTCGGGTGTTGTGCAGCATCTGCAGTTCCATCGGGCGGGCAGCGTCGGGGTCACTGAGCTCGGCGATCGTGAACGGCGGGACGGGCGTGGTCGGAGTGATCAGAAAGTCCACGTCATCGAACCGCCGCGCCACAGCGTGGCGGATCTGCTCCAGCTGACGCCGGCTCTGAATGTACGCGGACATCGTCACGTCCGCCCCGGCGCGCAGTCGCTTGAGAGTCGGCGCCTGGTAAAGCTCCGGGCTCTTTGCGATGTAGTCCTTGTGAAATTCGTACGCCTCGGCGGTGAGGATCGCTACGTAAGCTTTCATCACCGATGCATAGGTCCCATCGGTTGCGAGCGGCGCAACCTCGTGCAGGCTGCGCGTCAGGCCCTTGAGAACCGACAGAGCGCTCTGCATGGCCGCCTCGATCTCGGGATGCAGGTTTTCGTAGAAGTAGTCCTTGAGAATTCCAAGGCGCAGTGCGGACGTCGAGGCAGCGATGTCCGTGGCGTACTCGGGAACCGGCAGGTCGACGCTGCCTGGGTCCTGGGAGTCGTAGCCGGCGATGACCTCGAGCACCAGCGCCGCGTCCGCCACCGTGCGCGTCATCGGGCCAATGTGGTCCAGGGACCATGAAAGCGGTATGGCGCCGCAAGTGCTGACGCGGCCGTAGGTTGGTTTGAGTCCGACGATGCCGCAGTAGGCCGCGGGCTCGCGGATCGATCCACCGGTATCAGATCCGAGCGCGGCGTAACACAGCCCGCCGGCCACCGCCGCTGCCGAGCCACCGGATGAGCCTCCCGGACTGTAAGCGACGTCCCAGGGGTTGTGCACGGCACCGAAATAGCTGATCGCCGAACTCCCGCCGAAGGCGAGCTCGTGCATGTTGAGCTTGCCGAGAAGGACCGCCCCGGCCGCGCGCAGGCGGCGCACCACCTCGGCATCTTGCACCGGTACTCGATCCTTGAATAAGGCGCTGGCGGCTGTGGTTCGGACGCCGGCTGTGTCCAGCAGATCTTTGACGGCAATCGGAATGCCGTGCAGCGGACCCTTCCAGCCACCGCGGGCGATCTGCGCCTCCGCGCTGCGCGCCGCGTCCAGGGCGGACTCGGCGGTAACGGTGATGAAGGCATTGAGCGTGGGGTTGAGGGACTCGATGCGGGCGAGACACGCCCGCGTCAGCTCAACCGGCGAGACTTTCTTCTGCCGCAGGAGCCGAGAGGCCTCGGACAGGCTCAGTGCGGTCGTGCCGGTATCCGTGATCGGCTCTGTGGCACCCCCGGCGGCGTCGGCGCCGATCGCAATTTGCGGAATGACGCCGCCTGCGGCTCCGGCCAACACACCTTTCACAAATGCCCTGCGAGACATGTGCTCAACCCCCATTATTGCACCCACGTAGCGACACCGCGGCAGGGAGCATAACCGTGCGCTTTCCTGCGGTCATGGCGACCCGCATGCTTCAGGATAGACGTCCTGTTGCCGGCTGTACCAGGAATTCGCCAGCTCAACGGAGCCCTGTTCCCGCTGCTGTTGACGATCGTGCTCACCGTTATTGGCGAGTCGGGTATCGAGCCAGTCCAAGGCCGCGCGCGAGATCGCCTGGCGTGCAGCAGCGGCCGGGCTATGTGGGCACTCGCGTGCTGATCCCCGACTCTAGAGCGCAGGCTGTCGCCCGCGCGTCACTGCGTGATCGATCTCAGCCGGGTCTCGGAGTCCACCAGAAAGGTTCCCGAGGCGACCACTTGCTCGCCCTCTACCAAGCCTCGGAGGATCTGCACCCGGTCTCCGAAGCGCTCGCCGGTTTCTACCTGGCGCGCTTCAAAGCTCCCTGCTCCACGCCTGACATAGACGCGCTGCGCCAGCCCGGAATCGAGCACGGCATCGGCCGGTACACTCAATCCGGACGGTGCGGGCACGGGCAAGTCGACGCTGACCAGCATGTCCGGACGCAGAGCCAGACTTCGGTTGTCGGCCTCCAGACGCAGCTGCACCGCGCCTGTCACCGCATCGACCTGCGGCAGGATGTCGGAAACCCGAGCGGGAAGCGTGTTGCTCTGGTTTCGCAGCTTGATGCTGGCCTGCACACCCGGGCGCAGGTATTGATCCTCACCGCCGAGAAGCTCGCCGATGATCCAGACGTGAGTCAGGTCTGCGATGCGGTAGAAGTCGGCGTGACGCTCGAACCGCTGTCCCGGTGAAATGCTCCGGGCGAGAATGAAGCCGTCGACGGGAGCGACGAGGTAGACAGCAGCGGGAATTTTCCGCGTTGCCGCGATCTCCTCGATCTGCGCAGCGCTCATCCCGAGAGTGCGCAGATTCTCGGACCAGTGCTTCTTCATTGTCGCCACCGCTCGGGTCTTCTCCGCGGTATCCTGCCCCGCGCTGTCCTGCGCTCGTTCGATGGCGGCGACGTAAGCCGTGGCGGCGGACAGGAACTCTTGCGAATGGATGGCCGCGAGCCGCTGGTCTTTCCTGACGTGGCGGCCGACGCTGTCGTCGTAAGTCTCTCCCACGAACCCATCCACGCTCACGCTCACGCGGTGGACGCGACTCTCGTCGGCGGCGACTCTGCCCGGAACTCGCAAGGTGCGCGTCCCAGTGGTCTCCTGCACCGTCACGACGCCGATGCCAAACAATTGTTGCGCGACCGGGTCGATAGTCACCGACTTAGCTGTTGGCCGGCGGGCGGAGGCAACCAGCGCCTTGCCGACCTCGTCCGCGTACACGGGCTGCAGCGGCATGCCGCAATCCGGGGCAATCCCGGGCTTGTCGGACCTGTAGCTCGGATGCATCGGGTCGACGTAGTAGAGAATGCGCCGCGGACCGCCGCCGTGCGAAGTCTTGGCAGGACTGTGGCTGTGTGCGACGAGCAATGCGAGCGTCCCGCCCAACAGCATTGAGATCGTCCAAAGACCCTTTCTCACTGGCCACTACTCCCCGGTGCGGCACACGGCGTCTGCGACCCAGCGACTGCCTCGGGGTTGAACGCACAGACGCGACGACCCGAATATGCGAGCGCGGACGGCCTCAAGGTTGGTTCGTGTTGTCCTTCGGGGGCTGCCGCCGCTCGTGGTCGGGGGACCACGAGCGGCGCCAGGAGCCTGTCAGCGGTCCTTACTGCGAGGGGCACCCTGCAAAACCGTCCAGAGTGGGATTCGCGGGTTGATGGGCCGGATCCTTCGCGATGATGCACATCGGCCTCATCATCTCGTCATCCTCGTGCGGGGTGATGTGGCAGTGCCAGGCAAAGAGACCCGGGTTGGCATAGCTGAAGTCGACCATGACTCTCGTGATCTGGCCTCGGTCGGCGATCACGGTATCCTTCAGGCCGGTCTCGCCCGGCCGGGGTCCGCAAGGCGCGATGCATGAACCGTCGAGGTTTCTGCGGTCGAGGACCTTGAATGCCACTTCATGCAGGTGAATCGGGTGAGAATCCTGGGACGAGGCATTATAGATGTCCCATTCCTGGAGCGTGTTGGTGCGTGGAAATTCCGTCGTCTGATCATCCCAACGCAGGGGGACGGCGGTATGTTGGTCACCCGCGCCGAGGAGTGAGTCGAACAGGGCCACGTTCAGAGGAGTCGGGGCCATGGTCGTCGTTGGATCAGCGGGGAACGCAAAGGCGGGCAAGGCGGGTGGCACCGGGCCGGTATCACCGTTCGCGTTTTGTCCCACCCTGACCTGGAGTACTTGGACGCTATCCGTCTGCAGGGTGAAGGTGCGCCCTGGCACGCCCTTGAAGTCGACGACCACTCCCACCCGCTCGCCGGGTGCGAGCAGCAGCGTGCTGCGCGCTTGCGGGTTCGGCAGATAGCTCTGCTCGCCCGCGACCTGAGTGAAATTGACCGCTGCCGTGCTGAAATGCAGGTGCAGGTAGCTGTTGAAACCACCGTTCACGATTCTAAACAGGTACTTGCGCGGCTCGACGCTGAGGTACGGCCAGGACTTGCCGTTCACGACCTCGATGTTGCCTTCCTCCGCGACCAACACGTTCGCGTCGGTGTCGAAGCGCTTATCCTGTATCACGAGCGGAATGTCGTAGTCGCCCGAGGGCACCACGCCGGGCGCCACGTCGTCCGGCGGTACGCCATGGATGACATAAGCCCCCACCAATCCCATTGCGATATTCTGCTCAGTGACGCCGAGTGTATGGTCGTGGAAGAAAAGCGTCGCCGGCGGCTGGCTATTGGGGTAGAGAAACTGTGCGGCGCCCGGCGTGGACGAGCAATTCAGATTCCTTGCGCCCCCTGTCTCCTGGCAGTAATCCGATCCGTGCGGTTGAAACCCCGCCGGGACGTTCGCCGGCAGGTACCAGGCTTCTGGAATCCCGTCGCTAGCAGAGTTCACACGCAGAGCGCCGTGCAGGTGAGGAATCATGGGAATTGGTCCCATGTACGTCCCGCCGCGCCCGACACAATCGGTCTGTTGACGGCCGTCATCGCAAATCCCGGGGGGATTGGCCCAGTGAATATTCTGCTGCACGCGCGCGCCGGCGGGATACGGCACAAAGTTTCCAGCCCCGTCGTTATCGGCGAGCTGATTGAACCAGTTGACTTCGACGGGCCTGTCCTTCAGCGCCGCTATGGATCCGGCCGGAAAGTGGAAGCAACTCCCGGGGTTGACACCGGCTTCACCGCAAACGGGCGTTGTTCCAGCTATGTTCGGGCCATAGCCGAAGACAGTGGTCTTCTTGAACGGGTATCCGTTGGTATCCTTCGCGGGAAGGATCTGCTGCTGAAACTGCCTTGCAGCGATTTCGTAATGATCGAGCGTCGTTTGCGAAGTCGGGGTCATCGCGAAGCAAGGCAGCGTCGCGGGGGTCGTGCCCGTCCCAGCACACAGACGGGGCAGCGGGTCGACAAACTTCGGGACGAGCGACGAGCTCAGGGTAGTCGCCAGCGCCGCGAGTGGCAGCGCGCCAAGGACTAAGCCCGAGACCCAAATTCCAATTCTGCGATGTTGCGCGGACATGAACCGTACTCCCCTCCCGTCTCGCAACGGGACGTTGAAGATGAACCCACGTGATCGAAAGTCTTGGATAGTTCCAGACGACAGATCACCAGTGGCGACGGCCGTTGATCAAAGGCGGTAAGGCAAGCTCGACGGCGGTTCGACGACCGCCTTTCTCGTTAATACCGACTCGTTAGTTCCAACCGATGCCCCCGCAGTAGAGTCGACCACACTGACACCCTAAAGTCTCTGCCGGCATCTACCTACATTTGTTTGAGGGTTTTCCCGCGGGAGGCGGGGTCAGGTCTATACTGGGCCGTGCTGATTTTCAGGGGTGTTGCTATGCGTCAAGCAGCTTGTCAGAGTTGGCCGCGCAGCCGCCATCAACAATCAAACAAACGATCTCTCCGCGCGGGTCGCCGCGGCACAAGTCCGACAGCACCCGAGGTGACGGCTCATGAAGTCCGAGCGGCACCATACGGGACTTCGCGAGGCTGAAGACGTTGGAAACTCCTGTCACGCGCCTCATCGGCTTCTGCGCCAACAACAAACTCCTCATTCTTTCGCTCGTTGCGGCGGGCTGCCTGTGGGGAGCCTGGGTGATGATGCATTTGCCGCTGGATGCCACGCCGGACTTGAGCGAAACCCAGGTCACCATCCTGTGCCGGTGGGATCGCAGCCCGGACATCATCGAAGACCAAGTCACCTATCCGATCATTGCCGCGATGACCGGCGCCCCGCGGGTTCGAACGGTCCGCGGCATCACGGACTTCGGTTTCTCGTACGTTTACGTGATCTTCGAAGAGGGCACGGATATCTATTGGGCACGCGCCCGGACACTCGAGTACCTCGCCGGCGCGACCTCGCGGCTGCCCCCGGGGGTCAAAACCGAGATCGGTCCCGATGCGACCAGTCTGGGCTGGATTTTTCAATACGTCCTGAAGGACGAATCGGGCGGGCACAGTCTGGCGGAGCTGCGCGCGTACCAGGACTGGTATCTCAAGTATTACCTGAAATCGGTTCCGGGCGTGGCCGAGGTCGCATCGCTCGGCGGGTTCACTCAGCAGTATCAGATCAACGTCGATCCTGATCGCCTGCGCGCCTACCGGATCCCGATCTCCCGCGTGGCGGATGCGGTGCGTGCCGGCAACAGTGAGATCGGCGCACGCTTGCTCGAGTCGGCCGGGGCCGAGTACATGATTCGCGGGCGCGGTTACGCCAAGTCGCCCCGGGACATCGAGCGCATCGTTCTTGCAAGTCAGAATGGCACGCCGATCCGCATCAGGGATGTCGGTGAGGTCGTGCTCGGTCCGGACATCAGGCGCGGCGCCGCGGACCTCGACGGCACGGGAGAGGTCGTCTCCGGCATTGTCATCATGCGCGACGGCAGCAATGCCCTGGAAGTCATCGAGCGGGTGAAGGCGCGATTGGCGGACGTTGCCCCGGGCATGCCGGCGGGCGTCAAGGCGGTGCCCGTCTACGATCGCTCGGAGCTGATTCGGCGCTCCATCGCAAACGCCCGCGATACGCTCATCGAAGTCATCGTCACCGTCGTCTTCATCATATTGCTCTTCTTGAGGCATTTCCCGAGTGCCGTCATCCCGATTGTCACGATGCCGGTCGCGATTCTCGTGACGTTCATTCCCCTTCAATACATGGGAGTCAGCATCAACATCATGTCGATGGCGGGCCTTGCCATGTCCTGCGGTGCCCTCGTGGACGCTGCCATCGTCGTCGTGGAGCAGACGCACAAGAAGCTGGAAATCTGCCAACGCTCCGGACGACCCTTCAGATACGAGGAGGTCATTCTCGCGGCGGTCAAAGAGGTCGCTGGTCCGACGTTCTTCGCGCTGCTGGTGATGGCCGCGGCGTTCGCGCCGGTGCTGGTGCTGGAGGGAGAGGAAGGCAAGCTGTTCCGGCCGCTGGCGTGGACCAACATCCTTGCCATGCTGGCCGCCGCTGTCCTGACGCTCACGCTCGATCCGGCGTTGCGCCTGTTGCTCATCCGCCGGCCGCTCGCGTTGGGCTCGACCGAGAATCGGTTACAGGGATTTTTGCGTCGGTTGTTGGGCGGGAAAATCCGCCCCGAGGAAACGCATCCCCTCACAGGGCCGTTGATGCGGTTGTACGATCCGCTGGTGCGGTGGATTCTGCGCTGGAAAGTACCGGTGATCGCGGCCGCCGCGGCGCTGGTGGCGCTCACACTGCCGGTATTCTGGATGATCGGCGCCGAGTTCATGCCGCCGCTGGAGGAAGGCTCCCTGCTCTATATGCCCACCGGCATGCCGGGCATCTCGATTGCGCAGGCGCAGACGCTGCTGCAGGCCGCCGATCGCATCGTGAAGACCTTTCCGGAGGTGGATCATGTGCTCGGCAAGACGGGCCGCGCCGACACGGCGACCGATCCAGCCCCGCTCTCGATGCTCGAAAGCGTGATTGTCCTCAAGCCCCATTCGCAGTGGCGCACGGCACAGACCTGGTATTCGTCCTGGGCGCCGAACTGGGTGCTCCCGGTGCTGAGGCACGTCACGCCTGACCACATTGCACAGGAGACACTGATTTCCGAGATGAACGTCGCGCTGAAGATCCCCGGGATGTCCAACTACTGGACCATGCCTATTCGAGGTCGAATCGAAATGCTGGCGACGGGAATCCGCACCCCGGTCGGCCTCAAGATCCAGGGAGGCGACGTCAACCAGATTCAGCAGGTCGGCCGGCAGGTGGAAGCGGCGCTGGCCAGCGTGCCGGGCACCCGCAGTGTGTTCGCGGAACGCACGGGCGAGGGCTATTTTCTGGACGTGAGCTGGGACCGCGACGCGCTCGCACGGTTCGGACTCTCGATGGAGGAGGCGCAGAACGCACTGTCCACCGCGGTAGGTGGAGACAACGTCGGTACCCTCATCGAAGGACGGCAGCGATATCCGATAAACGTGCGTTACCAGCGGGATTTTCGCTCAGACCTCGAAGCGCTCGGCAGGGTGCTGGTGCAGAGCAGCAGCAACAGGCAGGTGGCGTTGTCTGAGTTGGCCACCATCCGCATGGTGAGCGGTCCGGCCATGCTCCGCGATGAGGACGGCTTGCTAACGGAGTATGTGTTTGTCGATGTCGGCGGTCGTTCACCCGGCGACTACGTGGCGCAGGCGAGGCACGAACTGCAAAACAAGCTGAAGCTTCCCACCGGCTACACGGTCCTGTGGAGCGGACAGTATGAGTCCGCGGAGCGGGCTCGCCAGCGGCTGTCGCTGGCCGTTCCCATCACGGTCGTCCTTATTCTCTTGCTCCTGTACTTCAATACTCGGTCGATCGCGAAGACCGCGATTATAACTTTGGCCGTTCCGTTTTCCGCAGTAGGTGCCGTGTGGATGGTCTATCTGCTTGGGTACCACATGAGCATCGCGGTGTGGGTGGGCATCATCGCGCTGCTTGGCATCGACGCCGAAACCGGGGTCTTCATGTTGCTCTATCTCGACTTGGCGTTCGCGCAGGCGAGCCGGGGGAAGGAGCGGCTCACGCGCGCGCGCCTCTACGAGGCGATCGTTGAGGGAGCGGCCAAGCGCTTGCGGCCGAAGTTGATGACTTTCGCCGCGATGAGCACGGGACTGATCCCGATACTGTGGTCGAGCGGCACCGGGTCGGAAATCATGAAGCGCGTCGCGGCGCCCCTCGTGGGTGGAATCGTCACGTCTTTCATTCTGGAGCTGGCGGTTTATCCGGCGATCTACGCACTCTGGCGTGAGCGGTCGGCGTGGGCGCCTGACGGGCGAGTTCGCCTACCCATCGGCACCGACCCGGGCCTCCATTCCCCGTAACGGAGCGCAGTGCCTGCCGCTAACGCGGCGCGGGCGGCGGCGGGGTGGGAGCAGCCGCTGCATTCGGAGCTGTAGCCGGAGCCGGTGGCACGGAGGTGTCAGCGGGCGGACCGTGTTGAGGACCTCCTTCAGGGGGCCACGAACCATGCATGCGCTCGTGCATGCCGTGCATCGAGAAAAACGGGCAGTGACGGTGGCCGTGAGCGGCGGCGAATATGCTGCCCAGGATGACGAGGCCGGCCAGCGTGAAGGCCCAGAAGCCGAGGTATCTTCCAAAAGTCCGCAGTGCGCCCTCGGAGCGCGCCGACAGGTAGAGAACAAAGTAGCCGGCGATGGTGAGCGCGGTAGCCGGCAGCAGCGCCAGGAAATAGATCATCGCAGCACCCGTGTCGGTAGCGGTGGGTTGATGTTACTCAATGCCCGCCGGCCGCGGGCGGCTCGTGCTCCCGATGATAGCGGTGAATGGCCCACAGATAGCTCTCCATCAGGGAGTCCTTGCCCAGTTCCGCCAGCACGTCGTTGCGCCGGCGCCGCGTGGTCACGCGCGCCAGCTGCGCCCTGGCACGGGAAAAATGACTCAGCTGATTGCGGTATTGCCACAGCAGCTCGCGGGTCGCCATCTTGTTCTGGTGCAGTTCCCAGACGCCGAGCAGAACCGCGAGCAGGCCCATGGTGAAGGTCAGAGTGTTCTTCAGCGGCACGCCCAGGCCCATGTCGACGTGA
>Ga0209350_1001182_pt1 | contig 11838 bp, 5 predicted proteins | sample GraSoi013_2_20cm_2_FD_185822 | JGI IMG/M metagenome (GOLD analysis project Ga0209350, IMG submission 185822) | Grasslands soil microbial communities from the Angelo Coastal Reserve, California, USA - Sample 09_27_2013_2_20cm (SPAdes) (version 2) | ecosystem: Environmental > Terrestrial > Soil >...
GGCTCGATGTCGCGGATACCATGCGACCAGAAGAAAGCCCGGGATGGTCAGGCACAGATACGCGGTGAAGACGCCGCTGATACCGCCCAGATCCATCACTCCAGGCATGATTAGGAAGAACAGCAGAGTCGCCGCGGCCATATTGACGATTGTCCAAATGCCGAAGTTTCGCTCGGGCCAACGCGTGCTTGCCATTGAAGAGATGACTGCGGCAGTTACTGCGCCTTCGCCGATGCCAGTTACCGCCCGACTGACCAGCAGGACTTCAAACTGATTTGCCCACACCGACACGGCCGAGCCGAGCGCGATCAGCAGGAGTCCCCAGAGCGTAAGCAGCCGACGGTCGTATCGATGCACGATGAAGGAGGCAAGGAATGTCGCGACACCGCCGCCGGCCATCTCGGCTGCCGCCAGGAAACCTGCGAATCGCGCGTCGAGGCCGAGATCTGCAATGGCTCGGCTGACGACGAGGGGTAGAAACGACCAGGTGCCGAGCGTCCCGATCACCCCCAGTCCAACCAACGCGGAAAGTGCGCGCGCTTCCTCCACACGCGTCACTGGCCACACGATTTTAAGCGCCATCGGCACGCCAAGGATCACGTGGTTCCCGCGTCAAAACCATAAAGCTCTTCCGCCACCGCCCGCGTGATATATCCATCCTCAAGATCAGCGAGCACACGCTCGCGTAGTCGCTTCCTCGGGTCACCGTACCCGCCGCCGTTGGCGGTCACGATACGGACTACGTCGCCGCGCTTCAGGGGCAGCTTCGCGCAGCTCGAATACTTTTCCTCGCGCCCGTCACTGCGGAGGACGTGAACGTAGTTCACTGAGCCGTCGCGACCCCCGCTCAGACCCCACGGTGGAACCTTGCTGCGCGAATACATGGCGGTAATCCAGAAATCGTCGCTGCGAATGCGATAGTCGAGCCGGATTCCCTTGCCGCCGCGAAACTCGCCTTCACCGCCCGGCTCGTCGCTGAGCTCCAGGCGGTCGATGCGCACGCCGTTGCGGGCTTCGTTCACCTCCACGGCGCAATTGAAGGTCTCGCCGTGACTCGCGGTGTATTGGGCGCTGTCTCCGTCTTGCCCTTGCGCACCGCCCCAACCACCGAGCTGCGGCTCGATGGACACATGGAACTTGCCGCTGTCGGGATGCGTACCACCGATGAAGGTGCCGCAGATCGAGGCATAATGGCCGGCAGTCAAGCGATCGGGCAGATGCGGCGCCAGTGCCTTCCAGATGATATCGAGCGCCCGGATGCCGACTTCATAATAGAGCCCCATCGCCGCTGGATACTCGGCATTGAACATCGAGCGCTCGTCACAGAGCAGCTTCAGAGGTCGGAAGGAGCCGGCATTGGCTGGCGTCTGCGGACTGGTGATCGCCTTGAATAAAACCTTGGCGTCAACCTCCGTGGAAGCAAAGGAGCAATTGAAAGGACCTGGATCCTGTGCCGGATTGCCCCTCATATCGACGATGAATTCCTCTTCGGTGATCGTCACTGTGGCCCTGAGCAGCCGGCCGTCGTCGAGCCGGTCTTGCGCCTCGAACGTTCCCTTCGGCAGTGTTTTGAGCGCCTGACGAGAGATGGTTTCGCCGTAATCGAGGAAGCGCTCGATGGCGTGGGTAACCGTGCTCGCGCCGTACTTGCGAGCGAGCTCCTGGATACGCCTCTCGCCCGCCTTCATCGAGGCAACGCCGGCCCAGAGATCGCCACGTGCCGTCTCCGGCATGCGGATGTTGGCCATGATGATGTCCATCACCGAGGGAATGGGCTTACCCCTCTCGAACAGCTTGATCTCGGGCAGCTGCAGGCCCTCCTGGAAGACTTCCGTCGCATTGGGGCTGATGCTGCTCGGTGCCATGCCGCCGACGTCCGCCCAGTGCGCCTTGTTCGCAACCCAGGCGATGAGCTCCTCCGCGGCGAAGACCGGGAGGATCAGGGCCACATCGTTCATGTGGCTGACCCCTCCGCGATGGGGGATGTTGGCCGCGAAGATGTCACCTGGATGGATGTCTCCCGCAGAAAATTTTTCGATGATGGCACGCACGCCGTAATCGAGCATGCCGACGAAGGCTGGAATGCCGGCGCCAGAGCTCGCGAGCCGCCCCTCACGGTCGGTGATCGCCACGCCGAAGTCGAGCACTTCGTAGATGATCGAGCTCATCGCCGTCTTGCGCATCGTCGCGAACATCTCGCTCGAAATGGCATCGAGCGAGCTCTGGATGATCTCGATGGTCACGGGATCAAAGCTGGCTTTCCGTTTCATCGTTCAACCTCGTCCGGCGCGCTCAACGGTCAGCGTTGGATCTCGATATGGAGATTGCCGTATTCGTCCACGCGCAGTCCGTGGCCCGGGGGCAGCACCGTGACGCTGTCGGCCCCTTCGACGATCGCAGGCCCCCGAATTTCAGCCATGGCGCCCAACAGCGGCTGACCATAGACGGCGGCCATGTGTATACCCTCCTCATCGAAATCCACGCGACGCCGCCCTTTCAGAGCAGTGCTTTCCTGGCCGTCCCCCTGCTCGAGTCGGGGCGGTTGCGGCTGCTTGACAGCCGCGAAGGCAGCAAGATGGTAGCTGACGAGCTCGACGGCATTGCCGAGCCGATAGGTATACTCCCGCTCGTAGTTCGTCTGGAAGGATTCGGCGATTTCCGCACGTGTTTCGGTGGTCAAGCGTCCCGCTGGCAGGGGGACAGCTACCGTGTGCTCCTGGCCCTCATAGCGCATGTCCGCCATGCACTCGAAGCGCACGTCCGGCGGCCCGTATCCGTCCGCCTCGAAGGCGGCGATCGCGCTTCGTTTCAGATCCTGGACGTTGCGATCGATTTCGACCATCGCCTCCGCGGTCAACGGGGTGGGACGGGTCAGTACCCAGTCCCGCCGCAGATCGGACATCAGCATACCCCAGGCCGAAAACACCGCGGCGTGCGCGGGAATCACCACCTTGGGGATATTGAGCTCGCGCGCGAGCGCGGCGGCGTGCAGTCCTCCACCGCCCCCAAAGGCGACCAATGTAAAGTCGCGTGGGTCGTAGCCTCGGTTGATAGAAACCAGCTTCAAGGCATTGACCATGTTATTGTTGGCGATCCGGATGACACCACGCGCCGCCTCTTGCGCGGAAAGACCGAGACTGCGGCCCAGATGCGAGAACGCCGCCTCTATGGCCGGCATATCCGCATCGATCTCTCCGCCACAGAAATAGGTGGAACTGATCCGGCCTGCGAACAGATTGGCGTCGGTCGTCGTCGGCTCCGTACCGCCTCGTCCGTAGGCGACCGGACCCGGCACCGCGCCGGCACTTCTCGGTCCGACATGGAGCTTTCCCTGTGGATCGATCCAGGCAATGCTGCCACCACCATTGCCGATCTCGACGATATCGATGACGGGCACCATGAGCGGATAGCCGCTCGATGACTTGCTGCGCCCGATGGTGTAGGTGTTGATCACCTGCACCCGGCCGTCATCGATCAGAGAGCACTTGGCAGTGGTGCCCCCGATGTCGAGCGTGATGATGTTCCGCTCCCCAATGAGCTGCCCGAGTACCGCAGCCCCCAATACGCCGCTGGCGGGACCCGATTCGACCATGGTGATCGGCGTCGCGCGGCTTACCTCGACGGTGTCGATGCCTCCGTTGGACTTGGTGACGTACAGGCGACCCCTGAACCCATGACCCTGCAGCTTCGCCTCGAGCCCGTTCAGATAATTCCTGGTGATCGGCTGAACGTAAGCGCACAGCACGGCCGTGTTCGTTCGCTCGTACTCGCGCCACATGCGGGTGAGCTGATGCGAAGCAACGACAGTGGCTTGCGGCCAAGCGTCCTCCAACGCGGCCTTCAGAGTCTGCTCGTGGCTCGGGTTGGCGTACGCGTTCAGCAGGCAGATGGCGACTGCCTCGACCCCCTCTCGCTTGAAGGTGTCGACGATCCCCGGCAACTCGTCGAGCGCGATCGCGGTCAGAATCTCGCCATGGTGACCCACCCGCTCAGTGATCTCGAGTCGCAGGCGGCGCGGAACAAACGGCTCGGGTTTCTTATAGCGGATGTTGAAAAAATCCGGGCGGTCGCCGCGAGCGATCTCCAGAATGTCCCGGAAGCCGCGGGTCGTAATGAGCCCGGTCTTGACTCCGCGTCGCTCGGTGATCGCGTTGATGACGACGGTCGTCCCATGGGCGAAGAAATCGGCGTTGGCGACCTCGAGCCCGGCCTTGCCCAGCGCATTCATTACGCCTTCCTCAAACCTCGGTGGCGTGGTGTGCGCCTTTTCGGTCTTCACCGCGCACAGCTCGCCGGTTTTGGCATCAACGTCGTAGTAGACGAGGTCCGTGAACGTGCCTCCGACGTCGCTCGCCACTCGAAGCCTGTTGTTTCGGCCCTCTCCGGAATGGTGCGAGTCTCTTTTATTCATTTTCGGTCGCCGCCAACGCCCCCGACGAGTGCGAACTCATTCCCCGAAGTTCATGGTCAAGGTCACCATCGCAGACCGCGGCAGAGCGGGCTCGGTAAAACCACCTTCCACAAATTCCTCGTTATACCTTTCATCCGTAAGATTCAGTATCGAAGCCATGAGTGAAACGCGTTCGCCCTTGAATCCAAAGTGCAGATCGAGTGTGCTATATCCCTTCTGAAAACTCGAGTTGTCGGCATCCCAAGCTTCCCGTCTTCTTCCGGAAAAATCCCAGCGCGTGAAAAGACTCACCGGACCGACAACATTGTTATCAAACAGGTGGCGTTGGTAAGCGAATCCCGCCTGCCACAGAAACACCGGCGCCTGGGGCAGGTTATTGCCTACATCTGCCGGGTTCAGCCTGTATTGAGTAATGTAGTTTTTATTGTAGTTCCCGCTTGCATATAGACTGAGACTGCCCCACGTGGGATCACTGAAGGCCTGGCCTCGCACGCTGAGGTCGCCACCGTGCATTCTCGCCTGGTCAATGTTGATGAGAATCTGCGCGCCGACCGCACCGACGAAGACGAAGAACGGTTGATTAGTGTCGCGAATCCGATATACGTCGCCGTCTACTTCGAGGCGATCACCCAGCCACCTCGACTTGAAGCCTAACTCAGCAGTCCGGGCGATCTCTTCTTCGATTCGATCGCCTACTCCGCTCAACCCTATCGCCGCGGCCGCCGCCCCGACACCGTTTTGATTGAACCCCCCGGCGCGGAAGCCTTCCCCATAGGTGGCGTAGAGGCTCAGATGCCCATAGAGGGGCATACCTTCAGTGGGCAGCCACTGCAACGTCGCTCGCGGGCTTTGCCTCTGGAATGTTCCGCGATTGATCGCCCCCGGTACACCGGCGGTATTGAATATGGATACAAACTGGTTCTTATCCACCTTGTCCCAGCGATCGGCGAGGTCGATGCTGAAGCCCAACGGCAGGTCGTACCCTATATTTCCCAATACAGATTTCGTGTAATTATGATTGTCGTCCGCGAGGAAGCTACCAGTGGGATTCGCAGGGCTGTTGAACTGCGGTACGAGAAACAGCGGGATGATTCCCAAACCGTTGTCGGTCCCGGTGGTCGACGATATGAAGCGATCTACATACGAGTAGTACAGTCCAAACAACCAGTGCAATCGCGGCACCGCATTCAGCCTTGACGTCAACCGAACTTCGCCGGTCCACGCGCGAATGCTGAAATATTGCGTCTGTGTTCCGTCGACGGGACCTATGATCGTATTGCGCGTGGTGCTGGCGGTATAGGGGAATTCGTCGGCCAGCGTGAGCTCGCTGAGATCGTCGTAGGCGGCGGTCCACTCCAACCTCGCGAAGGACAGGCCCTCATAGGTCGCTTTCAGGGAATCCTGATGGAGGCTGTAATCATCACCCCCCAGATTGTTGTTATAGAATGTTCGACTGACTTGATTCGCATCGATGTTCGAGAAATCGAAAGGAGCTACGCCTGGGGCCAGGAATCCATTGGGCGTCAGGATCGCCGGTGTATAGTGGAAAAAATTCGCGGTTCCCAAGGTGCGTTCGTACGAGCTACTGAGGTCCAGCGTGAGGTTCTCCGCGGCCAACCAGCGCAGCTTGAGACGAGCGGCAGAACGCTCCTGCGGGTTCTCGTTCTGTTGAAGCGTAACATTGCGGAAAAACCCGTCGTTGCTCGTGTACTGGCCCGCAAGTCGGAATTGCAACGCGTCGTTTATGATTGGCCCACCGACGCCAAAAGCCGCTGTGCGCTGGCCAAAGTCGCCTTCGCCTACTCGGGCGTACCCGGTAAAATAGTTCGCCGGATTCTTTGTATCGATGAGGATTGCGCCGGCGACGGCATCCGACCCGTAGAGCGCGCCCTCTGGTCCCTTGATAACCTGTATCTTGTCGATATCGTACGTTGCCTGATTGAATTGTTCAGGATCGATTTCGTTCACACCATCCAGGCGCGTGACGACAGGAGAGGTCGTATTGCGGTTTTGCGAGATGCCCCGAATGGAAATGAAGCTCAACCCGGCCTGCTGCGACTGCGTATAGGTCACACCGGGAACCAAATCCATGGCTCCGCGGATCTCCGTATTCTGAAGCTCGCTCAAGTCCGAGCTGGTAATCACCGTATCGACGGCCGGTAGTTTGAAATTTTCCACCGCGAATCCATGCGCGGTCACTGTAACCACCGGTAGCCCGGTAGAGGACTGCTGTTCTTGCGGGCTCGTCGCCGGCGTAGCGGCAGTGGCAGGGCCCGATGCCGGCGCCGGTTTTGCAGCATCCTGCGCATTGTCCGGCCGTGACTTTGTTCCGGTCCCATTTGTTGCCTGCGCCTCGGCAATAGCCACATCTGTGGCAGGTACAATTTCAGCCGGCTGTATAGTCTCGCTCCGTACGCCACCCGCGGCGAGCACTGGTATCCAAGCGCCGGCCAACAGCACGCTATCTACGAGAGCGATCGAAGCCGTTAGTTTTTTCATGCGACTTCCTCTCCTCCCCCTCAGACACGTGCGCCCCGGGTGAAGGTAGGGTGCGCCCGCAGGGCGGTCAACGGCGGCGCCGGGTAGCGCTGCATTCACGCAACATGGAGACTACCCGAACGAGTAGTCGGCCCTCGGGACACTTGCATCACCTCGGAGCGCGGCGAGTTCACCGACTCGCAGTTATTGGCCCGAAGCGATTGAGTCCTCAGGCGACGGGGAACGAACCGCCGCTACCGTTTGCTTTCGATGTCTTCGACGACGACAAGATTGCCCTGGAGCGCGGCGCTGATGGCCTCGGCGCGGGATTCCGCACCCAGCTTCTTGAAGATGCGCTTCAAATGGAACTTGACGGTATTTTCCGACAGATCCAGATACTGTCCGATGGTCTTGTTGGAGCGCCCGTGGCACAGCTCCCGCAGCACCGCCAGCTCGCGCGCGCTGAATCCGTCCTGGTCCGCGACCGCTGCCCGCCGCAGGCGGCTGAGCACCTGAGAGATCAATTCGCGCTGCGCGCCGGAGAGCACCAGTTCGCGATTGCGTCGCTGCGCGATGTTCAGCACGCTCTCAAGCCCCCTGCCCTGTTCGAGAAGAATGCCTATCGCACCTTCGGAGGCGACAAACTCCAACAGATCCTGCAGGCGGGCGAGGGCTTCTTCGTGTGCGCCGCGCAGCTTGAGAATCAGGATGCTGAGCGCATCCAGCCGGCGCGCGGGTAGCAACAGCTTTGCGGCACGAAACTCGGACCGTGCCGCATCGACGAGTTGCAGGGCTTTGCCGGTCAGACCGGCAGCCGTCCAGAGTCGGCCCACCGCGAGCGTCGCGGCGAGCCGTACTCGCCAGCCGAAATCTGGAGGGCCGCGTCTTTCGGCCGCCGCTAACACGCCTCCCGCGGCGGCTTCACGCTTCGCATCCGCTTGCCGGCCATCGAGCACGAGAAATTCCACCCGCCACGCCGCGACCATCTGCCGCAGACGTTCGAGCCGGCGTTCCTCGGCGACCCGGTTCGCGTGCGACAGCACCCTCATGACTTCGCTCAAGCCCCCGCGCTCGAAAGCGTGCCGCGCGGCGACCTCGTAAGCGCTGGCAAACACGTCGACCCAGCCATCCGTCGTCTGGGCCAACGATTCGATGAGCCGGTCGGAGGTCTCATGATCGCCACCCTTCAGATACAGGCAGTACCCGAGGAATGAGCTGCAGAGCGCTTTCAGTCCGCTGTCCGCGCCGAAATTGTCCTCCGCCATGACCAGCGCCTCGCGCAGCAGCGTTTCCGCCTCGCGCAGGCGGCCACCCAGAAGTTCGCTTTGCGCCAGGTGGAGAAAGGCGTAGTTGAGCCCCAGGATGCTGCCCGATGCCCGCATTTCCTGGATCGCACGGCGACTCTCCGCCTCGGCTCGTTCCAACGCTCCCTGGCCAAGGGCCGCAACAGCGATCTCGCAAGTCAGCGTGCCGCGTCCCAGATGATCGGAAGGATCGAGCCCTCGGCAGTGCGCCTCGACTGCCGCGATACACTCCTTGTCCGCCAGTTGGTCGACGTACCCTTGCCAGAGCGATTGCACGATGACGAAATCACGGCGGGTACGAGGCCCTGCGGTATCGAGCGTAGTCGCAGCGAGCGCCAGCAATTCGCGCGCCGCCTCGAATCGCGCCAGCTTGATGTCCAGATAAGCCTGGGTCAGCTGCAGCGCGGGTTTCGCTCTGATCGTGACCTCATCGAAACACTCGAGCAGCCTGCGCACATAGCCGATGCCTTTCCACAGAATCAACTCCCACCCGCCAGCCTGCTGCGTCAGGGTCACGGCGAGATCGATATCGTCGGCTGCAACCGCGTGTTGCACCGCCTCGGGCAGATCACCGACTTCCGCGAGCGCTCGCGCGGCACGGCGCCGCAAAATAACCGGGCGTTGCGCCAAGCTGCGTTTCAGGCGCTGGTACAAGTAGTCCGCAAACAGCGGGTGATAACGGAACCACTCGCGCGCGTTATCGAGCGGGATCAGCAGGGCATCGAAGTGTCGCAGCTGCTCGAGGAGATCCTCGCTGTCGGTGCGGTCGCGCACGGCATCGGCGAGCCGGGCATTGAAGCGCTCGAGAATGCAGGTTTCGAGCAGAAATTCGCGCAGCGGCTCCGGCAGGTCGGCGACGATCTGCTCGGCCAGGTAGTCCGTCATCTCAGTCGTACGACCGGAGAAATCCTTCAGGGCATCCGGGTTGTAGCCTCCACGATCGAGCCACAGGCGGGCCAGCTGCAACGCGACGGCCCAACCTTCCGTGCGGGCATGCAACAGGGCCAGATCGGACGGCGATACACCAGGACCTATTATCTCGGACGCCTGCTCCAGGGAGAGCGCCAGGTCACTGGCATCGAGCTGCGTAACCAGTCCTCGCGCCAGCAGAGCCGACACGCGGAATGTCGGCCGAGTACGGCCACTCACAACGACGTGCAACTCGCCGTGGCTGTGCTCGATCAGCATTTCCACGGCTTCGTCGACCGCACGCGAGCGCGCCCGGTGAAAGTCGTCAAGGATGAGAACCGTTCGGCGTCCGGAACGGTGGATGGTTTCCAGCAGCACCAGCGCAACGGGCCGTACATTCGGATCGATGGATTGTTGCCGCGCCGCCACTTCCAACAGGCCGACGTCCACACCCGCACGCGCCACAGAGAGAATGACGCCCGCGATGAAGCGACTCACCTCGGAGTCGAGGTCGTCGACCGTAAGCCAACAGGCGCGAAGATCCGAGCGCGCTCCGAGCGTGCGCCACCATTGGGTCAGGAGTGTCGTCTTGCCAAACCCCGGTGGGGAGACGATCACCGAGAGGGAGCGACTGAGGCTCTCATTCAGGCGGGACAGCAGCGCGTCGCGCGAAACTGCAGTGATCCGCTGCTGCGGAGGCGCCAGCTTTCCGACGAGAAGCCAGTCCGCCGCCGCGTGACCCTCGGCCGGATCCGCCGACGAGTCGATGCGTGTTTCTGGATGATAGGAGGCGCCGGGCGTGCTCATGATTTCGGCTCTACCAAATCCCACACAGGTCGGACCTTGTCAAGCTGGGGCAAAGGCTTGGACCCGCCCCGGTGCTCGGCGGCAGATGGCGCAGGAAACAGGTCATCGATGACGACAAGATCAGCGCGGGTGAGAGGTGTCAGCGACACGCACGTCGACGTTCTGCTCAGTGCGTTGCGCGAGCTGTGACTTGGCGCTGACAAAAAACGGGTGAGGATGGTCCCGACGGGTGAGGATGGTCCCGCTCTCGGTTTGCGAATTTCACTCGGTCAATGCAACTGAGTGTTCGCTCAGTGTGGAGATGAGCGCTCCGAGGTGCCGCTCGTAGCGGCGCCAGCGTCCGGAAGAGCTTCCGTAGATCGGACGACGCACCTGCGAGGCGCTGGCGGTCAGCGACACGGACTTGTTCTGTTGAATCTCGACCGCAGCGTCGCTCCAGGTGAGCGCGCAGTGCGCGGCGATCGAGGCTCCGACGCGCTTGGGTTCCCGCACGAGCTCACGATACTGGACCTCGTACAGAGCCTCGCCGAGCGTCGAGCGCCAGTGGCCGATGAGTCGGTCGTATGCGGCGTAGTAACGCCCGAGCTCCGCGAGGTCGTAGCTGAACGGGTAGCCCGCCGCAAACAGGGTGCGGTACATGGCAAAGCAGCTGTCGAGTGGAGACCGGCTGACGAGGAGGATCCGCGCACCCGGCAGGGCGCGACGAATCGCGCCCACGTACAGGTAGTTGAGGGGCAGCTTCTCGATGACGGCGCTGGCCGGCGGGCCGGCGAGCGCGAGGCGGGCGTATTCGCTTGCCACCGCGGCCGGATCAGCCTGAGCGGCGCGGGCGAACACATCCCCGCTCCCCTGGGAGGCCCCGAGGAGCGCCTGTGAGAAATTGTCCGTCTCGCCGTTCGATCGAACGCCGGGGAGGCCGGTGAGGATCCGCTCGAGGAGGGTAGTGCCGGATCGCGGCAGGCCCACAATAAAGATGAAGCGCGAGGAATCGACCGACTGAGTGGAGCCCGCGGCTGAGCGCGCGCTGCTCTTGAGGGAGTCCCGGTCGTACACCTCCGCGATTCGCCGGAGCTTGCGTTCGTCGACGGCGACGTCGTAGTCGAGTTTCTCCCGCCGCGCCCGGGCGGCAGCGGAAAACCAGCGGAACGCATCGTCGAAGCGCTCGATGTCGTCGAGCTCTTTCGCGAGCGCATAGCCGAGGAAAACGCGCGCACGGTAGACGTCCGGCCGGTGCGATAACTGCGTTTCCAGTTCCTCGACGTGATTGGCTTGGACCGTCTGGACCCTGAGCTCGGATCGGAGCAGATAACTTGGATACTGGCCCGTGTCGATTGCAATGGCCCGATCGCAGGCTGCCTCGGCTTCAATAAGCCGTCCGAGACTTCGCTCGCTGCACGCGAGGTTGTACCAGAACCTTGGATCCCGCGGCGCAAGCTCCGTGGCGTGCCGATAGAGTTGATTGGCCCGGTCATGCTCGCCCAGGGCCATCGAGACGAAGGCCAGGCCGTCGTAAGCATCAGCCGACCCGGTTTCGAGGGCGATGGCGCTGGTCACGGCCTGCTCGGCATCCGCTGAGCGGCCGAGCTTCATGAGAACGAAGGCGAGCATGCCATGCTCGGGCCGACAGGCGCGCGCGCCTTTGACCATCCGCTCCGCATAGCGGAGTGCCTCGCCCAGCTGCTGGGCGTTCATCGGCCGGCTGGCACCGCTCAGGGTGTGCGCGGATGTGTCGCTCGGGCTCATGTCGATCCGACGTGCTCGGGAGGATGTTCAGTGTCGGGCGCCCCGAGCCGCGGGGTCAACCCGTCCCTTCGCATCGCACCAAACCACCCCAATCCGTGGCGGGTACGCCACCCACAATAAAGTGGAGATCTCCTAAGAACCCGCGTGATGGGACGAAGAATCGTCATGGACGGCGTCGCAAAACCG
>Ga0209350_1001184_pt1 | contig 11834 bp, 13 predicted proteins | sample GraSoi013_2_20cm_2_FD_185822 | JGI IMG/M metagenome (GOLD analysis project Ga0209350, IMG submission 185822) | Grasslands soil microbial communities from the Angelo Coastal Reserve, California, USA - Sample 09_27_2013_2_20cm (SPAdes) (version 2) | ecosystem: Environmental > Terrestrial > Soil >...
CGACGCTCGGCGACAACTGGATCCCGGGTCCGACCGCCGACCTCAAGCGCCTCCTCGAAGGTCGGCGGCAGTTCCTCGACAATCGCCGGGCGGCCGGGCGAAGCGCGCCGATCACCGACTGGCCGCTGACCCGCGACGTCATCATCGCGGACACGGACGCGAAGGCGCGCGAGCTCGCCGAGCGGCACATCATGGTCGCCTACCGCAAGGAGTACGCCGGCGGCTGGCGTCACCCGTTCATCGACGCGTCCATCGCCACCGATCTCGACCGGCTCATGGAGGACCGCTTCATCATTGGCGGGCCCGAGCAGTGCGTCGCCACGATCCGCCGCTTCGTCGAGGCGTATGGCATGACCCACTTGATCTGCCGCACGTTCTTTCCAGGGATGGAGCACGCGCACATCATGCGTGGGCTAGAGCTCCTCGCCCGTGAGGTGATGCCGGCGTTCAGCTGAGCCGTCAAGCTTCCCCTTGGATGTCGCGTAAGTATCTGATATACTGAGCGCTTGCGGGTAGCTATTCGAGAGACTGGAGGTGATTTAGCGATTCCGCAAGTCGCCTGGACGCTCGATCGGTCGTACCAATGGAACTACGACCATGCTCCGGCCACGCCTCGCGTTCGGCGCCTCCCGCCGGCGCTCGGCGGCCGGCTCTTCGACCACACCCTCAACTCGCCCCTCGGGATCGCCGCGGGTCCACTGCTCAACTCCAAATGGGTCGAAGCCTACGCGCGTATCGGCTACGACATCCTGACGTACGCGACGGTCCGCTCGGCGTATCGCCCCGCCTGGAGTCTCCCGAATATCCGCTGCGTCGAGAGCCAGGAGCCGTCCCCCATCGTCACCCGACGCGTCCGCCCGGGCCTCTGTCCCACTCTCGCCGTGTCGCTCGGGGAACCCTCGACCGAGCCGGACGTCTGGCGCAGGGACGTCCGCCGTGCCAAGGAGCGGATCGGGCCGGGCCAGATGCTGATCGTGAGCGTCATGGGCACGCCGGAGCCCGGGGGCGACGCCGAGGGTCTCATCGCCGACTACGCGCGCTGCGCGGCGTGGGCGTCGGAGAGCGGCGCGGACGCCGTCGAGCTCCACCTGGCGACGCCTGACCCGTTCACCGAGAAGCCACAAATGATCTACGAGAACATTCCGCTCGCCGCGCAGATTCTCTACCGCGTGCGGACGGCCGTCACGCTGCCCGTGCTGGTGAAGGTCGGCGTCTTCAGGAGCCCGCGCGCGCTGCACGAGACGGCGACGAAGCTCGCGCCGTGGACCAACGGGTTCGTGCTCGTCCACGGCATCCATCGCCGCGTCCTGGACGAGCGGGGCAACCCCGCGTTCGAGGGGTCGGCCCGCGAATACGCGAACGTCGTCGGCGCTGAGATCTTCCCGATCGCGTCGCGGCAGGTGGAGGAGCTGGTCGCCTGGCGCCGGGCCGGGGCGTGGGACCGTGCCATCCTCGCCGTCGGCGGGATCTCGACCGTCGAGCGCGCCCGCTACCTCCTGCGAGAAGGCGTCGACGCCGCGCTCGTCGCGACAGCCGCGCTGTTCGACCCGCTCCTCGCCGTTCGCTTCCGTCAAATCGGCGCGACGGCCGTCGCGTAGGACCCCGGAAGGGGGCTTCGCCCCCTTTCCGCCCGGCTTCTGACTGTCCGGATCGTCTCGAGGTCCGCCTGCGTGCGCCCGCCTCTCGCTGTGCTCGTTCGCCATGCTCGCGACCCGGTGACCGGCATCCCCGTCGCGACACGAGCGTCCAACCTAAGACCGCGCCTCCACCACCAGGCTCTGGAGCGCGCGGCCGATCGGGCCGCGCACGTCGTGCAGCCGCGTGTCGGCGAGGCCGACGCCGTGCGGCTCGTAGATCGACAGACAGTCCATCCCGACCCACTCGCCTTCCAGCGGGCGGTGCACGCTCACGGTGAGGTCGGCGTTGATCGCGGTGAAGCGCGTGTGCTCGATGGCCGCGCTCACGCCGCTTCCGGAGTCGGCGGCGATGAGCACGCGCTCGAGCGGCGAGGTCCGCGTGCCGGCCACGAGCGGCACACGCTGCCGCATCCAGGCGGCCACACGGCCGCTGCCCCAGTCGCCGCGCACGAGCCGCGTCTCCATTGCCTCGTGATAGCTGACGGGCTCGCTGAAGAACGGAAACTGGAACGGGCGCCCGTGCTCGGGCGTCGCCAGGGCCGGGTCGTTGGCCGGCGACGCGATCGCGACCGCGGCCGGGCGCACGAGCGCGGCGAGGGCCTGGGCCATCACGCGCTCGCCGTGGAGCAGGCGCGCGACGAGACGCTGCACCTTGCTGCCCGCGCGCAGGGTCTCGACGCGTACGGCGAGCCGATCGATCGGCACGGGCAGCAGGAAGTCTACGGTGATCCGTGCGATCACGAAGCCGGGGGCCTGCGCCTCGATCCCGCGCGCCAGCAGCGCGGCGGGCGGCCCGCCGTGCTGGTGCGTGGCGCTCCACGGGCCGCGCGTGTGCACGGTGGCAACGAACGCGTCGCCGTCGGGGACGTAGAAAGCGTCGGGCACCTCCCGAATATTACGCCCGAAATCCGAACAGTCGCTGCTGAAGACTCGTGAGAGACCAGCTCTGGATGGAGACGGCGCGTGGGCTCATCATCGCGCGCGGCCCGTATGCTACGCTACGGCCCGTGCGCTGGTTGATCGTCCTTCCGTTCGAGCGGCCGGGCCTCATGGGCCAGGACTTCGCCGACGAGCTGCGCGCGCTCGGCCACGAGGTCCGCACGTTCGCGTACCGCAGGGACAACCCGCTCTACAAGAACCGATCCACCAAGGGCGCCTACCAGCTGTGGATCCTGCGCCGCCTCGAGCGGGCGTGCCTCGTGTGGCGTCCGGGCGTCGTCCTCGTGATCAAGGGCGGGCCGATCACGCCCGGGCTGATCCGGCGCGTGAAGGCGCGGCTCGACACCGTCTTCGTGAACTTCTTTCCCGACAACCCGCTCTGGATGATGCCGTTCGAGGCGATCGAGGCGTACGACCTCTTTTTCACGAAGGAGCGCTACGCGATGCGGAGCCTCGCCCAGGTCGGCCTCCGGAACCTCGCGTACCTGCCCATGTACTGCGTGCCCGCGGCCCACCATCCGGTCACCCCCACGGGGGAGGAGGCGCGGCGCTGGGGCGCGCCCGTCTCCTTCGTCGGCAACCGTTACCCCTATCGCGAGCGGTTGGTGCGCGAGCTCCTCGAGTATCCGCTGCGCGTGTGGGGCGAGGGCTGGGCGAGCGCGGATGACCACGCGGTCCGCGCGATCGCAGGGCCGCCCGTCTTCGGCCGCGAGAAGCTCCTCGTCTACTCGGCGTCCACCGTCTCCCTCAACCACCACCATCCGATGAACGACATCGTGGGCGTGAACACGCGCACCTTCGAGCTCGCGGCGGCCGGCGCCTGCCAGCTCGTCGATTTCAAGGACGACCTGCGCGACCTCTTCAAGCCGGGGGAGGAGGTCGTCGCCTACCGAGACCTCCGCGAGCTCAGGAAGCAGCTCGACTTCTACCTGGCGCGTCCCGACGAGGCGCGCGCGATCGGCGAGAACGCCCGCCGGCGCGCTCTCGCCGAACACACGCTGCGCCACCGCGTCGAGGAGATGGTCGCGACGCTCGACGAGCGCCGCGGCCGACACGCATGACCGACTCGCTCGCGCGGAGCCTCACCTGCATCGACTGTGGCGCCGCCCACCCCCTCGCCTACGTGCTCGAGTGCCAGCGATGCCACGGCCTCCTCGAGCTCGGCTACGACCTCGACCGCCTGCGCGGAGCCGGCCCCACGCTCTTCACGGGGACGGGGCTCTGGCGCTACGCGCCCGTCCTGCCCATCACGGATCCCGCCCATCGCGTGACGCTCGGCGAGGGCGGGACACCGCTCCTCGACGCCCCGCGCCTGGCCCGGGACCTCGGCGTGCGCCGCTTGCTCGTGAAGTTCGACGGCCCCAATCCGACGGGCACGGTGAAGGACCGCTCGTCCGCCACGGCCGTCAGCGCCGCGCTCCAGTTCGGCTACCGCTCGACGTCGGTCGTCAGCTCGGGCAACGCCGGCTCATCGATCGCCGCCTACGCGGCCCGCGCGGGCCTGCGCTCGCTGATCTTCGCCTACGAGCGCGCCTCGGCGCCAAAGTTGCTCCAGATGGCGGCGACCACCGCGGACCTGATCATCTACAAGGGCGTGTACGACGACCTGATCACGCTCTGGGACCGGCTGGTCGACGAGCGGCTCTTCTTCGACTGCGGCGCCTCGCGCAACGCCTACAAACAGGAAGGCAAGAAGACACTCGCCTACGAGATCGCCGAGCAGACCGCGTGGGTACCGCCCGACGTGGTCGTCGTTCCCGTCGCGGTCGGCGAGACGTTCATCGCCACGCAGCGCGGCTTTCGCGAGATGCACCGAGCGGGCTGGATTCCGCGCGTGCCGCTCATGGTCGCCGCTCAGGCGACACGCGCGAACGCGATCGCGCGCGCGTTCCGCGAGGGGACCGCGCTCACGCCGCTCAAGATCGGCTACACGGTCGCCGAGGGGCTCGCCGCCGGCAACCCTGGCAAGAAGGGCGACTGGGTGCTCCGCCTCCTGCGCGAGAGCAAGGGGCTCGCCGGCGACGCTGAGGACGCGGAGATCCTCGACGCCCAGCGCCGGCTCGCGCGCACCGAGGGCGTCTGGGCGGGGCCCACGGGCGTCGCGACCCTCGCCGTGCTGATTCGCCTGCTCGCGGCCCGGGAGCTCGATCCCGCGCAGACGATCTGCGTCATCATCAGCGAGACGGGGCTCAAGACCGAGGCGGAGGTGCCGAGCCGCGCGGGCACCGCGTTCGACTACGACTCGCTCCGGCGTCTCGTCACCGAGCGTCTCGCCACCACATAATCGCGCCGTCGCCGATGCCGCTCCCCCGACGTTTCTATCTGCGCCCGGCGCGGGCCGTCGCGCGCGACCTCCTCGGCTGCGTGCTGGTCTCACGGCGCGGTCGGACGCGCACGGCAGGGCGAATCGTCGAGACCGAGGCGTACCTCGGCCCGGAGGACGAGGCGTCGCACGCGGCCTTCAGACCTGGGAGCCGCGCGCTCTTCTACGGCGAGGGCGGCTTCGCCTACGTCTACTTGAACTACGGCATGCACCGCTGCCTGAACGCGATCGCCGGGCGCGCGGGCCGGCCCGGCTGCGTGCTCATCCGCGCCCTCGAGCCCCTGCTGGGGCTTAGGACGATGGCGCGTCGGCGCGGCGGCGTGCGGGAACCGCCGCGGCTGGCAAGCGGGCCGGGGAATCTCACGCGCGCCCTCGGCGTCACCCTCGCCGAAAACGGCGCCGACCTCACCGCGGGGCGGCTCACGATCGAGCCGCCCGACCGCCCGCGCCACTTCCGCATCGCCTCGGGCCCGCGCGTGGGGATCTCGCGCTCGGTCGAGCGGCGCCTGAGGTTCTGGATCGCGGGAAACCCCTCCGTCTCCGCGCGTCGTCACGCGTTCAAGTGACCGCCGTTCGAGCGCCGGCTCCGCCGGCGCAACCGAGCCTGGGGGGTTTCGGAAGGGGGGCGAAGCCCCCCTCCGAGTCAACTCACTGCTCGCGGCGGAGCGCGTCGGGGTCGAACAGGGAGTCGGGAAGGTTCGTGTTGGGCCGCACCGAGCGCACGGTGATGCGCAGCAGGAGCTTACCGTCAACGAACGCTTCCCGGCGGTACGGGAAGAGGAAGCCGCCGACGAGCGCTCGGTGCTCCGAGAACGTCTGGTCGACGAGCGCCGGGCCCGTCGGCAGCTTCTCGCGCGTGACGACACGGATGACGCCGTACTCGGGATCCAGCCAGACCATCGGGACGTCGCGCTCGCCCGCGCGCGCGCCGATCACGGTGATCCGCCGGTCGCGCATGCGCACGACGTGACTCACGTCGTCGCGCACGCCGAGCGTCCGCCACTCGGCCAGCATGTCGGCCGCGGTCCGCCGCGCGGGGACGAGCAGGCGGGTGCTCTCGCTGCCGCGGCCGGTCGCGGGCGCCTCGTAGACCTTCCCGTCTGCCCGCCGGACCCAGACACGGTCGCCGACGGTGAGCTGGATTTCACGCTGGCCTTCGACGTTCTGCTCGATACGCTGGCGTTGGGGCAGCTTGAAGAGCACGCGCTGCTCGCCCGTCGAATGGGGGTGACGCCCGTCGGGATGATAGAGGGTGAGGCTCTGGACGATCACGAGGTCGGTGACGCTGACCTCCGAGAGGCGAGCGACGAACGCCTCGACGGCGGCGTTCGCGTCCTGCGCCGCGCCGCAAGGGGTGGAGACGCCGAGCGGCGCCAGGAGCAGCAGGAGGACGGCGGCGCGAGCCACGTTATCTGGTTATAATGCCTGGGGTATCGTCAACGCAAACTCTTAAGGAGGGCCCGTGCCCACCGACACGCTCAACACCGGTATCCTTGCCCTCGTCTGGAACGCGGGGCCGATCGCCAAGATCGTCCTCGTCATCCTCCTCGTCTTCTCGATCGTGAGCTGGGCGCTGATCGTGGACAAGGCGTGGCAGTTCCGCCGTATTCGCCGCCAGACGATCGAGTTCCTCAAAATCTTCCGCGACGGCCGGCGGCCCTCGCTCGTCTACGGCGTGGCGAGGCGGACGCGCGAGAGCCCGCTGGCCCAACTCTACGCGGCCGCCTATCAGGAGGTCTCGGGCCTCGGCGACGTCCCAGACCGCGTCCTCGACGACGCCGACGAGGGCGTGCCGCCCGAGCGGCTCGAGGCGGCCAACCGCGCCCTCCGCCGAGCGGCCGCGCTCGAGGTGGCGCACCTGGAACGCTACCTTCCCTTCCTCGCGACGACCGCGAGCGCGACGCCGTTCATCGGGCTTTTCGGAACGGTGTGGGGCATCATCGCCGCGTTCCACGGCATCGGCCAGCAGGGCTCGGCGAGCCTGGCGGTCGTCGCGCCGGGGATCTCGGAGGCGCTGATCGCAACGGCCGCGGGCCTCGGCGCCGCGATCCCGGCCGTCATCGGCTACAACTACTTCGTGAACCGTGTGAAGCGCTGGGCCACGGAGATGGACGGCTTCACGCTCGACCTCCTGAATCTCCTGAGCCGGCCCGCGCCCAAGGTCGCGCGCTAGCCATGGCGTTCACCACCGAGCCGTCCGACGGCCCCCGCCGCATCGGCACGAGCCTGGCCGAGATCAACATCATCCCGCTCGTCGACGTCGTGCTCGTGCTCCTACTGATCTTCATGCTGACCGCGCCGATGATGTACCGCGGCATCGACGTGAACCTGCCGAAGTCCGCGTCCAAGCCGACGGCGGTGGAAGAGCGCATGGTTCTCACGCTGACCCGGGAGCATGCGCTCTTCCTCAACGACAAGCGGGTCGGGTCCGGGGCGCTCGAGACGGCGCTGCGCCAGGCGTTCGCCGGCCGGAGGGACAAGACCCTCTACCTCAAGGCGGACGCCGGCCTCGCCTATGGCGCCGTGGTCGAGACGATGGACCGCGTGCGCCGCGCCGGGATCGAGCGGCTCGGAATGGTCACCGAGCCGGCGCGGGAGCGCTGACGGCAGGCGGCGAGCGCTGCCATGCGGCTGCATGGACGCCTCCACGTCGGACCGGCTCTCCGCCGGCTCCGGCTGCCCGTCCGATCCACGGTGGTGTCGGTCGCCTTTCACGCGGCCCTCGTTCTCGCGGTGCTCTCGGGCAACGCGGTGTGGGGCGGCAGCCAGCCCAAGCCGGTCATCGTCAACCTCGTCCCGGCCGTCGCGGCCGTCGGCGCGCCGCAAGGGAGCCCCGCGCTGCCGCCGCGGCGCGAGGATCTCCCACCGCCACGGCCGACGCCGACCGATCTACCTTCCCGCGAGCCCTCGCGCGATCTGCCCACGCGCGACCTGCCGGCGAGCCTCCCGGACCAGGGCGCGTCGCCGCGCGCGCCGGGGCTGCCGCGGCCGAGCGACAAGGAGCTGCCGACCGTCGCGAGCGTCCGCACGCCCACGCCGGCGCCCGCCTCCCGCACGCCAGCGCCCGCCCCGCCCGCGCCGCCGCCTGCCCCGCCCGCGCCGGCACTCGGCCAGGCCGGCGGTTCGCCCCAGGGCGTCGGCGCGCTCACGCTCAACGTCACGGACTTCCCGTACGCGTGGTACATCGCCGCGGTTCACCGGAAGATCAAGGAGCGGTGGGATGGCTACGCGCTCACCGGCCAGCAGCCGGCGGTGATCTTCGAGATCGGCCGCGACGGCGGGCTCAGGCGCATCAGCGTCGACAAGAGCTCCGGCAACCCGTACTACGACCAGGCGGCGGTCAGGGCCGTCACCGAGGCCAACCCGTTCCCACCGCTGCCGGCGGACTTCAAGAAGCCCACACTGACGGTCGGCCTGCAGTTCGCCTACGACCCTACCGCAACGAGGTAATCTGGTGAGACGAACGAGCGTCGTGGTCGTGATCGCCCTCCTCGCCCTCGCGGCCGTGGTCTTCCCGTGGCCACGCCTGCCGGCGCCCGACGCCCAGGGCGTCGACGTGTACATCAACATCACCGGTGGCGGCGCGAAGAAGCTCAACATCGCCGTCCCGGAGTTCACGGTGACGGCGGGCACCGACACGGCGGGGTTCGGCAAGTTGCTCGCGTCGGTCGCCGGCAACGACCTCACGTTCTCGGGCCTCTTCAGCGTCGTCGCGGGCACGGGCTCGATTCCCCCGAACAACCCCGAGGCGCTGCGCCAGTCGTGGTCCGAGTTCGCCGCGGCGGGCGCGCACGCCGCGGTGCACGGACTGCTGGTACTCCGCGGCGACCGGATCGAGACCGAGATGCGCCTGTACGATCTCACGTCGCCCGAGCACCGGGTGATCGCGTCGAAGAAGTTCGAGGGACCGACGGCGCAGGCGCGGCGCCTCGCGCACAAGATCGCCGACGAGGTCGTGCTGCAGTTCACCGGCGAGTCCGGCATCGCGGACACGAAGCTCGCGTACGTCCAGGGCCCGGCCGGCGCGAAGGAGATCTGGATCTCGGATTACGACGGCGCCAACGCCGCGGCCGTCACGAAGAACGGCTCCATCAATCTCATGCCGGTCTGGAGCCCGGACGGCCGGTCGCTCGCCATCACGTCGTTCATGGCGGGCTACCCCGACCTGTATCGCCTCTTCCCGTTCGAGCGTCGCCCCGTGCAGACGCTCGCGGCCTTCGTCGGGATCAACTCGTCGCCGTCGTGGAGCCCGGACGGACGCTCCCTCGCGGTGACGCTCTCGAAGGACGGCAATCCCGAGATTTACGTCCTCGCCGTCGCCACGGGGACGCTGCGCCGTCTCACGCGACACGCCGGCATCGACACCGAGCCGGTCTGGTCGCCGTCGAATCAGCAGATCGCGTTCGTGTCCGACCGCAGCGGGCAACCGAACATCTACGTGATGGATTCGGACGGGTCCAACATCCGCCAGATCACCTCCGGCGGATTCCACACGCAGCCGCGCTGGTCGCCGAAGGGCGATACGATCGTCTACACGCAGCGGCAGGGCACGCACGACCTCTGGGCGGTGAGCCCGGACGGCTCGGGCCCGCGCCGTCTCACCGCCGGTCCGGGCGACAATCAGGGCGCGGCCTGGGCCCCCGACGGACGCCACCTCGCGTTCCAGTCCAATCGCAGCGGGCGCTGGCAAGTCTTCGCGATGCTGCTCGACGGCTCGCCGCCGACGCAGATCTCGCAGGGACCCAGCGAGTACACAAGTCCCTCGTGGTCGCCGCGGTTGCCATGATAGGATGGCCCTTGTCACACGGGGGCAGCGTCGCGCGCCATTCGACCAACTAAGGAGGCGTCATGGGTACGCGTGGGTTTCATCTCGCGGTGATGTCGCTCTTGCTGCTCGGCGTGGCAGTCGCCGGCTGTGCGAAGCGTCCCGCCACGACCGCAGCGGAAGCGCCAGCACCGTCGGCGCCGGCGCCCTCGGTACCTTCCGCCGCGCCTGCGCCCGAGCCCACGTCGCCCAGCACACCGGCGCCCGCACCGGCGACGACCACGGCCCCGGCGCCGTCGGGCACTGCGCGGCCGGCGCCGGCGGAGTTTGCCGCGGTCGCCGACTTGAACGACATCCACTTCGACTTCGACAAGTACGACATCCGGTCGGCCGACGCCAAGATCCTCGACGCCAACGCCGCGTGGCTGAAGACGAACGCCAATCACCTCGTCCTCATCGAGGGTCACTGCGACCAGCGCGGCACCAACGAGTACAACCTCGCGCTCGGCGAGCGGCGCGCGAAGTCCACGATGAACTATCTCGTGTCCCAGGGCGTCCAGGCGAGCCGCATCACGATCATCAGCTACGGCGAGGAGCGACCGCTGTGCACCGAGGCCAACGAGACGTGCTGGGCCAAGAACCGGCGCGCCCACTTCCTGGTCAAGCCTCGCTGATGTGCCCCGACGTTTCCGTGAGGAGGAGGACCGCGGTCCTCCTCCTCGCGGTTCTTCTGATCGTCGGCGGCTGCGCCGGCGCCGCCGAGGTCACCGGCGTCGCGACGCAGCAGGACCTCTTCCAGCTCCGCACCGAGCTCGCCCAGGCCCAGCAGAACGCCCAGCGCGCGAAGGCCGAGGTCGACGCCCTCACCGCCCAGCTCGCGAACCGCGGTCGCGAGTACTCGGAAGGCGACCGCCACACCACCGCGGCGACGCAGCGGCTCGACGGGCTCGCTTCGACGCTCGCGACCTTGAGCGCGCGGGTCGACGAGCTCTCGGCGCAGGTCGAGGCGCTGGGCCGTCAGCTCCGCGTGCCCACCACGCCTGCCACGCCCGGGCGTCCGGCGCAGGTCCCGCCCGCGCCCACGCCGCCCAGCTCGACGCCACCGGCGGCGCCGCCCGCGGCGCTCGCCGCGCCCGGGCGCCCGACAACCGGGGCGCTCCAGCCTCAGGACATCTACCAGGCGGCGTACATCGACTTCAGCAGGGGGAGCTACTCACTCGGGGTCGCGGGCTTCCGCGAGTTCCTGCGGCGCTACCCCGACCACGACCTCGCGGGCAACGCGCAGTACTGGATCGGCGAGGGGTACCTGGCCCTCGCGCGGAGCTACGCGAACGCGACGCAGGCGGACAAAGAGGTCGAGGCGCTCAACCAGGCGGTCCAGGAGTTCAGGAAGGTCGTCGCGAACTACCCCCGCGCGGACAAGGTGGCCACCGCGCTCTACAAGGAAGCGCTCGCGCTGATCGAGCTCAAGCAGCCGCAGCAGGCCGCGGCGCGGCTGCAGTACCTTGTGGACAATTTCCCGCAGGCCGAAGAAACGCCGCTCGCCAAGGAACGGCTCGCCGCCCTGAAGAGGTAAGGCGCGCTACTCGTCGACGCCGAAGACCCACACGACCGTCATGTCGCGCTCGGGTGTGTGGTAGACCATGAGGCTCGCGCCGGGATAATCGGAGTTGGCCGAGCTGACGACCACCGGCGCCTCGAGCACTGGCGGGAAAGGGCTCGACTCCCAGAACAGCATCGACGCCAGGAGGGCCGCCACGAGCGCGCCGCCGAGCGCCCAGCGGGAGCGGAGCCACACGAGTCGGCGCGCTTGAACGGGGGCCCGGTGCTTCGCGTCCTCGATACCCCGGACGATTCCGGCCCAGAAGGCGGCCCAGTCGGGCTCCTCGACCCTGCCGGTCGGGCGCAGGGCCTGCCGCAGCAGGGCCCGCATCTTGCGCAGGCCTTCGGCCTCCCCCTGGCACACCGCGCAGGCGGCGAGGTGGCGCGCTGCCGACTCCGCCTTGGCGCCCTCCAGGGCGCCGTCGAGGTAGGCTCCGATCCGTTTCCGCGTGCGGTAACAGGTCAGCACGATCGTTGGACGACGGGGCCCCCCGCCCGTATTCTCATGCGGGCATGATACTCGAACAGCCCGCGACGCTGGCGGTGGCTCCCGACGTCGCCCTCGAGA
>Ga0209350_1001186_pt1 | contig 11829 bp, 15 predicted proteins | sample GraSoi013_2_20cm_2_FD_185822 | JGI IMG/M metagenome (GOLD analysis project Ga0209350, IMG submission 185822) | Grasslands soil microbial communities from the Angelo Coastal Reserve, California, USA - Sample 09_27_2013_2_20cm (SPAdes) (version 2) | ecosystem: Environmental > Terrestrial > Soil >...
GGCGATTTTGATATCTCGTGCTTGGGAACAGGTTTCTGTTCCGGTCTCGTGAGTGCTTGGTGAGGCCGTGTTGCTTGTTTTTCCTGTGGTCTTTCGTGCGGATACTTTGACTCGGGTAATCCTAGGTGGTTTCCGAACTTTTTGGATTGAGATCTGCCAGTGCCACCGGTGGGGTTGCCGATGGGGAGTAGGGTGGTGATTGAGAGTGTAGCGAGTATCACTATGCCCGCGATCGTCCAGGAGAGCCCTTGGAGGAGAGCGACTATCGTAACGAGTATGCTGGTCAGGTTTCCCAGTAGCATCACTGGTCTAGAGGCCAAAGTAGGCTCCTCCGTCTGATGGATTGAATTCTCCTCGGACCCTCTCAAAACGTCACTGTAACGGCGGGAGCCGGTGGGAGGGGTCTAACGTGTCTACCTGAACTGGTTCTTAGCGTAGTAGATTAGGCCTCGGCTTCTGCTCTGCTCCAGCTGCGCTAGGAACCAAGCATCGGTGTTGGCGCGTCCGGCCCATGACACCAGCTGGATGCCTCGTGATTTTGCTTTCTTTCTATTTCTCGCTGTCCGGGTGGACCCGACCGCGCCGACGAGACTTGAGAGCATTTCTTGGATTCCTCGGGTTAACCTTTGCCAATCTTGTCGCGCTGCCATTATTCTATTCACCGAGAGACCTTGTTGCGTCGGATCGGATTATGTTTGAGCGGGCGAGCGCCGGCATTAATTTAACAGGCACCGTACGGTGTTTCCTAGCCGGCGCACGCCGGTACTTTGCTTATATTGCTGCGACGAGAGATTCAATCCGTCTGAGAATTGTTCGAGCTCTTCTTGCGGATTCAGCCTGATGAGAAAAATGAGGATCCTCACAATCGTCTGAGTAAGAAGTTCCCGGGAGCGAGGATCGCATTGTGGTGCAACGATCACACCGATATTCTCGAGATTGAGTCTGATGGCCTGGATTCTTTCCAGGAGATGCAGAAGGAGCTCGTCTACTATTCCAAAGAGTACCAGAGCAAGATCATTGCGAAGACACTCTGCCAGGACAAGTTTCAGATGGTGGTCCGCACTTGTATCTGCGGTGTCGGAAAGGGCGTTGCGATTGGCCCAATTGTCCGGGCTAACAATTTCCTCCAGATGCCTCCGCCGGTATTCTTCGGAGGATGGGAGTATCACCGCCTGGTCGGCTTCGAAGACAATGATGTCAGGGGTCTGCTAAAAGGGCTGGACAGGGTGGGAAAGACAGAGGTTTTGCACAAGGGGACTGCTGAGGGCATGACTGACGACGCTTTCCTCCTGTCATTGAGCAGTCTGTTTGGAAACTTGACGGAGAAGCAGATGAAGGCATTGTTGGCTGCGATCGAGGGAGGGTACTACGAGATTCCGAAACGGACCACTGCGGACGAGCTGGCTGGGAAACTGGGAACGCCGCGCAGCACCCTGGAGGAGCATATTCGTAAGGCGGAGAGCAAGATTGTCCTGGCGATGGCGCCGTACATGATGCTGTATGCCCGGGTGCCGGAATCGCCTTTCACCAGCAAGACCCGCGCCGCAACGGACACTGTCGGAACCAGGTTCCTGAAACAGCTCGCGGTCCAGACGGCGGCGAAGACACGAAACAACTGACTGGCTGTTAGCCTAGAACCGGAGACGGTCGACCGGGATCTGTCGCGCGGGGCTCGGTCGATTTCGAAAATATTCTAGGTTACTAGGCTTCGTGAGATCTTACGGGAAGATGTTAGGCTGGACGGCTGCGTTGGCATGAGCGATCTGAGAGGATTAGCTGGAAAATGGAGAGGTTTTGGATTCTAAGCGGATTCCAAGGCGTTTTGCAGGGGACTATCAGGCTGGCCGGGGTCGTCTACTGCTGGGCCGGGCTCGAACCTGTGGAGTGTCCGCTGGTATCATGGTCTGCATGGATCAGGTCGTAGTGGTTGCGGCATAGGCTCTTGCCGCAGTTAGTGCAGAACTCGGTAGCAGCTTCGCTGCACCGTTTCTCATGCTCCTCCAGTTCGTCAGTACTGCCGAATCCGCCGATGTCGCCGACTTCTACCTCCTGACATGTCTTCAGGGCTGGATTGAGAGCGACGTTCGGGCTGGGAGTTGCCTCGATAAGTGCGGAGCGAGTAGTCTTTGTCCCGGTGCGAGCACGAGTCTTGCTCTTTGCATGGGATTTGGATTTTGTATGGGGCTTTGATTTTGAACGGGTCTTAGCTTTCTTCTTCGACTTCATTAGAACCGTATGCTAGGAAGTTAATGGTTGGTCAAATTCCACCTCTAACTCATGCCTTGAAAATCCGGTAACAGTCTCATCCTGCGCCTCGTAGATGACTGGAAATCGCCTCTTCGAAGTTCTATGAGGAAGGCCTAGGGTCCCGTTCAGTTCCATAGGTCTTCAAACCCCACGATCTGAAGAGGTCTAGGCTCCTATCTCTTCCGATGATATTGAGGAGCGCGAAGCCTCCGATGTTTATCGCCGCTATCTCTCCGGCCAGAATCGTTAGGGTCGACACGACAAGGGGTATCGAGAAACCAATGCTGAGATAGCCTCCGACGACCACCGATATCAAAGCCGTCTCAACGACCGTGGCACTGAACCAGCTTGCATTCCAGTTCCTAACCCTCGAACTATGTTGGCCGATTCGCCAGGCCAAGTATGCCGCGAGAAGATTGACAAGACTTCCACCGACTATGTCCAATCCGATCGAAGCTGATGGGAAACCCGTAAGCGAATCCGCGGCGAAATTACCTACCACGGTTCCAACTCCGAGCCCTAAGATCGCTGGCCATCCGAAGAGGATGGCGAGAGGCAGGAGAACGTCTGCCACTCTCACCTGTACTGGAAGGATGCTAATCGGGGCGAAAGCGACCACGAGAGCGGCGTATAGTGCGCCAAAAACCGCTGCTAGCGCCAGGTTTCTAGAACTGGAAACTGTAATCCTAACTTTGGGGTCTCTTCTCATTTGCCTCCCTACTCCGGGGTTTTACGAGGGCGCAACGGGTGGAAGGCTCCACTCACGCGCCAGTAAATTGAACCGCCTAGCGTTTCGATTTAAAAGACTTGTTAACCAAGGAGGCGTCTCGCGATGAGCACAGATTCAGAGACTGTTGTTACTGAGCTTGAAGAGCGCCGGTTAGAAACAGACTATGACCGGCGGAGAATTTTTTCTTCAAGAGTCAACATGAAATCCAAGACGAAGTCCAAGAGTAACACGCATCCCAATCCCGAACATCACACGGCTACGCACCATGCGAACCGTCACCCTACTCCGACCACTCATCCAAATCCGACACATCAGCCAACCTCCTTCGAGGGTCACAACCCTCAGCGCGGCGCTCACGAGAACCTGAAGGCCAAGACTTGCGAAGAGGTCGAGACCGGTGGTTTCGGCTCATTCGACGAGACAATGGCGACAAGCGACCACTGCACTGAACGGGCGACAGAGTTCTGCAGCAGCTGCAGCAAGAGCCTGTGCGGCGTCCACTACGACGCGCTCCACCGCGGCCATGACAACTTCACCAGCCAGAACACCGGCCACGGACTGATACACCACTAGACTATCGCACGATTAAGAATCAATCCCTCCTCTTTTCTTTCTCTGCTCGTTTGGAGAGTCAGTGCGAACCATGATACTGACAGGTCTTCCGCGGGTTTTGTGATGTGTAGAGCTGGTCGTTAAGTATTGCTGCTAAATCTGGCTCATCGGTCCTCTGGAAAGGGTCGACGGCCATGGTCGAGATATCTATCGAGAGCCTAACGAAACACTATGGGACCCTCGTCGCCCTCGACAACGTCTCACTCAAGGTAGCTTCAGGCGAAGTCTTCGGGCTACTTGGACCAAATGGTGCAGGCAAGAGCACTCTTCTGAAAACTCTGGTTGGGATTCTAAGACCGACAAGCGGGACTATTCGAATCGGCCAGACAGACATTGTCGGAAGTCCGGAGAAGGCGAAGAGAATGATTGGATACTTGCCGGAGAATCCCAGTCTCTACACCGGACTCACGACACAAGAGTTTCTACAATTTGTCGGGAAGATTCGCGGAGTTGCCGATGATGTTCTTGACCAGGAGATTTCCGAGTCGCTCAAGAGCTTCATGCTGGATGAGAAGCGGAACAGCCTGGTTGGGACCCTGTCAAAGGGCATGAAGCAGAAGGTGGCTCTGATCGCTACGAGTCTGCACACTCCCCAAGTTCTGGTATTGGATGAGCCGTTGACAGCATTGGATCCGAAGACGCGTGTGTCGGTCAAAGACTGGATTGGCGGCCAGACGAAGAGGGGTGTGACGACGATCTTGTCAACCCATGACTTGGATGTGGCGCAGACTCACGCGGGGAGGATCGCGATCATCGACCACGGGAAGATTGTGGCCGTGGGAGACATTGAGAGTCTGCGGAAGATGGCAAACACGGAGAGCGATGCGAGGCTCGAAGACGTGTTCCTACGACTGACCGAGGAGAAGGGCGAGGAGCCAGCTTGACGATGAGCCTCGCGGGTCCTCTTGGGACGATTGGAGTTTTGATGCGATACTGGGTGAAGGGCAGATTCACAAAAGCTACGATTATTGGGCTCTGTGTCGGGGAGGCGTTCGCGGTCATATTTACCCTATTTGGTAGCTCGACCTATCTTTCATTCTCAAACCGGGTCGGCTTGACCGCTGGGCTTTCCGAAGTGGCCGGCAGTCTCATCCTGGCATTGTATCTTGTCGGGCTGATTCAGAGCGGTTTCAACGGAGGCGGACTGCCTGTCAGTTCAAGTGATGTGGATTACGTGTTCACTTCACCGGTTCCGCCGCGCGAAGTGTTTGCCGCCAAGGTCTTGTTGAACTCGTTGACCACGGTGCTGTTCGGGTTTCCGCCGATAATTGTGCTCTACTTGCGCTTCTCCGCGTACTATCATACTCCGATGACTGCGGCTATTCTGGCCGGGCTAGTCACTCTCGTCTTTCTTGTAATCGGGCTGCTGCTAAGCGCGGACATCACGCTCTCTCTCGGTCGTGGGATCGGCGAGCGGAAGAAGCTGTGGAGAAACCTCTTCATCATTCTCGTCTTGGTACTGAGTCTGCTCCCGATTACTCTCTTGATTCCCGGAATCCCGGTGGAGATCGCCGAGGTTACCCGGGTCCTACCGAATGGGCTGGCGGCTATTGTCAGTGTTGGTCTTGTCAGCGGGACCCCTGGCGGTGTCGACTATCTCATCGATCTTCTGTTGCTATTCGCCTGGCTGGGAGGATTCCTGATTCTCGGCGTGAGAATGGCGCGCGGACACTTCTACGAACTTCTCGAAGTCTCAGCACCCGGGACGGAAAAATTTGATCAACCGAATCAGGAGTCTCGGTTGGACCCGCGCGGAAAGTCGATCTGGTCGATTGTACGCCTGAAAGAGAAAATTCTGATCAGCAGGACCCGCGAGGCCAGGGCGCTCTTCATCAACGCTATGTTCCTCTCAGGATTCCTCATCATCTATGCCTTGTCAGGGTCCTTTCAGTCGTCGCCGACCTCGTTTCTATTCATCCTCTTCATCATCGGATCGTTCGGATCAGGAACCGCATCAAGGTGGATTGAGAAGGAGCGGCTCTGGATTCTCAAATCATCCCCCGTCAGCATGCGCAGGTATGTGAAAGAAGTGTATCGGGCTCGGGTCGCACCGTTGTTACTCTATCTCGTGCCTGTTACTGTCGCAGTGGGCGTTCCCCTGATCTTGAGTCAGCTGTCCACGCCGGCCTTGTTACTTGGTGTGGTTTTGGCTTTGCCGGGGGCGTTGGAGATTGCGGGTATTACGATGGCTGGTGGAATGTACTTTGCTTCTAGGTATGGGCAGAGCTCCGCGGATGACATCTTGTCGTCGCAGGCGCAGGAGCTGGCGGATATTCGAAGATTCCTATTTCAGACAGTCATCAACCTGATCATGGTCTCACCGATCATTCTGCTGGTGCTAGTCTCGGAGGCGCTTGCAAAAATAATCGGATCGGGCGCGCTTCCTATGCTAGCTGTTGGCTTGGTGTTGGTTTCTGTTGCCTTCACAGGTTTATCGATCAACCTGCTACTGAACAAGGCTGGAAGTGCGATCACACGAAGAGAAGACTTGTAGCCTGAATCGGGGAGGATCTGCGTCGCGAGACAGGGACGCACACCTTCTTTTCTAGGGTGGTTTCAGTTGGCGGGATCTGAACACATTGGTATAATCCCGCCTTGTCGCGTACTAGTGTGGTCTAGCCGATCTTGTAACTGTAATGGACTCCTAGGTTATTTTCCATGCGTTTTCCTTGGGGATTCTCAGGAACCGTATCCAAAGCAGACTAGGGCTTCTTCATCTCGTGACGCATCCACAAGATTACTGCTATGACTATTGGAATTCCGACGATGATCAGAGTCCATTCTAGAATCAGAACCATGGAACCCACGACGTAGTCCAGGGTCCAGGTTGAGATCGGAGCATTCCAGTTTCCATCAAGATAGACCTTGATGGAGAATGCGATGAAGAAAAACAGTGATACTCCTCCACCGCCCCTTGTGGTACGTGAGCGTTTGCGAAAGAGGCTATATCCTCTCAATTCCTCGCCAGATCTCTTCCACAACAGCCAGCCTCCCACTACAGCTACAACAATAGGGATTCCAATCAAGAGAAGCTCCCAGAAAATCGCGTTCAGAATGAAGTTCACCAAGTTCGCCATTGTCCAGAGACCTAGGGTCCTCGGCACCAAGCCGGATGACTGCGCATTTTCCACGAACCAAAGAAAGACATAGACCGCACCGACAAATGCCAGAACGCCCGCTGCTACAAATACGGCAGCTATGCTCCAATGCTTCCTCATGAATCTCTTCCAATCAGAACCGTCTTCCGTCACAACTACATCAGTCATGAGATTCCTCTCCTTTTCGCCCCAATGCTCGCGTATGTCGATTTCGCGCATATAACCGCCTTATGAAGAGAATCATGGTTTCAGGTAAAAGCGCTAACGGGCCGCTAGCACGTAATGCGAACATGTGGGCCAAGTTGCTTTGTCAAGTTGTGTTATGATCTACAGTTATGATTACATTTTCTCGGAGGATCAGAACCAAGCTTCTATGCAGCCTTCGACAATCCGTAGAGCTTCCATCCGAAGACGACGGGGAAGATGAGGAAGGCGAGAAGGGCGAAAGGAGCGTATGCGGCAGAATTGGTCGAGACAATATTTATGGCCAAGATCTGAGCCGCCCCGATCACTACGCTCAACCCACCGAAGACCTTGCCAAAGGACTTCGTCCTGATCATAGCCACTCCGAGAACGATTAACCCTGCCGACAGAAGGATGGTCGCTGACGTGTCAAACTCATTGAAAATGCCCTGGGTCGCCTGCCACATAAGAGCGAGAGTCGCCTGATCCGCGGGGGTCGCCCCGGGAGCATGATAGAGGTTGGAGATCGGGTCGAAAGCGAACTGTGTGGTATCTTCAACAAAGGTTACCCCTATACCTAGAACGTATAGGACGGTCCCGAACAATGCGAAAGCGCTCGTCCCGCGGAGAGCCCGATACAGGCCCAGTACGAGACCAACTAACGAGACGCTGACCAAAAAGTAGAAGCCATTCCCCACGGCGAGGCCCGTTCTGACATTGGGAAAGTTCATGACCAGTTGCGCGGCGGGAGCAGTTGTCGAAGGCCCGAACTCGACTAGTGTAATGATAGTGAGAAGGAAGAAGACGCCAGCCAGAATACCGGCCAGACCGCCCCATCGCAGAACGCTCTTCTCTTGGTCCACGTGCAGCACGACCGTGAACTGAGTATATAGACTGAACATCGTTTTTCATGGGTCTTGCGATCAAAACATCTTGGATGTCGCTTCTCGAGCTGCTTTACAACGTACTGTTGCTATGGTCTAGAGTTATGACTACGTTTCCTGCTTTTTGCCCCGTGTCGACGTGCCCTGTGAGCCTCAGCAACTCGCTCCTAAGGATAGCGTCTATCAGTTATCGACCTAATTTTCCCGCCTCGAGAAGTCCTGCGGCTTCCTCATAGGTCATGTTGGCTGGCTTTGCTGCGATTATCCTCTTTCGGGCAGACAATCTTACTCGGCGTAAGCCCCAAGATGGAGACCAGTAAGTGCGAAGATCTGATCCCCCTTCTTGAACAGTCGTACATCCTTGCCAACTGATTCAATTTCTCCCGCTAACTCTTGACCGAGAATTTTCTCCTTGGTGCTCTGAAACCAAAACCTATTCGGATTAGGAGCTTCCACAAGAAAGGAAGTTTCAGACTTCGAATTTCACAATCCCCCATCATTACTGTTGCTGCGCGAACGCCGATCAGAACTTCATTGCCCTTGGGAGTAAGTTTCTCGACCTCTTTCGGCTGGAGAACCTCGGGCGGTCCGTATTTTGTGCATACGACTGCTTTCATTCGTAACCTTGTTCTAACGTATGGATCTATGAAAGGGTCGAGTTCAGATCCGCATGCCTTTCATAGTTTCCCTTATCCAAGCCACGAGACGCCGGTGTGCGTCAATGCCTTGCTGTGAGAGTGAGTAGAGTTCCGAGCTTCCTTCGTCTGTCTGCCGCTCTACGAACCAGTGAGAAATCATCCACTCGAGATATTCGATGAATCGTGGATAGTTGAGGCCCACCCTATTCTGCAGGTTCGTCTTCTTCATCCGTTTCCCATTCTGATACAGAATATCGAGGAAGCGAGCTAGAACATACAGATCAGGGCGCTCCAAAGGTCATCAGAGACTCTGGAGAAGCTCTCTCTTCGAATCCTCGTACCTCTCTTCTCCCCTCTCATACTCTCTGAGCGCCTCGAACCTGAAGTAGAGATAGACGATGACTCCTGCCAGTGCTCCAATACCGGCATTCAGTCCTATGAGGGCGACTAGAGCGAAGGCAGCCACTCCGTACTCGAACGCGGAGTCTAACCTTCTCTTTTTCACCGCGGAAGCGGCCTGGTGCATCGCGTCCACAAGGCGGAGCCCGTCTTCTGAGGAGGCTCCGCCCGCTTTCATTTTGCCAAGCAGTGCTCCGAGTTCTGCGAACTTGAATCCCCTTCTGCGCCTGATCATGTATGTTACAAGTCCCGCGCCGAGACCAATCACGATGGCTGCCAGAAAGGCGACAGCCACGTAGATGATCATTCGTCCGTACAGGGCAAACGCGCTGAATCCGATCGCCGCGAAAGAGGCGAACCATACGACAAGGCTCACCACTACGACATCCAACCGCGTCTCGTGAACATGCTTCCCCTTCAGGTAACTGTAGTACTCATCAGCGTCTCGCACAATATCATCTAGCTTCTGGCCATTGTGCTGGCCCGATTCTTTTCCTTGACTTGTCATAGATACAGTATAATCAGATTTTCCGCTAAAAGGGCTAGCGGGTCGCCAACACGTACTGCGAATACCTGCAATTACGAATCGGTAGTGATATTCCATGTCGATGATGGCAGGAATTTCTTGATGGAATCAGGAGATGGCTTTTCGCAACAGGACTTCTCCTGGAACGACTGTCATCGCTCTGTACATGTTGACCGTATGAAGACTGCCATGTCTCTTGGAGACTTCGCTAAAGCTTGTCTTCGTGAATCCTTCCGACGCAAACAGTGTTTCGGAAGGTACATTGTCCTTCTCCACGCTGGCGAAAACTTCCTTCACGTTGGAGGCCTTGAAGATCCTGAGGGCGTCCTCTAGCAGCAGTTTCCCGATGCCCTTTTTCCTATTGGCCGTTGCGACTGCGATGTAGTACACGTAGCCGACGTTCCCTTCCAGAGTTTTCAACATGACCAAACCGACTGGTTTGCCTGATGCTATCGCGGCTCTGACCAGCTCTATGTCTCGAAGCGTCCTTCTCGAATGCATTAGGTACCATCCTTCGAAACTCTCCTCGAGTATCCATTCGAGTTCCGCCCTCCTCCCGGCGGGAGCGTCCACGACCACGATATTCTCCTGAGCTGTCAAAGGCCGAACACTCGTTCCGCGTTGCGCCACAATATCTTCTCCTTGTCGCGTTCGTCTATTTCTAGGCGCTTTACCAACGCGAACGTTTCGGCGTGTGTAGTGACAGGGTAATCGGTTCCAAAGATGACTTTCTCAGCGCCTCCCGCGTAGTAGATGGCTTCGCAGATTTTTTTGGCAAGCCACTCCGCAAACTTCTCGGCATAACCACCTCCAGTAATCAATCCGGAGATGTCTGTGTAGACATTCGGATGCTTGTAGATGAGCTCCGCGACATCCTCAAACCATGGACTGCCAAAGTGGCAGAGGATCATGACCAGTTCCTCTCTCTTGTTGGCCAGTCTGTCAAGCGTCAGCGGGTGCGAGAGGACGAGGTCCCCATTGGAAGATGCTGTGTCCCCCGTGTGAAAAAGCACCGGGAGACCCTCAGATTCGGCGTAGTCGTAGACGCTGTTAAACACAGGGCTTTCCGCGGATGCCTTCACGTAACCCAGTCTGACCTTGAACGCCTTCACCTCCTCTTTATGATCCTCGGCGAGCCTCACGGCCGCCTTCACTTCTTTGGCATTGGGCTCCACTGTAATCGCGGGGACGAGCATCCCGCCACTCTTCGCACACAACGCGATGATCTTGTCGTTTGAAAGTGGGGCGGGCCCTTGCAAGGGTGGGCTGAGGAGCAACCCGCGTACGATGTTGTATTTTCGCATAGTGCCGAGTAACTCGTCCAAAGTGTATCTTAGACCGTTCAGCCTCGCAAAGCGGATCAAGGCGTCTCCTCTGTTTTCAGACAAGTGCACGTGTGCGTCGATTATCTTTTGCAACGTTTCCTCATTGGCGGCCTGAATGAGAATAAGGGTTGTTGCGTCAGCCCCTCGCGGAGAAATGCGAAGGAATATCTGAATTTACGATACAGCTTGATATGAACCGGGGTCGCAGCCGAGTCTATGCAGTCCAAACCGTTGAAGCCAAAAGGGGTTACAGTACTAGGAATTTTGGCCGTTCTCATTGGTTTGTTGGGAATTGCCGGAGGGGCAATATTGCTTACCAGTTCAGATCTGTTTATGGTGGGCTTTAGCGCGTTCGCTGTTCTGGTGGGCATCCCTTGCCTCGTAACCGGCGTCGGATTTTCCGAGGAGCCAAGTGGGGCTCGATACTAGGACTGGTGGTGAGCGTTCTCGCACTTGTTCGAAATCTGGTGGAGGCGGCACGTGGAGGGATCATCTTTGCAGTCCCTGGAGTGATTGTTGCGCTGCTCATCATATACTACCTTACAAGACCAGAAGTGAAGATGTTCTTCGGCCGAGGCAGCATGGCTCCTTCTCCTTGAAAATAGCTGCTTGCTAGGACCCAGCTCTCAGGAACGGTATGGGTTGCATGGATAGAAAAATTGTTCACGCATCAATCAGCGCGCGCTCGCGAATTACATTTCAGCAACCCTTAACTCGTTGAGGTTTCATGGAGAAACCTGCTTTGCAATCCATGACCAGCAAGGTAGAGATCCGCGACGTAGCACCCGGCTTGTGGATCTGGCGCGCCGAACACCATCACTGGAAACCTGGCGATGACTGGCAGCCGATCGTGACATCAACCTATGTCGAATCAGGAGGCGAGAAGCTGGTCATTGACCCGCTCGTCCCCAAAACGGCCGTCGAAGAATTGTGGACTCGTCTAGACAATCGTCCGCCTACCATAGCCGCTGTGACAATCCCGGACCACGTACGAGACATCGACGAGTTTGTAAACCGTTACCAGGTCCGTGCCTTTGGTCCGAGACTCTTCTGGCCCGACGACGTGCCCAGGAACGGGCTTGAGATCATTGAGCCGGATCGAGTGCTCCCCGGAGGCGTTGTCGCTCTTTACGATGGAAGAGGGCGGCTCGAGACACCTCTCTGGTTGCCTGAGCAGCGCGTGATTG
>Ga0209350_1001191_pt1 | contig 11806 bp, 9 predicted proteins | sample GraSoi013_2_20cm_2_FD_185822 | JGI IMG/M metagenome (GOLD analysis project Ga0209350, IMG submission 185822) | Grasslands soil microbial communities from the Angelo Coastal Reserve, California, USA - Sample 09_27_2013_2_20cm (SPAdes) (version 2) | ecosystem: Environmental > Terrestrial > Soil >...
ATTCAACAACTCGAAAGTGTTGTGAGCGTGCACGACATCAACATTTCCTACCTGCAGCGCCAGCGCCTCGCCGAGCCGCCGTGACCAGTGCGTCCCGAGAAGGCTATGCTCCGGGAAGTAGCGCGGTCGCAGACCCGACGGCGTCTGGTTACCAGGAACCCGGTTCTGGTTCAGCGCCCAGATCTCCACATCGGCTCCAGCGACAGCCTGAGCGGCCGCCAATTGATATACCATCCGTTGCGGCCCACCCCGGAATTCCCCCGGAATACATTCAAAGACGACGTGGATGACTTTCATTGCCTGGCCTGCGCCAACGAAAATTTGCACTTACCGCGTTGCGTCATGACATGCAGCGCCCACGCAATGACAATTGGGAACATGTGGATTATTCCGAACACGACGATCGAATTCAGTCCATCCCGGTAAGCTTGGATTAAGGACACCATTATCGAGAGGTAGAACAGCTGACCGACCCGTCCGGGGGGGCCGGACCTGAATATCCGATATGCACGGCTCAACACAACCCCGAACACCAATGGAACGAGGATCACGCCGGCGATTCCGAAATTTAGATATGCCTCTGCGATATAGGTGATGGTTCTACCCTCTCGGTCGTAAGGCCGCGATCGAGTGGCCATCGCGATGACATGATCCCCGAAGCCTGGCTTGTGTGGCCACAGGAATCGCGGAATCGGAAACGTCAGGAGAGGCAGATACGTTCTGCCAAAATATCGTTTCCCCAGCCCGTCTGCGAGCGTTAGCGCACCGGCGTACGGGTCGAGCATTTGCTTTTCAATAATCAGCTCTGTATCGGGCGGCGCGAGAAACAGCGCCTGTTCCACCCTCCGAGCCGCCCCAGATAGATCGTCTTCCTGGACTGCTTTGCCGATGTATTTCATCTGAGGAAACAGGAGCACAATGGCGATGGCGACCGGCCAAGCCCACACCGGCGGCCACCTGCGGCCCGTTCGGTACAGATATACCGAGGCCACGAATAGCAGCGTCAGCACAAACGAAAAACGGAGATAGCCCTGGAGTCCCACAATCGGGAGCAAGATTGCAAGTGGGGCTACGAGAAACCAGCGAAATCCGAAGCGAAACAGGCCCATGATCAGGCAGGCAAAGGGCCAAAGCGCGAACGTGGTTCCATATCCGGATGCCACCAGCAGCGATTCAGCCTCCAGACCGCTACGGCGAGCGGCGAAAAAGTAGAGACTGAAGGGCAGGAGAATGGCAAGCAGTAACACGGTAAGCCGGCCAGAGAGTACGTAGCCCGTTCGACGCGGCCGGGCTTTCCACGCAAACGCGATACGCGGCACGAGCAGAGTGCCGACGCTGAACATCGCCAACGCCAGATCGGCATATGCAATCGCCCGCGTAAACTCGTATGGCCTTATGGCCATATAGCCGCTCATGCCTTCGTACATCACTGAACCGCCGAGATAAACCTGCCAGGCCGGTATGGTGATGACGTAGAGGTGAAAGAAGAGGTAATAGAAAGCAGGATGGAAGAAGCTGAGCCTCCGACGCAGCGACAATATACATCCGCCCAAGCTCAGGGCATCGATGACAAGCGAAATGAATAAAGACCCCATTAACCTTCCTGGGATTCAAACTTGTCGTGCTGACCTTAGACCGTCGAGTGCGATCTGCATCACGGACGCACTAGCGGTGTTTTGTATACGGCTTCCCCCAGCGAGAATTCGCAATTGGAACTCCCCGACACCAATAATCATCGCATTTAACAAGCGTGGACAGAAAGCGACACCTATTATCTTCTCACGAGTTTCCCCCCATTGAGTTCGCCCTCCTACCACGGTGTAGGCCAGCACATTGAAAGCGGCCACCGAAGCTTCCACGGGCTCCAGCATCCATGACTACGTGATTGTGTTCGTCGCGGCAAAGTTAAAAAGATCGCGCTCGGCCTTCGCCGCGCCTCCGATCGTGCCACTCGACTCGTCACAATTCATCTTACGCCGCCCTGAAACGCGCCAGTGCATTGCGGCACAATTTGTCGCAGTATTTTACGGCAGTACGCCTCCTCCAGCTCCACATCCCGAGTTCCTATCAAACCTCTCGCGTTCCAACATCAACATCTTCATCTAACCTCGATGTCGTAGCAAAACAAGATCGCTCGGCTATACTCAAGCAGCGGCAGGTATCAGCATAATTCGCGCCGATCCATAAGGGTGAGAAAAGCAAGGCCGTAGAGACAGGTTTGAGTGCGCTTAAGGTTGGCGTGTTTTATCCTGATATCCGATAGGAAATGAAGGGTGGTACATGAACCGCAGAAGTTTTTTTAAAATGTCGTTCTCTGGATCGACGATTGTGGCCACTCCCATAGCACTTACAAGCGCGCAGGCCGGGCGTATTCCCGTCATTTACGGCGATGGTATGCATGATGACGCTGAGGGACTGCAGGCTGCGCTGGACGGCAGGGACTTCGTCTGTGCCGGAGGGGGCGTGGTTCTCCGAGGACCTCACGAAGTGCTTGACGACTCTCGCTATTACATCTCAAAGACACTTGGCGGCAGTAGCAACACACATGCAACAACGGCCCCGAAGTTTTACTTGTCTGCTACGTACGCGGACGCGAGACTGCTCGCGGGAAAGGCCACCGGCGACACGCTCATGGTGCTTGGGAGAACCGCTCAAGGCGATGGTGGTCAGGGCCTTTTCACATGGCTCGCGGGCGGTTCAACGTCCATCGACGATGGATTCCAACTCGCCGCAACAGGGGGCATCTGGCAACGTGCTGATACCAGCTACGTGACCTATGAGATGTTCGGCGCTGTTGCGATGACAAGTATATCTGACGTGTCACATGACAGCACAGCCGCGATAAATGCCTGTCACTTGGCTATTCCACTTCCGACTGCCAACACGAAGCCCACAAAGGTGCTCGTGCAGGGATTCTATGGCATCACTTCTACAATTAACTTTGAGAACCTGCTGGGAGTAGAATTTATTGGCACGGCCAATTTCGCGGAACTGGGTAGCGGTTACGTCTGGATCGCTCCGCACTCAAATTCTACTCATGCTTTGTTTATACACCAATGTCGCTATTTGCGGATGCGGGGTCTGCGGATAACGACCAACTCTATGCAAACCGCGCGCACGAAAGCAATGTTGTCTGCCATTTGCCTAAGTAGCGATTATGAAACCTCAATACAGGAGCGCTGTACGTTTGAGGATGTGGTCATTGGTAATCGTGATTGCTACGACCGTTTAGGCGCCGGCTACATGTTCCAGTACGGCTTTACCACACAGGCAATTACCCAGACCACTGGCAACAATGATTTTCATTTGTTTGAGTCGGTTCGCCAACAAAATGTGGGCGTTGGATGGAATAATCAGCACATCCAGGCCACGGGGTGGGCGTTTAGGAATTGTAAGACCTTTATGTGCGATAGCTTTCTCAGCGTTAAGTCCTCGCGATTGGATTTCTACAACATCGAAGCCGATATAATGGGTGGAGCAATTCTTATTATCGGCCAGGACCCTACCGCAGACTCCAATAGAATCTATATCAACGGATACGTTAGCGAGAAGAATGCCGCAGAGTTTGCGATCATCACTGGGTATTGCGACCTAACAGTAGAAAATGGCGGCTTTGACGGGAACCGTAACCCTAGAAATTACGGCGTCCTCAATCCCGCCAATCCCTATTTTATTACGGCACTTTCCAATACGACGGCGATCATTAGACTAATTAACCCCACGTTCTATGTCATTCCACCGCAAGTCGATTTTGGCACGGGATCTTCCTTAAGACACCTGATTGTCAAAGGCGCGCGGTCCAACACCATTGCCATAGTTAATCATAGAAAGAGTGGGCAGGATCAGAGGATTGTATTCAATTGGGAACCGGGGGGAGGGAGTGCTGGATATGGACTTACCGACATTGATTGGTGCCCGGTTCAGAATTTGATTTATCCTCCCTATTCGACCGTTCCCAATCCGCTGCTGCACGAGATCGCGACACCAACCGTGAGATTGGGGAGGCGCAACGTATCCGCGACCGTGGATGTGAACAGCATAGCAATAGGGATTGGAACAATTCCCAGAGGAACTACCTACACGGTAAGGAATGCTATTCCTGTAGGATTGTTATTGGGCGTGTCGCTGCACATAAATTCCATTCCCGTCGGACCCACCAGTATTAAAATAGGGGACGGAACAACTGATGACCGCTGGGGCACCAAACCTAACGTCAGCGGTTCCAGAGCTAACCCTCCTGAAGCTTCGTTAGTGGCCGGGTTTACCGATGCTGGTCCGGTCTATAACAAGTCTCCGTTGGACGTGGTATTAACCGCTGTTGGCAACGATTTCACGGGTGGGTCGAGCACAGCTACGTTAACAGTGCATTACATAGATTTCGGTCAACGCTATTACAATCCGAATAATTCCGGTTGACGACGAACAAGCAACTTGGCCTTCGGCGACATTTTCCCTCTCTACATTGCGGATCAAATCTACAAGCTGGCGCGCCGAGCTTGGCCGACTCCCTATCAACACAACCCAGTGCAGATAACAACGCCTCGGTAATCTCCTCAACTCGAGGCACCGACACTGCCGCGAAGTACATCTCTACCAGCGTTGCGTCATCTTTCTAGCTCAAGAATTGTCAAGAGGTTGCGGGTGAAACTACTGATCTGGACGAACATGCCTAATCATTACCAGTCAGCGTTTTTTAACGCGCTGCGCTCTGACGGCATCGATCTTGTGGTTCACTATTATTTATCAATCCCCGAAAATCGGATCAGGCTCGGCTGGATTGCGCCCATTGAATTGCCAACCGGGGAGCAATATGTACCTGCCAAGGTTGCATCGATGAAATTGTGCATGGATTACGACGAGCGCATTCATATATTGCCAGGGTACGGTCGACCTTTCCTTTTTGCGCTCGCGTTGCATTGCTCACAGCGCGGTTTGAAATGGTTGCATTGGAGTGAACCATCAAGTCCGACCTCGAAGTGGACGATCGTGAGGAACTTGGTCCGGCGCGCTTATGCCAGCCTCAATAATAAGTATGGCTGCGGCGCCCTCGCGAACGGCGATATGGCTCGGCAAGACTTCCTCAAGTGGGGAATCCGGCCTGACAGAATTCGCTTCCTCCCGTACAGCATAGCGCCGGTTCGCAGTGTTTCAGCTTTGAAGCGTCCCTCAGCGATCACCGGCGTACGCTTCCTTTTTCTTGGCGTTCTGAACGCGCGCAAGGGGACAGATGTGCTTCTGGATGCGTTCGCGCGTGTAGTTTTGCAGTATCCGAATTCGCGCCTTACGTTAGTCGGTCACGACACTTCTGGCGGGAAATATCAGCGATCAGCAGAGTCCCTTGGGATCGCACCGCAGACGTTATTCCTGGGAAGTGTACCCCAGGGAGCTGTGGGCGACATCCTAGCGACTCACCACGTCTTAGTTCTCCCATCAAGGTTTGACGGCTGGGGAATGGTACTTGGCGAGGCAGCATCTATAGGGTTGGCACTGATCGCTTCGGACATGTGCGGAGCGGCCCATCATCTGATCGATAGCGGGACCGCGGGATACCAAGTGCCAGCAGGAGATGCGCAATCGTTAGCTGAAACGATGATGCGCTTCTGTTTCGCTCCCGAGACGATTGCCTTGCATGGAGCTCGAAGCCGCGAGCTGTACGCCAATTTTACGCCAAAGAAGAATTCCGCGCGATTAGAGGCGGCCGTTCGGGAGCTATGTCACGTACCGTAAATAGTGATTTTCAGCGTCTAAGAACAACCTCTTCCTTCGTTTGCGCCTTGAGTCCTGCTTGCATCTGAAGTAACAACTCTTTCAGTTCTCGGATTTCCCCGGCTTGTCGCAGCACTTCGTTCAACAGTATCGGCGTAAGCTCGTCATAGCGCACGCCGTCGATCCGGCCTTTCTCATCCCTGATCACTAGCTCCGGATAAACCTTGGCCACTTCCTCCGCGATCAACCCATACTGCCGCATACCCGTGCCATCGCTCTTTAACCTGAAAGTGACCGGTCGCAAAAGCTGCAGCTTAGCGGCGTTAGAGCCCATCGGGGCGATGGCGGTCTTGAAGCGCTCGGAAGAGACCACAACGCCAAGCTGCCCGTTGGACGAAACGTACACCGGACTGCCCGTTACCGGCGCGCCGAAAATGCCGGCAATGTAGGTCGCAGTTTGCCTATTGCCAATTCGTATTGTATTGCCCTCAGCTGCCACGCCTTGGTTTCCAATATCGATGTTGTTACTCCCAGTTGTTAGGTTGCCGCCAGCTAGTCCTCCTAAAACTGTGTTGTTGCTGCCGGTGGTATTGGCAACGAGCGCGCTATCCCCGATGGCGACGTTGTTGGCGCCGGTCGTGTTGTGCGCGAGGGCAAAATAACCGATTGCGGCGTTACTATAGCCTGTCGTGTTCTTAAAAAGTGCATAAGTTCCGTCTGCGGTATCGTTATAGCCCGTTATATTGGAAACGAGTGCATAGGTTCCGGAGGCCGTGTTAGCAGACCCTGTCGTGTTGGTCGTAAGCGCGCCATACCCTATGGCGGTGTTATTACTCGCAGTCGTGTTGGCATTGAGAACGTTAACTCCGACCCCGACGTTATTATCGCCCGTCGTATTAGCAAGCGCAGTTAGACCGATTGCCACATTACCGTGGCCTGTCGTGTTGGAAGTAAGGGCCAGTTCACCTACGGCGAGATTGTTGAAGCCGGTCGTATTGCTATGCAGCGCCTGGATTCCGATGGCAATGTTGGAGGAGCCTGTTGTGTTCCCAATGAGGGCAGAAGCCCCAATGCCGATGTTGTTCTGGCCGGTTGTATTAACCTCGAGCGTATCAACTCCTATCGCGATGTTGACACTGCCCGTCGTGTTGGTAGTGAGCGCATCAGTGCCGATGGCAATGTTGGTGTTGCCGGTCGTATTGGCAGAGAGTGTAGCGCCACCGATGGCAACGCTGTCAAAGCCGGTTGTGTTTGAAATAAGCGTAAGACCCCCGATTGCGATGTTGTCAAAGCCGGTTGTGTTGGAATAAAGCGCCTTATACCCAAAGGCGGTGTTGTAGTAGCCGGTTGTGGTGGAATAGAGCGGCGCATAACCGGCACCTGTGTTCGCGTGACCACCGCTTAGGCTTAAGAGGGCGTAAGATCCCATCGCGGTGTTGCCATTTGAGTCACTAGTCGTCACGTCGGGCGGCTGGGCGCCGAAAGCCGTTGCTGCAAGCGTGACTCCAGCAGTCAAAGCTAAGATGATTGTTTTCATAGAGTCCCCAAATTTGCGGTCATCGATTCCGTGACGTTTAAGGGGAGATCGGATCACGCGGAGTCTAGCGGTAAAAGCGAGTAGTCGGCTACGAAGCAATCCGGTTTTTCGTTAAATGGAATCAATCGTGCTTGAGCTTGGGAGAAAGCTCCTGCCCTCGTCACTGTACGAGCGCATCGCTTCTTCCTCGATCGCTAGGCGGCTCGCTAAAGGCTCGCTGTGGAGCGTGTTTGGTTCGGCGTCGGCTCGTATTCTCTCATTAGTGGCAATGATCTTCGTCGCCCGCGTTTTGGGGCAGGTGTCGTTCGGCGAATTTGGTCTCATCCAGTCGACCCTCGGCATGGCCGGGTTGATGGCCGGACTTGGCCTAGGCGAGACTGCGACGCGTTTTGTGGCCAAGTACGCTGACCCCGATCCGATTCGGGCCGGTCGTGTTGTTGCGCTCGTGGTATCCGTTTCCTTTGGCACGGTGGTTCTGGCGGCCGCCGTGGTCATATGGATCTCGGGTCCCATCGCCGAAGCACTATTCGATGCGCCGCACCTACAAAGGGCCTTGGTGGTGGGATCGCTGTTTATGGCCATCACGGCGTTTCGAGGGATTCAGAGTGGGGTCCTCGCGGGCTTGGAAAAGTTCGATGCTCTCGCCAAGCTGAACATTCTCGATGGAATCTTGTCGTTCATGGCCATGGTCTTGCTAGCTCGACTTATGGGTGTGGAAGGTGCCGTGCTCGGCTTGGCAATAAGCGCCGCCACCGTTTGGCTCGTTGGCCGCAGCCTCTTAACGAAAGAACTATCTAATCGTGGGATTGCTGTTCGGTACGGTGGTTGCGGCGCCGACTGGCGCATTTTGACGAGTTACAGCTTGCCCAGTCTTATAGCTAACTTGGTGGCAGCGCCAGTACTTTGGTTCGCAATGACTAGAGTGGCTCGCTCCGGGCAAGGGTTTGCAGGTCTCGGATTATACAATGCCGCTTATCAGTGGGTCGGCCCCATAGTCTTCATTCCGATGATTCTAATGTCAGTGAGTATTCCGGTGCTCGTGCAGGAATGGGAGGCAGGGAGAAAACAACGCTTCCGCGCGGTGACCCTCTGGATTAGCGGTTTGATGCTGACCATAACCCTGCCTTCTGCTGTCGTGGGCGCATTTCTGAGCCCGTGGATTATGAGCCTCTACGGACCCGGGTTCCGAGACGGCTGGATAATACTCGTCTTGCTCTTGGCGGCTGCGCCTCTGCTCGCATTGACCAAGATCGCATCTTGCGCGCTACTCGGAATGAACAGGGCGTGGTGGGTACTAGCGATCAACCTGTGCTGGGGCATGATGCTGCTTGAGATAACATCGTGGCTTGTCCCAACGCACGGTGTATTGGGGCTAGCAATTGCATTTTTGGCAGCATACGCCATGCTTGGAGGGCTCTCCTTCGCATTGGTATTTGTGGGCTGCAGGCGCTGAAATGCTGGAATATCGCGACCGCACCTACAGGAATATTGAATGCCGGAGAGATGCTGTTCTTTGGACCCGCCCTAAAGCTAAATTCAGAACACTGTGCCGATTTGTAGCAGTGCAATCGGAAATTTGGTGGCTCCCAACAGCGGAGAGCCGCCACGAGTAAGTGTCGCCATGGTCGGCGCGCGCATGCATTACGCGGTGCCTCGTCTTCTACATGAGGCGGGGTTACTGGAGCGCTTCTTCACCGATAGCTACATTGGAAATAAGCCGTGGCTTGAATCAATATTACGCACTGTTCCACAGGGTGTCGCACCGCGTGGACTGCTGCGATGGCTGGGACGCAAGGATGCAAAGTTGCCGGCGAACGTAGTTTCGAGCTTCGACGCACTTGGACTTTGGTACGTATGGGCGCGCAAGCGGACCAAGACACGCACTGGCATGGAAGCTGTGTATCGCGAGGTTGCCCGACGGTTCAGCAGAGCGATCCTCCAGACCGGATTGGGTGACGCGACAATCGTCTGGGGATTCAACAACGCATCACTTGAACTGTTTCAGGCTGCCCGGGGACAGGGGCGCCAGTGCATTCTCGAACAGACGATCTTGCCCGCCAAGTTGGAATTTAAGTTAATGCGCGAAGAACTCGGCCGATGGCCTGGCTGGCAACGTGGTCTCGATGTTCTGGGAAGCGATGAGTTAGCCATCGATCGTGCTGAACAAGAGTGGGCGCTGGCGCATCGCATCGTGGCAGGCTCCGACTTCGTCCGTGAGGGACTGGAATCGTGCGGAGTGCCGCAAACCAAGATCCGTGTTGTACCATACGGCGTCGACTTGAATCGCTTTTGGCCGGCGGCAAAACTCAAAGGCGACAGAAGTGCGCGATTGCGTGTCCTGTTCGTCGGCGAGGTTGGTCTCCGCAAAGGCGTGCCGGACCTTCTGGAAGCGCTCGCTAAGCTCGGATCTGCCACAGTAGAGGCCCGGTTTGTTGGTGAAGTGGTGTTAGATCACGATCGTCTGGCTCCTTTCGCTTCTGTGGCGACATTCGTTGGCTCGGTGCCTCGTGCACAGATGCCTGAAATTTTCCGCTGGGCAGATGTGTTCGTGCTGCCATCCATAGTTGAGGGCTCCGCGACGGCGACTTACGAAGCACTGCTGTCGGGACTGCCGGTAGTAGCGACGCAGAACGCGGGGTCCATCGTGCAGAGCGGCGTGGAGGGCTTTATTGTTCCGATTCGCGACCCTCACACGCTAGCCGAGACTCTTGGGCGTTACGCTTCGGATAGAGAATTGCTAGCCCAGCATCGCGCAGCAACCCTTCAATGCCGCGATCGCGCCGGACTCGATCGCTATAAAGCGGATCTCGTTTCGGTAATCCGCGAAATCGCCACGAGCGATCGTTGTCGGAAGCGCAAACTGGACGATATAGATTAAGGGAAATTCTGCTTTCACTGCTATTATTTTCAGGTGCCGCAACTGATCGCGGGGTTTGCTCCAGAGGGTGAAGCTGAGCATATGTTGATCCGCGAGGTCACCCAATCCAAGCACGATAGATTCCATCGACGATAAGGAGTACCCCGCAAGACATTGAGAACACGTCACAAGAGGTGCGACACTCCTGAAGACTTGTGATCTGGACTCCACGTAGAATCCGAGCCTTTCGCAAGTTATTGAATCGGTTGCACAGTGCCGCGTCCATTCCGCTGGAGACTCTGCATTGTCCTGGGCGTGTGCCTCGTATCGTCGGCACTGGCTTACCCGTCGGACCCGGAACAAGGGCAGGAACCAACTCTGGTGCGCAGAGGGGGCTTCACGCTCGAGTCATCGCTCGGCATCGAAGCCCTCAACGACAGCAACATTTTTCAGAGCTCGACGGATGTGCAGTATTCGCAGATCTGGAAGCTTACGCCCCGCTTACGGCTGCGGTTCGAACCGGCTCGCAGCCGCCTGGAATTCAGGTACAAGGGCGACCACGGCTGGTACGACAAGTCCAGTGACGACGACTACGCCGATCATGCGCTGCAGGCCGGCGCGTACCTGCTGATGGGTGAACGCAGCGGACTGGACCTCGTGGCGTCCTACGATGAGGCACACGAAAATCGCGGCACCGGGTTGTCGTTGGGCATCGACCCTGCTTCGGGCGCCTTTCCGCAGAGTCCGGATCGCTACACCACCGGGCAGTTCCTCGGCCGCTATACGTATGGCGTCTCTCATACGCGGGCCTTTGTAAGCCTCGAGGCGAGCACGGAGCGATTTGCCTACCAGAACAACCCGGCGCTCACCCAGCCGTTCGATCGGGACGAATCCTATGGCCAGGCGACATTCGGTGTCCGTGTTCGACCGAAGACTTCCCTGGAGCTGAGCGTTCAGGCGCTGGACATCACCTACGATCATCCCCGTGCATCCGGACTGAACCTGGATAGCCGGGAGTATCGCTACCTGCTTGGGGTTGTCTGGGAGGCAACCGGCACGACGACGGGCTCCGTACGGGTTGGCGGGATAACCAAAAAATTTGACGACCCCTCTCTTCCCGATTATTCGGCCCCGAACTGGGAGGTGGCGATACGCTGGTCCCCCCGGACGTACTCGCATTTCACCCTGAGCACCAAGAGATATCTGGCAGAACCCGTCGACCTGTCCGGGGATGCCACCGATTCGGCGGTTTACTCCCTGAGCTGGACTCACGGATGGAGCAGCCGCCTGGAGTCGCAGTTGGCCCTGTCGAGACTCTACTGGACGTATCGGTTTGTGACGGGCGAGCGCAGGGACAGGAGCCCGCTATACAGCCTCGCCCTGACCTACAAGATGCGGTGGTGGCTTCGCTGGGAAGCCGGGGTCGACTTCAATGCGCGGGATAGCCCGGCCGCGAGCTATAATTATAAGGAGAACATCGCTCGACTCGGGGCCAGGATCACCTACTGATGTCCTGGCTCCCAGGGCCACTTTTGAAACAGCCGCGAACGATAGGGGTCTGGCCGCCCTTGATGCTTTTCCTGTGGCTCGCGGCTGCCACCGCGCTCGCCCAGTCCACGGACAGCGTTTACAGGCTCGGCCCGGGCGACCGGATCATCATCAAGGTTTTTGGTGAAGAAGATCTCAGCATGGATGTTCGGATCAAC